>Ga0207421_10003150_pt1 | contig 19812 bp, 15 predicted proteins | sample SodLakKL_010_SED_4_FD_187542 | JGI IMG/M metagenome (GOLD analysis project Ga0207421, IMG submission 187542) | Alkaline sediment microbial communities from Lake Tanatar, Kulunda Steppe, Russia - 8KL_010_SED (SPAdes) (version 2) | ecosystem: Environmental > Aquatic > Non-marine Saline and... | reverse complement strand
GGTTTTCCGTTACAACGAAGATCAGAACATCACTTCGCTCGACCCGGTTTATGCCCGCAACCAGGCCAATATCTGGGCAGTCAGTCAGTTGTACAACAGTTTGCTGGAGCTGGATGACAGCCTCCGGGTTCGTCCGGCGATCGCAAAACGCTGGGAATTATCTGAAGATGGGCTTACCTATACATTTTTCCTGCGCGATGATGTGTATTTTCATGACAATGAATGCTTCCCCGAAGGAAAGGGCCGGCGTGTGGTGGCCGATGATTTTATCTTCAGTTTTTCGCGTCTGCTTGATCCCCGTCTGAGCGCTCCGGGGGCCTGGGTCATGAACCAGGTGGCACGGAAGGAAAATGGTGAACTTCACATGGAGGCTCCGGATGATACCACCCTTGTGATTCATATGGCACAGCCTTTTCCGCCCATGCCCGGACTGCTTACCATGCAGTATTGTGCAGTTGTCCCACATGAAGCCATTGAGGCTTACGGTCAGGACTTCAGGCGTAACCCTGTTGGGACCGGTCCGTTTCGCTTTGCATACTGGAGGGAGGGCGTCAGGCTGGTTTACCGGAAAAATCCCAATTACTTCGAGTTTGAGGGAGGTCAGCGACTGCCTTACCTTGATGCTGTTTCCATCAGTTTTATCGTTGACCGTCAGGCTGCCTTTTTGGAATTTATCAGGGGAAACCTGGATGTACTGACCCGTGTGGATGCAAGCTATCAGGATGAATTACTGACCCCCCGTGGTGAATTACAGGAGAAGTACCGTGACCAGATACAGATGATCAGCATGCCGTTTCTGAACTCTGAATACCTGGGCTTTCAGCTGGATGGAGAACGTGTGCCGCCCGACTGGCCGGCTCGTTCGAGAAAAGTCAGGCAGGCCGTGAATTATGGGTTTGACCGCGAAAAGATGCTGACTTTTTTACGCAATAACATCGGTACGCCTGCCCATGCCGGTTTTGTTCCTCTGGGGGTTCCGGGCTTCAATGCAAACGAAGGCGGGTACTATTATGATCCGGACAAGGCCAGGCAACTGCTGGCTGAAGCCGGTTACCCCGGCGGAGAAGGTCTTCCTGACATAACATTGCATACCACACAGGCCTACCAGGATATTGCACAATATATTCAGTTTGAGCTGGAACGCATTGGGATCCGGCTCAGAATCAGCGTGAACCCACCGGCTACTCACCGGGAGAAGATGGCCAATGCCGCTGCGCCTTTTTTCCGGGGCTCCTGGATTGCTGATTATCCTGATGCAGAGAACTACCTGGCCCTTTTTTACAGCCGGAATAGAACCCCGGCCGGCCCCAATTATACCCGCTTTTCCAATACGCAATTTGACAGTCTCTATGAGGCTGCATTGTCAGAAACCAATGACAGTATCCGGATCGGGATGTACCGGCAGATGGACAGTATTGTGATTGCCGAAGCTCCGAAAGTATTTTTGTATTACGATCAGTCAATGCGTTTTGCGCAGGATCACGTAAAAAACCTGTCAAACAATCCGCTGAATCACCTGGAGCTGAAAAGAGTCAGTATTGATTCTGAATGACAGGGGCCGGAAGAAGGGTCAGCATTGAAGCTTCATGCCATCATAGGCCGGGTATATTCCAGCCGGAAGCTCTTCCTCCAGATCCCTGTGTTTGCCCATCTGATGGCTGATATGGGTGATAAAGCCTTTTTCAGGTCTGAGGTACTGCAGGATATCAACGGCTTCTTCCAGTGTAAAGTGAGAAATGTGTTTTTCCCTGCGCAGGGCGTTGATCACCACATAACGGGATCCTTTCATTTTGTTCAGCTCACTGGTTTCAATATAGTTGGCGTCGGTCAGGTAAGAAAAACTGCCGGTACGGTAACCGTAAACCGGCATCTGGTGATGCATGGCTTCAATTGGGGTCAGTTCCATGTCATTGATCCGGAAGGATGAGCCATCCAGTTCATTCAGGTTAATGTCGGGTACCCCCGGATATGGGTTTTCTTCAAAGGCATAAAAATACTCTTCCCTGATGGCGGTCAGTACCGACCTCCTGGCAAAAACATTCATGGACTCCTGCTGGATCCAGTTAAAAGCCCTTACATCGTCGATTCCTGCCGTGTGGTCTTTGTGGTTATGGGTTACCAGAATCCCATCGAGCCTTTGTACCTCTTCGCGCAACATCTGTTGCCTGAAGTCCGGCCCGGCATCGATGGCCACCGTGGTGCCGTTGTGCTGAAGAAGTGCAGCAGTCCTTAGTCTTTTATCATGTGCATCATTGCTTTGGCATACATCACAGGTGCATCCCACAACAGGAACCCCCTGTGATGTGCCTGTACCCAGTATGATTACCTCCAGCAATGCCATGGCGAACACAATTGATATGCAGGCAAATATACATAATTGCCTCAGATCGCCTGCCCGCAATGGTAAGTCATAAAAAAATATTTTTATTGGGTAATAACCGGTTTTTTTCTATATTTAAACCCGAGTAAAAGATGTATGGCCAGAATAGCCTGATCTGACCAGTATCCAATTAATTTCCAAAACCATGAAAAGATCAAAACCAAGATGCCTAATGCTGATCCTGTTGCTTTTGTTTTCTGCCGGTTTGTTAAATGCTCAGCAGGAGTCATTTCGCAGCGACGAACGCCGTATTATAGTGGAGAGCAATGCTTCGCAGGAGATTCAGGATCTGTTTGCAGAATCAGCGGAGGCCACCGTTTATTATAATAACCGGCAGGTCAGTCATTCCCTGAATTACAACCTGTTTTTTGATATTTTTTATTACGAGGACAGCAGAAGAGGGTTTCGCCTGCTGGACAGGCCCCATGAGATTGATTCAATACGGATCGGGGACCAGACCTTTACCTATCTCCCTGACCACGGGTTTTTTGAAGTGGTGGAGTCAGAACCCCTGCTGCTCAGGAAGTTTGCCATAGATGTTTCTCCGAAGGTATTGGTTGAGGGTCCGTATGGAAGTAATGTACACTCCTCTTCTGTTGAGGTGGTGATGAATTTTGATGGTGCCGGCGCAGGAGGCCGGGTAAATCCGACCATTCTTGTGCATAATCCTGCCGCAAACAGGATTGAGGTGACCCTGAACCGGCAGTCGCAATACCATATTCTGAAAAATGGGGTACCGGTGAACGCCAGAACCAGGAGTTTGCTTCTCAGGCATTTCGCTGATCATCGCAGTGAAATCCGGCGGTTTGTCCGGAGAAATAACATCGATTTTGAGGTGGATCAGGATATGGTCGCATTGGCTGAATTTGTTTATTCCATCACACAGTAATGGCTGAAATGGTGCTCTGTCTGCACAATTTTTAGTAAATTGTGCACAATTTTAACTGCAGAAAAACTGAGAGATGGAGCAACTTTTCAAAAAGATTCATACTGAGGATATTCAGGACAATGTATTCAAACTGATCGGTAAGGAGTGGATGCTGGTGACTTCAGGAAAGCCGGACAACTATAATATGATGACTGCCAGCTGGGGTTGTGCCGGAGTACTATGGCGCAAGCCGGTTGCCATTACTTTTGTACGGCCGCAAAGACATACTTTTGGTTTCCTGGAAAAGGAGCCATATTTTTCACTGTCTTTCTTCCCCGAAGCACAGAAAGAGTTGCTTAACCTTTGTGGAACCACATCCGGCAGGGATTTGAATAAAATGAATATTGACGGGCTCACTGCGGTTCAGACTCCCTCAGGCTCGGTGGCTTTTGAGGAAGCGCGTCTGGTTCTGGAATGCCGCAAGATCTATTTTGACGACATCAAGCCTGAGTTTTTCCAGGTATTTGACATCGAAAAGGTTTATCCTGCAAAAGATTATCATCGTTTCTATATCGGTGAGATTCTTCAGGCCTGGGAAAAGAAATAAATTATACAGGGGGAAATTTTCTGTTTCGTGAACATTATTCAAAGGATCAAGCGTAGTCTCCGGCAGTTTCTGTTGCGTCGTTTGCTGAAGTCGGTCAAAAGGCAGCGAAGGGTGGTTGATTATGGCTCAGCCGCTAAAATAGGACTGCTTTTCGGGTTCGAAAGGGAAGAAGACCCGCGCACCGCTGCCACCCTGATCAAGCAATTGAAGGATGACGGGAAGGAAATCAGTGCTCTGGGGTTTGTCAATGCAGCTGCTCTTCCGGAGGAGGTATCTGTTCCTGAACATACCCGGCTTTGTTGCAGGAAGGATTTTTCGTGGTTGCTCAAACCGAGGCGGGATTTTCTGAAGGAGTTTTCGGATAAGGAATACGATATCCTGATCGATCTTTCATCGCAACATGCTCACCCGATGAAGTTCATGGCGGCCCGGTCAGGGGCACACTTCAAAACAGGGGCTGCAAATCCCGATACCAATGATGTGTTTGACCTGATCATGCAGGTGGAGGAGGATTGCCCGGCGGCTGAACTGGCCCGCCACATCATCCATTATTTAAAAATCATAAAAACCAAACATACAGATGCTTAAAAAGTTCAGGGGAACAGGCACTGCCATTGTTACCCCTTTTCACAAGGAAGGAAACATTGATTTCAGGTCTTTTGAGGCCCTGATCGAATACCAGATAGAGCATGGGGTGGATTACATCGTTTTCCTGGGTACAACAGGAGAATCGGTAACCCTCAATGCCGATGAACGAAATGCCGTGATCAACTTTGCAGTAGAGATGGTAGACAAACGCGTGCCTGTGGTTGTTGGTATCGGAGGCAGCAGTACCCGTGCAATAACTGATACCATTGGGAAAACATCCTTTGAGGGGATCGATGCTGTGTTATCTGTAAGCCCTTATTACAATAAGCCGCAGCCCAAGGGAATTCTCTATCATTACAGGGAGGTCGGAGCGGTTTGCCCCGTTCCTGTTATCATCTACAATGTTCCCGGACGCACCGCCTCCAACATTGATTCGGATACCACCCTCCGTATTGCCGAAGAGGTGCCCAATGTAGTCGCCGTTAAAGAGGCATCCAAGGATCTGGAGCAATGTGCAAGGATCATTCGTGATAAACCGGATGACTTCCTTGTCATTTCAGGCAATGATGAGCTGACCCTGCCTTTTATGGCCCTGGGGGGTGATGGGGTCATTTCTGTTTTTGCCAATGCTTTTCCCGGCGAATTTGGCAAAATGGTTCGCCTTTGCCTCGATAACCGTTTTGCCGAAGCCAGGGAAATACACAACAAGCTGCTTCCCCTGGTGCAGGCCATTTACGAGGATGGAAGCCCGTCAGGCATTAAAGCTTTGCTCGGAATTAAAGGCCTGTGTAAAAATGTGGTTCGCCTTCCACTGGTAAAGATAAACCGGAGCCTTAATATGCAAATGTCTGAAATGCTGGAGCAATTGGGTGAGGTTCAGGTCCAGGATTTATAGCCGCTATTCGAAAAATGCTCAATGGGTATGAAAAGACCCCGGTTCTATGGTTCAATCATCTTGGTGCTGTTTGTTTCCGTAAGTTGGCAATCAGATGTTTTTGAACGTAGGGGAGAGGTTTTTTTTTCCTTCCCGAAACCTGAACATCACCTGTTTGAGCAAATCGCTCACCGGATTTCGATAGATCGCATTGATGCAGATTCCGTATATGCCTATGCAGACAGTCGGGGATTCGATGCCTTTCTTGCAGCCGGTATTCCTTACCAGCTATTGCCTGCACCCGGAAAAGCAGACTTTGACCTCAACATGAAGGGAGTGAAAGCCCTTCGCGGCAAAGATCTGTCGGAAAACTGGGATTTTTATCCTACTTATGAGGCATATGTGGATCTGATGTACCGCTTTGAGGAAGAGTACCCAGACCTGGTACGTATCGAATCTATCGGTGAAACAGTGATGGGTCGGGAGATCCTCTTCGCCGGCATATCACCCGACCCCGGCAACCGGCGGCCGGTGCCACAGTTCATGTATACCTCCACCATGCATGGGGATGAACCCGTGGGATTCATAGTCAGTCTGCGTCTGATTCATTACCTGCTTGAAAACTATGGCAGTGATCCCGAAGTGACCTGGCTGATTGACAATGTGGATATCTGGATATGCCCCCATGAGAACCCGGACGGCACCTACCGTGATGATAATTCAACCATCCAGGGGGCCAGCCGTGGAAATTCCAACTGGGTTGATCTGAACCGGAATTACCCCAACCCGGTAAGGGATCCATCGTCAGAGCAGCAGCCGGAAACCACCGCCATGATAAACTTTACAGACACCATCCCATTTGTAATGTCTGCCAATATGCACACTGGCATTGAGTTGGTCAACTTCCCCTATGACAGCTGGAGGTCTTCTCAGCGCAAGCATCCGGACCATGACTGGTGGGAGCTCACGATGCAAGAATATGTGGATACTGTTCACAGGTATAGCCCTGACGGGTATATGACCGGAATGGGCAACGGAGTAACACATGGTGGGGACTGGTACGTGGTTTACGGCAGCCGGCAGGATTATTTCAATTATTACCGCAACTGCCGGGAGTTTACCCTGGAAATGAGTGACCGGAAAATGCCGGAACCTGAGTTGCTGCCAGATTTTTGGGAATACCATTATCGTTCACTGCTTAACTATATCCGCCAGGTAACTTTTGGCATACATGGGCTTGTATATGACAATGAGACCGGAGAACCCATGGAGGCAACCTTTTATATTCCCGGCCATGATTCCACTTCCACCGCGATGCAGGTGCTTTTGCCTCATGGTAATTTTCACCGTCCACTGTATGCCGGTGTTTATGACCTGCAATTTGACAATCCCGATCACCCTGCCCTGCAGGTTGAGGGGGTGGATGTAAAAAACCATGAACAGACCCGCCTGAATGTGGCCATGGGTGAAGGTGCAGGATCTTCTCCGGTGTCGGTGAATGTAAAAGCGGAAGGGGATGGCCGGGTTCTTCCCCACCAGGGCCAACAGCTTTTTACCGAGGGTTCCAATGCCTTTTTTTATGCCGAACCCGCTGAATCCTGGGAGTTTGTAAAATGGGAAACAGAAGGGGGTGAATATACCGGGGAGCAGCTGACCCTCTCCGTTTCAGCAGGAATGGAGGTGAGGGCTGTTTTCCGGGAAAGCGATCCGGTAGGGGTGTCAGGGCCCGGGGAATTACTGAGCCGGGTTACTGTGTACCCCAACCCCCTCCGGGTTGGCTCAGAACTGTTGCTTGGGCTGGATAATAAAGAAGTGCTTACCATAAAGGTGCACGACATGAATGGGCGGTTTGCGGGTTATATATTTAATGGGGAAAAGCCACCGGGCGATCACCGTTTCTCACTTGCAGAAGCCTTTGCCGGCGCCCGCCCCGGGGTATATTTTATTATCGTGGAAGTGGGTGAGGGGTATCGCAGGGTAAAGCGGGTCATGAATCCCCCGGGTTTTTAGCCATTGAGGCTCTCCAGTTGTCTTTTGATCACATCAATCCGCGACAAAGCGTCTGCCTTCTTCTTTTTCTCCATGGCCACCACCTTTTCCGGGGCATTGTTGACAAACTTTTCGTTGGAGAGCTTCTTTTCCGTGGACCTGAGAAAGCCTTCCTGGTATTTGAGCTCCTCTTGCAGGTTTTTGATCTCTTCCTCCAGGTTCACTTCCTGATCGATGGGGATATGAAGTTCAGTTGACTCAATGATGATCGATATACAGCCCTCCGGTTTTTCTGTTACGTAATCAAGGTGGGAAATGTTGCAAAGTTTCTTTACCACATCATCGAATGTGGTGTCGGGTTGCTGGTTGTTATTCTTTTTGATGAAAAGATCAATTTCTTTTTTCGGTGACAGGTTCTTTTCCTGCCGCATATTGCGGATGGCTATGATCACCTGCCTGGCAAATTCAAAGCGGGCAATGAGGCTCCGGTCCGGAGTTCCCGGCTCAGGGACCGGGGCGATGGTAATGCTTTCAGCCTCTTTTGCATCCCTGATCCGCTGGAAGATCTCTTCGGAGATAAACGGCATAAAAGGATGAAGGATGCGCATCAGTTGATTTACAAATCCGATGGTTGCCTGGTAGGTGGCTTTGTCAATGGGTTGCTGATAAGCGGGTTTGACCATCTCAAGGTACCACGAACAAAAATCATCCCAGATCAGTTTGTACACCGTCATCAGTGCATCGGCAATCCGGAACCGGGAAAACTGATCATCAAGGGTTTCCAGTGTTTGACTGAGGTTGGCGCCGAACCACCGGATCGCAGAGGATGCGGCTTCAGTCTGTGTGATGTTGTCAGAAACCTTCCAGCCCTGGGTCAGTCGGAATGCATTCCAGATCTTGTTGCAGAAATTGCGCCCCTGTTCACAAAGATTTTCATCAAAAAGCAGGTCGTTTCCGGCCGGTGAGCTGAAAAGCATTCCCACACGGACACCATCGGCTCCGTAGTTTTCGATCAGTCCAAGGGGGTCGGGGGAATTCCCCAGCGACTTGGACATTTTACGCCCCTGCTTGTCACGGACAATGCCGTGCAGGTAAACGTTCTTAAATGGGATCTCATTGCGGAACTCCAGTCCGGCCATAATCATACGCGCCACCCAGAAAAACAGGATTTCCGGGGCAGTCACCAGGTCGTTGGTGGGGTAATAATAGCGGATCTCCTCGTTATCGGGCCGGTTGATGCCGTTAAATACCGAAATGGGCCACAACCAGGAAGAAAACCAGGTATCGAGTACGTCTTCGTCCTGGCGCAGATCATCGGCCTTCAGGTTTTTATCGTATTTCTCCCTTGCCATCAGAAGGGCTTCTGCTCTGTTTTCAGCTACCACGAAGTTGCCGTCGGGCAGATAATATGCCGGAATGCGATGACCCCACCACAACTGCCGGCTGATGCACCAGTCACGTACATTTTCCATCCAATGCTTGTAGATGTTCTTGAATTTTGGTGGATGGAATTGTATGGTATCTTCCATTACTACATCCAGGGCAGGTTTAGCCAGTTCTTCCATTCTCAGAAACCACTGCAATGACAGTTTGGGTTCGATCACCTCATCGGTTCGTTCGGAGTAACCGATGCTGTTGGTGATCTCCTCCACCTTTGCCAGGTGGCCCTTTTTTTCCAGCTCCAGGGTCACTTTTTCCCTTGCAGCAAAACGATCTTCGCCGATAAACAGTTCCGCTGCTTCGCTGAGGGTGCCATCGTCGTTGAAAATGTCGATCGACGGCAGGTTGTGTTTGATTCCCAGGTTGTAGTCGTTGATGTCGTGGGCAGGAGTTACCTTCAGTGCTCCTGTTCCGAACTCCCGGTCAACATATTCGTCAACAATAAACGGAACATGTCGGTTCACAAGGGGTACAATGACCTTTTTGTCCAGCAGGTGCTTATAGCGTTCATCCTCAGGGTGGATGCAAATGGCGGTATCGCCAAGTATGGTTTCGGGACGTGTGGTGGCAATGGTCACATATTCATCGCTGCCGGCTATCTGATAGCGAACATAATAAAACTTCGACTGTACTTCCCTGTGAACCACTTCTTCGTCCGACAAGGCGGTCAGTGCCCGGGGATCCCAGTTGACCATTCTTACACCCCGGTAAATCTGGCCTTTTTCATAAAGGTCAATAAAGGTGCGTATTACGGAGTCCGATAGTTCTTTGTCCATGGTAAACCTGGTGCGTTGCCAGTCGCAGGAGGCACCAAGTTTCTTTAATTGTTCCAGGATAATGCCACCATGTTTTTCTTTCCACTCCCAGGCATGACGCAGGAAGTCTTCACGACTCAGGTCTTTTTTGTTGACTCCCTCCTCTTTCAATTTATTGACCACTTTGGCTTCGGTGGCAATGGAGGCATGATCGGTGCCGGGAAGCCAGCAGGTATTGTATCCCTGCATTCTGGCACGCCTCACCAGTACATCCTGAATCGTGTTGTTAAGCATGTGCCCCATATGCAGCACCCCTGTGACATTTGGTGGCGGAATAACCATGGAATAGGGCTCCCGGTCGTCAGGTTCGGAGTGAAAATAGCCTTTGTCGATCCACTCTTTATACCATTTTTCTTCTGTTTTTTCCGGGGAATAATGCTTTGGGATGCTGTCCATAATATTTCTGAATGCTGGAAGTGTTATAAAAAAACCTGACAAAGTTATAAAAAAAGCGCATGTGGCATTTGCCGCTTTTTGCTAAATTTGTCATAGAGGCCTTGTACTAATGACCACAATGCCCGTTAAAAACAACATCATGAACAACCAGTCGGGGGATGCTTCCGGGAAACAAGGATCGTCAGATGATGGACTGATGGGGCGCCTGTTTGATGCTCCCCGTCATAGCATCAGACTGCAGGCGCTGCGCGAGGTTGAAGACGAGGAAATACTCCTGAAAGTAGCCTCTTCCGATTCCAATGAACTTGTCAGGCAGTCTGCCGTGGAAAGGATCTCCGACCAGGAGGCCCTGAAGCAAATTGCCAATTCCGATCCTGATTATTATGTTCGCCTGGCTGCCGTAAAGAAAATCAAAGACCCGCAGGTACTTGCCGACATCGTGCTGAGCTGCCAGTTCGATTATTACATTTGCAAGGACGCCCTCAGCAACATCAGGAACAACGATGTGCTGGCCAGTTTGCTGGAGGGGCTGACTGACAGGGATATCAAGTCAGCCGTGGTCAGGGGAATCACCGACCAGGATATGCTGGCGGATATTGCCTGCTGCAACAGCGATTTTTATGTTCGTTCTGATGCCCTGAAAAAAATCACCGACCAGGAGGTATTGGCCCGTATTGCCCGAAAAGACAGCGATTATTATGTGCGGGCCCTGGCTGTGCAGCAAATCACCGACCCGGAGGTGATTGTGGATATTGCACTGAATGATGCCGATTATTATGTGCGCGGCCAGGCGGTGACCCGGATCCATGATGTGGAGGTGCTCAAAAAAGTGATCATCAGCGATGATGACTTTGATGTACGCAAACGGGCCCTTTCCAATATATCTGACCCGGAGGTGCTGATGCGGTTACAGAATGAATTGTCGGACGCTTACATACTTCGCAAGATTAAAAACCACCTTGATAACCTCCAGGCACAGCTATGATTTTTGTGCAGAATCACTCCGATGACCCTTTTTTTAACCTTGCACTGGAAGAATACCTTCTACGTGAAGCGGATCATGAATCGGTCATGCTCTGGCAAAGCCGGCCATCGGTTGTGATCGGCAAGCATCAGAATGCGCTTGGTGAAGTAAACTATCCTTATGTGAGCCGAAACAGCATCCCTGTAATTCGCAGACTTTCGGGAGGTGGTACGGTGTTTCACAGTCCGGGTAATATCAATTTCACATTTATTCGCTACGGGGAGGATGGCAAACTCGTTGACTTCAGGAAACACACTGCTCCTGTAGTTGATTTTTTGGTTTCACTGGGGGTTCCGGCCAGGTTTGAGGGAAAGAATGACATCAGGGTAAACGGACTGAAGGTGTCGGGCAATGCCGAGCATGTATTCCGGAAACGCGTGCTTCATCATGGTACCCTGCTGTATGATGCAGAGCTGCCTGTTCTGAATGAATCAATCCGTGTAATACCGGAACGGTATGTTGACAGAAGTGTGGCATCGGTTCGCAGCAGGGTGGCGAATGTGAGCAATTTTTTGAATAACCCGCCTCCCATTGATGGGTTTTGGGCTATGTTTGAAGACTGGCTGAAGGGTTATTTCGGTTCTCCTGAGGTTCGGGAGCTGACTGCCGGTGAAGTCACCAGGGTTCAGGCGCTGGCAGATGAAAAATATTCGCAGTGGCACTGGAATTTTGGCTATTCACCCGATTATGAATTTTTTGGTGAGGCCAGTTACCTGAATCAGCATCTTGTGTCCGTACTGAAGGTTGAAAAGGGTTTTATTCACCGTGCTGAAATACGGGCCTCTGGCGAAGAATCAGGAACTGCTGGGAATAGAGTTCCCTTATGGAAGCAACTTGAAACGAACCTCCCGGGGTGCAGGCACACGGAGGCCGAAATCGTGACGGTGCTGCAGCGCAATCAATTGCTCGATAAATCTCAAAAGATTCTTCCCGCCGGGCTTTCCGGTTTATTTTTCTAGTTTTTATTTGTTTGATATTCAGTGTTTTACCCGTGTTTTACTTCAATGGTTTCCCCTTCCCTTGCCAGGATGGTGTTAGGAAAAACGGTGGATGCTTCCCTGCGGAAATCTTCCAGTTCTTTGTACCGGGCTGAATAATGTCCAATTAACAGTGTGCCTGCCCCTGCTTTTTTTGCCAGTGTGGCCGCCTCGATGGTGGTCGAGTGCAGTTTTTGCCTGGCAATATCCGCTTTGTCGTGCATGAATGTGGCCTCATGGTAAAGAAGGTCGGTGTGGCGCACCTGGTCTATAAATGATTCCGTATAAGCGGTGTCAGAGCAAAATGCGTAGCTCCTGGGCGGTGGAGGGGGCAGGGTGATCTCTTCATTGGGGATGCGGGTGCCGTCTTCAGTGATCAGGTCGTCACCTTTTTTAATACCGCTTCGCCGGCTAACGGGGATTCGGTATTTTGTGATGCTTTCTTTGCGGATGGTCCTTTCTTTGATTTTTTCTTTGAATAGAAAGCCAAAGGTGGGAATCCGGTGATTCATCTCAATGGTTTCGACGGCCAGGTGACGGTCTTCATATATGATGGCTTCTCCCTCCAGCAGATTGTGGTAGATGATCTGAAATGAGGGTGTCAGGCCCGCAATCTTGTATTGCAGACTGATGATTTCTTCCAGCCCCGGGGGTGAATACACATGCAATTCCTTTTCCCTTCCCAGCAGGTGCAATGAAAACAACAGGCCGGGCAAACCAAGGTAATGGTCTCCGTGCAGATGACTGATAAAGATGTGGTTGATCTTCATCAGGGGTTTCCTGAGCCTCCGCAGCTGCATCTGGCATCCCTCCGAGCAGTCGATCAGAAAATAGAGGTTGTGGTACTTCAGCAACTGGGCACTCGTATGCCTGAGTGAAGTGGGAGTGGCTGCTGATGAGCCCAGTATGGTGGTTTCAAAAATTTCTGACATTGTCATTGGGTGATATCTGCCTACCTGAAGAGCCGCAGCACATCATTGAGGTTCACCAGGAGAATCAACGAAAGCAGCAGGAGCATGCCCACCATCTGGGCGTATTCCATAAATTTTTCCGGTGGTTTCCTCCCGGCGATGATCTCATAAAGCAGGAACATCACATGGCCACCATCCAGGGCGGGGATTGGCAGAATATTCATTACAGCCAGAATGATTGACAGGAATGCGGTCATTGTCCAGAAATGCACCCAGTCCCAGGTGGGGGAGAAAATCCCCCCGATGGTGATGAATCCTCCCAGACTCTCCCTGGCACTCACTTCAGGCCTGAAAAGGAGCCCGAGGTCACGGAAGTAATCGCGTGTTGTGGTGTACGCCCTTTCAATTCCGGCAGGAATGGCAGCAAAGAAAGAGTAATTGCGCGTTTCGGTCTTTAGAATATCAAAAGGATCTTTCAGGTAGGCTCCGACCATGGCTTCCTCAGGGATGCTGACCGGAAGTTCCATGGTTTGACCGTTGCGCTCCACCATCAGTGTGGTTTCTTCACCTGCATAGTTTCCGATGGTCTGCACAAACTCCATGAAGGACCATGTTTCCTGACCTCCGATTCCCTTGATGTGGTCACCCACTTCCACACCGGCTTCCTTTGCTGCTGACCCATCCAGAAATCCATCTACAATAAAGGGGTAACGGATTGAGATAAAATTTTCCCCCCGGGCAGAGATCAACTTCCCAAAAAAGTCTTCGGGGACGGAAAAGGTGATGAGGCTGTCGTCGCGCTTTACGGTAACTTCCTCCACTTCACCGCGGGCAAATTCGCTGCGGAGCTCTACCCAGTCGCCGGGGACTTCACCATTGAGAGCCACGATATGGTCACCGGACTCCAGACCGATATCCCTGCCCAGTTCCTCCGCCACGATGCCGTATTTCATGTTCTCCACCGGAAGGTATTCATCTCCGATAAAGAACATCATGAAGACATAAATCAGTGCTGCCAGTATTACGTTGAAGAAAACCCCGCCGACCATCACAAGTAGTCTTTGCCAGGCTGGTTTGGCCCTGAACTCATAGGGTTTCGGGGGTTGTTTCATCTGTTCTTTATCCATCGACTCATCGATCATGCCGGAAATTTTCACATAACCGCCCAGCGGAAGCCAACCCATTCCATAAGTGGTTTCTCCGCGACGAATCTTGAATAATGAGAACCATGGGTTAAAAAACAGGTAAAATTTCTCCACCCGGATTTTAAAAAGCCGGGCAAACAGAAAATGCCCCATTTCATGGATCACAATCAGGATTGAAAGACTGAGAAAGAATTGCAATGTTTTTATCAGGATCTCCATCGTGTATTCGAAAAATTTATTTTGTAATTATCTCCCGGATCAATGACCCGGATGTTTTATCAGTTTATGCTGAATGAACGCCTGAGCGTTGTTTTTGTTTTGTCAGTTCCTTTGCCAGGTTCCGGGCTTCCCGGTCGGTTTCGCGGATATCTTCCAGTTCGGGGTTGTCGATATGTGTGGCCTGCTGCATACAGCTGGCGATGATCTCCGGGATATGGACAAATCCGATCCTGCCATCAAGAAAAGCAGCCACTGCAATTTCATTGGCGGCATTCATGATGCATGGGGCATTCCCGCCTTTTTCCATGGCTTTATATGCCAGTCCGATATTGGGAAAACAGTGTTCATCTACCTGTTCAAAAGTCAGCGAGGGGTAGTCTGTAAAGCAGAAACGTTTATACTGTGACCGGATACGTTCAGGATAACCCAGGGCGTATTGTATGGGCAGCTTCATGTCAGGCAGGCCCATTTGCGCCTTCATGCTTCCGTCTTCGAATTGAACAACTGAATGAATGATGGACTGTGGATGAATGATCACCCTGATCTGTTCTGGTGCCAGGCCGAACAGCCACTTGGCCTCTATTACTTCGAGGCCTTTGTTCATCATGGAGGCAGAGTCGATGGTGATTTTAGCCCCCATGATCCAGTTCGGGTGCTTCAGGGCCTGTTCCCTGGTAACATTCCGCATCGCTTCCCTGCTCATTCCCCTGAACGGCCCCCCGCTTGCAGTAAGGTAGATTTTTTCTATGGGATTGTTTGCTTCGCCGGCCAGGCACTGGTAAATTGCCGAATGCTCCGAGTCGACGGGCAGTATTTTTACTCCGTTGGCTGTAGCCATCCCGGTGATGATATGTCCGGCCACAACCAGGGTTTCCTTATTGGCCAAAGCGATCTCTTTTCCGTGCCGGATGGCATTGATGGTCGGCCCCAGACCTGAAATGCCCACCATGGCGCTGAGTACAATATCTGTTTCCTGTGAGGAAACTGCTTCATCAAGGGCATCTTCCCCGGCGCTTACATTGACCGGGGTGGAGGCAAGGGCATCCCTGACCTGTGCATAATGATCGTGGTTGCCGATGACGACGTGGCGGGGAGAGAACTCCTTAGCCTGATCAATGAGCAGTGAGGTGCTGTTTCGGGCACTAAGCATATCCACGGAAAACCTTCCGGGATGCTGCCGGATCACCTCCAGTGCCTGTTGTCCGACAGAGCCTGTAGAGCCGAGTATTGCTACTTTTTTTCTCCTGATCGTTGTCATTCCACTATGATATAGTCAATGGGGTTGATGGGTACGCCGTTCAGCCACAGTTCAAAATGAAGGTGGGTGCCGGTGGAGTAAAGGCCAGTGTCTCCGATCACAGCGATGGCTTCTCCTGCTTCCACAAAACTGCCCTGTTCTTTAAGCAGCGCACTGTTGTGCTTGTAAACTGAAATAAGGTTATGGTCATGCTGGATGCCGATGGTATATCCTGTCTCCAGGGTCCAGTTGGAAAATATCACTGTCCCGTCAAGGGTTGCCTTGATCACCTCACCCAGATCTGCCACGATATCCACCCCGAAATGTCCCTGCGCAGAGTTGAAGTGGCGGCTTACCATCCCTTTAATGGGGGGAAAGAACGTAAGATGGATACCGGGTTGCGTCTGTGTTGTTTCTGCTGCGGTCAGCTGCCCTTCCTCAAATGGGGAATGCTCCTCCATTTCCGCCCGCAACAGGGAGTCTTCCCTTGAGCGTGAACTGCTCCGAACGGGCAAAGATCCGGCATCGGCAATACTGTCTGGGATTTCGTCCACGATTTCACGCCCTTCTACGATGTTTCGGATATTCATGATGTAAAGGTCTTTCTGTCTCAGATCCTTTTCCAGTGAATCGGCCCTCAATGAAAGTTCGCGCAGCACCTGCCTGGTGTTAAAGTCTGCATACCCTGGGATGTATTCCCTGAGTGGGGTAAAGGCGATCAGGTATATAGTGGCGACCACAAGCAACACGGCGGCGGTACCGGTAAAAATAAACACATTGAAACGTGTCATTTTTACCGTAAGCTTTTTCTCCAGCGTATCGTCGTTCATGATGACCAGACGATACTTGTTGTGCAGCTTGCGGAGAAACCTGCGGTTTTCCTTTTTTTTCTGTTGTGGTTTTTTGCCTTTGTCCATTTCGGAAACCAGCCTTTTGTGGTGCAAAACTAATCATTTTAGGGCAGCTAAAGGCCGTATCATTCAAAATTTGCCATTAAGCCATCAATGCCTCTTTTTTAAACGGAAAAGTGTGTTTGCTGCACAGTTAATTATTGTTAAATCCATTCTTTGCTGAATCAAAGGAGTACAATTGCCCGGATTAAGTGAAATGACCAGCTGAATGAATAATATTTTCAGTAAATGAGAGTTATATTTGTGGTGAAATTTCGAAATTCCACATGCTGAACTATCTGATAAAATCCCGGAGGCTTCTTTTTTTCTGGCCTTTGGTCGTACTTCTGCTTTTGTTCTGGGGGTGTTCCACCCAGAAAGATTCCTTTGTGAATCGCGCCTATCATACCATCAACGCCAAATACAATGGTTATTTCAATGCCCGTGAAGCCTATAAAGATGCCCTGAAGCAATTGGACGAGAACCATTCAGACAATTATGAAGAAGTGTTGGATATCTTCCGTTACGGCAGCGAGCAGGATCGTTCGGCAGTACAGGGTAATATGGAAGAAGTTTATGAGAAGGCCAGTTTGGTAATCAGGCGGCATTCCATGAATATTCGGGGTGTGGAGCACAATAAGTGGATCGATGAATCTTATTACCTCATCGGGTGCTCTCAGTTTTTTCGCCAGGAACATAATTTGGCAATTCTGACTTTTGAGTACATCATCAGAGAATATGATACAAACCGCAGTCACGATGCCAAAGCCTGGATTGCCAAAGCCAACCATGAGATGGGCAGGTTTGATCAGGCATTGCCAATGCTTGAGACCCTTGAACGCCGATATCAGAGTGGTCTGTTGAATAAGGAAAGCACAGCGCTTTACAGGATGACCTATGCCGATCATTACCGCAGACAGGAAAAATATCAGCAAGCCGCCCGACAGGTGGAATTGGCAGTGAACCATGTGGACAGCAGAAGTGAGCGGGCTCGCCTTACCTTCATTAAGGCTCAGCTTCATGAGCATGCCGGTGATTATGCGGCTGCACAGCAAACTTATGATCGGGTACTTGATATGCGTGGTGCGGGGTATCAGATGCGTTTCCAGGCAAGGATTGGTATGGCCATGGCTTATGATCCGGAAGTAGGCGGGGGCGGACACATTCGTTCAGAACTTATGGATATGCTTGAAGAAGACAGATTCTCCGGGTTCAGGGATCAGGTATATTATGCTCTGGCACAGTTGTCATACCGTGAGGGAAATGAGGAAGAGGCCCTGGACTTGTTCAGGAAATCTGCGGAAGTCAGTGAGCAGAATCCTGTGCAGGAAGGTCTGGCTCACCTCAGGATGGGAGAGATTTTTTTTGAGCGGGGCGACTACATAGAGGCCAGTGAGAGGTATAGTGATGCGGTGAGCAACCTGCCCTCCGGGTACCCGGATTTTGACCAGATCAGTCAACGCCAGCAGCTGCTTTCGGAGCTTTCCGGACATGAACAGATTATTCAGCAGGAAGATTCATTGCAGTATCTGGCCGGATTGCCTCCGGATGACCAGATTGCCGCAGTGGATGAAATCATCAATGAAATCCTTGAGAAAGAGAGACTGGAGGATGAAGCAGAACGTGAACGCAGGAGGGAAATGCAGGAAGCAGGGCAACGTGCCAGACAATCGGGTCTGCAGCAGCAGGACGGAGGGTGGTACTTTTATAATTCAAATGCTGTAAGTCGTGGTCGTGATGAGTTCTTTGGCCGTTACGGAGATCGCCCCCTTGAAGATTTTTGGCGAATCAGTAATATGCAGACGATGGCCTCTTTTGACATGGATGATGACTGGGACGATATGGAAGACGGAGATCCCGGAACAGTTGAAGATATTTATGACAAAGATGCCTATCTGGCCAATATCCCAAATACCGAAGAACAAATGCTTGCTTCTGAGCGCCGGATGATGCAGGCTTATTTTCAGAAGGCCATGATATTCAGGGATCACCTGCGAGACAGGGAAAATGCCATTGAAAGTTTTGAGGAGTTGATCAGGCGTTTCCCCGGTTCTGAAAGGGAAATGCAGGCATATTATTACCTTTACAACCTGTATCGTGATATGGGCAATTATAACCGCGCCGAACAGGTCAAGAACGACCTGGTAACAGCTTACCCTGACAGCGAGCTTGCCCGTATGCTCTCAGATCCTGAATACGCAGAACAGGTCCGTGAACGGCAAAGTTCTTCCGAACGACTTTACAGCGAAAGTTATGAGGCCTTTTTTGCAGGAAGGCATGAAGAGGTACGGCGCAACTATAAGGCACTGGATACGATGGAAGTTTCCAAAGAGTTCAGAGCCCGTTTTGCCTACCTTCATGCATTGTCGCTGAGAAAAACTGAAGAAGACGGTTATCGTGAAGAATTGCAAAGGGTGGTGACTGAGTTTGAGGACACACCTGTGTATGAACCAGCCAGTTTATTGCTTGCCTCAATTGACTCACCGGAAAGAACTGCTGCATCAGAACCTGCTGAAAAGACTGAACGGGAAAGGAGTGAGGATGCACCGGTTGACTCACCTTACACTTTTGACCCTGAAGTAATTCATTTTTTTGTAATGGTGCTTAATACGGATCATGCGGATCCGGTTTCCGTGAATGATTCAATGGCTGAATTCAACCAGGAGACCCGCGAAGAAGACAGGCTGTCCGTTAACAATGTCTTTTTTGAAGATGGAAAACAGCTGATCACCGTCACAAATTTTCCCGGGAAAGACAGCAGTATGGAATATCTGGCAGAGCTGAAAGATGCCGGGGTCATCAAAGAAAGTCAGGAAGGGGAAATGGAGAGCTTTGTGATATCTGTGGATAATTATCCTGTGCTCTATCAGGATAAAGAACTTGACGCTTACCGAACCTTTTTCCGGTACTATTACTTACAAGAGTAACAGCAAAAACTGGCGTACTTTTTTCTTACATTTGTTGAAACGTATTGCGCATATGCGTAGGAAATAATGTTTAATTTTTTTAATAGGAGTAACAGCATGGCAAGACAACAAGAACCTGATCACACAGCAATAAATCTGGTTGGTAAAGGAACGGTAATTAAAGGGGAGATCCAGTCCAAGGGAGATGTCAGGATTGATGGTAAAATCATCGGGGAAGTTCATTCTGAAGGGAAGATCGTGATCGGGGATACCGGAACGGTTGAAGGAGACATCTTTTGTAAAAATGCCGATTTTTCGGGAAGGGTGCAGGGTAAGGCAGATGTGTCTGAGTTATTGACACTGAAAGCTTCCGCTACTTTTCTCGGTGATATTATTACCAACAGGCTGTCCATTGAACCCGGGGCGAAATTTTCCGGTACCTGTTCCATGGACAGGGAAACCCCGCAGGCTAAAACAGAGAAAACAAAATGAACATCCGCCGGTTTGCAAAGCAGTTAACCATTTATGCAGTATTGCTTTTGCTGG
>Ga0207421_10003149_pt1 | contig 19820 bp, 20 predicted proteins | sample SodLakKL_010_SED_4_FD_187542 | JGI IMG/M metagenome (GOLD analysis project Ga0207421, IMG submission 187542) | Alkaline sediment microbial communities from Lake Tanatar, Kulunda Steppe, Russia - 8KL_010_SED (SPAdes) (version 2) | ecosystem: Environmental > Aquatic > Non-marine Saline and... | reverse complement strand
CCATATAATTATATGGAAGTATATATTGATGCTCATCAGTGGTGGTTATAATATTGAGGCTATTAGTCTCTTCAGCACTGGCAGATAAACTGCCTAAACCAGCTGTGGCCAGATAAGCACCGGCAACAACCTTACCTGACATTGCAATAAAGTCACGGCGATTAATACTCTTTTCAGTCAGTTTCTCCGGCTTTTCTTCAGGTTCAAACTCTTCCTGCTCATTATTATTAATTTCAGACATTAAATAAACCTCCCTCTATATTAGATCATTATTATCTTACTATTAGCATAATAAACCCAACAAATCTTATCAAGTTAATACTTAACAAAATAATTTCAGTAATTCACTTGACAAAAGTAAAATGATAATATACAATTAATGAAAATTAGATTAGATGAGCCTGGATTAGAAGAGATTAGATTAGAATTAGACTAGCTGAGCAATAGTGAAAGCATGTAATACTCTGTATTTTGGTATCATTGGATGAGCAGTACCGGCATTATTAAAGCTGCTTATTATAAAGATTATACAGGATTACTATGTCTATATATCTATAAACCTTTACGGTCAGGCTATTAAAAGCCCTGGCCGTTTTTTATTTTCAAACTAAACCTGGCTCCTCTAGAAGGAGGCAAAGATGCTTAAACTTAAAGAATACCTGGAATTAGCAGAAGAATACAACATAATCCCAATCTATCAGGAAATAATAGCAGATACTGAAACCCCGATTTCTTTATATCAGAAACTATCTGGCCAAAAAGAGTACAGCTATCTTTTAGAAAGTACCGAGAATGACCGGTATTCCTTTATCGGGCTGGAACCGGCAGCCATCTACAGAAATTATAACGATACAATCGAAATAACCAGAAATGGCAGTACTGTAACTAAAGATCAGGATTTCATTGAATATCTCCAGGACTACCTGGCCGAGATTAAAGTCTATCAGAGAGAAGAACTGCCACCATTTACTGGCGGCTTTGTCGGCTATTTCAATTATGAGATGATCGAAAAATGGGAAGATATCTACCATAAAGAACCAGGAAAAGAATTAATGAAAGGCGATAAACCCTTAAGCCTGCTTGTTGAAACACAGGTTATTGTGGCCTGTGACCACCTCAATAACAGAGTGAAGATCATCAACAACCTAAAGGTAAGTGAAAGCCTGAGTTTAACTGAAAAAAAAGAGATCTATAGCCAGGGGGTCTCAGAGATAGAAAGAGTTAAAGCCCTGATCGACTCACCTGTACCTGATACCAAAAACTTAAAAGCCAATTCTCCAAATAAATCTCCAGAAGCCACCGGTAATGCAGGCCAGTTCAACTTAAAATCAAATATTGAACAGGTTGAATTCCAGGAAATGGTCAAAAGGGCTAAAGAACATATCATAGAAGGCGATATTTTTCAGATCGTCCTCTCCCAGAAATTTTCAGTCAAAAATCAAATCCCACCCTTTAATATCTATCGGGCTCTGCGATCGACCAACCCATCGCCATATTCGTTTTATTTAAATTTCCCGGAGATAAAGATTATTGGCTCATCCCCTGAAGTTCTGGTCAGGGTCAGGGATCGCCAGGTAATGACCAGGCCGCTGGCCGGTACCAGACCCCGGGGCAGCAATAAAAAGGAAGATCTCAACCTGGCAGCTGATCTTAAAAGTGATGAGAAAGAGCGATCCGAACATACCATGCTCCTGGATCTTGGCCGAAATGACTTAAGCAGGATAGCAGCTCCAGGAACAGTTGAGGTTACAGAGCTTATGGAGGTCGAATACTTCTCCAGAGTTATGCATCTTGTCTCCCAGGTGGAGGCAGAACTAAAATCAGGTTATGATAGCCTGGATGCCCTGAAGGCCAACTTTCCGGCAGGTACAGTCTCAGGAGCCCCTAAAATTAAAGCAGTTGAACTAATAGATAATATCGAAAAAGAGGCCAGAGGAGTCTATGCCGGTACCGTTGCCTATCTCAGCTTTAATGGCAACTTGGATAGCTGCATAACAATCAGAACCTTCTCCCTGGAAGATGGAATCCTCAATCTCCAGGTAGGAGCTGGCATTGTCGCAGATTCTGACCCGGCCACAGAATACCAGGAGACCTTAAATAAAGGCCAGGCCCTCTTTGAAGCCCTGAAGATAGCAACAGGAGGTGGCGATTTTGATCTTAGTAATAGATAATTTTGACTCCTTTACATATAACTTAGTCCATATATTAGAGAGATATGATGAGGTAAAAGTCTATCGGAATAACAGCATCACCATTAAAGAGATAAAGGAACTAAAGCCAGATAATATCCTGATCTCACCAGGTCCAGGCAGGCCAGAGGATGCCGGTATCTCAAAGGATCTGATCAAAGAGTTTAAAGGCGAGATTCCAATCATCGGCATCTGCCTTGGTCATCAATGTATCGGCGAAGTCTTTGGCGGAGAGATTATCAAAGCACCTCAGGTCTTCCATGGCAAAATCTCTAAAATCAAAATTTCCAGCCAGACTAGCCAGGACAGGTTATTTAATAAGATTCCAGATAATTTCACAGCCACCAGGTACCATTCGCTAATTATCAATAGAGATAATTTCCCGGATGAACTAAAAATCCTGGCCGAAACAGGAGCTGGCGAGATCATGGCAATCAAGCATAAAGATTACAATATCTATGGCCTCCAGTTTCACCCGGAATCAATTCTAACAGAAACAGGCCAGCAATTACTGGAAAACTTAATCAATCACAGAAGTGACAAAAACCTAATCAACCAGAAAAATGATAAAAATCCTATCAACAACAGGAGTGATGCCAGTGTTTAATAAACATTTAGAGAAAGTAGTCAGCAGAGAGAATCTAACCTTAAAAGAGATGGAATCTGCAATGGATATGATCATGGAAGGTGAGACAACAGATAGCCAGCTGGCCGGATTTCTGGTCGGCCTGCGAATGAAAGGCGAGACCATCGCTGAAATCACCGGTGCGGCATCAGTCATGAGAGCTAAAGCTGCTCCAGTTAATACAGAGGCCACTAACTTAATCGATAGCTGTGGAACCGGCGGTGATGGCAAGGGCACCTTTAATATTTCAACAACAACTGCCCTGGTCATGGCAGCCGGTGGCCTAAATGTAGCCAAACATGGCAATCGCTCCGTCTCATCTAAAAGCGGCAGTGCCGACCTACTGGAGGCCCTGGGAGTCAGGATAGACCTAAATCCAGAAGAGGCAGCCAGCTGTCTCGAAAAGGCTGGCATCTCATTCCTATTTGCCCCAAACTTTCACCAGGCCATGCGCCATGCAGTTGGCCCCAGAAAGGAGATAGGCTTAAGAACAATCTTTAATATCCTGGGCCCATTAACCAACCCGGCCAGGACCGACTATCAGATCCTCGGGGTCTATAAAGAAGAATTAGTCGAGCCATTAGTTCATGTTCTCAAAAACCTTGGCCTGAAATCAGCAATGGTAGTCCATGGAGCCGGCGGTATAGACGAGCTCTCCCTGGCCGGCTTAAATAAAACTTTCTATTTAAAGGACGGCCAGGTCAAAGAATATAATTTCCAGCCAGAGGAGGCCGGCCTAAAGAAGGCGCCCCTTAGCGCAATTCTAGGCGGTGGAGTCGAAAAAAATAAGAAGATCACCTTAGATATCCTAAAGGGAAAGCCTGGGCCTCAAAGAGATGTAATACTCCTCAATTCGGCAGCAGCATTTATGATAGCCGGCAAAGTTGATGACCTCAAAGAGGGAGCAGAATATGCAGCCAGCCTTATCGATTCAGGCTCGGCCAGAAAAAAGCTCCAGGAACTAATCAGCTGCAGCAACGAGGTGGCAGTCTAAATGATCCTGGATAAGATTATTGCAGAAAAAAGCAGAGAAGTCGCAGAACTCAAGCAAGCCGGCAAACAGAGGTCATTAAAGGCCAGACTTGCTGAGCCTGGCCTCAGCCTGATAGCCGAGATTAAAAAGGCATCGCCGAGCAAAGGCCTTATCCAGAAAGATTTCCAGCCTAAAAGTCAGGCAATAGCCTATCAAAAGGCCGGGGCCTCGGCAATCTCAGTCCTGACAGACAAGAAATTTTTCCAGGGCAGCAACCAGGTTTTAATAGATGTCAGAGAGGTCACAGAACTGCCAGTCTTAAGAAAAGAATTCATCATAGATCCAATCCAGATCTATCAGAGCTTCTTTATCGGGGCAGATGTAATCCTCTTAATTGCCGCCGTTTTAGATCAGGACCAGCTAAACCAATTTCTGGCCATCGCCTCAGAATTAAACCTGGAGGCAATCGTAGAAGTCCACAACCTGGAAGAATTAGAGCGAGTCCTTAATACCAGTGCAAAGATTATCGGCATCAACAATCGGAATCTTAAAACCTTCAATGTCGATCTTAAAACAACAGAAAAACTTGTAAATCACTTAAAGTCCAGCGGCCGTCGCAATGATTATTACCTGATAGCTGAAAGCGGAATTAAAACTAAAGCAGATATAGATTATTTAAAAGAGCTGGCAGTTGATGGCGTCCTGATTGGCGAAACCCTAATGAAGGCAGCCGATCCAGAGGCCAAAATCGATCAACTGGGCTTAAAGAAAGGAGTATTAGATGAAACAGCCAACTGAAATAAGTCAGCAACCAACTAAAATAAGGCAGCAATCAACTAAGATTAAAATCTGCGGCCTGACCAATCATCAGGATATTAAAGCAGCAGTCAATAATAATGTCGATGCCCTGGGCTTCATCCTGGCCGAAAGCCCAAGGCAGGTCAGCATAACCCAGGCCAGAGAATTAACTGCCGGTCTGCCTCCCTTTATCGCCAGGGTGGCCGTCGTTGTCAATCCTGATCAATCCAGATTGGACGAAATTATTGCCAGCAGGATATTCACAGCAATCCAGTTTCATGGCAGTGAAGACCCTTCAATTTTCAGGGATATTCCGCTCCAGACAATTAAGGCAATCTCCATCTCAGATCAGTCAGATTTAAAGGAAGTTACTAAATATCAGGGTCAGGCCGACTATCTCTTATTTGACACAAAAGTCGGCAGCCAGACCGGGGGCACCGGCAAAAGCTTCGACTGGAGCCTGCTTGCCAGCAAAGAACTCAACCAGAATTACATACTGGCAGGTGGCCTGGGCCCGGCTAATATCAAAGCAGCTCTGGCCAGACTTCAGCCGGCAGCAGTAGATTTAAATAGTCGCCTGGAAACTGCCCCAGGCAGAAAAGATCCGGAACTAATTCGAGAAACAGTAAATATCATTAAGAACTACAATGAAAGGAGCAATAACTATGACTGAAAAATACTTTTCAGAATACGGAGGCCGCTATGTCCCGGAGACATTAATCCCGGCCCTGGATGAATTAAGTCAGACCTATCAGACAATCAAAGAAGACAATAGCTTTAAAGAAGAATACAAAGCCCTGCTTGCCGATTATTCAGGCAGGCCAACCCCGCTCTATTATGCAGAGAAGCTAACAGAATATTACCAGGGTCCAGAAATCTACTTAAAAAGGGAAGACCTAAACCATACCGGCGCCCATAAAATCAATAATACCCTGGGCCAGATTCTCCTGGCCAAAAAGATGGGCAAAGAAAGAATAATAGCTGAAACAGGAGCAGGCCAGCATGGCGTCGCCACAGCAACAGTAGCTGCCCGTTTCGATTTAGATTGCGATATCTACATGGGAGCTGAAGATATTAAAAGGCAGGCCCTAAATGTCTATAAAATGGAGATGCTAGGGGCCGGGGTTATCCCGGTTAAGACAGGCAGCAAGACCTTAAAAGATGCCACCAACCAGGCCATTAGAGATTGGGTCAGCAATGTAGAGACAACCCATTATATCATCGGCTCAGTCGTTGGCCCCTATCCCTATCCAGAGATGGTCAGGGATTTCCAGAAGATTATCGGCGAAGAAACAAAAAAGCAGATTATAAATAAAAAAGGAAAGCTTCCAGATTATATCCTGGCCTGTGTCGGTGGCGGCAGCAATGCCATCGGAATCTTCCATCCATTTGTTGATGATCAGGATGTCAATCTTATCGGCATCGAAGCTGCCGGCGAGGGCATAGATACTGGCAGGCATGCAGCCACCCTGTCAGAGGGCAGAGTCGGTGTCCTCCATGGTAGCAGATCCTATCTTCTCCAGGATCAGGACGGCCAGGTCATTCCAGCCCATTCGATCTCGGCTGGCCTCGATTATCCAGGAGTCGGCCCGGAACATAGCCATCTTAAGGCAATTAACAGGGTCAGATATGATAATATAGATGACCAGGAGGCCATTCAGGCCTTCAGGCTACTCTCAGAGAGAGAGGGCATAATCCCGGCCTTAGAAAGCTCCCATGCCCTGGCCTACCTGGAAGAGCTGGCCCCGAAACTCAGCCAGGACCAGACAATTGTAGTCAACCTTTCAGGCAGAGGCGACAAAGATATCAATAATTTCAAGAAGATCAGGGAGGCAGAAGCAGATGAGCAGAATTAAAGAGAGCTTTAAGAATAAGAAACCTCTAATTACATATATTAGCGGCGGTGATCCAGACCTTGATTTCACAGAAAAAATGATCTATCAGCTTCAGGATTCAGGTGTTGATATCCTGGAGATCGGTATTCCTTTCTCCGATCCCCTGGCCGATGGCCCAACAATCCAGGCAGCCTCCCAGAGAGCAATCAGAGGCGGAATAACTCTTGAAAAGCTGATCAAAAAGCTGGCAGAGATTAGAGATGAAATAGAAATACCAGTTATATTAATGGGCTATTATAATTCAATTTTAAATTACGGAGAGGAGAGGTTTGCTTGTGACGCCAGAGCTGCAGGGGTTTCAGGAATCATTATACCAGATCTTCCATTTGATGAAGATGAAACAATATCAGAACAGCTAAAAGAGGCAGCTATTGATCAGATCAGGCTGGTGACCCCAAATACGGCAACATCAAGGATTAAAGCGATAGCAGATCGTTCATCAGGTTTTCTATATTCAATAGCTCATCTAGGGATTACCGGTGATAGCAGCAGAGAAAACCCTGCCCTGAAATCATACTTAACCAGAGTAAGAGAGCAGGCAGGAGAACTTCCAATCGGTCTCGGTTTCGGTATTGATAGCCCTGAAAAAGCTAAAAAAGCAGCCAGACACGCAGATGGCATAATCATCGGCAGTGCCTTAATCGAAAAGATTCAGGCCGGCCAGACTGAAGAAGCCAGGCTAAATAATGCAGACTCGTTTGTAAAATCAATCAAAGCAGTGTTGGTATAATTAATATCCTCATCAATAATACTTAATTTTTTGTAAGCTATAGATTAAATAATAGATACAGATTTATTTAAAATAATTAATTTATATATTTAAAAAATTAATTTTAAAAAATTATTTTATTAATATTAGAACTAATGCTAATCCTATCTGTACTTTTATAAAAAGCCTGTAAACCCTGTATTTTAAAGGTTTATAGGCTTTTTACATGTAAATTAATCAACCCCAAACGCTTTAATCTGTTAAATAGCTAATTGAATATCTTAATTATTTTATTAAAAATATTAATTTAATACTTGACAAATTTAATTTTTAGGTTTATAATATAGACAAATAGTAAAAATAAATTTAAGGAGGTGATCGAAGTGGGTTTCCTAAACAATATTTTAAAGTTAGACAATAAAGAAATTAAACTGAAAGAAGATCACAGAGAAGATTTCTATCAGCAGCATGTTCAAGATTGTCTAAAGCAGGGTCAGAATTTTCTATAATAAAAATATAAAAATTTAAGGAGTGATAAATATGTTAAATATAATGAATCTATTTAATTTAAAAAGAGATGATAAGATTAAGCTAAACAACGGCGAAGACATTCGAGAAGAGCATATCCAGAACGGCTTAAAGAATTATCAGGGTCAGATCTTTTAAATAAAAAGTTATCAGGAGGTGTTGTGAGATGATTAAGATATGAAAACTGGTCAGGTTCTAATAAAACTTGAGTCTAAGACAGCTAAATTAGTGAAAGATACTTAAAGTCCCCTTAGTGATAAACTATCAAGGGGACTTTTTTTATTTGGACTACAAATTTTATTGTTAGATTTTAATTATATAATCACTCTGGCTTGCCAGTTAAATTATTAATTCACCTAAATATATTGCTATCGATTATCAATAATGATACAATTGAACTACTAAAAATTTTGTAGAGTAATATTATACGAGGAGATATAAATGGATATACTAATAGTAGATGATTCTGAAAGTATCAGGGTATTTCTTGAGCAAATTTTAAAGAGCTGTAATTATGACAGTTTAAGCTTTGCTACTGATGGCCAGGAAGCCCTTGCCATGGTAGATAAAAAGCTACAATCTGGTGAAGAATATGATTTAATATTATTAGATATTATTTTGCCTGAAATGAATGGTATTGAGATCTGCTCAATATTAAAAAAAGAATATAAACTAGATGAAGTTCCAATTATAATGGTCACAGGCAGAGAAGATAAGGAAACCTTAAAGAATGCCTTTGCCGCAGGGGCAATGGATTATATTACTAAGCCAATATCTACTGTAGAATTAAAAGCAAGGGTACGGTCAGCTCTCAAGTTAAGGCAGGCTGTGAAAAAGAGAATAGCTAGAGAAAAAGAACTGGAGAAGTTAACAATAGAGCTTCAAAATGCTAATAAAAAACTAAATAAATTAGCATCGATTGATGGGCTTACAGGGCTTTCTAATCGGAGATATTTCGATAAAGCTTTAGAAAAGGAAGCAGCAAGAATGGCAAGGGAAGATAAAAAGTTAGGCATACTAATGATTGATATTGATAACTTTAAAAATTATAACGATTTATATGGACATCAGGCAGGAGATGACTGTTTAAAAAAGGTAGCTTCAACTATCTCAGAGACTGTTTTTAGGCCAGGGGATTTAGCTGCTCGCTATGGCGGTGAAGAGTTCGTTGTGATTCTACCTGATACTGATAGAGAAGGTATATATGAAGTGGCTGAAAGGATTAGACAGGCGATTGAAAATCTTGGGATTGAGCACAATGATTCCCCGGTAGCAGGTCATGTAACTGTCAGTATTGGGGCAGCAGTTTCTAATCTTAAAAATAATGAGGACGGAGAAACTATAGTAAAATTAGCAGATGATGCTCTTTATCAGGCAAAAGAAAATGGTAGAAACCAGACGGTTATTGCCAGTCAAAATAATTAGAGGTGATAATAATGGAGAAAAAAGAAACCGTTGTTGTAGATTCTGACCTAAAAGGAATAATTCCCCTATTCTTTAAGAATAGAGAATCAGATATTGAAGTTTTAAAAGAAAGTCTGGCCAATAAAAAATATGAAAAAATAGAACAGATTGGCCATCAGCTTAAAGGTGCCGGTGGAAGTTATGGCTTTGATTATATCAGTGAAATCGGTAAAAAGATTGAAGATCTGGCAAGTGAAAGTAATACTATAGAAATCAGGCAGTTAATCAACGAACTGGAATCTTATGTAAATACGGTTGAGATTTCTTATGACTGAGAATTTAACCCTTGAGCAGCAATATGAAATAATTTTTAATAATACCAATGATGCCATATTCTTATTAGATGTGGATAAAGATGATCAAATAAGATTTCTTAAGTTAAATAGAACCCATGAGGAATTAACAGGGCTTAAGACTGAAGATATTAAAGGTAAAACACCGATTGAAGTCTTTGGAGAAGAATTTGGTAGTATCCTTGAAAAAAATTATCGATTATGTTTAAAGAAAAAAGAAAATATTAAATATGAAGAGGAATTAGACCTGCCCAGGGGCAAAAAATACTGGTCGACATCATTATCACCAGTAATTCAAAATGGAAGAGTAGTCAAGATTGTTGGTACCGCAAGAGATATAACCAGCAGAAAAAAATCAGAAAAGCAGGTTAAAAAATTAAAGAATAGATTAGAGTTAGCTACCAGCAGTGCAGGTATCGGCATCTGGGAATTAAACTTAAAAAGTGATGACCTTTACTGGAATGACAATATGTTTGAATTATATGAAATGGCGAAGGAAACTGAAAATAATCAGTATAAACAATGGGTAGATAATATCCATCCTGAGGATAGAGAAGCAACTAATAATAAATTTAAAAATGCAGTTAGTCAAAATAAAGATTATCAGGATGAATTTAGAGTCTTAACCCCTGCTGGAGAAATTAAATATATTAAAGCCTTTGGTAGGATCTTTACTGATTTTGAAACCTCAGATAAAATTATGGTCGGGATAAATTATGATATCACCCAGCAGAAAAAAGCTGAGAAAAGACGGAAAGAATACGCTAAAGAATTGGAGTTAAAGAATTTTGAACTGAAGCAGGCCCAGGAAGAGGCAGTTCAGGCTTCTAAGGCTAAATCTGAGTTCTTAGCAACAATGAGCCATGAAATTCGAACACCGATGAACTCAATTATTGGTATGGCTGAAATTTTATCTGATACAGATTTAAATAATCAGCAAAAAAATTATCTTGAAATATTAATCAATGCCAGTGATAATTTATTGAACTTGATTAATGATATCCTTGATCTATCTAAGATAGAATCAGGAATGATCGAAATAGAAGAACTAGAATTTAGTTTAAATCAATTAACAGATTCTCTAGTAGATTTATTTGCCAAGCAGGCCTTTGATAAGGGGATAGAATTTCTCTACTTTATTGATAATGATGTACCTAAAAACTTGAAAGGACCTGCAAATAGGTTAAGACAGATTTTGATTAATTTATTAGGAAATGCAGTTAAATTTACTGATGCAGGTGAAGTTGAGTTAAAAATATCTTTAGATAAATATATGAGCAAAAACCAGGATGACTTTGCAATTTTAGAATTCAAAGTAAGGGACACAGGGATCGGGATTAAGCCTGAAGATCAGAAAAAAATCTTTTCTAGCTTTACCCAGGTTGATTCCTCTAATACCCGGCAGTACGGGGGAACTGGCCTAGGACTTGCAATTTCAAAGAGATTAATAGAAATGATCGATGGCAGCCTGGAATTAGAAAGTACCTATGGAGAAGGCAGTACCTTTTCATTTAAAGTTCCCTTTAAATTATCAAATGAAGATAACAAGATTTTTTCTACTTATAAAAACCTTGATCTTACCTCAAAAAGAATTTTGATTGTAGATGATAATAACACAAATTTAATGATCCTTGATAAAAATCTAAGCTTTTTAAATGCTAGAATAGAAAAATTTCAGGATCCTGGGAAAGTTTTAGAACATCTAAAATCAGATCAGGATTATGATTTAATAATAACTGACTTTTTTATGCCAGAAATTAATGGTTATCAGTTAGCAAAAATGATTAAAGAAGATTTGAAGCTGATTAATATACCAATAATCATGCTGACATCTGATTACGAACAAGAATACCAGTATACTAATTTTGAAAAATATTTAAATATAAAAATAACAAAGCCAGTAAAAAGACAGGCATTGTATAATTCTATCTGTGAGGTTTTGTCCTGCGAGATAAAATCACCAGAGAAAAAAGAAGCTAAAAAGAATATAGTTAATTCAAATAAAAAATTAAGTATTTTATTAGCAGAAGATAATCCAGACAACAGGACATTGATTGAATTATATATGAAAAAGACTGGCGATGACTTAATAATTGCTACTAATGGCCAGGAGGCAATCGATCAATTTAAAGAAAATAAAGTTGATTTAATTTTAATGGATATTCAAATGCCAGAAGTAGATGGTTATCAGGCCCTAAAAAGGATCAGAAAGTTAGAAAGAGATAGAGAGAATCTAACCCCAATTATTGCCCTGACAGCATATGCCTTAGATAATGAAGTTGAAAAATCTTTAGCTGCAGGCTTCAATGATCACCTGGCTAAACCAATAAAGAAAAATCTATTATTTAAGACAATAGATAATTATCGCTAAAATTTAAACTACATCAAAAGTTCTCTAAACCCTTGCGGTCAGGCTTAAAAAGCCCTGGCCGTTTTTATATTAGGCCAGGTTTTTAACATTTAATTAACAATTTGTTAACAAATACGAAATCTTATTGAAACATTAAGATGAAATAATTATAAGTGAAATAAGAAAAACAAAACTAATTGGAGGTATTAATTGATGAAAAAATTTGGTGGAATATTTACAGTTTTAGTTCTTTCAGTTCTAATTTTTACTGGCGTTGTTATTGCAGAACAGGTAGATCATGGTGACCTGGCAGAAGGTTTTGTTGATTATGATGGTGATTTAGTTGCTGATGTCCCTGCTGATGAGTCAGAATGGATTAATCCAGACCAAATAATTTTTTCCTACACACCAGTTGAAGAACCATCAGTTTATAAAACCGCCTGGTCAGATTTTTTAGATCATCTGGCTGAAGTAACTGGCAAAGAAGTTATGTTTTATGCAGTTGAAAACTATGCTGCTCAGTTAGAAGCTTTAAGGGCTGGTAGAATTCATATTGCTGGGGTTAATACAGGAAGTGTTCCTTTTGCTGTAAATACTGCAGGAGTTGTCCCCTTTGCAATGATGGCAAATGAGGATGGCAGTTTTGGTTATGAAATGGAAGTTATTACCCAAAAAGATAGTGAACTGGAAGGTTTAGAGGATCTTGAAGGCAAGACAGTTGCCTTTGTTTCTCAGACATCTAACTCAGGATTTAAAGCTCCTTCTGCAATTTTAAAATCTGAAATGGGCTTTGAAGCAGGCGAAGACTATGAAACAACATTTAGTGGCCGTCATGATAACTCAATTATGGGTGTCTATAATGGAGATTATGAAGTTGCAGCAATTGCAAACTCAGTTATGAATAGAATGGCTGCCAATGGAGCAATTGATACTTCAGAAATAAAGACAATTTATAAATCTCAGACCTTTCCAACTACAGCTTACACATATGTCAATAACCTGCATCCAGGCTTAGCACAAGAAATCAAAAAAGCTTTCATGACCTTTGACTGGGAAGATACAAGCTTAGATGAAGAATTTAGTGAAGATAAGTTTATTCCAATAGATTATAAGACATACTGGGAAGTAATTAGAACTATTGATAAGGCAAATGGAGTAGAATACAAGTAATTATTAATTAAAAACTATCTGATTTTAGTTGCCGGATGCCTTACCTCTTAGGGTATCCGGTAACCTTAATATAGAAAGGGGAAAATTATGCTTGAGATTAATGGTTTGCATAAAGAATATCCAGGAGGAGATTTAGCTCTTCGTGGTGTTAACATTAAATTAAATAAAGGAGAAATTACAGCAGTAATCGGTCCATCTGGTGCCGGCAAATCCACATTAATTCGCTGTATTAATCGCTTAGTTGAGCCAACAGCTGGAGATATAGTTCTTCAGAATCAAAACATTAAAGAGCTAGACAAAAAGGAACTTAAGAATAAAAGAAGAGAAATCGGGATGATTTTTCAGGAATATGCCTTAGTAGAAAGATTAACTGTAATGGAAAATGTTTTATCAGGCAGGCTTGGATATGTGTCTTTCTGGAGAGCCTGGCTCAGGAAATTTCCTCAGAAAGATATTAATCAGGCGTATCAACTCTTAAAAAGATTAGGTTTAAAAGATCATGTCACTAAAAGAGCCGATCAACTTTCAGGAGGCCAGAGACAGAGAGTTGGTATAGCTAGAGCTTTAATTCAAGACCCAAAACTTCTATTAGTTGATGAACCAACTGCCAGCCTTGATCCTAAAACTTCAAGACAGATCATGCGCTTAATTACTGAATTAGCCAGAGAAAGAGAACTTGCAGCTTTAATCAATATCCATGATGTCAGTTTGGCTAAAGAATATGTTAGTAGAATAATTGGGATGAGACAGGGTGAAATTGTATTCGATGGTAGCCCTGCAGAATTAAATAAGAAAACACTGACTACTATTTATGGAGAAGAAGATTGGGAAAAATTAAGTGAAGATGATGATGACAGTAATGATGACGAAAGAGCTCAACAAGGGGGTAATGATATTGTTGACGAAGAACAACGAAGATTACACCTGGCAGCGTCCTCGTCTAATTAAAAGTAAAAATTTACGATATTTAATTTTTTCATTGCTTACTGCATATTTAATTTTAACTTTTATTTCATTAAGGATTGATCCCCAGCGGATCTTACTGGGCTTGAGTAGAAGCCAGAGTTACTTTGCAGATTTTCTAAGACCAGATTTTTTCTCCAGGGGCAGCTCTATTATTGATGGTATTTTAGAAAGTTTAACAATGACCTATATTGCAACAGTATTTGGAGTTATAATTTCTATTCCCTTTGCCTTTGGGGCAGCTGAAAATATTTCCCCTAAACCAATTTATTATATTTCCCGGGCAGTAATTGTAATTTCAAGAAGTTTTCAAGAAGTTGTTATTGCCATCTTTTTTGTAGTAATCATTGGTTTTGGACCAATGGCTGGAGTTTTAACACTTACCTTTAGCAGTATTGGGTTTATAGCTAAACTTTTAGCAGAAGAAATTGAAGATATAAATTGGAGCCAGGTAGAGGCTATAAAAGCTACCGGTGCCTCCTGGCCAAAATTAATGAACTATGCAATTATTCCCCAGGTGCTGCCCCGGTTTATAGGTCTGGTAGTTTATAGACTTGACATAAATTTTAGAGCATCAGCTGTAATAGGAGTCGTCGGGGCTGGTGGAATTGGCACAACTTTAAATGCTGCTTTTGACCGTTATGAATTTGACTCAGCCTCAGCAATTTTAATAGTAATGATTGCAATTGTAATGCTAGGAGAATTATTTTCTTCTTTTATAAGAAAAAAAGTTAATGAGTAAGGGATTATTTAAATTGAAAGGAGTTTTAAAATGTCGAGTAATGATTATAACTGGCAACTAAAGGGGATTAGCCGAGTATTAAAAGAATTATTATTCTGGGCAGCAGGAATCTGGCTTTTTATTTATTGCTGGAACATACTATCAGCCCGGACCATGTGGCCCTTTGTATATGATGGAGCAGAACAGGCTTCCAAATTATTATTTAGAATGTTTCCACCAAATTGGCCTTATTTTTTTGAACTTTTACGGCCAATCTGGGATACAATTACAATAGCTACTATTGGAACACTGGCAGCAGTAATATTTTCATTATTTGTTGCTTATCTAGCAGCCGAAAATACAACCCCCCACCCAACTTTAAGGTATTTTGCTCTTTTAATAATTGTAACATCTAGATCTGTTAGTTCATTAATCTGGGCAATTATACTTGTAATAATTTTAGGTCCAGGTGTTCTGGCAGGTATAATAGCTATTTCATTTAGATCAATTGGTTTTGTCTCGAAATTGCTCTATGAAAGCATAGAAGAGATAGATAAAAACCAGGTAGAGGCAGTTGCGGCAACAGGAGCATCCAAGTTTTCTACTCTGATTTATTCAGTAGTTCCTCAGGTATTTCCTACTTTTATTGGGACATCAATCTATCGCTGGGATATAAATATTAGAGAATCTACAGTAGTCGGACTTGTTGGAGCTGGAGGCATAGGCCTGCAGTTAAATGAAGCAATCTTAGGTCTTAAATGGCCAGATGCAATAATTATTTTTATGATGATTTTATCTTTAGTTTTATTTTCAGAATTCTTCTCTGCCAGGATCAGAAAGATCATCATTTAATTATAACCCATATATAGATTAAAAAAATTGAAAACTTGTTCAATAGCTGAAACCATTATTTAACATTATGTTAACACCAATTAAATATAAGCGTAACATTAATAGGTTATAATAAAATCAAGATAAAAAGGAGGTAGATTAAAATGATAGAAATAAAAGCAGATCTGCATACCCATACAGTTCATAGCGGCCATGCCTATTCGACCCTTGATGAAATAGCTAGAGAAGCTTCAAAAAAAGGTCTGGAATTAATTGCAATCACAGACCATGGACCGGCAATGCCAGATGGTCCCCATGAATATTACTTTGGCAACCTATGTATTTTACCTGAAGAATTATATGGCGTTAAGATATTAAAGGGAGTTGAAGCTAATATCTTAAAAGGAGGTAAACTGGATCTTTCATCGGAGTATCTAAATAAATTAGATTTTGTAGCAGCCGGTATCCATGATAAAACAGGCCATAATCTAAAAGATAAAGTTGAATATACTGAGGCAGTGATTAAAGCAGTGGAAAGAGGTTATATCGATATGCTCAGTCATCCAGTCAATAGTAATTTCCCGCTGGATCTTGGGGAAATAGTTGAGGCCTGTAAAAATAATGAAGTTATCTTAGAAATTAATGCAAGCAGTTATAACCCGGCCAAGAACTTTAGCAGGGCTGATAGAATGGCTACTGTAAAATTAATTAACCTGGCCAGAAAGAATAATGTTCCCCTGGCATTCAACAGTGATGCCCACTTCTGTAAACAGGTCGGTAATATCTCATATCTTAAAGGAATATTTAGAGAAACCTATTTGCAACCAGAGGATGTAATAAATACTTCAGCAGATAAAGTAATATCATACATTTATAATCGCACAGTAAATCAAATTTCAATGCCTTCATTTAATGATAGCAATCAAGTTTTAATCAAGGCTTAGCATAATAGGAAGTTAGTTTTCTTAATTATTTTGGGATATATGTGATTGGGGGTTTAAAAATGATAAAACTATTCAAAGAATCTGATAAACTGGAAGTAAATTTAGTTGATTTAACAGAATTAGTAGGCAAATGTATGGCCAATTCCTTAGAGGCCCTTTTTCTATATTTAGAAGAGGGAGAAAGCCATGAAGTTAAGGTGCTTATCGATACTGTGCATGAATATGAAAGTAAGGCTGATAAACTAAGGCGGGAAATAATCACCAGTATTTTAGATGGCAGGTTAATGCCTAATACAAGAAGTGATATTTTAAATTTAGTAGAGTCGATTGATGATATAGCTGATTTCTCAGAAGATATTATTGATGAAATTATATTTTTAAGATTAAAGTTTACCTATCTTGATTTAGACAGAGCCAGGCAAATGCAGGAACTACTCCTGGAACAATTTGAAAAACTAATTGATGGCCTAAAACTTTTATTTATAGAGATGAATCAGGCTCTAGTTTATGCCCGACAACTTGAAGAAATTGAATCAAAACTTGATGATATAGAAGAAGAAATGATTAGAGAAATTGGTCAAAACCAAGAATTAGATGCAGCAGAAAAACTTTCACATCGCAATCTGATTAAAAATATTTCTGACCTGGCTGATATTATCGAGAAAGTTGGAGATGTTATGGAAGTTATAGTATCTGTTAGACATGGGTAAAAAAGTTGTAACATTATAACCCCCAAAATAGATTTATCAATAGAGGAACAACAAACAGAAGGATTAACTGTAAAGGCAATCCTGTCCAGAAAAAGTCTTGAAATTTATAATTTCCAGGACCGTATACCATCATATTTGTCTGATAACTCATAGGAGTTAAAAAGGCTGAACTGGCTGCAAAAGTAACTGCCAGGGCAAATGCCAGGGGATTTAATCCTAGCTGGCCGGCAGCATCTAGAGCTATAGGTAACATCAAGATGACACTGGCATTATTACCAATTAAATTAGCAAAAATAACTGTCAAAAGATAAAATACCATTAAAAACATTAGTGGCGAGATAATGCCTTCTAACCGCAGTAACTGGCTGGCCATAAATTCAGCTGTACCAGTATTATCCATAGCAATTCCAAGAGGAATTAAACCAGCCAAAAGGAAAATTACATTCCAGTTAACTGCTTCTGATAGTTCTACCGGTTTTAAAGTATTTGTCACTACCATCGCAATCACTCCACCCAGGGAAGAAATTGCAATTGGAACAATATTTAAAGCAGCTAATAAAATAACTCCTGCCAGAATAGACAGAGATGTAATCACTTTGGAAGGACGGTATTCCTCACTATAAAGTTCACTGGAAACAATAAAATTTCTATCTTTTTTCAATCGCTCAATGGTATCTTCTCCTGTAGTTAGCAGCAGGACATTACCGGGCTTTAAAGGGATATTTCCCATTCTTTTATGTGTTAATTCTTCGCCCTGACGGATAGCTAAAACATCGCATTCATAGTTTTCTAAAAAATTAACTTCCTCCAGGGTTTGGCCTTCCAGAAAAGAACCAAAGGGCAATACAATTTCCACCAGATTCTGATTTTCCTTTTTAATATTTAAACTTTCTCGGGTAGGTGTTTCCGGACTTATTTTCATGCGATGGGTCCTGATCAATTTGACAAGATTTTTAGGATCTGTTCTTACAATGAGATGGTCACCCTCTTGAATAGTTTTATTAGTAAGAGGTTTTAAAAATTTTTCCCCAGATCGGTTTAATTGAATTATATTCAAATCAAAATCCATTCTCTCTTCAGTTTCTTTTAAAGTCTTCCCAATCAGGGGAGAATCTTTTCTGATTATAGTTTCAGTCAGATATTCCCCCATTTTAAACTGTTCTGTCACCTCAACTTCAGGTTTTATTCTTTCTGGAAGTATTTTTCTACCTAAAAACAACATATAAATAGCCCCGATGAATAACACTAATAATCCCAGGTGAGTAAATTCAAACATGGAAAATCCTTCTCCTGTCCTTCTAGCTAAGATATCACTGGCCAAAATATTAGTAGATGTTCCAATTAAGGTTGTTAAACCTCCCATCATTGCAGCATAGGAAAGAGGTATTAAAAACTTAGAAGGTGAACTATTCTTACGTCTGGCAATTCCGATTACCAGTGGGATAAATAATGCCACAACAGGAGTATTATTAATGACCCCTGCAATTAAACCTGCAAATAAGATAATATAAAAAAGTAGTTTAAAATCACTATCTCCAGTCCATTTAGATATTTTATCTCCTAGAGCCTGGATAATACCGCTCTTTTCTACACCTGCACTGATGATAAACATAGACCCAATGGTTACTGTTGCCGAGCTAGAAAACCCTGATATAGCCTCTAGAGGACTAACGTTTGTCCAGAAATTAGTCAGCACTAAAATTACAGGAATAGATAGGGCAATTATATCTATCCGAATAGGTTCTATGATAAACATTGTAATTAAAAATATTAAGAAAAATATAATAAAAATTATTCCAGGATCCATGTATTTATCCTCCTGTTATAAAAAGGATTGCGTTACTCTCAATAGATACCTCAATAGTTGAAATTTGAGTTAATTATAAATTAATTTTAATTTTTAATCAAGCTATAAATAATAAATTTATAACTCCATTCAATATACCAAATTAAAATGAGGCAAGATAGTAAAGAGGATTATTACCAGTGGCATGTTCAACATTGCTTAAAGATGTGGCAGGAGTAGTTATATAATAAAGATCAATTATATTTAAGGTGTGCTAACTATGTTAAATATATTCAACTTAATTTCCAGATGAATTAACTAAAAATAATACCTTAGCTATATTGACAAATTCCAAAATCAGGGATATTATTAGAGTGTATAGCAATAATTCTATTGTGTATTACAAATGCTTGTCCAACTGAGATTGAGGAAAAGGAGATGAGTAAGATGGTACAAAAAGTTATAGTCTGGGGTCTTATTTTTGGTTTGGTCGGATTGGTCTTTGGATATTTAGTTTTCGGTCGAGTAGCTGGAGATTATATAGGAATTAGTAATTTAATAACTGTACCTGAAAACTTGCTTGAAGAAATTGGTGAAAGCCTAACAGGTATCCGTCAGATTCGCCAACAAATTATTATATCAGGGTTTGCAGGCTTAATCATTGGCGCTGTTGGTTCGGCGTTGTTGATGCGGAAATCGTAATTATTCATTAATTCACAACTCAATCAATTTGCTCACAAGCAGCCTCAATAAAATCTATAAGACTCCTTAATAAGCCTGGAGAAAAGTTTTTATAAGGGAAGCTGCTTGTTACTTAAAAATAAATTCTAGAAAGCTAACATTATAAACCTGCCAGATAAATTTTCATTCA
>Ga0207421_10003147_pt1 | contig 19822 bp, 36 predicted proteins | sample SodLakKL_010_SED_4_FD_187542 | JGI IMG/M metagenome (GOLD analysis project Ga0207421, IMG submission 187542) | Alkaline sediment microbial communities from Lake Tanatar, Kulunda Steppe, Russia - 8KL_010_SED (SPAdes) (version 2) | ecosystem: Environmental > Aquatic > Non-marine Saline and... | reverse complement strand
CCCGCCACGACCGAGGAGCAGCACGACGACGACGGCGACCGCTTCTACGACGACACTACGTCCAGCGAGTTACAGCGGCGTAGCATGGACGAGTACGACGGCGGTTGGTCGCCGGACCACTAACCACGGGCACCGCGCCCGTTACGCCCGAGAGGGCGACCCACTATGACTGTAGACAAGTCAGTACCCTACGGGATAGAGATCGAACGGCTACCCACCGCCGAAGGGCCTAACTACGAGATCCGACGCCGCGACACCGATTACCTGATCATGTCGTGTTCGTGGATCACGCTTTCGACAGGCCAGCCGTTCGCTTTCGGTGGTAACACCGAGTACGACGGCACCGAGAACCCCGCCGCGGAGTTTGGCGGCCGGGTCCGCGTCCAGTCGCGCGGCGAGGGTCAAGACGGTATCTACCCCGGCGCGAGGCTCCACTTTCAAGCGTAGCCATCACCCGGAGAAGTAGCGGGTCTAACCCGCTCCGAGCCCGAGAGGGCACATACCATGGCTCCAGACACCAGCGGAGATGTCGCAGTCGTAAAGCCGTACTACGTTCTTGAGGAGGCATACGGGATGGGATACGACGAGTTTTACCCACTCGACCCTCCGGAGGACGAACACGACATGGACCTATCCCCGTTTCATAGCGGCGCACGGTGGGCTAACGTACTCCTTCCGAGGCTCCGGTCTATGGCCGGCTTTGCCGACGGGGGGCACGGAACCTACCAAGAGAACCGCGAAGTCGCGGCCATTCACCCGGGTTGTGAGGAGGACGAACCGGCAGAGGCCGACCTCGTTGACTCCAATTACCTATTTGATCGCCTCGTAGACGCCTACACGACCGGCGCGTACGACGGCTGGAGTGGTGATAGCCGCGATCCCGATCAAGTCGCGCATTGGATGTAACCACCGGCCACTCGGCCGGTCACGCCCGAGAGGGCACATACCATGACACTCCCTAACGAGCTTGAAGCTCACACTTGCGAGGTAGACGACTGCACGCACCCGCGTGGCGCGGCTCTGCGGTCAATCTACCACTACGGCTGTATCCTGTGCGTATGGCATGAGAACCTGTTTCAGGAGGGGAAGATCGATCTCCCCGACAGCCGGAGCGACGAGCGGCAGAAAAGCGCCGAGGAGATAGTCTTAGGCTAACCGGCCACGCGGCCGGTCGCAGCCCGAGAGGGCATACTTATGACTCCCGAGTCAAACCAAGACAGCGACGAGATCCGCCGCCGGTACGAGGAGTATATCGTAGCCGAGGATCTGGACGGCGTGTACCGCAACTACGGAGACGCGACTCCGGAGGGACACGGCGGTATCTGGGTCGCATACGAGATCGACCGACAGGCGTGGGACGTTTGGATCACGACCCCGGCTGAGGAGTACGGGCTCGCGGACTTCGAGTCCCCCGGCTCTCAGGTGGTTGAGGCCGGTGAGATTTATTGGGACGACGTGGTGGCCGACGACGGGTCGTGGAGCGACACGTTCGCCCACATTCCCGACACCTACCACAGCGGCCACGGCTCCCCGTTAGGAGCGGTCGTAGACCGCCGCCTGACGGGCTTCGTAGCCCACGAGTCCCGCAAGTGGTCCGACCCATACCCATACCGTGATCAGCCTGTCGAGGAGGACAGTTACGAGGCGATCCTCGATCGCTTCGGTATTGAGCCACGCGAGGAGTAGCGGGCCTAACCCGCACCGAGCCCGAGAGGGAATACTTATGACACCGACTGTCACCACAGCCGAGGACTTCGTGGACGATCCCGATCAGGTCGCACCAACCCGGCGATCGACGCCCGGTGAAGGCGGCGGTATCGTACCCGGTCGTCTCGCCGGCTATGTGTGGGACGGAGCCGCGTACTGCCCGGACTGTGCCGACGACGTGGACGTACCCGCGCCGGATGGCGACGGAACGATCCCCATGCCGGAGTACCCGCCGTTCAAGACCGATCCCAACGGGTTCGGTGTTGGCGTCGTCTCCGGGTTTGACGAGGCCGACTACGGGTTCTCGTGTCACGTTTGCCACCGGCTACTAGACACACACGTACTGCTATACGACGAGTAGCGGCCGTAAGTCGCTTCGAGCCCGAGAGGGCGCTACCATGACGACAGACACGACCGAGCAGATCATGGCGTTGGCCGAATCGCTTGCTATCACACCGGGAGAAAAGTCTCTCCCGATGGCGACCGAGGACGCCGACGAGGTGATCCGCTCACAACTGACCGAGAACACGGGTGCCCATTTCCTCGACAGCGGCAGCGCATACGGCCGCCATTGGGAGGAAAACCAAGAGAACCCACCGTGGGACGAGCCGGCGTACACAGTCCACGCGGATCGTGACCACTCCGGCGGGTACGTGACCACGAACGTCTACACGCACATGGACCGCGTACTCTCCCGCGACCGGACGGCGGTCGCGCTGGAGATCGCGCTGTACGCCCTCGGCTACTCCGAGGAGTATCAGCGCGACTCGTGGCTAACGTGCATGGAGGCGTTTGCGGACGCAGTAGACGGCTACGTGTCCGTTCACGACCTTGAGGAGCGGTTCAGCCTCCCGCCACGAGTGGCCGACGAGGTAGCCGGATTCGCCGCAGAGAGCGAGTCCAGCGATCGACGCCCGTTCACGTTCAACACCTACAACAGCGAGTTTGGGTCGTTGAGCCAATGTCTACAGGCGACGGCCCTCGACGGTGGCCCATACGGCGAGTATTGGATGGTCCAAGTCCATCAGGGGTGCGACGTTCGCGGCGGGTACACCGCCCCGCGCGTCTACTCCTCGGGGTACGACACGCCCATGACGCATGAGCGGTCGTACTACTGCGAGCGGTGCGATTGGACGGAGGCCGAGTCGGTGGTCGGCTACGATAACCCCGACCTCTACTTCTTTGAGAACGAGCGCGACCCGTTCAAGTTGGCGGAAGTCGGGCTGATCGAGGAGGACGAGGAGGTGCCCGTGTTAGAGGCTGTGTGGGACGCTGACCACATCGACGGGGCGATCATCCACGACTGTCAGGGCACGGATCGCCTCGGCCACGTTCACCCGTAACCACCGGCCACACGGCCGGTCCCGCCCGAGAGGGCACACAACCCATGAGAGGACCACAAGACGACGACTCCATGCAAGAGTTAGGCGAGATGGTCGCAGATGATGCGTACCTCGTCCAAGAGCTTTGTCATGATGCTGAGATCGCGCTTGACTCTCACTACGAGGGAGACGAGCGCGCTCACAACGGCCTAGAGAAGCTACGGCGGGTCATTGATGATCTACAGGGCGTGGTGAACGATATTGATAGCGGGCTGGCCTCCATAAGCGACGAGGCCGACGCCGCCTACGACAAAGTGCAGGAGGCGAATAGTGTAGCCGGCCAGATCGATTCGTTCGGTGTTGAGATCGCCAACCGCGCGAAGGAGGGCGAACCGGCCACCGCCGAGACGGAGGTCGAGCTTGGCGGGACGCGGTACCGTGTCCGGTTTGACCCGTTGGAGGAGGTGGAGACGGAAGATATAGACGAGTAGCGGGCGTAACCCGCTGACGGGGCGAGAGCCCCTGCCCCTACCCGATCCTTGGACCGGAGAGGTACCTGTGGGCGGCGCTTTTCTCGCCGCCCGTGGTTGGGCACGCCCGAGAGGGCACTACCATGAAACCGCAAGCAGACGAGGAGTCCATCCTTACAGGAGACGAGGCGGTAGCTCATATGACCGACACATGGCAGAACGTCGGCATGGGTATGGTCAACGCCGAGATCATCGGCCCGTGGTTCATCGTGGACCGCAGCGGCGGTAACTACCGGACGTTCATCTCGTTGGTGGACGACACGGTGGTCACGATCCTCAACGGAGAAGCCACGACACGCCATATCCCCGAAGACCTACGCCCCGATCAGGACGTTGACGACGAGACGCTACAACTCATTGGACGGGCGTTTAACGGATCTGGTGGGATGTACCCCGTTGACGGTGGCAGTCGGTTTGAGGTATCGTTCATCGAAGACGAGACGCGCTACAGCCTCCAAATCCACACGGACAAGAAGGCTGTGTATATCGTGGAGGAGTGACGGGCGTAACCCGTCGTCGCCCGAGAGGGCACTACCCATGACTGGGAACGACGACACGCTGGAGCTTGACGTTAGCGGCTCCAGCGCACGGCAGATAGCACAGAACCTCCTCACACTCGCAGACTCCGACGTGGATTACAACCGCGCGGACGTGCGTGTTGAGACGGAGGTAGCCACGCTCAACCCGTCTGCCGACGGGGCTGGTGCTGACGAGTTGGTAGCGACCATGCTCGCAGGCGTAGATTGGGACACCCACCCACCTACCCGGATAGTCGTGGATATGTCCGCCGACGACACCGCAGAGGAGTCGTTTTCTCCACCCGAAGACCCTTCCGAGGGCGATCGGATGGAGGCTTGGCAGCCGTCTCCCGCGGAGTCGGTACGACCCCCACGTCCGGGGACTCGTCGCAAGGCGATGCTTGTGAGTCTCGCCAAACACGGACCTGCGAGGGCGGCGGAGTTGGCGGACGAGATAGACTACGATCGTGGCGCAGTATCCAATGACCTGTCCGTCTTTTGGAGGGAGTACGGACTGGTCGAACGGGCACAGACGTTTAGTCCCGGCGGCGGAGAGGCGTTCACGTACCGCCTTAACGATCACGGGCGGGCGGTCGTCGGCGGCTAACCCTCCGCGTTGCGGTTTCGGGCGAGAGCCCAACAGGTGTATAGTTTGGTAGCTTGGTCATAGGTAGGTGCCCTCTCAACGGGGCTCTGCCCCGTTCACGCACTTTCGTCCGAGAGGACAATTATGACACAGGTAACACCCAACGGCAGGCAACGATCGTGGGAGTATCCAGAGTGCCCTGAGTGCGGCTCAGACGTGTTAGTCGAACGACGCCCGTCAGGAGGAGGGTACGGCCACCCGAACTACTGCTGGGCGTGTGAGTGCTGGTTTCCTGACCCTGAGTGAAGGCTGCTGCTTTCGCCCGAGAGGGCACACCGTCGGTGGAGGTTTGGTCGTGTTCTCCGGCCACGGGCGGTCCAGCCCGAGAGGGCGGCACCATGTTCACGGAAACAGACCCAGACGTGATCGAGAGCAACGGACAGGAATACTTCGTCGGATACGACGATTACGGGTGGTTCACCATCGTCGCGGCCGAGTCCCACCCCGAAACGGGGGAGTTGGAGATCGCCGAATGGGACAGCCCGGCGTCGTTCCCCCCGAGTGAGGCCGGAGAGATCGCAAACATCATCAACCAAGGATGACCCCCGAGCCTCTTTTTTAGACACGCCCGAGAGGGCACACCGCCCGTGGAGGTTTGGTCGTGTTCTCCGGCCACGGGCGGTCCAGCCCGAGAGGGCAAGAGAACCAATGACAGACCCAACTGGTGTTGACGGTGTGTACCCCTTTGCGGGGCTCACTCGTCACAACGACGGCGAGATCCCGGATCGAGCGCGCGACTACGGTTCCTCTGTCCGTTGGTGGGCCGCCGAGCGGGTTGGCGAGGACGCCGACCCCGTGGATGGCCTGCCCGACGAGGGGCTGAACACGCTTATCACTCGCCTGCCTCGGGCGGCCGAGGCGGCCGCGGGGTGGAAGCACCCTGTGACCGGCGAGTGGATCGAGACGGGCAAGCACAACGCGATCATCAACCCCGAGGTGGTCGAGCAGATCACCAACGGCTTCGGCACCCGCGAGGAGGCCGAGGACTTTGATGATCCGATGGGGATGTTTGGAGAGGCCGGCGAGTTTGACGCCGACGAGGCGGTCGTCGGTGACGACGCCCTCTACAACATCCCGACCGACGACTACGAGATCATCAACCCGGCGACGTTCCTCGACCCGCTCGCCCGAGTCCTCCGCGAGGAGGGCCTTGACGACGCGGTGTTCGGGGAGTTTCGGGTCACGAGGGGTGGGGGTCGCGTCTCTGCTGACGTGTTCTTCGACGGCAAGCACGTCGAAGCGCCCGGCATGGACGAGGACCGCAAGCCCATCGTGGTCGGGCTCCAACTCGACTGGGACTACTTCGGCGGCACCGCGCTCCGTATCCGCGGTATGGGTATGGACTGGGAGTGCGTCAACTCCCTGCGCGAGATCACCGACGCCAAGATCATCAAGCACGCGGGCGACGTGGAGTCGCGCGTGGACTGGGAGGAGCTATACGAGGACCTGCTGGAGGAGTTGGACCTGAAGACGGACCAACTCTCCCAGATGATCCACGAGGCGTCCCAAGAGACGCTGGACCTGTCCTCGCTCCCTGACGACTTCGCGCGGGACTACGACAGCGTGCTGGAGGCGCTGTACGCCTACTCGGGACTACCGGACTACCTCGCCGAGGTGGCCGCCCGAGACGCACGCGCCAACGCCGAAGACCCGTTCGATCCCGACTGGTGGACGCTCCACCGCGGAGCCACCTTCGCTATCACCCACGAGGCCCGAGGCGAAGTGGGGACCGGCGGCGCGATCGAGCGGTACAACCGGATCGCCAACGATATGTTGATGAATCCGGCTGCGACGGCCGACGAGATCGAGGCCGCCTACGAGGAGGACCGCGAAGACGAGACGCTGGCCGACCACGGCGGCGGACGCGCCACCATCGGCTCGTCGTTCGAGTCCGTCCGCGAGAAGCGTGAGCGGTTCGAGGAGCGTGAGGAACAGATCCACGCGCTCGTCCAAGAGTAACGAGTAGCGGGCGTCAACCCGCCTTCAGCCCGAGAGGGCATACGACCATGACAGAACTAGAGATAGACGAAGACCCATGACCGAGCGCACGATCCCATCGTTCTTCCGTGCGTACTGCCCGTCCTGCGAGGCAGGCAGAGAGTACGAGCCCGCAGCAGGCGACACCGATCGCCTTGTGGCCGTTTACGAGTGCCGTATGTGCGGCCACAGGGCCGAACTGCGACTAGACCCGTAACTCCGTAACACGGATACGGCTCCACGCCCGAGAGGGTACTAGACTATGAGTAGCGAACTACAGCGAGTTGACGAGGAGGTTGACGAGGAGGTACCACACCGAACGCTGTCTCAAGACTACATGGTCAGACTCTCTACCGACGTGGTAGAGGAGTACGACCTGACCAACACCGTGATCGACGCGGTGGTCAACGGAGACGATACGTCCGTGGCTGTCACCGACGCGAAGGTGGGGAGTCAGGGGCGGTTTAGCGTTGGGGCCAAGAAGTGCGATCTGTACGGCCTTGAGCCCGGTGAGAAGGTCAACGTGATCATCGACCGGGTGATCCTCCGATGAAACCCGACTGGGAAGACATCCTCGTTGAGCCGTTCGTCGGGCTGATCCTCGGCCAACGCGGCGCGGGGAAGACCGCCCTCGGCCACCGGCTGCTGGAGCTATTCGGCCGCGACAGCGAGCGGCAGGCGTACATCCTCGGCTTCCCCGAACACCTGCGCGACGAGCTACCGGAGTGGATCGAGGTGCTTCCCCCGGACACGACCCGGGACTCGTGGCCCGAGGACAGCGTTGTCCTTGTCCACGAGGCTCACCAGCTACTTCACGCCCGCCGGTCACAGCAGGCTGAGAACATCGAGATAGACGAGCTAGTGACGGTTTCGAGGCACAGAAACTCCGACATACTGTTCGAGACGCAGCAGTCGGGCCGGCTCGATAAGAACAGCGTGATGGCCGTTGACGCGGTTATATTCCGCGAGCCCGCGCTCATGCAGGCGGACTTCGAGCGAAAGGGTATGCGGAAGATCGTCCGCGAGGCAGAGGAGGTGTTCGAGCAGTACGCCGAGACGGTCGAAGGAGACGGGTTCACTTACCGAGAGAAGTCACCCGAGGTGAAGAAGCACGCCTACGTCCACTCAGACAGGTTCATCGGGGAGTACCCCCACGAGATCGAACTTGCGGACCACTACAGCGAGACGATCTCGAAGGCGTACTCTGAGACAGGGGTGGAGGGCGGAAGCAGCCGCGACGACGACGAGTTGGCCGCCCTCAATGCGTGTGCTAGCTGGGAGGCAGAGAATCGACCGTTAGAACACCAGATACAGGGAGCCGAACACGACGACGTGCCGCTCGCGCAACCGTGGCGTGCCCTGAAAGCGTTGATGGCAGACGGACTGGTTGAGAAGGTCTACGACTCAAACAGCAAGACACGGTACCGGCTGACTGACGAGGGGTGGGACGAGGTTGACGCCCCCGAGCCCGAGGCTCCGTTGTTTGCTGATAGCGTGGAAAACTAAGCGAGGGGGAAACCCTCGCTCACGACCCGAGAAGGTCTATTTTACGACGACGGCGGATCCGGATGCTCGTAGGACGACTGGTCGTCCTCGTCCTTGTACGCGTTGTGGAGGCCTTGCGAGTAGCCGGTCGCCTCCGCGACCAAGTTGTTACACTCCCGCGTCGAGGACGGGCTGAAGCTCCCGCTGATGTTCGCCGCCGCCGCGGCGGCGTCAGCGTCACCCTTCGCGCACGCACGGTACGCGGCGTCGAGGTTGACCGAGTTGGCGTGGTTTGCGATAGATTCGCGGTGGCTATCGGTGAAAGCACCCGACGCCGCCGCCGCGAGATCATCTCGGAGGCTGGGGTCTTGGTCGTACACACCCGCGTAGACATTGCCGAGATCGCCGTTCTCAGCGGCCTGTGCGAGAGCCTCCTCGACACCGAAGTTGTCGAAGGCGGCCTCGTATTCGTCTTTGATCCCAGCCCCGGAGAAGGCCTGCCGAAGCTGGTCGCGCTGATTCTCGTCTAGGGTGCCAGTTAATGCGTTCGAGAGGTCCTCCCGAAGGCTGGACAATGAACTTCGTTCGATCGCCATACCCCCAATTCGTTCACCGTCCTAATAACAGTTATGCCGCTACCGCGTGAGGTCGGCGGCGATCTCCTCGGCAGATTGGAGTGCGGTATCCCGTATTTCTTCTTTCCGATCTGGGTAAGGCGCGGTCTGGACTGCTACCGCAAGGGCGGTGAGGTGCTGTCCGACCCCGGTACACACCCCACAGTCCATCTCTATGAGACGCTCGCTCGCGTCCACGGCCCCGCGGGTGTCGAGCCCTCCCAGTCGAGTTTGGTAGTCTTCGAGAGCCCGTTGTACCACCTCGGTCTTTGCTTCGATCTCTCCGGTGTTCATTGTCCCTTGTGCGCGTCCAGCTTCGGGCACGACGAGGGGGGGGCTCCGGTCTTATCGAGGTTGAACAGCGGACAGCCGCACAGATCGCAGGTCGGCACCTTCCCGCCCGTGTTGTGCGGGCAGCCCTGACAGGCCGATCGGTCGAACCCGTGCCCCCACTCGTGCGGTTCGCTGGTGTCGATGTCAGAGAGCTTGTCGAACAGCCCCATCTCTACGCCTCGTCCGCGATCTGCTGGAGCGCCGTGGTCCCCACGAGGTCCTCCGCGGTGAACCCGAGCGGGTCGTCAAACACCGACTCCGCGAACGTGTAGACACGGTTTGCGTACTCGCTCGCGGACGGATCCGATGGTACGTCCTCGGAGGCGACGATCCCCGCGAGCCACGACCGGATGAACCCCGACTGCTCGATCACGTCACCGAAGCTCTCCATCGGAACCGGCGAGTTGCCCGCTCCGTCGAGCAATTCTGCCGTCTCTGCGGGGATCTCCATGAACATCCCGTCACCGATCTCCCGAATCTCCACGTCCATCCCGGCACACTCCTCGCGCACTACTTCGATCGCTGCCTGAGCGGCTCGGGTGCAACTGTCTTTCTCCATACGCGGCAATAGCGGGGGATTCGGCTTAGTCGTTGTGGCGGAAGCAGTCGTTGAGAACGCCGGCCGCGATCTCCTCACCCTCGCTGGTCTCGCGCCCGACACACGCGTCCACCTTCTCTTTGAAGATAACGGCCCCGTAAGTACCGCTTTCGCCGGCCTCACCCCGGGGGTACACACCGTCAAAGTGGGGGTGTAGAAGGGCGTTCATCGGCTGAGTAGCCGTTCTCGACTCCCGACTGTCTCTTGCCGCCGCTGCCTCCTCGGCCGCGTCGATTGCCGCGGTGACGAACTGATCTGTGTCGAACCCGAACCTGCTCCGTAGCTCCGGGGTGTCGAACAGGACGTTTCTCGCCTTCCGCCGCAGACGAGTGTCTGGATCGCTCCGCTCGCTGCCAAACGTTGACTCGCCTCCACGTACCCGCACGGTGACACGGGCCATCTCGCGCCCGAGATCGTTGAGCGCCACCGTGGTCTGGAAGTCAGCCGGTCGTATCGGGTTGCTGAGGGCGTTTTCCAGAACGTACACCTCTCGGCCGTCGTCGGGGTCAGAGACGTTCTCCTCGGCAGCCTCGCGTGTGGTGAACGCGTACACACCTGTCCCCAGCCCGCCGGTCGAACGGCTGCTGTTCCACCGACGACCCCACGTCTCTCCGATCGACGGGACGCCCACGCGGTAGAGCGTCTCTCCGAGACCGGCCCGTTCGCGGATGTCGGCTTTGAAGTCGTCGGTCATAATCTGTTGATACCGCGGTACTGTGGTGGGACTTCTGACGGCGGAACCTTCTCACCTCTTGGGCTGACGGCGTGTTGGATGCTCTGTACCGGCCACGCCTCTGGATCTCTGTCAGTCGCGTCTCCAATACTGTCCACAACGAGGAGCCAATGGCGGATGTTGCTGGGCACCTCCTCGTTAAGGCTCGCGTAAACGTCCTCTACGATCTCGCCAGCAGGCGGCGCGTCTGCGGGAATCATGTCCTTCCCGCGAGTAAACGCAGCGCGGACTCCAAGTTCCTCCTCAACCGTCACTAAACCCTCCACCGCCCCGCTTATGTCTACTTCGTCGGTCATGGCAACCCACTCGCGTTCGCGGGCGATCAGGCTGTTGGTGGATGTTCCCGGCAGGTTGTCACCGTCAAACTCGATCCTGTCTACCGTCTCAACGATACTCATGTCCCTCGCGCTGCGAGGCCCCATGTCTGTGAATCCGATTAAGGTACCAAGGTCGTGTTCGCCCCAAGAGCGTGTCTGGTGCCGAATCTCGGACGCTATTGACGACCTGACGTGGGGGTACACGCCCGGGTTCTCGTTGAAGTACGGGTAGGTGTACCGTATCGGGGATACGGGGAGCCGATCCGCGTTGAGGACGGCTGAGGTGTTGTCGGTCCCGTTGAAGTTGTGGGTTTGGGCGAGAGAACCCGAGAACCCGCCGGTCACGTCCACGGTTGTATGCTCAAGGAACCCGATCTGTCCCACCTCTACACCTTCGAGGCTGTCAGCTTCCATGACAGGCTCCGCCCGAGTAAGCACGCGGTGGCTCGATCCCGTCACGACCCCGCGCCGGAGGTCGCGGGTGAGATCGGGTAGCTCGTCGCCCCGGTAAATGTAGTCCACCTCTACCATCCGCGACCGTATCTCGTCTTTGAAGTCGTCGGTCATGGCTCTATACCGTAGTCACGCAGTTTAGCCCGATAAAACTCCCCCCGCTCCGCGTCCGTCTCCCCCGCGCGTTTGGGGCGGAAATTGTAGTCAATTAAGACGGCATTACCGCCCAGTAAGCCGACGTTATCGGGGTGTGGGTCGGTCATATCTCACCCATCTGCCTGACGTGTTCGAGTGCGTCGGAGAGGATGTCGCTGGACTCCAGCACCTCCACGGCGGCCTCCTCGGACTCCTCGATCGCGCGGCGAAACTCCCCGTACTCTGCGACTCCCCGCGTGCGGCGGGGGTCGTCCATGTCACGCAATGCGGAGAGGATCTGCGAGCAGACAGGGCAGTCCTCCTCGGCTTCAAGCTCGTCTATCCCGCTCGGCGAGGCTCCCGCTGAGGGGTGAGGTTGGCGTGCTGCTCCGTTCTCGTTCCGCGCGGCAGACCGGGCGAGGGCGTTGGCCCTCGCTTGCCGTTCCTGTTGTCGAGCCTGCTGTAGCTCGTCTGCTTCGTCCTCGGTGAGGGTGTCGAGGATAATGTCGTGCGTCTCGCGGGCGACGACCCGCTTGAGCCGCTGGGCGATCAGTTGCTTCATGCCCGTGTGTAACGAGCCCCGAATGATAAGTACCGAGGCCGCTAACGGTGGCGTATGCGCGACATAGAAGACGCGATCGAGGAGAGGGCCGGACAGTCGTTTCAGACCCCAATTGTTACCGTGGTGGCTCAAGTGTCCGAAGACCCTGACGGTGGAGGACCGAGTAACGTAACAAGTACGCGGATTACAGGACGCCTTCGGCAGATCGGCCCCGGGATGGGGGTTCCGGTTGAGGATGTCAGCTACGACAGGAACACCAACACGTTCATAGCCGAAACTGTCTCTCTAATTGAGTTGGAGGAGCTACAGTCAATAGAGAATAAAATGCGCCGTATACTAGAGGCCGAAGGGTTGGATGTCGTGACCACGATGGTAGGCGCGGAGATAGAGGAGACGACCCTTTGAGCCCGATCGTTTAACTCCAACGCTCTCGTTGGGCCAGTATGGCCTACGCCTATTGTAACAACGAGGAGTGCGACAAAAAGCGTTGGTGGCTCCAGAAGCCGCCCGAGGAGTACGCTGACGGGGGTCCCAAGTGTCCAGAGTGCGGGACGACACGAGTCTCGTTTGGAGAGCCCGAGCGACAGGACGAGCCGGAGCCACAGACCGCTCCACAGGAGGTCGAATCGGCGCGCAGCGCACCGGACCAAGCACCGGCTCGGCGGGAGAAGGCCGACGCCGGCCAAAGCCTCGCAACCCAAGAGGAGGCCGTCCAGACGGGCGCGAAGGTCGGTCAGATGTTGGTCGGACTCGGGAGTGACAAGCCGGAGGAGCAGGCGGAGACGCAGGGGAAGCTGTTTACTGCCGCCGGGTCGCTGCTCGCGTCGGCTGGACAGGAGCTAGCCCGAGAGAAGAAGGCGGCGGTCAATCGGGCGAAAAACTCGTCTGACGAGGCGATCGGGCGCGTGGAGGACTACGTGTCCTGTCCCGCGTGTGAGACGCAGATAACGGAGTTGCCGCCTGCCGGCACGCAGTTTCGCTGTCCGAGTTGTAACGAGTTGCTGGAGTCGCAGTAGCTAGCTTGCTACCGCGACGACGATCAGTAGGATCAGGACCACAACGAGGGCGACTACCCCGGTAGCCCCGTTGTCCAGAAACGGTATATCTGGAAGACGTGGCCGTTCGGTCCCGTTATCACCGTTTCCCGGGCGGGGTGGGACTCCCGGCCGTCCCGGGGCTTCATCATCGACAAACACCTCCTCCACAACTGTCCCTCCGGTGCCACTCCCGGGTGCTGTTACCGTTATCTCAACTGAGTGGCTACCGCCTGTGGGCGGCGCTGGGAAGTCGAACGCGACGGTATCGACTGTCGGAGAGAGCCCACCGACTTCGGTACAGACGGTGACAGTCTCCGCCGAGGCCCACTCGGGGTCTACCTCAACGACCGACTCCAGTCCGGAGAACAGACCCGAGCGACAAACGTCAGGGTTGGTGGGGGAAATGACTACCTGCTCGTTGGTGATCTCCACCTCTACGTCAACCACCCCATCGGGGTCTGCCTCCTCTGTGACACCAATACCGCTCACGAACCAGAGTGGGTTGAAAATGTCCCCCGCGAGAACTAACTCGTCGTTAACCGGGTTCGTAGCGGTAATTGACCCGGACGGCTCGAACGGCTGATCAAACCGCAGGCTGTTCTTATTCATCGTCCCGCTGAGAGAGTGCTAGTCCAACCGCCCCAACCCCGGCCGCGACCCCGAGTACCCCGCCCGGTACCCGGTCTATGATCGATCGCGGATCATCCGGCGGCTCGGTGGGAGGCTCGGTGGGAGGCTCTGTCGGCGGTTCGTCGTCCGCCTCAACGACCGTGATCGTGCCACAACTAACGGTACTCATACGCGACGATCCGGTCCCTACTTCTATAATGCTTTGGGGCTATGTATTGAGCATGGTAAAAGCACAAAGCAGTATTGAGGTGTCGAACGCTCCGATCAGAAGCCTCCAGCCGGGGACCAGCCTTGACGTTGAGGCGTATGTGGAGAACGGCTCGCTGATCGGCGTTGGCTACCGGGTCGAAACCACCGCTGACCTCGAAGGTGTCTGGAGTGGAGATATTACGATCACCGACTCAAGCGGCGAGGTAGTCGCAGCACAGGAGATCACCGGATTTGTCGATGGGTTTGATGACCCACCGTTCACCGAGGGCGTTGAACAGTTTGACCTCTCGGGCGCGTCCGGGGGGGATCTGGAGGTAGAAGTGCGGTTCGACACCCCTGAGACAATATCGGCTACTGCGGAAGTGGACGGGTTCGACCCGGGAGAGGACCCCAGCCTCGGGAGGGCAGGAGCGGCCGCGCTCCTCGGTATAGGGGCTCTCGGTGTCGGCGCTGTCGCACTTCGCCGTCGGGGGGGTGACTAATGGATCTCAATTTCCAACAGCCGTTCGGCTCGCAGCGAACGACTGTACGTCAGACCGGATCCTCGCTTGAGGTGGACGTTACCGAATCTGGTGGGGATCTGACCGTCGATTACCGGGTCGAAACCACGGCTGAGAACGACGGTCTGTGGGAAGGTGTGGTCGAAGTTTTTGTCACCGGCCAAGACGCACCCGCAGCCTCCGAGGACGTTACCGGATTCGTAGACTCCTTTGACGACCCACCCTTTACCGACGGAGAGGTTGTGTTCGATGTGGATACGATCACGGGCGGTGTCGGGTTCGAGGAGGTTGACGTTGTTGTGACGTGGACCAGCCCCGACTTCATCTCCGAAACCGAGAGCCTGACAGTCGGCGACGGCGGGAGCGGCGATGGAGAAGAAACGCTCACGGTCGGTGTTGAGCAAGTCGGCGACGATCTCGTGGTCGATTGGCGCGTGGAGACGTTCGCAGAAAACAGCGGTTCGTGGGAGGGTATAGTCGAAGTGTTCACCAACGGCGATCCCCCCACGGTCGAAGAATCGATCACCGGATTCGTAGACTCCTTTGATGACCCACCGTTCACCGAGGGCGAACTGACGATCCCGGTGAGTGACCTCGGCCTCTCTGACTCACAGACCGTCGATGTCACCGTGACGTGGTTTAACCAGTCGTTCATCTCCGAAACCGTCAGCTACCCCGTCAGCGTTACCGACGATCCCGGTATCGACCCCGACCTTGTGTCGCTGTCGTGTCACAGGGTGCCGTCTACGGTAGAGGTTGGGGAACCGACCACGATCGACTGGTCGGTTGTCAACAACAACGACGGCACCGCCGCGGTCGAGGTAGACGTGCTGATCAACGATAGCATGGTAGACGGCGCAACTGAGGCGGTGACAGTCGGTGCCAACAGCACCGCAAGCGGATCGACCACGATCGAGTTTGACGAGGATGGTGACTACCAAGTCTCCCTCAGCGGGGTGGTAGCTAATTGATTCGTTCTGCGGGACCGTCACGGTTCTGCCCGGCTTTCAGGCTGAGTTGGTAGAGATGGAGTCGTGTGACATACCCGAGGAGGCGGGAGATGTTGACGTTGGTGTGTCATTCGTCGCCGGTCGCCTCATTTAACAACGAGTCCCACGCCTCGTTGATCGCCCGCTGACGAGCCATGAGATCGTCTACCTGCCACCGCCCCGAAGAAAATCCTCCGGGTCTGATTCCCTCCCTACACGCTTCCGAAACGACTCCTCGTCAAACTCGCCGTTATCAGCCTCCATCGACCGTGCGAGGGCGATGATAGCGTCTATTTGAAGCTCTTGGCGCTCGACCATCTGCTCTTGACGGTCGGCCACGTCAGCCAACGACTCCGACATCCCTTCGAGCCGATCGAGAGGGGCGATGATCCGTTTATGCAGCCACCCGTTCCACGCTGACTTCAACGCAGCGAGCAGGGCGACCACCGCGAGGATCACCTCCACCCGCAACAACAGCTGTTCCCACATCCTCAATCAGTCCTCGCCGTGTCAGCGGTTTCAGGGTTGAGAGACGGTTCAACGTCCATCCACGACGGGTTATGGTCCCACGATACCCGCGCCTCCTCCAGCTTGAGGATCGTACGCCTGACGCCCTCTTTCGCACTAAACGTCTCCTTGAACAGATGGTCGGCCCACTTGTCCGGGCGGTAGCTATTCGCCTCGTCATGGGCGGTTACGACCGTGTAGAGCCGACCATCCGGCCCACGGGCCTGAAAGTATGTTCGGTGGACCTGCCGCGGCCGAAGCCAATCCGGAGCGGATGGGAACGGCTTGGGACCGTAGTAGTTAACATCGGTGCCAACCTCCTTCCGACCTTCCCAGTCCGTCTTGAGGCCGGCGAGAAGGGGTACCTCCGGATCACACACCTCGGCGATCGACATGGCAATATCCTTTTGCGACTCCCGAGAGACGCCGACAAACTCGTCCGCGTGGGCGGTGTTCTCGATCTCGAAGTCGAACGGGACGAGGTTGCCGAGGACGTAGGTGTTGATCGCGGGCACCTTCGCACGGCGCACGGCGTTCCACAGCTTAATCCACCGGACGTGGAATATCGTATCCCCGAACCATAGCCGCGCCGCCCCGATCAGCACGACTGCTGTCGGGACGCCTATCTCCATCGTGAGGATCGTGTCGATTAGTGTGTCCATACTTCCGATAGGGGGCCCGCAGATGAAAAAGTCGGGGGGGTATCGCGCGTATTATGCTTCGCTGACGCTGACGGTCGGTGTATACTCGCCCGGCTCGTCAAAGGCGAACGTCGCGTCCACGGTTGCGTCCCCGTCAGCGGGCACACGTACCGTCTCAGTAACGTCTGTGCCGCCCGCTTCGATCGTCACGTCCACGTCGGCCTCCACGGGGTTCGCGTTCGCTACGGTCACGCTCACGGTCGTTTCCTCGCCGACTGTGACCTCGCCCCCGGATGAACACGATTCCACGCTCACGGCGTCGGCGTTGATTAGTTCAAATGAGCGTGAGTTTGAGCCGCTGAACTCTCCCTGCTGTGGGGCTTCGTATTCGTACTCGATCCGGTATTCGATGCTCTCGGCGTTGGGGATGGTGTGTGAGATGATGCGGCTGATTACGTTGGTTTGGTCGCGCCCGGCGTCGAGGCGGACGCGATCGTAGCTCTCGATTGTCTCCGGGGGGCTACCAGCGGGGTCGGCGATTACGTCGGCGTCCATGAGTACCTCTCGGTCGTAGTCGCCGAAGTCCGAGAGGTGCTGGTTGTATAGCTCCACGTCGATGAAGATGGAGTCTCCGGGGCCGAGATCGCCCGCAGGCCGGTCGCCGAACTGCGCCGCGATCCAGTTGTTGTTGAAGGTCATGGCGTCTTATGAGCCTGTTTTTGCGACCCTCCTACTAAACTGTGAGGGCGTGTACCCCCAGTCAGACAGTCAGACACGGCTCGAAGAAATGATGATTATCAGAAGCGGCGAGAGTACCCGTTGTTGATCTTCGTGACTGACCAGTCCACCACGGCGTCTCCGTCCTCGTATCTGATCGAGCGGCGCGCGCGCCGCCGCGCATTATGCGGACGTGGGCGACGGGGTATTGCAGAGTCATTTCAACGCCACGCCCCGCACGGTGTCCCCCGATTCGGTCAGCGTCTGCACGAGCGACCCGTCCGAGAGGTCGTGCACATACGTGTTGTCGTCAAACCCTCCATACGCGACGTGTGAATCCGACAACGCCACGTCGTTTAGGGTGGTCCCCGATTCGGTCAGCGTCTGCACGAGCGACCCGTCCGAGAGGTCGTGCACATACGTGGTGTCGTCGATCCCTCCGTAGGCGACGTGAGACTCCGACAGCGCCACGCCCTGCACGTTGCTCCCCGATTCGGTCAGCGTCTGCACGAGCGACCCGTCCGAGAGGTCGTGAACATACGTGTTGTCGTCACGCCCTCCGTAGGCGACGTGAGACTCCGACAACGCCACGCTCTCCACGCTTCCCCCCGATTCGGTCAGCGTCTGCACGAGCGACCCGTCCGAGAGGTCGTGCACATACGTGTTTTCGTCATCCCCTCCATACGCAACCAGACTGTCGGGTATTGGGACCAATTCCTCTCCATCAACTAATGACCGCCACGTTGTAAAGTTAGTCATCTATTATTTCCTCGCCAATTGAAACTGTTTCTCTTCATTTAATCGTTCAGGCAATGTCATGATTGAAACACTCCGACATAGTCGTCTTTGTTTTCAACATACGCAATTGTCGCACTCGTTACGTTTTCTGGATCGGGTAGTCCATCTATATCAACAACTTCAATTAAATCAATCTCGCCCCCGGCAGGGCCACCAGTCAAGGTGCCGCCCTCATTCACAAGCGCCTCGCCATCGTTGACCGCCCCAACACCAAACTGAGTGACAGGATCGTTGGGGTCGGCATGGTCGTGCGGTGTTCCGCCTGTGCCTCCAGTCGTGTTGTCGTGAACCACGTCCGAAGACTGCTGTATGTCCGATACGTCAGCCACGTTCGCCGAATCGGCGTGTGGGTTGTCTAATTCCTCGTGCGCGTCCACTTTCTCCTGCGCTCCCTCCTCAGATTCTATGTCTATGTCTGTCATTTTAGCTCACCCGGAACGAAACCTGATCTTCGTCCTCGATGTAGAACAGTCCCACACCGTCGAAGTCGGAGCGCGTAGCCACACGCGGCGCGTCAAGCTGATCGTCGGCGTTCACCTCGTTGGCGTTGACCGCATCAGGGTTGAGCGTATCCGACCCGTCAGACCCGCCCGAGTGGTCGTGGGTATCCTCGGTGAAGTTCTCCGTATGCCGCTCGTTTCCGTGACTCTGCGGGTCCTGCTGATCGGCCAGCACGCCCGACAGCCCGCTCACATCTATCTCGTCGGCACCGTCGTTTTCGTGACGTTCCGAGTGGTTGTCAAACTCCGATTGTGACGGCGCTCCCACGTCGTCGTTGTCGAGGGTCACGTCACCCGTCTGGTTGTTCACCGACTGGACGGGCGACTGTGGGGTCTGGATCTCCACCCAGTTGTCGAGGTCGGTCGGATCGGTGCCTGTCAGGATGAAGGCGTTGTTGTCCTCCGGATCGGCGGCCTGCACGATCCCAACGTCACCGATCTCGGCGTCGGTCAGCGTGGTCAGATCGGACTCGCTATCAACCACGGATACGTCCGTGATCGCCAACGACGGGACCTGTCCGTCCACGAGCTTGCCGTCGCTCCCGAGCGAGGCCACACCGTCTTCGGCCCCGATCTCCGTGTCGGGGATGAAGTTCTCGGTGTGGCGGTCGTTCCCGTGGCTTTGTGGGTCTTGCTGGTCGGCCAACACACCCGACAACCCATCAACGTCCAACTCGTCTGCGCCGCCGTCCTCGTGCCGATCGTTGTGGTCGTCAAACGACTCCTGATCGACCAGATTGATGTCTCCCATGAGTAATTCCTATGAGCGCTGTTAGTTAAGCGTTCGGCGGAGTAGTTCGCCACCGACAAGCAGCCCACCGAGCAGCGCGGGCGAAAGGCCGCCTCCACCCACGGCATCCGGGTCGGGGTCACGACCCACACCGATGATATGCGCGGGCGACTGTTCACCAGCCACCTCAGCGCGTAGCTCGTAGACGCCCGGCTCATCGATCGTCACGTCGATCACGCCGTCGAACGCGAAGTCCCCCGGCGGAATATCCGCTCCCGTGGTGGTGATGAACGGTTCGCCGTCGATCGTAAAGGTGATCGGCTCACCCGCCGCTTCCTCGTCGGCTGTTCCGAACACCTGCACCACGAGGTCGAACGACTCTCCCGGTTCGACACGATCTGGGGCTTGCGTCCAGTTGATACCAGTTATCTCAAACGCTCTGATCGCGCTCATACACCCACATAACGGGGTGTGGGTGTTAAACCCGTAGGACGACCTGATCGTCCTCGTCTTCGATCACGAAGATCCCGGTTGCACCCGCGGGGATCATGTTCCGATTCGGCACCCGCCGGACTCGTATATCTTGGATCGCTCTCATGGCTTACCCTGACGCCTCAATCGAGATAGTCGCTT
>Ga0207421_10003144_pt1 | contig 19836 bp, 16 predicted proteins | sample SodLakKL_010_SED_4_FD_187542 | JGI IMG/M metagenome (GOLD analysis project Ga0207421, IMG submission 187542) | Alkaline sediment microbial communities from Lake Tanatar, Kulunda Steppe, Russia - 8KL_010_SED (SPAdes) (version 2) | ecosystem: Environmental > Aquatic > Non-marine Saline and... | reverse complement strand
GGCTCGTGGTTGGCGAGCCCCGGGCGCTCGTTGGCCTCGACGATGACGTAGTCGGGCCCGGCGACGTCGGGCACGAGGAGGTCGACGCCGACGACGGGGATGCCGATGGCCTGCGCGGTGCGCACCGCGGCCTCGGCGAGCGCGGGGTGCAGGTCGGCGGTGACGTCGTGGATCGTCCCGCCGGTGTGGAGGTTCGCGGTCTTGCGGACGGTGAGCGCCGCGCCCTCGGGCAGGACGTCGTCGAGGTCGTAGCCGGCCTCGCGCACCGTCTGGCGGGTGTGGGCGTCGACGGGGATCGTCGACTCGCCGTGGGTGACCGCCGCGCGCCGGCGGCTCTGCTTCTCGATGAGCTCGGCGATCGTGTGCTGGCCGTTGCCGAGGATCTCGGGCGGCCGGCGCACCGCCGCGGCGACGACCTCGTCGTCGATGACGACGACCCGCAGGTCGTCGCCGGGTGTGAACGCCTCGATGAGGACCTCCGGGCAGAAGCTCCGCGCGTGGGCGACGGCGTCGGCGAGGTCGGCGGGGTCGGTGATGCCGACGGTCACGCCGTTGCCCTGCTCGCCCCGCGCCGGCTTGACGACGGCCTCGCCGACCTCCTCGAGGAAGGCGACGTCGTCGCCGTCGCCGGTGGCCGCGCGCCCGCGGGGCACCGCGAGGCCGACCTTGCCGAGCAGCCGCCGCGTCACCCCCTTGTCGTCGCAGCGGCTCATCGCCACGGCATTGGTGAGCTCGGAGAGCGCCTGGCGCGTGACGATCTCGCGGCCGCCGTGGGACAGCACCATCTCGCCCCACTCGCCGTCGAGGACGCTCACGCTGATGCCCCGGCGCATCGCCTCCTCGGCGATGATCCGCGCGTAGGGGTTGAGGTCGTCGGGCGGCGGCGCGGCGGTGAAGAGCGGCTCGTTGATGGGGTTCTTGCGCTTGACGCAGAACACCGGCACGCGCTCGAAGCCGAGCTTCTCGTAGAGGCGGATCGCCGCGGCGTTGTCGTGGAGGACCGAGAGGTCGAGGTAGGCGCGGGCGCGCGCCTGGTAGCGCTCGGCGAGGGTGCGCACGAGCGCCTCGCCGACCCCGGGCTTGCGCGCCTGGGGGTCGACCGCGAGGCACCACAGGCTCGCGCCGGACTCGGGGTCGCCGAAGGCGAAGGCGTGGTCGACGCCGGTGACGGTGCCGATGACGTCCCCGGTGTCGGCGTCCTCGGCGACGAGGTAGGTGAACGTCGGCGTGAGCTGGTTGCGCCACATGACCTGGGGGTCGGCGGCGACCATGCCGTTGCGCTGGTAGAGGCGGTTCGTCGCGCGGGCGTCCTCCTCGGTGCGCATCTTGCGCACGACGACCCCGCGCACCGGCTGCCGGGCGGGGCGGTAGGCGTGCATCCACAGCCGGTAGGTGTAGGAGGGGTCGATGAAGAGCTCGTCGGGGGTGTGGGCGACGAGGACGTGGGGGTCGCGGAGATACAGGGCGACGTCGCGCTGGTTGGGGGCCTCGCGGCGCAGCTCCTCGGCGAGCGCGCCGTGGTCGTCGTAGGTCTGCCCGAAGAGCAGGCGCCCCCACCCGCAGTCGACGGCGACGTCGTGCTCGATGACGCTCGAGGCGTGCGACGGGCGCTGCTCCCAGGTCTTCGTCGAGAGGGTGTCGCCGCGGTTGACGCGGTGGTCGTAGCCCTTGCTCATGCGGGCGCTCCTTGGCGCGGGAGAGGCGGGCTCACAGGCCCTGGGACTGGAGCCACAGCTCGAGCAGCCCGAGCTGGTAGAGCTTGTTGCCGCGCAGCGGGGTGAGGTGGCGGGGGTCGGTGCCGCCGCCGTCGCGCTCGTGCCCGGCGATGAGGCCGTCGACGTAGTCGGGGTCGAACAGCCCCCGGTCGCGGGCGCGCTCCGAGCGCAGCGCCCCGGCGACGAGCTCGAGGTAGGGGCCCTGGAGGTACTTCAGGGCCGGGACGGGGAAGTAGCCCTTCGGGCGGTCGATGACCTCGTGGGGGATGACCCGCCGGGCCGCCTCCTTGAGGACGCCCTTGCCGTCCTGGGCGGTCTTGAGCTCCGGTGGGCACTGCGCGGCGAGCTCGACGAGCTCGTGGTCGAGGAACGGCACCCGCGCCTCGAGGCCCCAGGCCATCGTCATGTTGTCGACCCGCTTGACGGGGTCGTCGACGAGCATGACCTCGGTGTCGAGCCGCAGGGCGCGGTCGGAGGCCGTCGCGGCGTGCGGTCGGGCGAAGTGCGCCTCGACGAGGTCGCGGGAGGCGTCGCGCCCGAGGCGGTAGGCCGGCGCGACGACCTCGTCCATCTCGGCGTGGGTGCGGTCGAAGAACGCCTCGGCGTAGGCGTCGACGCCGAGGCCGGAGGCGTGGGCCATCGGGGGGTACCAGTGGTAGCCGGCGAAGACCTCGTCGGCGCCCTGGCCGGACTGCACGACCTTGATGGTCTTGGCGACCTCCTGGCTGAGGAGGTAGAAGCCGACGGCGTCGTGGCTGACCATCGGCTCCGACATCGCCGCGATCGTCTCCGACAGCGCCGGCAGCATCTGCTCGGTGGGGATCCGCAGCTGGTGGTGGTCGGTGGCGAAGCGCTCGGCGACGACGTCGGAGTACTTGAACTCGTCGCCCTCCTCGCCGCCGACCGACTCGAAGCCCACCGAGTACGTCGCGAGGCCGGTCTGGCCCTCCTCGGCGAGCAGGCCGACGATGAGGCTCGAGTCGAGCCCGCCGGAGAGCAGGACCCCGACGGGCACGTCGGCGACGAGCCGGCGGCGCACCGCGGTGCGCAGGGCCTCGAGGACGGCCTCCTCCCAGTCGCGGGCGTCCCAGTCGGCCTTGCCGGGATCGCGCTCGTAGCGCGGCTCCCAGTAGCGCCGCTCGTGGCGGCGGCCGTCCGGCTCGATCGCGAGCGTCGTCGCCGGCGCGAGCTTGCGCACGCCGTTGAGGATCGTGTGCGGCGCGGGCACGACGGCGTGGAAGCTGAGGTAGTGGTGCAGCGCGACGGGGTCGACGCTGGTGTCGACGCCGCCTCCGGCGAGGATGGCCGGCAGCGTCGAGGCGAAGCGCAGGGTCCCGGAGGACTCCGCGAGGTAGAGCGGCTTGATGCCGAGGCGGTCGCGGGCGAGGAGCACCCGACCGCTGTCGCGCTCGGACAGCGCGAAGGCGAACATCCCGTGGAAGCGCTCGACGCAGGCGTCGCCCCAGCGGTGGTAGGCCTTGAGGACGACCTCGGTGTCGCCGCTGGAGAAGAAGCGGTAGCCGGCCGCCTCGAGCTCGGCGCGCAGCTCGGGGTAGTTGTAGATGCAGCCGTTGAAGGCGATCGACAGACCGAGCTCGGCGTCGACCATCGGCTGGGCGGCCCGCTCGGAGAGGTCGATGATCTTCAGGCGCCGGTGCCCGAGCGCGACGCCGCCCTGGGCGTGGAGCCCGGCCCCGTCGGGTCCGCGGGCGCCCATCGTCGAGGCCATCCGCGCCACCGCGTCGGCGTTGGCCATGCCGCCGTCGAGGCGCACCTCACCACTGAATCCGCACATGCGCGTGCCCACCTTCCCTGAGGTCGGTCGTCGCGGTCCGGGGCGCGCGTGTGCGTCGGCCCCCGCCGCGCGCCCTCTCCAGGCCTACCCATCCTGCGCAGCGGCGATCCCTGCTCGGGAGCGCGCCCGGTGGCCCTGGGGACGCCCCCTCGACGCGCTGCTCGCGGAGCCCGCGCCGGGGCGACCCTGCAGCAACGGACCCCAGGCTAGGCTGCGCGTCGACGTGAGGCGAACGCGTGGCGGCGCGAGCCGACCCGACGCGACGGTCGCGGCGGCGCCGGCACGGTGCCGCGCACCCCGGGAGGAGGCCAGGCGTGGCCGAGGGCACGGTGAAGTGGTTCAGCGGCGACAAGGGCTACGGGTTCATCGCCCGACAGGGCGAGGAGGACGTCTTCGTCCACTACTCGGCGATCGTCTCCGACCGGGCCTTCAAGACCCTGCCGGAGGGGGCGGCGGTGCGCTTCACCGTAATCGCCACCGAGAGCGGGCCGGAGGCGGCCGACGTCACCGTCGTCGAGTGACGGCGGGGCGGCACGCTGAGCACGGCCATCGTCGCGGCGCCCACCGCGGCCGTCGACCCGACCCTCAGCGCGGCCCCGGACCCTGGCAGCGCGGGCACCAGAACGTCACGCGGGCCTGGCTGCCCTGGCGGGCCACGGCGATCGGCGTCTGACAGCGCGGGCAGGGCCGGCGGGCCTTGCCGTAGACGAAGAGGCGGTCGCCGGGGCCCTCGAAGGCCCCGGTCGTCACCCTGCGCGGCGACCCCGAGGCGATGTTGTCCTTGAGGAGGCGCTCGGCGGTGGCGAGGACCTCCCGGCGCGTCCCCGCGTCGAGGTCGGCCACGCTCGTCCAGGGGTCGAGGCCGTGGATGAAGAGGATCTCGCAGCGGTAGACGTTGCCGACGCCCGCGAGGATGCGCTGGTCGAGGAGGGCCTCGCCGATCGCGGTCCGACCGGCGCGCTCGAGGCGGCGCGCCGCCTCGTCGAGGTCGGTGTCGTCGTCGAGCGCGTCGGGTCCCAGCCCGGCGAGGCCCGGATGCGCCGCGACCTGGCGGCGGTCGAGCAGGGCGACGACCGGCGCGGAGTAGCACACCGCGCGCCAGTCGGCGACGTCGAGGACGACGCGGGCCAGGCGCGCGGGCTTGCGCCAGCGCTCGCCGTGGCGGTAGAGGTGCCACGACCCCGACATGCGCATGTGGCTGTGCAGCGCGAGGTCGCTCGGCGCGAACCAGACGAGGAGATGCTTGCCGCGCGGCTCGACGGCCCCGACGACCTGCCCGACGAGGCGCTGCGGGCCGAGCGCGCGCACCTGCCCGACGGTCGTCGAGACGCCGGTGACCTCGGCGCCCTCGAGGGCACGCCGCAGGGTCGCGGCGGTGCGGAAGATCGTGTCGCCCTCGGGCATGGCCCCGACGGTACGCCGCCGTCGGGCGTGCGGCCGGGCCCCGAGGGGCGCAAGCCGCGGAAGGGCGCCGCCGCCGCGGCGCCCCCGACGGCGACGGCGCCTAGCCCTGCTTGACCGCCTGGACGGTCAGCTCGATCCTGACCTCCTTGCCGACGAGCCAGCCGCCGGTCTCGAGCGCCTGGTTCCAGGTGAGGCCGAAGTCCTCGCGGTTGATCCTCGTCTCGGCGTTGAAGCCGACGCGCTCGTAGCCCCAAGGGTCGCGCGCGCCGCCCTCGAACTCGACCTCGAGGGTCACCGGCTTGGAGGCACCGGAGATCGTGAGGTCGCCGTCGACGAGCCAGCGGTCGCCGTCCCGGCGCACGCCGGTGCTGTGGAACTCGAGGGTCGGGTGGGTCTCGACGTCGAGGAAGTCGCCGCTGCGCAGGTGCCCGTCCCGGTCGGCCTCGCCGGTGTCGATGCTGTCGGCCTGCATCGTGACGTCGACGCGCGAGTCGCTGACGTCCTCGGCGACGGTGATCGCGCCCTCGAACGTCGCGAAGCGCCCGCGGACCTTCGCGAGGCCGAGATGGCGCACGACGAACTCGACGGCGCTGTGGGAGGGGTCGATCGCGTAGGTGCCCTGCTCGGGGACGGTGCTGCCGGCGACGGTGCGGGTGGCGGTGTCAGTCATGGGGCGTGCTCCTCGGGGGTCGGAGGGGACGGGGCGGAGCTTCCCACCCCGGTCACAATGTTGTTCAGTGTTCAACTACTAGCGACAATCTTACCCACTGCCGTTCAACGCTCAACCATTGCGATCGCCACCGGGTAGGCTGGGGCCATGGCCGACACACGCTGGCTCGATGCCGAGGAGCAGGCGACATGGCGCGCCTTCCTCGGCGCGTCGCGGGCGATCTTCGAGGAGCTCGACCGCCAGCTCCTGCGGGATGCGGGCATGCCCCTGACGTACTACGAGGTGCTCGTGCGCCTCTCCGAGGCCGAGGGACGCCAGCTGCGGATGCACGAGCTCGCGCGGCTCAGCGGGACCTCGCGCAGCCGGCTCTCCCACGCGGTCACCCGGCTCGAGGAGCAGGGCTGGGTCGCGCGCCGGGACTGCCCCGAGGACGGCCGTGGCGCCTACGCCACCCTCACCGAAGACGGCTTCGAGGCCTTGCGCGAGGCCGCCCCCGGCCACGTCGAGGCAGTCCGCACGCTGCTCTTCGACCCGCTCACCGCCGAGCAGGTCGCCACGCTGGGGACCATCAGCGAGCAGGTCCTGCGCGCCGCGCGACCCGACCTCGCCCCTCCCCCGCCGGCGCGCCCGCGGCCGCCGACGACGGGCACGACCGGCTGAGCACCGGACCGCCGCCGCTCAGCCGCCGATCGTGCAGCTCCGGGCGGCCATTGCCGCCTCGCCGGCGTCGACGGTGAGCCGCGTGCGCCACCAGCGGCGGGTCGCGCCGAGGGTGAGCTCGTGGGTCTGGCGCGCGAGCGCCGGGGAGACCCACACGGTGACGTCGCCGTCGGGGTGCACCGCGCGGTGGTAGCCGCTCGTGTCCTTGCCGACGAGGTGGGTGTCGAAGGCGATCTCGGGGGTCTTGCCGCAGCCGGCCGGGGCGATGTAGTCGACGGCGACGACGCCGCCGCGGGCACGGAGGTGCTCGGCGGCCTCATCGGTCACGTGAACCTGCAGCGTCGGTGTCGTCATCGGTCCCTCGATCCTGCGGGGGCGGGCCGCCGGCCCCGTGGGCCTGCCTGCTCGAGGCCGGTCCCCGAGCGCGGGCCGCGCCGGTCGGTGCGTCGCCTGCTGGTCCCTGCAACGCCGCGCGCGGGCCGACCCTTCCCGGTCGCGCGCTGGGCGGCCACGCTCAACGGTAGAGCGCGGCGACCTCGTCGGCGAAGTTCTCCGCGATCTGCCCCCGGCGCGGCTTCATCGTGGGGGTGAGCTCGTCGAGGGAATGGCGGAAGTCGCGCTCGAGGATGCGGAACTCACGGATGGACTCGGCCCGCGAGACCGTCGCGTTGGCGGCCTCGACCGCACCGGCGACCTCCTCGCGCACCCGCTCGTGGCCCCGCAGGTCAGCCTCGTCGCCGGCGAGCCCCTCCTCCTCGGCGAAGGCGGCCAGCGCGTCGTCGTCGAGGGTGACGAGGGCGCCGATGAAGGGCCGGTCGTCGCCGACGACCACGGCCTGGGAGACGAGCGGGTGGGCGCGGATCGCCTCCTCGAGGGGCTCGGGGGCCACGTTCTTGCCGCCGGCGGTGACGATGAGCTCCTTCTTGCGCCCGGTGATCCACAGCGACCCGTCCTCGTCGAGCTCACCGAGGTCGCCGGTGCGCAGCCAGCCGTCCTCGTCGAGGATCTCCCGGGTCGCCTCGGGATCGCGGTGGTAGCCGGCGAAGACGTTCTCGCCGCGGACGAGGATCTCGCCATCGCCGGCGATGACGATCTCCACGCCCGGCAGTGGCGTGCCGACGGTGCCCGGTGTCGGATCGTCGGGCCGGTCGAAGGTGCAGGCCGGGCTCGTCTCGGTGAGCCCATAGCCCTGCCCGACGACGATGCCCGCGGCGAGGAAGAAGTGCGACAGCCGCTCACCGAGGGGTGAGCCGCCCGAGACGACGACCTCGAGGCGGCCACCGACGGCCTCCCGCAGGCGCCGGTAGACGAGCGCGTCGGCCAGACGCAGCCGCAGGCGCAGCAGCGGCCCGATCTCCGAGGAGGTACCCGCCTCGACCGCCGCACGGTCGGCGGCGTCGAAGACGACGCGGCGCCAGCCGCTCGCCTGGGCGCGGGCGCCGTCGTAGAGCTTCTCGAGCACGCGCGGCACGGTGAGCAGGAACGTCGGCTGCAGCGCCGGGAGGTCCTCCCGCAGCGACGACAGCGAGCGCGCGTAGGCCACGGTCGCCCCCTGCTCGAGGCAGCCGAACTGCACGAGGCGGGTGAAGACGTGCGCGAGCGGCAGGAAGAGCACCGTCGAGGCCTCGGGGTTGCGGAAGGCCGCCTCGATCGCGACGAGTGACTGCCGGACGTTCCACAGGAGGTTGCGGTGGGTGAGCACGCAGCCCTTCGATGTCCCCGTCGTGCCGGAGGTGTAGACGATCGAGGCAACGTCGTCGGCGCCGATCGCCGCACGGCGGCGCTCGACCTCCTCGCGGTCGGTGTCGCTGGCGCGCTCGGCGAGCCGCTCGAGCGCGCCGTCGTCGATGACGAGGACCTCGCCGTCCCAGGCGACGTGCTCGCGGGCCTCGGCGACGCGCCCGGCGAGCTCGTCGTGCTCGACGAGGACGAGCGCGACCTCGGCGTCGTCGAGGATGCGGGCGCAGCGCCGCGGGGAGTCGGTCTCGTAGATCGGCACGGTGACCGCCCCGACCGAGAGGATCGCGAGGTCGACGACGGTCCAGTCGAGGCGCGTCGAGCTCATGATGCCGACCGAGGTGCCCGGCGCGATCCCGCGGGCGACGAGCCCGGCGGCGACCGCGGCGACGCGATCGGCGAGCTCGCGCCACGTGACGCTCGTCCAGTGGCGGCCGTCGTGGTGGACGGCGATCTCGGCGTCCTCGCCGGCCCGGCGCCAGAGGGTCGCGGTCAGGTGCTCCCCCGGCCCGACGGGCACGGGCTCGGCGCCGCTGACCCGCTGCATGCCTCGTCCTCACTGCCACCGTCCCGTGGGTGGCGCGTCGCGTGCACTCGGCGCTCTGACCCTAGCGCCTGTACCGACGGTGTGGTGGCGGGAGCGTCTCGACCCTCGCGCTGCCCGGCTCGCGGCCCACCTGCTTGGCGTCGTACATGCTCGCGTCGGCCGCGGCGACGAGGGCGTCGGCAGCGATGCTGCCGCAGGGCGAGGTCGCCGCGCCGACGGTCTCGGGCCGGGCGTCGGCCGCCGCGGTCGCCTCAGCCGTCGCCCGGCGGGTCGAGGGTCTGTCCCGGGCGCAGCCGCACGGTGCGCGACGGGCGGTAGAGCTCGGCGATCTCGGCGAGGCGGCCGGCGAGGAAGGCCTCGTAGCGCCCGCCGGCGGCCGCCTCCCAGTCCGCCCGCGACGGCACGGACTCGAAGAGCAGGCCCTCGCGTCGCAGGAGGTCGAAGGCGTCGCTGTCGGTGACGACGATCGCCTGCGGCCGGTGCGCGGCTGCCGCGCTCGCGGTCTCGCCGAGTGCGGTGTCGTCGGCGCCGAGCGCGACGACGAGCAGCGGACGGCGCCAACGCCCGCCGGGCAGCTCGACGACGGGCGGGTCGCCGCGGTGGACGAGCCACCGCCAGCGCCAGCGCAGCCGGACGTGGAGGCGGCGCACCCGGTACTGCGCCTGAGGACCGAGGCGCGTGAGCGCGGCGTCGGCCGCCCGGCGCAGCCGTCCCTGCCCCGCGGCCTGCGGCGCGCTCACCGGACAGCCCCGGCGAGCCCGGCGAGCAGGTGCGCGGCCTGCCCGGCGCCGTTGGGGAACGCCGCGGCGGCGAGCCGCCCGGCGACCGCCGCACGGCGCTCGGGGGTGGCGAGGCGGGCGAGGTGGGCCTCGAAGGCCGCGCGGGTCGGCTCCTGCCAGCAGCGCGCCATGCCCTCGGCCTCGAGGTAGCGGGCGCGGGCGACCTGGTCGTCGAGGTGGGAGGTCGCGATCGGCGAGAGGATCGTCGGCAGCGCGGCGACGCAGACCTCGTGGACGATGTTGTAGCCGGCGGCGGTCACCGCGAGGTCGAAGGCCTTGAGGTAGCGCGCGAGGGGGTAGACCTCGATGCCGGTCGCGCCCGGCGGCAGGGCGGTGCGCTGACGCGCGATCGTCGACTCGACGAAGGCGAGGCGCACCCCGATCGCGCTCAGGGCGGCCGCGGCGATGCCGAGCCGACTCGCGGGGTCGGCCAGCGCGCCGGTGCCGAGTTGGACGAGCGCCCACGTCGCGTCGCGGTCGAGCCCGAGCGCGTCGCGGGCGGCGTCACGGTCGAGGAGCTCGTCGGCGTCGAGCAGGGTGATGGGGTCGACGACGACGGCCTCGTCGCGCCGCTCGGCCGACAGCCCGCGGTCGGCGGCCTCGGCGACGTCGCCGGGCTCGAGGACGACGTCGAAGAAGCGGCCGCGGTCGATGGCCTGCCCGCCCTTGCCGGGCTGCCACAGCCCCCGGCGCGACCACACGAAGCGGCGGTGACGGTGCGCTGAGGACGTCGCGACGTCGAGGAGTCCGAGGTAGGGGTGCACGCCGTCGAAGAGGACGACCGCGGGGTCGTAGGTCGCGAGGAGGCTCTCGAGGCGGCGGCGGTAGGCGAGGTTCCAGTCGGGCTTGCTCGTGCCCGCGGTGCCCGCGGCGTGGAAGTACTCGGTGAGGAATCCCTGCCGGCGGGCCACCGGCGCGGCCTGGCTCAGCGTGAAGAGCACGGCCGCGAGGCCCTCGGGCAGCCGCCGCCCGATGGCCATGCCCCGGGTGAGGTGGCCCATCCCGGTGCCGTTCGTCGTGCAGATGAGCACGCGGTCGCCAGACATCGCCCGCGGATGATAGACCCCGCGCCCCTCACCGTCCCCGCAGCACGAGGCCCTGCGGGTGGTCGGCGAAGCCGACCTCGCGCAGCGCCGCGACGAGCGGGTGCGCGCCCGGCTCGGCGCCGTCGAGCCGGGCGAGGCGCAGCTGCGCGAGCCGGCCGGAGGCCACGAGCCCGGCGAGGCCGTCGGCGATCGCCGCGGCGCGGCCCGGCGCGGCGGCGAGGTCGCCGAAGGTCAGCAGCGAGCGCCCGCCCCGCTCGAGGTAGGCGAGGAGCTCGCCGTCGGCGAGCAGGACGTGCGCGCCGGCGACCCGGCGGGGGGTGTGGGCGCCCTCGCCCGCCGGCGTCGGCCAGGCCAGCGCGGCGCCGTAGGCGTTCGCGGGATCGGTCGCGGCGAGCGCGACGACCGTGCCCTCGCCGTCGCCCTCCCGCAGCGCCCGCAGCCGGTCAACGGCGCCGGGCATCGCGAACTGCGCGCCGCCGAGGCCCTCGACGAAGTAGCCGCGCCGGGCCCGGCCGGACTCCTCCATCGCCTTGAGCACGCCGTAGACCGCGCCGAAGCCGCCGGGCAGCTGCTCGACGCCGACGCCGTCGCGGGTGACGACCGCGTGGCGGTCGAGGAGCTGGGCGGCCAGCGCCGCCGCCCGCTCGGTGCCGGCGGGCGGGGTGTCGCCGAGGACCTCGGCGACGAGCGACCAGCGGCCCGAGGCCGCCGGCGGGCTCGAGCGCTCGAGCGCCCGCGGGGCGCGGCGCCGGCGGCTGCGCCCGGGCGCGCGCCTGGCGCCCTGGCCGACCCTCGCGCGCAGCGGCGCGAGGCCGTCGTTGGTGACGAGCCCCGCCCAGACGAGGTCCCAGAGGGCGTCGAGCACGGTCGTGGGCTCCCCGCCGCCCGCCGCGCGGTGCAGCTCCGGCCAGAACGCCGCGCCGCGGCGCTCGAGCTCGGCGAGCAGGGCCTCGTGGGCCGGCCCGGCCTGCTCCCCGAGCGCGGCGTCGGCGTCGCGCGGCGGGGCGAGCAGCGCGGCCTGCTCGCGGAGGTAGAGCGCGACGAGCCCGTCGCCGGTCCCGAGGGTGCCGCGGCCGGTCCACACGACCTCCCCGGCGGTGGTGAGCTCGTCGAGCCAGGCGGGGGTGTAGTCGCGCACGCGGACGGCGAGCAGGTCGGGCTCGAGGACGCTCGCCGGCAGCGGCGCGCCCTGGAGCTGCTCGACGGCCTCGAAGGTGCGGTCGACCCCGCGGATCGCCGAGCCGACGCCGTGCCAGCCGGGCAGCAGCCGGGCTAGCGCGACCGGCGCGACCGGCTCGACCTCGCGGCGCAGCGCGGCGAGGGAGGCCCGGCGGATGCGCCGCAGCACCTCGGCGTCGCACCACTCCCGGCTCGTGCCGCCGGGGCGGAACTCGCCGGCGACGACCCGACCCTCGGCCTCGAGGGCGCCGAGCGCCATCTGCACCGCGTCGAGCGGCAGGCCGAGCCGCCCGGCGACGTCGGCGGCGTGGAACGGCCCGTGGGTGCGGGCGTAGCGCGCGACGAGGTCGACGAGCGGGCGCTCGACGGGCTCGAGGAAGGCGTCGGGCAGCCCGGAGACCGGTGGGGCGCCGAGCCCGTCGCGGAAGCGTGCGGCGTCCTCGGCGGCGGCCCAGCGCTGCTCGCCGGCGATGCGCAGGCGGTAGGCCCGGCGCTGCGCCTCGAGCTCGGCGAGCCAGCCCTCGGCGTCGCCGTCGGTCCGCGCGACGACCTCGTCGGCGCGCAGGTCGCCGACCTCGCGCAAGAGGTCGGCGACCTCGTCGAGGTTGCGGGCGCGCCGGCCGTCGGCGAGGCGCTGGGCGGACGCCTCGATCGCCTCGAGGGCGTCGGGGTCGACGAGCTCGCGCAGCTCCTCGGAGCCGAGCAGCTCGGCGAGGAGCTCGCGGTCGAGCGAGAGCGCCTGCGCGCGGCGCTCGGCCAGCGGCGCGTCGCCGTCGTAGAGGTAGCCGGCGACGTAGTCGAAGAGCAGCGAGGAGGCGAACGGGCTCGCCGCGTCGGTCTCGACGTGGGCGACGCGCACCCGCCGCGAGGCCACCCCGCGCAGGAGCTCCTCGAGCCCGGCGACGTCGAAGACATCACCGAGGACCTCGCGGTAGGTCTCGAGCAGGATCGGGAACTGGCCGTAGGAGGCGGCCACCGCGAGGAGGTCGGCTGCACGCTGGCGCTGCTGCCACAGCGGCGTGCGGCGCATCCCGTCGCGCCCGCCGACCCGCCGGGGCAGCAGCAGCGCCCGGGCGGCGCACTCACGGAAGCGCGCGGCGAAGAGCGCGGAGTCGGCGACCTCGGCGACGACGAGGTCGCGGACCTCCTCGGGGTCGAGGAGGATCGCCTCGACGACTGCGGCGGCGTCGTCCCCGCCGGCCTCGGGCAGGCGCAGGACGATGCCGTCGTCGGCGTGGATGGCCTGCACCTCGAGGCCGAGCCGCTGGCGGACCCGCCCGGCGATCGCGAGCGCCCACGGCGCGTGGACCCGCCCCCCGTAGGGCGAGAGCACGCAGACGCGCCAGTCGCCGATCTCGTCGCGGAAGCGCTCGACGACGAGCTGGCGGTCGCTCGGCAGCACCCCGGTGGCCTCGCGCTGCTCGGCGAGGTAGGCCGAGAGGTTGGCCGCCGCGCGCTCGTCGAGCCCGTGGCCCTCGGCGAGGACCGCGGCGGCCTCGGGCTCCTCGCGCCCGCCGAGGTCGCGGAGGAACGCCCCGAGCGCGCGGCCGACCTCGGCGGGCCGGCCGACGGCGTCGCCGTGCCAGAACGGCAGCTTGCCGGGCTCGCCGGGCGCGGGCACGACGCGCACCTGGTCGCGGGTGATGTCGGTGATGCGCCACGTCGTCGAGCCGAGCGTGAAGGTCTCCCCCGGCCGGGTCTCGTAGACCATCTCCTCGTCGAGCTCGCCGACGCGCCGCGCGCCCTCCTCCGCGCCGTCGAGGAAGACGCCGTAGAGGCCGCGGTCGGGGATCGTCCCGGCGTTGGTGACCGCGAGGCGCTGCGCGCCGGGCCGCCCGCGCACGACGTCGGCGACGCGGTCCCACGTCAGGCGCGGCTTGAGCTCGGCGAAGGCGTCGGAGGGGTAGCGCCCCGACAGCAGGTCGAGGACGCCGTCGAGCTGGGTACGGCTGAGCTCGGCGAAGGGCGCCGCGGCGGCGACGACGTCGTGGAGCTCGCCGACGGGCCAGGGCTCCATCGCCGCCATCGCGACGATCTGCTGGGCGAGGACGTCGAGGGGCGTGCGCGGGTAGCGCGTCGCCTCGATCTCCCCGGCGCGCATGCGGTCGACGACGACGGTGGCCTCGAGGAGGTCCCCGCGGTACTTCGGGAAGACCTTGCCGACGCTCGCCTCGCCGACATGGTGGCCCGCGCGGCCGATGCGCTGCAGCCCCGAGGCCACCGAGCCAGGCGACTCGACCTGGACGACGAGGTCGACCGCGCCCATGTCGATGCCGAGCTCGAGCGAGCTCGTCGCCACGACGCAGGGCAGGCGACCGGCCTTGAGGGCGTCCTCGATCTCGAGGCGCTGCTCGCGGGCCACCGAGCCGTGGTGGGCGCGGGCGACCGGGCCGGTGACCTCGCGACCATCGGCCTCGGCCTGCTCGGCGTCGAGCTCGTTGAGGGCGCTGCAGAGCCGCTCGGCCAGCCGGCGGGAGTTCGCGAAGACGATCGTCGAGCGGTGCGCCCGGACGAGGTCGAGGATGCGGGGGTGCACCGCCGGCCAGATCGACCGGCGCCGCTCGCCCTGGCCGGCCGCCGGGCCGGAGGCGGGCTCCTCGATGACCTCCCCGAGCCGGCTCATGTCCTCGACGGGCACGACGATCTCGACGTCGAGGTGCGGCTCGCGGGCGGCGTCGACGACCGTCATCGACCGCCGCCGCCAGACGGCCTGCTCCCCAGGCTCGGCGCGGGTCGCCTCCCCGCCCCCGACCTCCTGCACCGGCTCGCCCCCGACCTCCAGCGCCGGCTCGCCCCCAGCCTCCTGCAACGGCTCGCCCCCAGCCTCCTGCGCCGGCTCGCCCCCAGCCTCCTGCGCCGGCTCGCCCCCAGCCTCCTGCGCCGGCTCGCCCCCAGCCCCCTGCGCCGGCTCGCCCCCAGCCTCCTGCACCGCCAGCCGTTCATGCCGCCCGCCGGCGAGGAACGCCGCGACCTCCTCGAGTGGGCGCTGGGTCGCCGACAGGCCGATGCGCTGCAGCGCAGCGACGTCGCTGCGGCCCCCGGCGCCGTCGGGCCGGCCCGCGCGCAGCGCCTCGAGCCGCTCGAGGCTCACCGCGAGGTGGGCGCCGCGCTTTGTGCCCGCGACGGCGTGGACCTCGTCGACGATGACCGTCTCGACCCCGGCGAGGCTCTCGCGGGCCTTCGAGGTGAGCAGGAGGAAGAGCGACTCCGGGGTGGTGATGAGCACGTCGGGCGGCACCCGTGCGAGCCGGCGGCGCTCCTCGGCGGAGGTGTCGCCGGTGCGCAGGCCGACGTCGACGCCGGCGACGGCGACGTCGAGCCGCGCGGCGGCCTGGGTGATGCCGGCCAGCGGGGCGCGGAGGTTGCGGTCGACGTCGTAGGCCAGCGCCTTGAGCGGGGAGACGTAGAGCACCGTCGTGCCCTGCGGCCGCGGGCCGCCGGCCAGGAGCCGGTCGAGCGCGGCGAGGAACGCCGCGAGCGTCTTGCCCGACCCCGTCGGCGCGCTGACGAGCGCGCTCTGCCCGTCGGCGGTGGCCGCCCACGCGCCCTCCTGCGCCGGAGTGGGCGCAGCGAAGGAGGCCGCGAACCACGCCCGCGTCGGCTCGGAGAAGCGCGCGAGGGCATCCATCGGCCCGAGGATAGGCCGGCGCGCGCGACCCGCGGCCGCTCCCAACCGACCGGTGGAGCCTTCAGCCGCCCGAGCGGCCAAACGCTCCACCGAACGCGCAACCGACCAGCCCACGCGCCACCGGGCCACCGCCCCGAGGGCCCAGGCCCCCACCCTCACCGGCCAATGGAGCCTTCAGCCGCCCGAGCGGCCAAACGCTCCACCGAACGCGCGGGCGGAGTCGGCGCAGCCGGCGCGGGCGCAGCGGGCGGCGCGGGCGCAGCGGGCGGCGCAGGCGCAGCCGGCCCCGCAGGCGCTCAGTGCCCCGGGTCGGCGGCCTCCCCACTCAGCGCGACACCGATCTCCAGGAGCTGGGTCGCGACGTCGGCGAGGTGCAGCGCGGCCTGGTGGGCCTCGGCCTGCTCGGCCTGCTGGGAGAGGCCGACGAGCTCGTCGCCGAGCGCCTGGACGCGCTCGGCGCCGAGGCCCCGGTAGTAGGCGTCAAGGTTCATCGCGTGGGGATCGCTCATGCCCCTGTCGATCTCCTCAGCGGCGCGCGGACAAACCCTACGCAGGCCGACGCCGCAGGGGTGCGCCGCTAGGCTGGTCGGTTCACCGACGCGCGATCGGGGCGCGTCAGCGGGACCGAGGAGGACGAGTCGTGACGCCGTCGGGCGTGATCACCGTGCGCATCCCCGCCGAAGCGGGCCACGTGCCGCTGCTGCGCACCGCCGTGGCCGGGGTTGCCGCCCGGCAGGACTTCACCCTCGAGGAGGTGGATGACCTGCGGATGGGTGTCGAGGAGGCCGCGGTGCTCCTGCTGCGCCGCAGCGCCAGCCAGCCCATCGAGCTCCACCTCGAGGTCACCGGCGACGGGCTCGACATCCGCCTCGAGACCGTGATCGACGGCGACGAGCCGGCGATCGACACCTCGTCGTTCTCCTGGACCATCCTCTCGGCACTCGTCGACGAGGTCGCCTCGACCCGGGAGGGCAACCGAGCCCGCATCGCCCTGGCCAAGCGCCGCACGCAGGGCATCCCGGCATGACGACGAAGTACAGCCGCGACGACACGAAGATGCTCTTCGCGAAGCTGCGGGAGACCGAGGACCCGGAGCTGCGCGAGCAGCTCGCGCGCCTGCACCTACCGCTCGTCGAGTACCTCGCGAAGCGCTTCAAGGACCGCGGCGAGCCGCTCGACGACCTCATCCAGGTCGGCAGCGTCGGCCTGCTCAAGGCCATCGACCGCTTCGACCTCGACCGTGGCGTGGAGTTCTCCACCTACGCGACCCCGACGATCGTCGGCGAGCTCAAGCGCTACTTCCGCGACAAGGGCTGGGCGGTGCGCGTGCCGCGTCGCCTCCAGGAGCTGAGCCTCCGACTCAACAAGGTCGTGAGCCAGCTCACCCAGGACCTCGGCCGCTCCCCCACCGTCAGCGAGATCGCCAAGGCCGCGGAGGTCAGCGAGGAGGAGGTCCTCGAGGCCCTCGAGTCCGGCCAGGCCTACTCGACGACCTCACTCGACGCCCCCGCGGGCAACGACGACGACGACACCCCCCAGCGCCTCGAGCGCATGGGCGAGGAGGACGTCGCCCTCGAGAACCTCGAGTACTTCGCCTCGCTGGCGCCGCTCATCGAGCAGCTGCCCGAGCGCGAGCGGGAGATCCTCTACCTGCGCTTCTTCAAGGGGATGACGCAGTCCAAGATCGCCGAGCACGTCGGCATCAGCCAGATGCACGTCTCCCGGCTGCTCTCGCGCATCCTCGAGTTCCTGCGCAGCGGCATGGAGGGCGACGCCGACTACTGACGCCGCCCTGCCGGCGCCGCTCGTCCCGGCGGCCAGCGGGCGACGGTCGGGCCCCGGAGCGGGGCGGGCCCGAGCCAGCGGTGCTCTACGCTGGGCCGATGGACGCGCTCAGCGGGGTGTCGCGCTCGTGGCAGGTCGCGCTCCTGCTGCTCGCCCTCGCTGCGGTCTCGCTGGCCGCGTGCGCGTCGGCCGACCCCGAGGAGAGCGCGAGCGCGTCACGGGCGCGCCACGCCGAGGCCGACGCGACCTCACCGGCGCCGGACCCCGGCTCGGCGCAGGGCAAGGACGGCGGGGCCGCCCCGCCGACCGAGGTGCCCGCCGAGGCCACCGAGCCGGCGGGCGACGCGGAGCCGGAGGGGCAGGCCGAGGAGCGCGACGGTGACGGCGGGGCGCTCGACGGCGCGGTCATCGCCATCGACCCGGGCCACAACGGCGGCAACGCCGCGCACCCGGAGATCGTCAACGCCCCGGTGGACGCCGGCGGCTTCACGAAGGCGTGCAACACCGTCGGGGCGGCCACCAACGACGGCTACAGCGAGGCGCGGGTGAACTTCGAGGTCAGTCTCGCCCTGCGCGATCTCCTCGTCGCCGAGGGCGCGACGGTGCACCTCTCACGCGAGGACGACGACGGCGTCGGGCCGTGCATCGACGAGCGCGGCCGCTTCGCCGGCGAGCTCGGCGCCGATGTGCTCCTGTCGGTCCACGCCGACGGTGCCGCGCCGCAGGCCCACGGCTTCCACGTCATCCGCCCGGGGCTCGTCGAGGGCTACACCGAGGGCATCGTCGAGGAGTCGGCGATCCTCGCCGCGGCCGTGCGCGACGCGCTGCGCGCGGGTGGGCTCACCCCGGCGACCTACGCCGGTGAGGAGGGCCTCGTCGAGCGCAGCGACCTCGGCACCCTCAACAACGCGACGGTCCCCGCGGTCCTCGTCGAGCTCGGCAACCTCCGCCACGACGGTGACGCCGCGCGGCTCACCGACCCCGCCGGACAGGCTGAGGTCGCCGCGCACCTGCGCGCCGGGCTCGCGGCGTTCCTCGCCGAGGTGCGCTGAGGCCGCTAGCGTGCCGACCCACCGACGACCGAGGCGAGCCGTGCGCGCGCTGCTGCTCTACAACCCCACCGCGACGACGACGACGCCGCGGGTGCGCGACGCGATCGCCTGGCGGCTCTCGGCGGCGGTCGACCTCGAGGTCGCGCCGACGAAGCGCCGGGACCACGCGAGCTACCTCGCGGCGGGCGCGGCGGCCGAGGGCATCGACGTCGTCGTCGCGCTCGGCGGCGACGGCACCGTCAACGAGGTCCTCCAGGGCCTCGCGCACACCGCCACGGCCCTCGCGATCATCCCGGGCGGCTCGACGAACGTCTGGGCGCGCAACCTCGGCCTGCCCAACGACGCCGAAGCCGCAACGAGCCGCCTCCTCGGGCTGCTGACCTCGCGCCGGCGCCGCAAGGTCACCCTCGGGGTGGCCAACGACCGCTTCTTCGGCTTCGCGGCCGGCTACGGCTTCGACGCCGCCGCGGTGCGCGAGGTCGAGCGCCGCCGCGCGCTCAAGCGCACCGTCCGGCAGGCCTCGTTCCTCATGGGCGGGCTCGTCGCGCTCACGCGGACCTACGACCGCAAGGGCACGAGCATCACCGTGGCCGAGGCCGGCGCCGAGCCGGTCGAGGGCTGCAAGGCCGTCGTGTGCTGCAACAGCGCGCCGTTCACGTATCTCGGGCCCTGGTCGGCCGACCTCTGCCCCGACGCTGACCTCAACGGCGGCCTCGACCTCCTCGGTCTGACGCGGCTCTCGCTGCCGGGCCTGCTGCGGCTCGTGCGCGTCGCGCTGTCCGCCGACGGCGACGTCGGGGCGCTGCCGGCCACGCGGCGGTGGCACGACGCCGACGAGGTCGTCCTCTCGAGCGCGACGCCACTGCCGCTGCAGGTCGACGGCGACTACGTCGGCGAGGAGGCCCGCGTCGTGCTGCGCGCGGCGCGCGAGGCCGTCGACCTCGTCGTGTGAGTGCCCGCTAGCCGACGGCGTCGGCTTGCGGGTCGTCCTCGTCGAGTGCCGCGGCGATCGCCCCGGGATGGTTCGTGCAGATCGCGTCGACGCCGTCGCCGGCGAGCGCGCGCGCCTCGGCGGCATCGTCGACGGTCCAGACGAAGACCGCGAGGCCGGCCTCGTGCACCCGCGCGATCGTCGCGGCGTCGAGGCCGGGCGCTCCCCGCTGCGGGCAGAGCACCGACGCGCCCTGCTCGAGGGCGTAGGGCAGGGCCGCCTCGAGGCCGAACATCGCGAGGTGCAGCAGCCCGGCGGGCACCTGCGGCGCGTGCTCGGCGAGCACCGCGACCGTCGCGGGATTGAACGCGCTCGTCATCCACGGGCGCTCGCCCTCACGGGCGGCGAGCTCGGCGGCCACCGCTGCCGCGACGGCGTCGTCGGGGTCGTAGTCGGGCTCGCCCGGGAGGTTCTTCACCTCGACGTCGACGCCGAGGCCGGCCGGCAGGGCGTCGAGGACCGAGGCGAGCGTCCACACGCCCGCGGCGGCGAGGTCCGCGGCGGTCTGCTCGACGAGGGGGCGCCCTTCGGCGTCGACGGGGTCGTGCTGGCAGACGAGGACGTCGTCGGCGCTGCGGCGCACGTCGAGCTCGACCCAGCTCGCGCCCTGCTCGGCGGCGGCGAGGAACGACGCGGGGGTGTTCTGCGGCGCGAGCGTGGGCGCGCCGCGGTGACCGACGACGGCGGGCGGGTCAGTGAAGGGCGACATGGCGCCCATCCTAGGGACAGGCGGCAGATCCATCGGTCGCGTGGGGGCACCCGACCAGACCAGCGGGCCAGGCCGTGAGCCACGACTCGCCGGAGCGCGACGTCTACGGTTGGTCACGAATTCGAGATCATCCTTTACG
>Ga0207421_10003143_pt1 | contig 19838 bp, 17 predicted proteins | sample SodLakKL_010_SED_4_FD_187542 | JGI IMG/M metagenome (GOLD analysis project Ga0207421, IMG submission 187542) | Alkaline sediment microbial communities from Lake Tanatar, Kulunda Steppe, Russia - 8KL_010_SED (SPAdes) (version 2) | ecosystem: Environmental > Aquatic > Non-marine Saline and... | reverse complement strand
TTCTCACATTCCACGGCAAACCTGCCGATAGCGAACGGCTCTCCCTTATTCGCGAAGTTCCCGGGGTAATGGCCGTACCACTCATAATTCTTGCAGCGCTTTCGACCTTCATTTTCTACAGCTTTAACCCGTTTGGCGCATCCTCCGGCTGGCTTTTCCAGGCACTTGAGCGTCCCGCAAGTGTGGTTCCCGAAGCAATTGCTCCGGCGACCTGGGCTGTGCTGTATGAAGCTATCAGCAGTGTACATACCCTCGTGATGATTTTGTCCATTCTGATCGCTGTGGCCGGACTCGCTTTCGCCTGGATTGTTTACGAAAAGAGATCCGTCAGTGCCGACAAAATGGCCGGTGCGATGGGGCCGCTCTATCACGGTTCGCGCAATAAATGGTACTTTGACGAGATGTATGAGGCGGTTTTTGTCAACGGTACCCTCGCATTGACCCGCATATCGAACTGGTTTGACTTCAACATTATTGATGGCATCGTCAACGGGGCCGGTACGGTAACCCGCGGGGTCTCCCGCATCAGCGGATGGATCGACAATACCTTTATCGACGGTCTGGTCAACTTCGTGGCCAACTTCACCGGCAGGATCGGCATGCGCCTGCGCAAAATCCAAACCGGTCAGGTCCAGAACTATCTGGTCTTTGCGGTCTTCGGTTTCATCATCATCACAATCGTTTTACTCTCGCTCTGATGACCTGTACTCAAGCATATGAACCATTATCCGGCCAGTCGCCATGCGGCATTGCTGCCGTGCGCCGGGCAGGAGCAGCGAATCAGGTTCGGGAACAGTCACCATTTCAAAAATATTCCGGAAGCATAATCACTAACAGATAAGTAACGGTATGGAATTTACAATATTCGGCATCGGTATTCTCACATGGCTGGTCTTTCTTCCCATTGTAGGGATGCTCATTGTCCTGCTCATTCCCGGGGAAAACAAAAAAGCGATCCGTTGGACAGCAGCAGGCGTAACGGGCCTCCAGTTGGTTCTGGCGGTTGTTGTGCTTGCCCTGTTTGACCGGGCGGCCCTCGGTATCAACGACGCGAGCAGCTTCCAGTTTGTGGAGCAGTTCGAATGGATCATCGTTGAGGCGGTTCCATGGGTCGGTAAAATCGAAATCATGTACTTCCTCGGCATTGACGGGCTCAGTGTGCTGATGGTACTGCTGACCGCGCTCATCAGCGTGATCGGGGTCATTTCGTCGTGGAGCATCGAGAAGATGGTGAAGGGCTATTTTGCACTCTATCTGCTGCTTGTCACCGGAATGATGGGTGTCTTTGTTGCTCTCGATTTCTTCCTGTTTTTCATTTTCTGGGAGGTGATGCTGCTGCCGATGTATTTCCTGATTGGTATGTGGGGCGGCCCACGGCGCGAATATGCGGCGATCAAGTTTTTTATCTACACCTTTGTCGGCGGTGTGCTGATGCTGCTGGTGATGCTGGCGCTCTACTTCAGTGTGGCCTACACCAACGATGCCGGGGAGCAGGTCCATACGTTCAACCTGCTGCACATGATGAATTCGGCGAATTTTGTGGAAGGCTCCATTCTCTACGGCATGGATACCACCTGGCGTTATGTTGCCTGGGTGGCGCTCTTTATCAGCTTCGCGATCAAGGTGCCGCTCTTCCCGTTCCACACCTGGTTGCCTGATGCACACGTTGAGGCACCGACACCCATCAGTGTGATCCTGGCCGGTGTCCTGCTGAAGCTCGGGACCTATGGCATGCTGCGGATCATGTATCCGATTCTGCCCGACGGCACCGTCTATTTCATGTATCTGATGGCGTTCCTCGGCATGATCAGCATTATTTACGGAGCGCTTTGTGCAATGGCACAAACTGACTTCAAGAAACTTATCGCCTACTCTTCGATCAGCCACATGGGTATTGTGATGCTGGGGATGGCCTCACTGACCAACCAGGGGACCGTCGGCGCGGTGCTGCAGATGTTCAACCACGGAACCATCACCGCCATGCTCTTCCTCATTGTCGGCGTGCTCTACGACCGGACCGGCAAACGCGGCCTCTACGATTTCGGGGGTATCGCCAACCAGATGCCGAAATATACGGGTATCGCGATGGTGGCCATGTTTGCCGCCCTCGGCCTGCCGGGGTTGAGCGGATTTGTGAGCGAGTTGTTCTCGTTCCTCGGTGCGTTTGACGCCTTCCGCTGGATCACCATTATCTCGGTAATCGGTATTGTGTTGACGGCCGCCTACGTGTTGTGGACCATCCAGCGGGTTTTCCTCGGTGAACTGGGTGATGAGCACAAGTCACTTGCGGACCTGACCGGACGCGAGCTGCTGATGTTTGTGCCGCTGCTGATCATCGTGATCCTCCTCGGTGTCTATCCGGGTCCGGCCATTGAACTGATGAATACATCGCTGAGTACCCTGGTCGATTTCGTGAACGTCGCGGGCCGATAACAATATTGAATCACAAGATTTTCGATAATCCGAAAAAGGTATGGCTGAACATATTATAGAAAGTATTTTCCGGTTTCTTCCGGAGATCGCCCTCACGGTGACGCTGCTGGCGGCGATTGTCGCGGATGTTATTCTGAAGGAGCGTAACAGAAATGTGGCATGGGTCGTTCTGGCGGGATTGGTGGTAACTGCGGTATTGGTGCTGCGCCAGGCCGGATGGAACGAATCCATCTTCAGTGATATGCTGGCGGTCGACCCGTTTGCCGTCTTTTTCAAGATGCTGCTGGTCGTAGCCGGTCTGTTCATTGTGCTCTTTTCGGTTAAAAGCCGTGAACTGGAGCTGAACAGCACCCGGATCGGGGAGTACTACATGCTCATCACCGGGGTCATTCTGGGGATGTTTCTGATGGTCGGTGCGACCAATCTTCTGATGATGTACCTGGCATTTGAGCTCACCAGCATCAGCTCGTACGTGCTGGCAGGATTTGTAAAAAACCTGCGCCGTTCTGCGGAAGCATCGATGAAATATATTATTTTCGGCTCGGTTTCATCGGGTTTTTTGATTTACGGGATATCGCTGCTGATCGGTGTGACCGGCGCAGTTGATATTTACGGAGTGCGGGATGCGCTCCAGGCAGGTGTCGAGCAGACATCAGCCCTGTACGTTGCAGTGATCATGATCATTGTCGGTTTCAGTTACAAAATCACGGTGGTCCCGTTCCACTTCTGGGCACCGGATGTTTACGAAGGCGCGCCGGTGACCATCACCACATTTCTAGCTACCGCATCCAAGATTGCCGGATTCGCCATGATGATCCGCTTCTTCCGGATCTCATTCATGGAGTCGGGTGTACTCTCCATTGGAGGGGTGGATGGTATGCTGGCCATTGTACCGTGGAACATGATTCTGGCAGTTCTGGCGGCGTTTACCATGCTTGGAGCCAACCTGATGGCGCTCTGGCAGGAGAATATTAAAAGACTTCTGGCCTATTCAAGTATCGCCCATGCCGGGTTTATCCTGATGGGTCTTGCGCTCCTTACCGACGAGGGGATCAGCGCAATGTTGATCTATCTGGCGATCTACCTGTTCATGAATATGGGTGCTTTTTATGTGGTGATGATTGTCGCCAACAAACTGGAAACCGAGCAGATCAGCGATTACGAAGGACTCGGCCACCGATCGCCGTTTCTTGGGGTGGCCATGGCCATCTTCCTGGTAGCGCTGGCCGGATTTCCGCCGACGGCCGGATTCATTGCCAAGGTCTATATTTTTGGGGCAACCATCAGTGCCGGATGGATCTGGCTGGTGGCTGCAGCCGGCCTGGCAACCATGATCTCGTTATTCTACTACATACGAGTGGTGCGGAATATGTTCCTTGTTGCCCCGAAAGAAACCGACGGGCCGGTGACGCTGGATCGCGGTTCCATGGCGATTCTGATTGCACTGCTGATTCCGGTACTGCTGCTGGGTGTCTGGTTTACACCGATCGTGACCTGGGCCCGGGATGCGGTGATCATGTTTGGAATGTGACAGCTGGTTTCGGGTGTTGTCAAGTAAAGCCACGTAATTATCGACATTATCCGAAAAATGAACAATCTTCTGAACTCTTACGAAAGGATAGACCAGTCTGTCACCCACTGGATGGCCCGCAACGGCATCTTCCTGTTACGCATAAGCATCGGCCTGATATTTGTGTGGTTTGGAGCGCTGAAGTTTTTCCCCGGGGTAAGTCCGGCAGAGCAGCTGGCCGGATCCTCCATTGAGATCCTCACATTCGGCATTGTTTCCGCCGGAGTAGGGCTGCCGATTCTGGCCGTCTGGGAGTGTATGATTGGCATCGGGATGTTTGTCCCGCGCTTTATGCGATTTACCATTTTGATGCTGTATGTGCAGATGATCGGCACATTTTCGCCGATTGTGATTTTGCCGGATGTCGTGTTTGAAACCATACCTTATGCCCTGACCATGGAGGGACAGTATATCATCAAGAATGTGGTGGTGATTACAGCGGCGCTCGTGATCGGAGCTACTGTCCGGGGCGGGAAACTGAACCCGGAACCGTTTAATTGAAAGCCTTTTCCCAGTTTGACGTGCATTTAATCCGAGATGTCGTTATCTATTGGGATATAGGAAAAATAGTATTAATCTTTACCCGGAGTGGTAGTAACGATAACGATATTATTTAACATTAAAGCTAACGGAATCACCAAACACGAAAACACCATGCAAAAAAGAAAATATTACGTTGCAGTACTGGCTTTACTGATCTTAATAGCAGGCTGTACCAGTGAAGAGAATATCGATCAGGGAGAAACGGAATGGCAACAACTTTTCAACGGCCAGAACCTCTCAAATTGGGACAAGTATCTGGGCACTTCGCTGGGCAGTGAGTTTGATCATCTCGCGGAAGACGCTATACCCGAACAAGTATTTTCCGTAGTGGAAGAAGAGGGTGAGCCTGCCATTCGTATCACCGGAGAAATTAACGGCTCACTGGCTACTGAGGAGTCTTTTGAGAATTATCACCTTCGCATGGACTTCAAGTGGGGGGAAACAGTATATAGCACGAGAAACAGCGGATTGCTCTACCACAGTTTCGGAGATTTTGGAGAGTCCCTGGGTACCTGGATGCCAAACATCGAATTTCAGATGTGGACCGACAACCTGGGTGACACCTATCTGATGGGGAATACCACTACCCAAACCGAAGTAACCAGGGAAGCTGATGAATTTATTTATACTCCCGGTGAAGAGTTGCTGACCTTTGGCGAGGATGACCATGGCCGTCTGATCCGTAAAAATTTGGATAACGAAGCCCCACTGGGTGAGTGGAATACTATTGAGCTTTATACCTATGGCCGCACCGCTGTTCATGTGGTCAACGGGGTGGTCGTCAAAGTCAATCAAAATACCGGCACTTATGAAAATGGAACCATTGAGCCATTGACCTCGGGTAAAATTCAGATTCAATCCGAAGGCGGGGAGCTTTTCATCAGGAACGTGGATATCCGGCAGATCGATGAGATTCCGCATTCCATCCTGCCGTAGTAAATAAATTCCGGATACTTAAACGGCTTCCGCGGGTTCGGTGGATTCCGACATCGTCACTCTGGACTTAGCTGTTTTGTAAACGGGTGAATATGAGGCTATTATCGATATTTCAGGAAGTGATGCAGTAGCTGAGCCCATTCAATTCCCGTATTCCTGGAATTGAGTGGGTGGCATACTTTTAAAGGACTTCCCGGGCGATCGCTTGCGCAAAATAACTTGCCGCCGGGGGATGGTGCCGTAACCAAAGTTCCGGTTCGATGATTTCAAGCTCCATCACAACCCAATCTCCGTTTTGGTCCCTCACCATGTCCACTCGACCATAGGCTGGAGGTGACGGACATGCGACCATTGCGCGTTCCGCCAAATCGATTTGCTGGTGGGTCGGTTCATATGCATGGACGGTTCCTCCATGATCATCCTGAACCCGGAAATCACCCGCTGTGGCTACTTTCCGGACAGCGTGCGTATAGCGGCCATCGATGATCATCAGCGTATCCTCACCTGTAAGCTGGATTTCATCCATGAAAGGTTGCATAAGAAATGATTTATCGGCGATCAATGGGTGAACGGTAGGCTGGAGCATATCAGCATTTCCGCGGTTAACCCGAAAGGTGTGATAGGCACCACCGGAAACAGAGGGCTTCAGCACGGCCTCCTCCCATCCGGTTTCATCGAGCAGTTGATGCAGAGTGATGGAGCTGCCGGATTCAATAAATCGCGAATTCACTACCGGAATCTCCTTTGTTGCAAGATCGGTAAGATAATGTTTGTCGAGATTCCAGCGGATCAAAGATATATCGTTGCAGAGCCGGGTCTGCTTTTCGATCCTGTCCAGCCAGTTGGTGAACTCACTTACCCGTTCATAATAATCCCAGGTAGTTCTGAAAACAGCGCAGCGAAACCGTGACCAGTCCACATCCGGATCCGCCCAGTCAATACGAACAGATGTGAGCCCGATCGCGGACAGGGCATCCTGCAACAACCGGTCATCATGAAGGATATTCCCCATATACCAATCGCCGGGCGACGCTTTTTGGGCAGTGTATCTGTGATCGGTCAGAAGTGCGATATCGGCTGTGGCCATTTTATGAGCTGATTATTTATTTTGTTGCGTAAATCATTGCCATCCCCGGGTGTTCATTCTGCGGAACATGATGACGACAGGGCCACATTTTGGAGATTTTTTACAAGGCAGGGAAATTAACGTATCCTGACCGTGGTATCAAGATATTGATGATTTTCTGATCAATAGAAAAATTCTTTTTCGTTTTTCTCCGGTAGAAAACATCTTCACACGGAGTTTTATAGTTTTTATTATTTTCAAATACGCAATAAGGTGCTTTTACTCCTTATTCAGATCACTGTAAGCTTCAAATTCATCCGGCGCTTTTCTCGTTGGTACCGTTTGAAGCCGGGTTACAACGCGCCCGAAGATTACGACATGGTGATCCAGGATCGAAATCACAAACATCAACCAAATACCGGTAATCCCATGGGTAAAGATCTCATTCTATTCAAAAACAAAGAACACAAATCCCGAAATGAAGTCTCCGATTTTTTACGTCAGCTTGCCGATAAAGTCTCGGATGGAAAAGTTCAGTTGAGGCAGGGCCAGGAGGAGGTCATTCTCGATCTTCCGGAGAATATCATCATGGAAGTCGAGGTCAAGGACAAGGAGAAAGCAAAAAAAGGTATTCAACACCAACTTGAGATTGAGATAAAGTGGTATGACAACAGCGATGAGCGCGGACCAATCGAGCTTGGATGATTTCGGCTTAGCACCTAGAGGTCCGCATTGAAAGGACCGTACCCACAGGTTCGCTCCTAACAGGTACTATATTGACCCGGTTGACTGAAGTCTACGAATCCTGCTCTTACATTACGGCCAATCCCTACCCGCGCAAGGAAGCACCCGTTTACAAGGAAATCCTGATCTGGCTCCTGATCGCGACCACGCTCGCCCTGGCCAACTGGCTGATCCTCAACCCCGGCGGCATCGATGGCACCGGTATTCAAATACGCGGTCTTATCCTCCATTTGCTTTTCAGCTACTTTGTCTTTACCCACATTTTGATCCTGGTTGCCGTCTACCGGGCAACCCTCTACCGTCGGCTTGCTGAGGCACGGATCTTCCTGCAGAATGCTGCCGGACTTCTTTTCGCTTTTGTCGGTTTCGGCGCCGGTATGTTCAACCTCCAGTGGTTCGGTGGATTCGTTTTCCTGTGGCTGTTTCCCGGGCATCACTTCCAGTTCAGTGTGATCGAAACTCTGGATTACTGGCTCATTGTATTTGTCGCCATCACGTTCATCGGTATTTTCGCCATCTCCTACTACACCATGAGGCTCAATCTCAAGGAGAGCTATCGAATCCATCTGGAACGCGAACGGCTGCGAGGGGAACTGGAAACGGCACGCGTGATGCAGATGGAGCTGATGCCTTCGCAGGCGCCCTCGATGACCGGCCTCGATGTCGCCGGTGTCTGTGACCCGGCGCGTGAGGTGGGTGGTGACTTTTATGATTATTTCCGGCCGGATGAAACCCCGGACCGGCTGGCAATCGCGGTCGCGGATGTCAGCGGAAAGGGGATGAAAGCAGCCATGACCGCAGTCATGACCAGTGGGATGCTGCATGCTGCCGTCGCCGGTGGCCAGGCCCCCGACCGGCTGCTACGCCTGATCAACCCGCCGCTCTATCAGAAATCCGACCGCCGGATGTTCACCACCATGCTGTTCGGCGTCATCGATACGCGAAACCGGAATTTCGAGTTCGTAAATGCCGGTCAGATGCCGCCCATGTTGCTGCGCGACGGCGAAGTGGTAACGCTTGCCGCGGATGGGCCCCGTCTGCCTCTGGGCCTTACAAACGAGGTACCCTACTCCTCAACAACAGCCACCCTGCGGTCCGGCGACCGAATCCTGCTCTATACCGACGGCGTCAACGAGTCGATGAACCCCGATCGCGAACTGTTCGGCACCGAACGGCTGGAGGAGGCGTTTGCCACCACCACAAATATCCCCGGATCGTCCGAAGCGCTGGCACATATACGATCCCGCATTGATCGGTTCACTGATGGAAACGAACCCCATGACGACATCACCATGGTGATGGTAACTGTCGGCTGATTGATGCCACTTTAGGTGCTCTTTATCTTCGCATCAGAAAAGTGGTTAAAATCCGGAACCTTGCATCCCCTGAGAGGTGTTGAAAGTACGTTTACACGATGTTTTACAACCGTGAACATTGCAGCGAAAGCGGCAGTTGCCGTGCATCGGTGAAAGACATCTGAATTCTGACAATAATTTTCAGATCACGATCCGGCCTTTCGCGCGCTATGTCAACACTATCCTCACCGTACGCGTGAATGTTCAGAACAGATCGACGCCACTGGTCAGGGATCCATTTTTTATGATCAAAGCATTTTGGTACTTTTGAACCGGTGGAAGTATCTGCTATAGGGACAATAGATGACATTCATGGAAAAACCAAACCCCATCAAACAGAAACGAAATCAACAATATGACTAACGAAAGTAAATGCCCATTTCATGGTGACTCTATGAGGGAAGCTGCTGGTGGCGGCACAAGAATTCGCGACTGGTGGCCGGAAAAGCTGGATTTGAACATACTTCGGCAGCACTCATCGCTGGCCGACCCGATGGAAGAAGATTTTGATTATGCGGAGGAGTTTCAAAAGCTGAATCTGGATGCCGTCAAGAAAGACCTCCACGAGCTGATGACCGACTCCCAGGAGTGGTGGCCCGCCGATTATGGCCATTATGGTCCTCTGATGATCCGTATGGCCTGGCACAGCGCCGGGACCTACCGCGTCGCAGATGGCCGTGGCGGCGGCGGTACCGGAAATCAACGTTTCGCCCCTGTCAACAGCTGGCCCGATAATGTCAGCCTCGACAAGGCACGCCTTTTGCTCTGGCCGGTTAAACAAAAATACGGCCGGCAAATATCCTGGGCGGATCTGATGATCCTGGCGGGTAACGTTGCCCTGGAATCGATGGGCTTTAAAACCTTCGGTTTCGCAGGCGGACGGGAAGACGTCTGGCAGCCCGAGGAGGATATCTACTGGGGTTCCGAAGGCGAGTGGCTCGACAGTAAACGTCACGACAATCAGGGAACACTCGAAAAACCGCTCGGTGCGGATCACATGGGCTTGATCTACGTGAACCCGGAAGGGCCGGACGGCGAACCGGATCCGCTCAAGGCCGCACACTTTATCCGCCAGACCTTCGAACGAATGGCGATGAATGATGAGGAGACGGTCGCACTTATTGCCGGCGGACATACCTTCGGCAAAACACACGGTGCAGCTACCGAAGATCACCTCGGACCGGATCCCGAAGCGGCCCCGATTGAAGAGCAGGGGCTTGGATGGAAAAATTCCTACGGCACCGGGAAAGGCGCGCACACCATCACCAGCGGACTGGAAGGTGCCTGGACCGAAACCCCGACCGAGTGGAGCAATAACTTTTTCAAAAACCTGTTCGCGTTCGAATGGGAGAAATACAAGGGGCCCGGCGGAAAATGGCAGTGGCGGCCCAAAGACGGCGCCGGCGAAGGCCTCGTTCCGGATGCTCACGATCCGAACAAAAAGCACGCGCCGTTCATGCTCACGACGGACATATCCCTCAAAGTGGATTCCGAGTATGAAAAGATTTCCCGGCACTTTTTCGAAAATCCCGATGAATTCGCCGACGTATTCGCCCGCGCGTGGTTCAAACTCACACACCGCGATATGGGGCCGAAGGATCGCTATCTCGGTCCGGAAGTGCCCGAGGAGGATCTGATCTGGCAGGATCCGATTCCGGAGGTTACGCACGAAGTGATTGACGAGAAGGATGTAGCCGATCTGAAATCCCGGATTCTGGACAGCGGGTTAACCGTTTCCGAGCTGGTTTCAACCGCCTGGGCGTCCGCATCTACCTTCCGCGGATCCGACAAGCGGGGCGGTGCCAACGGCGCACGCATCCGCCTGAATCCGCAAAAAGATTGGGAAGTCAACAATCCGGCCCGGTTGTCCAAAGTGCTGGAAACGCTGGAAGCGGTGCAAAGCGACTTCAACAACGCGCAGTCGGGCAACAAGCAGGTATCCCTGGCCGATCTCATTGTACTCGGTGGATGCGCGGGCGTTGAGAAGGCGGCCAGAAACGCAGGTCATCACGTGACGGTTCCGTTTACGCCGGGACGTGCCGACGCCTCGCAGGATCAAACCGATGTGGAGTCGTTCGAATGGCTTGAGCCTGCCGCCGACGGGTTCCGCAATTACTATGAGCCCAAACATCAGACAACACAGGAAAAGATGCTGGTGGACAAGGCGCAGCTGCTGACGCTCACGGCACCCGAAATGACGGTGCTTCTGGGTGGTATGCGTGTGCTGAACACCAACTACGATGGCTCAAAACATGGAGTGTTCACCGATCGTCCTGAGACTCTGACCAACGACTACTTCGTGAACCTGCTGGATCTGGGGACTACGTGGAAAGCGACTTCGGAAGCGCAGGATCTGTTCGAAGGAAGTGATCGCAAGTCCGGAGAGGCCAAATGGACCGGGACTCGCATCGACCTGATCCCTGGTTCAAACTCCGAGCTGCGCGCCCTGGCAGAGGTTTACGCAAGCAAGGATGCCGGGAAGAAGTTCGTGAATGACTTCATCGCGGCCTGGGACAAAGTGATGAACCTCGATCGCTTTGACCTGAATTCATAGCAGCCTCAACATACATGGCCCGGAGTGATCGCGCTCCGGGTCGTGTACTTGTATTATTTTTGCGCGATCGTGACAGCTATTTATTGCGCTTTCATCCGGCTGGAAAGCCATCTTCCTGACCCACAATGCTCGAATTTCCCGATTACCCATTTGTGTTCTGGATTGCTGCTACCATTGCCGTTTTGATTGCGGGTTTGGCAAAAGGAGGCTTCGGGTCCGGGATGGGAGCGGCATCCACGCCCATTATCGCGCTGACTATCTCCGCGGCTGAGGCAGCCGCACTGCTACTGCCTATTTTAATGGTGGCCGACGCGTTTGCCGTTAAACACTATCGTCGCTGGTTCGATAAATCCAGTCTGATCCAGCTGCTCAGTGGCGCAATGGTTGGCATCGCCCTGGGATGGTTTTTCTTCGGCTACTTTCGGGATAATGAAGAAGTCCTGAAAATGGGCATCGGGATTCTGGCGCTGGCTTTTGTGCTGTTTCAGATGATGCGGAGTGTGCTGTTAGGAGCAATTGTCAACCGCCAACCCCATCCCGCCAAAGGGGTTACTTTGGGAACACTGGCCGGGTTTACATCCACACTTGCCCACGTGGGCGGACCGGCGGTCGTCATGCACCTGTTGCCCCAAAAAATGCCGCGACAGGTATTCGTGGGAACCTCGGCACTGTTCTTTGCGATCGTCAATGTAGTCAAGCTGGTCCCGTACGGCCAGCTTGGGCTGCTCCGGTTCGACAATCTGACGGCCGTGATCCTGCTCGCGCCGCTGGCGTGGCTGGGCGTCAAAGCCGGGGTCATGCTCAACCGGCGTTTTACGGATCTATGGTTCAACCGCGTGATCTATGCAGGGCTCGTTCTCATTGCCATCCAGCTTATTATGGGTCGGAATTTCGTGGAGTTGGTATTCTGAGGGTGCAACAGTAGAACATCTCCATGTAAAGATGAATTTCATGTGTGGAATTAGAGAATAGGCCTACTTAGAATATGTCCAAATATTAAAGAAAGTTTTTAAAAACTGGATTTTTCCCTCCAAAAAATGTTCTTTATATAAAAGTATTATTTGAAAATTATCAGGAAGATATTATGTCACAGGCAAATGAAAATATTGGTGATGGACTGGGAATGAACTATGATCTTAAGCAGATCCTGGATCAGGCAGAAGTTGATTTTGACCGTTCACAGCAGGAATTGTATCGCCCTTCAACCGATGTAGTCCTCTACTCAGCTTGTTTTTTTGCCCGCAGGGCACTTCACCATTATCTGTTTTATTGCTACAAAAAGTTTGAAGGCCCCGGGTCAGATCGCTCTCCCCATGAGCTGACAATTGAAGAGATGGCGAAATTTTGTGAAAAGCATGACAAGCGAATCGCAAAAATTGATTTTGATGGAATGCATTGCAGCCGGTCCGATGTACTGGAGGATGAAGAAGTTTTCTTCTGCAACGATGTGGACAAGGTCGGAAGTTGCAAAAACCTGGCCGAGCAGATGCGTGAGGTCGTTCTGAACTGAAACAGACTTGATGGGTCTCATTTATGGGCTGGGGAAGTCCACCCGTTTCAGCCAGATGGTAAAACGTGAGTTTACCACGAATAACTACATGTAGGGCCATATTATGAAGAAAGGTTGGTCAGGCACACCATGTAATTATCCGGGAAGTTTATCAAACAGGTTTTGCCATCGGTTTTTAAGTTCAGGGGAATACCAGTTTGAGACATCCACGGGTGGCGGCAATCCGCCATCCAGCCAGTCTGACAGGCGGTAAACCAGCGTATCCAGATCTCCGGGCGGATACCGGTAAGCAACCGGATAAATTTCCGGGTAACATAGGGCATCCGGTACCATTGGCCGGGCTTCGGCACTGGCTGCCTCCAGTATGGAAAGGCCCTGAAATTCATGTAAGGAAGTGCTGATAACAATCCCTGATTCGCTGACGATACGGTTGTAAGTCGCACGGTCCGCCCGTTCATCCGCAATGATTCGATCGCCGAGTTTTTCCCTCATATGGAGCAGCGATTCATTTGGAAATGTGGAAGAGCGGTTGCCGAGCAGGGCAAGACGAAAATCCACACCCTGCTCTGCCAGCCTGACCATCGCCTCTGCAAATATCTCCGGAGCTTTGTCGTATTCCCAGCGGTGATTCCACAATATAAGACGGTTGTCTTTGGATTTCGCGGGCGGGATCGGCTCTACAGGAATGGGAAGTACCGTGGTTTTTTTCTCTAACAGTAATTTGATGCGCATGGTATCAACCTGCGGCTTTTTTTTCAGGAGATTGAAAACCCCATCAAGAAACGTACTCCGGTTGAATTCGGAGTTAAAAAAAAGCCATTCTGCTGCCAGGCCGCCATATATCTGGACCATCTGAGGATCGATTTGATTGACATGGTCTTCACCGGGTGGATAGGCAAACTGATTTTCATGAAAATAGTACCAACACGGAACCTGTGCCAGACGGGGATGCAAACCCTTGATCGTAGCGAGGTCAACCATCGATGTGGCAAGAATCAGGTCGGGCTTCGAATCCGGAAGTTTCTCCAGCCAGGAAAGCGGATTGCCGCGGATGCGCCACCGGAAACGGCGTCCCGGAAGTTCAAGTTTGTGCCAGTTAACCTGCGAATGTGCTTCTGTAACCCAATCCGCCCATTGGCCGTGGCTATCGGTACGATAAGAGGAGAGCAGCCATACTTCTGGTTTACCGGTGTGGTGATGCATTTTTTCTGGGGCGATTCGTGCTTAAAAAGGTACAGTAAACTGCGAAAAGGCAGATGCTGCCAATGTTACCGTAACCTGTGAAGAATTGCAATGGAAACGCTATCCCGTTACGGCAGAAATTTGAAATCGCTATATCGTCAGTGCCAGATTTACTGCGGATAAAACGCCGATCAGCCACATTACCGGATGTATCGAACGGCCCTGTCCGGAGGCCGCTTTCATGATGACCCAGAAAAGAAATCCAAAGGTGAGGCCGAGGCTGATGCTGTATGTCAGTGGCATCAACACAATGGTCAGAAAAGCTGCAGTAACATCGGTCCAGTCGTCCAACGGTATTTTCCGAATCCCTTTGAACATGAACATTCCGACTACGACCAGTGCCGGAGCGGTGCCGAAATCCGGAACCATTCCGATTACCGGAGTTAAAAACAGGGCTAATAGAAACATAACGGCGACAACAAATGCGGTCAGGCCGGATCGACCGCCCTCTTCGATACCTGCTGATGATTCAATATATGTCGTAGTTGTGCTTGTTCCCAACAAGGCGCCAAATAGCGTCGCCCCGGCATCAGCTTCCAGCATTTTGTCGATATTTTGAATGGAGCCGTCATCCCGGACCATTCCTGCTTCATACGAACAGGCTACCAGGGTACCGACAGAATCAAACAGATCCACAAACATGAAACTGAATATTGCACCAACCAGGCCCCACTGCATCGCAGCGGCGATATCAAGTTCAAACGCGACCGGCGCAATTGAGGGGGGCATCGAGACAATGCTGCCTGGCAGATTTGTCTCACCAAACAGGAGTGCAAGCAGGGTGGTGGCCAGGATCCCGAAAAGGATAGCGCCCCGAACGTTGTAGGTGACCAGGACGACGGTTAACAGAAGTCCGGACAGGCCCAGCGAAAGGGCAGGGGTCAGGCTGCCGATGGTGAGCATCGTTGCGGAATCCTCAACAACGAGTCCCATATTCTGGAAACCGATAAGCGCAATAAAAAGTCCGATCCCGGATGGGATCGCAAGGCGCAAGGAGAGCGGGATGGCATTGACGATTTTTTCGCGGATACCAAAAATGGTGAGGATCAGAAACACGACTCCGGAGATAAAAACCACTCCCAATGCCGTCTCCCAGGTAATTCCTTCGCCGATGACAAGGGTATACGCAAAAAAAGCGTTGAGCCCCATGCCCGGAGCCATGGCCAGCGGTGCTTTCGCCCAAAATGCCATGAGCAGAGTACCGACACATGCGGCGAGTCCGGTTGCCGTAACGACCGCACCAAAATCCATACCGGCATCCGACAGGATCATCGGATTGACAAAAAGGATGTAACTCATTGTAAGGAACGTGGCGATTCCGGCCGTAATTTCACGAACAGGAGTGGATGTCGCCGAATCAAAACCGAACAATCTGGAAAGCATGAAAAGCAGTTGTTACGAGAAATTCCGGAGATGGTGGATTCCTTTTGCCATGGATATGCTTATTGCGTCATCTCACGTATTGCCGCGATCACAGCCTCTCCGTCACCGGAGGCATTCACCTCGCTGTCCACATAGGCAATGGCTCCCTCCTCATTGATGATAAATGTCCATCGCGCCGTTGTCAGTTCGCGTGATAGTTCGTGCTGCTCTCCGTCCACCTCAATCGTAATGGAGCCGCCATCACCGGTTGGTACACCGAACTTGCCGGCAATACTACCGTCAGCATCGGACAACAAGGGGTAGTTCAGATTGTTGGCCCGCTTGAAGAGTGCGAGGTTTTCTGCCGGATCACCACTGATACCGACTACTTCAGCCCCCATCTCGGTGAGCTGGGTGCGATTGTCCCGGAAACTGCAGGCCTGATCTGTGCACCCGCCGGTCATGGCCGCCGGAAAAAAGAAGACAACAAGCGTCTGCTCACCGATATATTCTGAGCTGTTCCAGGTGCTGCCATCGTCGGTGACCGCTTCAAACTCCGGTGCGGGATCGCCGATATTGAGATGGACACTTTGTGCGTTAGTCACTGCACCCAAGACGGATACCAACAAAAGTGCCGTGATAAAACCAGTTGCTGCCATTCTGTTCCATATTGTACCCGGGTTATTGTATTCCGGCTGACCAATCGTGATCTCACCATTCATAACTGACTCCATTTGGATTAAAGAACGTGTTCATGTGTTGCCTGTCAAATCACATCTGAGTGATTCTTCTAACTTACTATATTATTGAGAATTCTCTTTAGGAGAATGATATTTAATACACCCATAACGGTATATGTGCAATATTCGTTGATGTATTACCCACATGTTTTCATTTTTTCACTATTATTACGGATGAAAATTACCCGGATCTGAATCCGCCAAAAAATGTTTTTCATTGGTTAATACCGGTTTATGGCTGAATCTCACAGTATCACCCGCATGATATCCCTTTTTATGTTTGTGTTGATGGCCGGATGGATAGGTGCCTGTGCATCAACCGAGCCGGACAGACACATCGACTCAGGGTTTGGGATGGATCAGGTTGTTTCTCTTCCGGACAGCATTTCATCACCGGTGGGCGAAGGCCGTATGTCCCCTCCAACCAATGAGCAGGAGTCAGTGGCATCAGCTTCTTCCTTGCAGGACGATTCAGCATCGGATTATTCATCTGATTTCTCATCTGTCCGGGAAATTTCCGGACCTGCTGCGGCTGCGGGAGAAGTATCCGGTGATACGGTATCATCCAAACCGGACGCCACCTCACTGCAGGAGTTGCCGGAATCCGCGGAAGCAGATCGTGCTGCATTTCCGGCCGGGACCTTGGTCATACCCGAGGATTCGGTGAACATCCGGGCCGATACCGTTATTACCCCGTCCGTCGAAATTGAACGGCCGGTTTTTAATAATCTGCGTCTTGAGGTGAGTGTCCGTCTGCGAAGGTTGTATGTCATTAGTGATGAGGAAGTGGTTGCCAGTTATCCGGTTGCCGTTGGCAAACCGGAATGGCCGACTCGTACGGGTCGATGGGGCATTTATGAAGTGGTCTGGAACCCGTGGTGGCATCCGCCCGATCAGGAGTGGGCATGGGGGTATCCCATTATGGCCCCGGGTGATCCGGATAATCCTCTGGGACGGGCGCAGCTCATCTACGATGCGCCCCGTTCCATTCATGGAACCATTAATCCGTCGTCTATCGGCAAAGCTGTATCACACGGATCGATACGAGTTGAAAATGAGGTGGCAATGGACCTGGTGCGGAAAGTTATGGAGTATTCCGGTATTGAACGGGATGAGGTATGGTTCCGGGAAATATATCGCAACCGTAACAGGAATGTCCGGTTCCGGCTGGAGCAGCCCGTGCCGATTTGGGTCTACTGAACTCACGCATCCAGCGGATCCAATGCCCCTTCGATTTTTTCACGGTGTTGTTCAAGCCAGGGTGGCAGGAAGAGCTCACGGCCCATTTCGTCTTCGTGTGCCACAACCGATTTGTATCCCGGAGGATCGGTAGCAATTTCAAAAAGTACACCACCGGGAGATTGAAAGTAGACCGATTCAAACACGTGGCGGTCGATGACGGTCGTTGGCTGCAGTCCCATGTCTATAAGCTGTTGCCGCATTTGCTCCATATTTTCCCGGTCACGGGCCCGGAAAGCGACATGATGAACGGTGCCGCGTCCCGGATGGGTTGGATTTTCCCGGTCTGCTTTTTCCAGAATAACGGCATTACCGATGGGGCTTCCGGTCCGGTAGAGGTATTGATTTCCCTCAGTTTCAGCCGGATCGAATCCCATCACCTCCTGTATAATCCGTGCGGTGGGTTCGATTTCAGTCAGAAGCAGCGTTGTGGACCAAAATCCACGGATACTGTGCTCGCCGGGCAGCGGCCCGTCATCCCATCCCGGTTTGTCGTTCATCTCCGGATCGAAAACCAGTTCGAGCCGCAGTCCGTCCGGATCGTGAAATGGCAGCACATCCCGCCCAAAGCGCCGGATCACCGGTGAAATTTCAACACCCTTATCCCGCAGGCGGGATTTCCAAAAATCTTGAGACTCCTCAGGTACACCAAAAGCGACCGCAGTTGCTTCTCCTGTTCCGGTTTGTGTCCGGGAAGCCATTCTGAAGGGGAAAAAGGTAATGCTCGAACCGGGTTGTCCACTACCGTTTGCGTAGAACAGATGCCAGGTTCCGGGATCATCCTGATTCACAGACTTCAGGACCAATCGTAATCCAAGGGTCTGTGTATAGAATTCGAAATTGCTCTGAGCAGGGCCGGCTATGATGGTGATGTGATGCAGCCCCTTGTTGGATGTTGTCATTTTTATTCTGGTTGGATAAAAAGGTTGACTGGTCAATTAATCAGGTATTTCATTTACCCAAATGTAGTTTTCGCGAGTATTTCGCAAAACAGCCGCCGTTATGGAAAAGTTCCAATATCAGGGGGGCGGGATGGCACCGAAGCCGGCAAACGCATCAGATGTAACGGTTACAGACCGGCCGCCAGTAACCGTTAAAAAGCCGGGATTCAGGATTTGCGCGAAATCTTTTCAAAATCCCAACCCGATGGCTGCTGATAATGGCGCAGGCCGAATTCCGGAAGGATGGCCAGCATATGGTCAAAGATATCAGCCTGAACCTGTTCATAGTCTGCCCATTGTGTGCTTTTTGTGAAAGCATATAGCTGCATGGGAAGACCTTGCGCGGTAGGCTCCAACTGCCGGACCAGTGTGAAAAGGGCATCGTTTGTTTGCGGGTGCTGTGTGAGATACGCATAAGCGTAGGCACGAAATGTACCTACATTGGTGAGCCAGCGTCCGTTGGTGACAACCTGCGTATTGGTAAGGTGCTCTTTGTTGTAGGCACAGACCTCTTCCAGTTTTTCTGTAATGTAGTCGTGCAGCAAGTGGGATTTTTTCAGGCGTTCGACTTCTTCAAGTGTAAGGAAGCGGATACTCTCAATATCGAGCAGCAGTGAACGCATCATACGCCTTCCGCCGCTCTCCTGCATACCTCGCCAGTTACGAAAGCTGTGTTCAAGGAATTTATGTGTCGGGATTACCGAAAAGGTTTTGTCCCAGTTCTGGACGCGGACATTATTTAATGCGATATCTACCACCGGGCCATCTGCCCCGAATTGCTGCATCTCGATCCAGTCGTTTACGCGAATCAGGTCGTTGTTGGTCAACTGAACACTGGCGACCAGTGAAAGCAGCGTATCCCTGAAAATCAGCATGAATATGGCGGTCATAGCCCCGATTCCACTGAGAAAATACCAGGGCGACTGGTCGGCAAGTTGGGCAATGATCAGGATCACCGCAACTAGATAAACCAGTACTTTTCCAAGCTGAATGTAACTCTTGATCGGGCGCCGGTTGGCGTTCGGATGATGCAGATGAATGGTATGAAGCGTGGAGAGAAAACTGTCGATGGTGCGGACAACGACCAGAATCATCGTAGCGTTGATAATCCGAATGAAAAAGCTGAGCAGCTCCTCCGGCAGGTCCGATACCCACTCAACTCCGATGTAGAAGATCAGCAGGGGGAGGATGAAGAGGGCGCGCTGTGGCACCCGGTTTTCCAGCAGGGCATTGTACCAGGGGTGATTGGCTTTTTTACCCAGACGCGTGAACAGAACCATAAGCCAGCCCCGAACCAGCAGATGGAGAAATGCCACAATGGCAGCCAGAAGTAGTATTCCTACCACTGTATCCGCATATTCAAATTGCCATTGTTCAGGTAACATGGCTACGATTCGGTGTATCAGGTTTTGTCCAGACTCTTCCATGGTGTTTTTACATTCCCGGGTTTCGGCTTCATTGCGCTACGGCAAAAGTAGCGATTGCCCGCAGCTTTTAAAAATGAAATGAAACGGCCGTCCCATTTATATTGAAAATAAGGGGTGAAATCATCCGGAGGGGGTGTAGTTGACAATAGATATAGTAATATATATATTTATATATT
>Ga0207421_10003142_pt1 | contig 19840 bp, 14 predicted proteins | sample SodLakKL_010_SED_4_FD_187542 | JGI IMG/M metagenome (GOLD analysis project Ga0207421, IMG submission 187542) | Alkaline sediment microbial communities from Lake Tanatar, Kulunda Steppe, Russia - 8KL_010_SED (SPAdes) (version 2) | ecosystem: Environmental > Aquatic > Non-marine Saline and... | reverse complement strand
CCCGCGCGGAGCCACACCGGGATGCGGTCGTCGACCGACTCGCCGACCGCGGGCTTCCGCCAGGCGCGCGAGCAAGCGGACCGGTGCGCGCGTTCAGAGCACGTCGGTCCTTCGATGGTTGACGTGTCCGCTCGACGCAGCCATGGTGGGAGCGGTCCCAGTTACGGGCCATCTGTCTCCGCAGGGAGTCTGCAGAGCAGGTACCTGGACCAAAATGAGCCTGTGTTGGCCATTGGGAGCGCTACCGGCAGGGGAGGTCCGTGTGGTGAAGATGACGCTCGAGCGGATCGCCGAACTCGCTGGCGTCTCCCGCTCGACAGCCTCTCGGGTGATCAACGGCCAGGAGGGGGTCCGGCCCGAGGTCCGACGTCGGGTCCTCGATGTCATCGACGTGACGGGGTACGTGCCGCACGCGGCTGCCCGCTCGCTCGCCGGGCAACGTTCCCGCATCCTGGGTCTGGCGATCCGGGCCACGACCGAGCAGGTCTTCTCCGACCCCTACTTCGCCGGTCTCGCCCAGGGCGTCTCGCAGGCCTGCAATGACGACGATCAGACGCTGTCGTTGTTCCTGCTCCAGTCCGCGGCCGGACGGGAGCAGCTTCCCGCCCGCGTCCTGCGCTCGAAGCTCGTCGATGGTCTCATCGTCACCGCCACCTTCATGGACGACCCGTTGCTGTGGCAGCTCACGGAGTCCGGGATCCCGTTCGTGGTGGTCGGCGAGGTCAGCGACCCCGCCATCTCCTCGGTCGACGCCGACAACCAGGGCGGTGCCCGTCTGGCCGCCGAGCATCTGCTCGCCATCGGACGTCGTCGTATCGCGACCGTCACCGGCCCCATGCGCAGTGGGGCCGCAGCCACCCGTCGCGTCGCCTTCGAGCGTGCCCTGGCCGCCGCCGGCCACCCCCTCGACCCACGGCTGGTCGTCGAGTCCGATTTCACCGAGGAGGGTGCCTACACGGCCACCGAGCGGCTGTTGCCCTGGGAGCCGGACGCCATCTTCGCGTTCTCGGATCGCATGGCCGTCGGTGTGGTGCGCGCCCTGCAGGATGCCGGACGCTCGGTCCCCGGGGACGTCGCGGTCGTCGGCTTCGACGACCTGCCGCCGGCACGGGCGAGCAACCCGCCGTTGACCACCATCCGTCAGGAGGTCGAGCAGACGGGCGTCCATGCGGTGCGGCTGCTCCTCGAGCGCATCGAGGCCCCGTACGCGCCCGCCCGCCGGATCGAGCTCCCGACGCGGCTGGTGGTGCGAGCGTCGACCTCGGTCAGCGACCGGGTCGGGACGGACGGCTGATGGGAGCGCTGGTGACCCCCTGCTCGCTGGCCCGATCCCCGGACGGGGCGATGGACGCCGCCGTCGAGGAGTAGTGGCGTGGCGCGAACCGAACCGTATGAGTAATGCGGCTCTATTGGGAGCGCTCCCGACTAGCCCGCAGATAGAACGGCTTGATACCCACAAGAAGAGCAACGTGGCCCTATTGGGAGCGCTCCCAAGTTCACGACACTGGCCGTATCGAGCACGAGACCCGGCGAACCGATCGGAGGACTGAGCGAGATCGACCGTCAGTCCCTGAACCAACGACGTGGGGCGAGCGCCCCGCGAGGAGGAAGAGCAGCATGCGAAGCACCAAGATCACCGCGACCCTGGCGGCTCTGGCCATGGTCCTGGCCGCCTGTGGCGGCGGCTCGGACGACGACACCAACGGTGAGGCGGCCGGCGGTGATGCCGCCGCCGAGACCGACGAGGGGGAGGCTTCCGGCGAGGCGATCACCCTCAACCTGTGGACCTTCGGCAACTTCGGCTACGACGACCTGATCGAGGAGTACGAGGACGACAACCCGAACATCACGATCGAGACCCTGATCCAGGAGTTCGACGGGCACCACGATGGGCTGGTCACCTCGCTCGCAGCGGGCAGCGGAGGTCCGGACATCGCGGCGGCGGAGGTGGCCTTCATCGGTGCCTTCACCAACGAGGCCGACTCCTTCCTCAACCTGCTCGACTACGGGGCGGAGGAGGTCAAGGACGACTACCTCGACTGGAAGTGGGACCAGGCCACGACGCTCGACGGCTCGGCCACGATCGGCCTGCCGACCGATGTCGGCGGCATGGCGATCTGCTACCGCAGCGACCTGTTCGAGGAGGCCGGCCTGCCGACCGACCGCGACGAGGTCTCGGCACTCTGGGCGAACTCCTGGGAGGACTACATCGCGGTGGGCCAGCAGTACAAGGAGGCCACCGGCCGGGCCTTCATCGACAATGAGGGCCTGCTGTGGGACGCGGTGGTGAACCAGTCGTCGGAGACCTACTACGACAGCGACGGTGAGCTGATCTACGCCGACAGTGAGCAGGTCCGCTACGCCTGGGACATCGTGGTCTCGGCCCTCGAAGCGGACATCGACGCCAAGACCCCGGCCTGGAGCGCGGAGTGGAACGCAGGGATGAACGCCGGCGACTTCGCCGTGCTGACCTGCCCGGCCTGGATGCGCGGCTACATCGAGGACCAGGCACCTGACACCACCGGGAACTGGGATGTCGCGACCGTGCCGGAGGGCGGCGGTAACTGGGGTGGCTCGCACCTGGTGATCCCGGCCATGACCGAGCACCCGCAGGAGGCCTACGACTTCATGACGTGGCTGCTCGCCCCCGAGCAGCAGCTCAGGGTCTTCGAGGGCACCGGCAACTTCCCGTCCACTCCCGAGCTGTACGACACGCCACAGATGCGGGAGTTCAGCAGCGAGTTCCTCAACGACGCGCCGCTGGGTGAGATCTACTCGGACAACGCGCTGGACGTCGTCGCCCAGAACATCGGCCCGAACTACAACCTGATCAACCAGGAGTTCGGCGAGGCGCTCAACCGGATCTCCGACGGCCTCGAGTCACCCGAGGAGGCGTGGGAGACCGCGCTGGACAACATCGCCCGTGAGCTGAGCTTCTAGCTCGAGGGCCGGGCTGGGGCCCGATCGGGCCCCAGCCCGGCTCTTCACGGCACATCGGTGCCGCTGGGAGCCGGCGGCGGGAGGATCGGAATCGTGAGTGAAACGAGCAAGGCGCTCGTCGGCTCGGCCACCGACGACGAGCGGACCCAACGCCGGCCCAAGAAGCGACGGCAGGCCTCGCACGGCCCCGCTCACGAGGAGTCCTGGGCTCCGTACCTGTTCATCTCGCCGTTCTTCATCCTGTTCGCCATCTTCGGGGTCTTCACCCTCCTCTACACCTTCTGGGTCTCCCTGCACGACTGGAGCCTGCTGGGCGGCATGAACGCCTTCGTCGGGCTCGACAACTACACCCGGCTGCTCGACGACCCCCGGTTCTTCAAGGCGACCGTCAACACCTTCTCGATGCTGCTGCTGTCGACCGTCCCGCAGATGATCATGGCGCTGATCCTCGCCGAGATCCTCAACGACCGGCTGCTGCGTGGGTCTCATCTGTTCCGTAGCGGGCTGTTGGTCCCCAACATCACCTCGGTCGTGGCCATCGCGATCGTGTTCCAGTCGCTGTTCGCCCGCCAGAACGGGCTGATCAACGCGGTCATCCAGCTACTCGGCTTCGAACCGCTCAACTGGCATGCCGGACGGTTGAGCTCCCACCTCGCCATCGCCTCGATGGTCAACTGGCAGTTCACCGGCTTCAACACCCTGATATTCCTCGCCGCGCTCCAGGCCATCCCGCTGAGCTACTACGAGGCGGCACAGATCGACGGTGCCAGCCGGATCCAACGGTTCTCCCGGATCTCGGTGCCGCTGCTCAGGCCCGCGATCCTGTTCGCCGTCGTGCTGTCGGTCATCGGGCAGCTGCAACTGTTCGCCCAGCCGATGCTGTTCGGCGCCGGCGCCGGCAGCACCAGCGGAGGCAACGACAACCAGTACCTCACGATCCTGCTCTACCTGTACGGCCAGGCGTTCCAGCAGCCGTTCCGGTTCGGCTACTCGGCCGCGATCGCGTGGATGCTGGTGTTGATGTCCGCGGCCGCCGCGGCGCTGGTGTTCGGCATCAACGCCCTGCTCGACCGCCGCGAGAACCGGGCCGAGCGCCGGTACAGCAAGGCGCGCGCACGCTCCCAGGAGGTGGCCCGATGACCACGCTCGAGAAGGTCAGCACCCGAGGTGACGGCTCGACCGGTCGCTCCGAACTCATCTTGAGGGACCGTCCCCCGCTGGCTCGTGCGGTCCACGCCACGCGACGCTCGGGACTGAAGTACACGATCCTGGTGCTCGCGTTGGCGGTCTCGGTGTTCCCGTTCTACTGGATGTACGTGGTCGCCTCGAACAGCAACGCGGTCATGAGCCAGTTCCCACCGCGGGTCGTCCCGGGGCCGAACTTCCTCACCAACGCCCGGCTCGCGGTCGAGGGCGTGCCGTTCGGCACGGCACTCCTGAACTCGTTCGTCGTCGCCTCCGCGATCACGGTCTCCGTGCTGTTCTTCAGCACCATGGCCGGGTTCGCCTTCGCGAAGATGCGGTTCCGCGGGCGTGGTGGCCTGTTCACCTTCGTGCTCGGCACGATGCTGGTGCCCCAGCAGCTCGGTCTGATCCCGCTGTTCATCCTGATGGGGTACTTCGGGTGGGTCGGTGACCTGCGCGCCGTGATCGTGCCCTCGCTGGTGACGGCCTTCGGGGTGTTCTGGATGCGCCAGGTCGTGGCGGGTTCGGTCCCCGACGAACTGCTCGAGGCCGCGAGGATGGACGGCTGCTCGATCTTCGGCATCGTCCGGCACGTGGTGTGGCCCTCGGTCGCGCCCGGCGCGGCCGTGCTGGGCCTCTACACCTTCCTGTTCGCCTGGAACGACTTCCTGTGGCCGCTGGTCGTGCTCGGCAACGAGCCGTCGAGCCACACGATCCAGATCGCGCTCAGGACCCTGAGCGACACCTACTACGTCAACTACAGCATGGTCATGGCGGGCACCCTGCTCAGCGTGGTCCCGCTGATGATCGTCTTCGTGCTGTTCTCCCGGCAGATGGTCGCCGGTGCCATGGACGGCGCGCTCAAGGGCTGACCCCGCTCGCCCCGCACGTTGCCGACGGCCCGGCCCGACCGGGGACACACGCGCGCCACCACCTCCCCGGGCGAGGGCACCACCCGAGGCAAGCCACGACCGAGGAGAATCCACCAACATGGCGACAACGCAGCGGCACCCGACGGGCGAGCTGGTCGAGATCGGCGGCGCCCGGTGGTACCGCATCGAGGGCCCGGAGCACATGGAGCCGTTCCTGACCACGGTCGTGTCCGACAGCGACCTGTGGCTGTTCGCCTCCAGTGCCGGACCGCTGACCGCCGGTCGGCTCGACGCCGATCACGCGTTGCTGCCCTACGAGACCGACGACCGCCTACACCGTGCGGTCGGGGTCACCGGGCCGGTATCGCTGCTGACACGCGGCAGCGGCCGGGACCGGGAGCACTGGCAGCCCTTCGCCCGGCGCATCGAGCCCGGCTGCACCCGGGCGATCGAGAAGCACGAGCTCGGCGCGGCGCTCACCCTCGAGGAGACCAACCACGACTGGGGCCTGCGCGTCCGCATGACCTGGGAGCCGTCCCGGGCGTTCGGCTGGGTCCGCACGGTCCGGCTCGACGAGCTGTCCGGCGACGGTGTGGCGCTGGAGGTGGTGGACGGCCTGCTGGACGTGCTGCCGGCCGGGGTCGAGGCGCAGGCCCAGCGACGGGCCTCCAACCTCGTGAACGCCTACAAGCGCTCCGAAACGGGCCGGTGGGGGACCGCGGCCGTGTTCGCGCTGGAGTCCGGCATCACCGACCGGGCCGAGCCGTCGGAGTCGCTGGCGGCAACGCTCGTGTGGTCGGCCGGCCTGCCGGACGCCGCCGTCCACCTCGACGAGCGGGTGTTGGACGCCGCCCGGGACGGCGTCCCCCACGAGCCCGCGACCCTGCTCACCGGGCAACGCGGCGCCTACCTGCTGCGCGGCGCGCTCACCGTGCCGCCCGGCGGCAGCACCGACTGGATGGTCGTGGCCGACACCGGACTGGGCCACGCCGAGCTGGCCGACCGGATCGCCGCCGCCGCCGACCGGCGGGTGCGTGCCACCGTCGCCGCCGACGTCGCGCGCGGACGGGACCGCCTGGCCGAGCTGCTGGCCGCCGCCGACGGCGCGCAGCACACCGCCGACGAGGTCGCCGACGCCCACCACCTCTCCAACGTGCTGTTCAACAGCATGCGGGGCGGGATCCTCGCCGACGGCTACCGCCTCGACACCCCGGACCTGCTGGCCTTCCTGCTCACCCGCAACCGCCAGGTCCACGACACCCACGCCGAGATGGTCCGCGCGCTCGGACCGACCGCGGAGCTGGCCGAGGTGCGACGGGCCGCCGAGGCCAGCGGTGACCCCGACCTCGTCCGGCTCGTGCTCGAGTACCTGCCGCTGTCGTTCTCGCGACGCCACGGGGATCCGAGCCGGCCGTGGAACCGGTTCTCGATCCGGGTCACGGCCGAGGACGGTTCGGATGTCCGCCACCACGAGGGCAACTGGCGGGACATCTTCCAGAACTGGGAGGCGCTGCTGCGCTCCTACCCGCGCTACCTGCCGCACGTGGTCGCGACCTTCGTCAACGCGAGCACGGTCGACGGCTACAACCCCTACCGGATCTCGCGTGACGGCATCGACTGGGAGGTGCCCGACCCCGAGGACCCGTGGAGCAACATCGGCTACTGGGGCGACCACCAGATCGTCTACCTCCTGCGCCTGCTGGAGGCCTGGGAGGCGGTGGAGCCGGGGGCGCTGGCGGCCTGGCTCGACCGGCCGCAGTTCACCTACGCCGACGTGCCGTACCGCCTCGCCGACCACGAGGCCACGGTGGCCGACCCCCGCAACACGATCACCTACGACACCGCCCGCGCGGCCGAGGTCGACGCCCGCGTCGCCGCGACCGGTGCCGACGGACGTCTCGTGGTCGCCGACGGGGAGCTGGTGCGGGTCACCTTCGCGGAGAAGCTGCTCGTGCCGGCGCTCGCGAAGCTCTCCAGCTACGTCGCCGGCGGCGGCATCTGGCTGACCACCCAGCGGCCCGAATGGAACGACGCCAACAACGCGCTGGCCGGCTGGGGCCTGTCGATGGTGACCCTCTACCAGCTGGAGCGCTACCTGGCCTTCCTGACCCGGGTGCTGGTCGACGAGCGCGACGCCCCGGTCACCGTCAGCCGGCCCGTCGCGGCCTGGCTCGAGGCCATCGGCGCGGCGCTCGCAGACCACGATGCCGAGGAGGCGACGACCGACCCGAAGGCCCGTCGGGCCCTGCTGGACGCGCTGGGCACCGCCGGCGCCGGGCATCGCGCGGATGTCGCCGTCGACCTCGACCCGACCGGGGTCGAGGTGGAGCGTCACCGGCTGGCGGGCGTGCTGGTCGATGCACTCGCCCACGTGCGGGCCACCGTGCGCGCCGGCCGGCGCGACGACGGTCTCTACCACGCCTACAACCTGCTGGAGCTCCCGGACCCCGCCACCGCCGAGGTCCGCCACCTGCCGCTCATGCTCGAGGGCCAGGTCGCCGTGCTCGGCACCACCGTGCTGTCGGCCGGGGAGGTGGCCACGCTGGTCGAGCGACTCTACGACTCACCGCTGTACCGGACCGACCAGGACTCGTTCGTCCTGTACCCGGTGGTGGAGCGGGGGAGCTTCCTCGACCGCAACCGCATCCCCGAGGACCTCGCCACCGCGCATCCGGTGCTGGAGCGCCTCGCCGACGACGGCCGCGCCGGGATCCTCGAGCGCGACGCCGACGGCCGACGGCACTTCCGAGCCGACCTCGTCAACGCGGTGGCGCTCGAACAGGCGCTGGCGGCCGCCGGGGTCGCGGCCGAGGACCGCCTCGCGGTGCAGGAGGTCTACGAAGCGCTGTTCCACCACCACGCGTTCACCGGCCGTTCCGGGGGGATGCACGGCTACGAGGGCATCGGGTCGATCTACTGGCACATGGTCGCCAAACTCCTGCTGGCCGTGCAGGAGCGGGCCATCGAGGTCGAGCGTGAGGGCGGTGACGCGGCCGTGCTGGCGCGGCTGACGGCCGCCTACCGCCGGGTCCGGGACGGGCTCGGGTTCCGCAAGGACCCGGCCACCTACGGCGCCTTCCCCACCGACTGCTACTCGCACACCCCGGCGCACGCCGGCGCGCAACAGCCGGGCATGACCGGTCAGGTCAAGGAGGAGGTGCTGACCCGCGGCGGCGAGCTGGGGTTGCGCATCGCCGAGGGCCGCCTCACCTGGGGCCGGCCCCTGCTGCCTGACGGGGAGCTGTGGGCCGAGATCGACGGCGCGCGCGCCTTCCGGCTGACCGTGTGCGGCACCCCGGTGCGGGTCGAGCCGGCGGAGGTGGACGAGATGCGCGTCGAACGCCGCGACGGCGACGTCGAGGTGGTCGCGGGGCGCACGCTGGGCACCGAGATGTCCGACGCGGTGTTCGACCGCGACGGCGAGGTCGCCCGGATCGTGGTCCGCCTCGCCCCGGTGGTCGACGCGTGAGCGCCCGGGTGGCGCAGCTGCTGGACGCCATGACCCTCGAGGAGCGCATCGGCCAGATCACCCAGGTCGACCGCACCGCCATCACCCCCGACGAGGTCGCGGCGCTCGGGATCGGCTCGGTCCTGTCCGGCGGGGGCGGCAACCCCGATCCCAACACCCCGGCGACCTGGCGGGCGATGGTGGACGGGTACGTGGACGCCTCCCGGCGCTCCCGGCTCGGCATCCCGATCCTGTACGGCACCGACGCCGTCCACGGCCACAGCAACGTGGTCGGGGCGACCATCTTCCCCCACAACATCGGGCTCGGTGCGGCCGACGACCCGGCCCTCGTGGGCGCGATCGGGCGGGCCACCGCGCTCGAGACCGCCGCCACCGGCGCCCGCTGGGCCTTCGCCCCGACCGTGGCCGTCCCTCAGGACCTGAGGTGGGGCAGGACCTACGAGGGCTACGGGCAGGACCCGACCCGGGTCGCCGCGCTCGGCGCCGCGCTGATCGCCGGGCTGCAGGGCCCGGGCCCCGGCATCGACGTGCTGGCCTGCGCCAAGCACTTCATCGCCGACGGCGGCACCACCTGGGGCACCACCGGCGGGGCCGAGTGGTCCCCGTGGTGGGTGCGCGCCTACCGCGACCCGAACTGGCGCATCGACCAGGGGGACGCCCGCATCGACGAGGCCACCCTGCGCGAGGTGCACCTGCCCCCGTACCGGGCGGCCGTGGCCGGGGGAGTGGGCAGCGTGATGGCGTCCTACTCGTCCTGGAACGGCGAGAAGGTCCACGCCCACCGGTGGCTGCTGACCGATCTGCTCAAGGGGGAGCTCGGCTTCGAGGGGCTCGTCGTCAGCGACTACCTCGCCGTCGACCAGATCGGTCCCGACTACCACGAGGCCGTGGCCCGCTGCCTGGGGGCCGGCGTCGACCTGGTGATGGTCCCCTTCGACCACGAACGGTTCCGGACCGCCGTCCGCGACGTGATCGCGTGCGGCGACCTGCCGGTCGAGCGGCTCGACGACGCGGTCCGGCGGATCCTGACCGTGAAGGACGCCATGGGGTTGCTCGCTGCGGAGCCCCCGGCCCTGCCGGATCCGGGCCTGCTCGGCTGCGCGGAGCACCGCGCCCTGGCCCGTCGGGCCGCCGCGGCGGGGGCGGTGCTGCTGGTCGACGACGCCGCCGTGCTGCCATTGCGCGACGACGCCACGGTCCTGGTCGCGGGCGCTGCGGCCGACGACGTCGGCCTGGCCTGCGGTGGCTGGACGATCGAGTGGGGCGGGGCCCGGGGACCGATCACGCCGGGCAGCACCCTGGCCGACGGGCTACGCCACCACCTCGGTGCCCGGCTCACGGTGACCGGCGCCACCGCTGAGGACCCGGCTCCGCTCGAGGGAACGGGCGCCGAGATCGGGGTGGTCACGGTGCATGAGCGGCCCTACGCCGAGGGGCTCGGTGACCGCGCCGGCCTGGCGCTGGAGCCGGAGCAGGTCGAGCTCGTCCGCCGCGTCGCCGAGCAGGTGGAGCGGGTGGTGCTGGTCGTGGTCTCCGGCCGTCCCCTGGTGCTCGCCGAGGTGGTCGACCACGTCGACGCGGTCGTCGCCGCCTGGTGGCCCGGCAGCGAGGCCGCCGGGATCGCGGACGTGCTGGTCGGCGCCCGGGCGTGGACCGGCACGCTGCCCGTCGACTGGCCCGCCGAGGACCGGGACCCGCCGCCGAGCGCGCCGTCACCGACCCCGGGGTGGCGACGGGGCCACGGCCTGCGGCCCACGCCGGGCCGTGAGGGCTGAGCAGGCTCCGGGGGGCGGGTGTCACGTGGGATGGACGCTCGGGTGGGGTTGCGCCGTGCCCGAGCTGATCGGCTGCTCGAAGGGGGATCCTCGGTCGGCGCAAGAGCGGCCGTCCGCCGGCGTCGATCGGCGCCGCTCAGCCCGGATCGTCGTGGGCACCACCGGCGCGTGTCCGCACCGCCCGGTCGACCGCGTCGTGCATGGCCTGCATGACCGCCTGGATCGTCAGCGGCTTGAGGCGCTCGATGACGCCCGAGAGCTGCTGTCGTTGCCCGGCCGGAAGGTCCCCCTCGAGGTAGGGACGCAGCAGATGCCGGCGCAACAGGGCCGACAGATCCTCCGCGAGCTGGCCCGTGGCGGCGTCGATCATCGCCCGGGACTCGGCGATCATCACCCGCGGGACACCGAGGTCGAGCAGCTCGAGGCCGAGCGCGAGGTCGGCCGGGCGCGCCCGGACCAGACCGTCATCGGTCCGTTGGGCGACCCCGACCGCCTCGAGCCCGTCGAGGAGCTCGTCGTCGACGTCCCGGCCGGCCGCGGCGTCGAGCTGCTCACGGCTGAGCTCCTCGGGCACGGTCGCGACCCACGGGGTGAGCAGCGCGTGGAACACCTCGACGTCCTCGGCGGTGGCGTTGTCCGGCATGCGCGCGAGGAACCGCTCGATCGCGCTGAGCGTGAAGCCGGCCTCCTGGAGGTCGTGGATCAGCCGCAGGCGCGCGAGGTGGGCCTGGTCGTAGAAGCCGACGCGGCCCCGCAACTCCGGGGCGGGCACCAGACCCTTCGTCGCGTAGAAGCGCAACGTGCGCACGGTGACGCCCGCGGCCGCCGCGAGCTCGTCCACGGTGTAGCGGTCGTCGTCGCGCGCTACGGCGGGCGGCATCGCGGCCATGGTGCAACTCCTCGTCACTCCTGATGTTACAGTCCTGCTGTCACGTTACGAGAGTGACAGTGGACTCCCGACGACCGGTGGGATCCGGCGATCGGGTCGAGGAGAGGATCCCCTGGTGACCGAGGCCTACGTCTACGACGCCGTCCGAACCCCGCGTGGTCGCGGCAAGGCCACGGGGGCGCTGCACACCGTGCGACCGGTGCCGATGGTCACCGGCCTGATCGATGCGTTGCGTGAGCGCCACCCCGAGCTCGACGCGACGGGTATCGACGATCTGGTGCTCGGCACCGTCGAGCCGCACGGCGACCAGGGGGGCGTCGTCGCACGCACCGCGGCCAACTTCGCCGGGTTGCCGGAGACGGTCGCCGGCGTGCAACTGAACCGGTACTGCGGTTCGGGCCTCGAGGCGGTCAACCAGGCCGCGGCCCGCATCCGTTCGGGCTGGGAGGACCTGATCCTCGCCGGCGGGGTGGAATCGATGTCCCGGGTGCCGATGGGTTCCGGCGGCGACCCCTGGGCGATGGACGCGGAGGTCAACTACGCGACCTCGTTCGTGCCCCAGGGCATCTCGGCGGACCTGATCGCCACGATCGAGGGCTACTCACGCGAGGACGTGGACACCTTCGCGCTCGAGTCCCAGAGCCGGGCCGGCAAGGCCTGGGCCGACGGGCGCTTCGAACGCTCCGTGATCCCGGTCCTCGACCCCAGCGGGCGGGTCATCCTCGACCGTGACGAGGCGGTGCGGCCCGACACGGACCTCGAGGCGCTCGGCTCGCTCGGCGCATCGTTCGCCGGGGTCGGGGAGATGGGCGGTTTCGATGCCGTCGCGCTGCAGCGCTACACCCGGGTGGAGCGGATCGAGCACGTGCACACGGCGGGCAACTCCTCGGGCATCGTCGACGGGGCCGCACTGACCCTGATCGGCAGCCAGGAGGCGGGGCGACGCCACCAGCTGACCCCACGGGCCCGGATCCGCTCGGCCGCCGTGATCGGGTCCGAACCGACGATCATGCTGACCGGTCCGGCTCCGGCGTGCCGCAAGGCGCTCGACAAGGCCGGCATGACCGTCGACGACATCGACCTGGTGGAGATCAACGAGGCGTTCGCCGCCGTCGCGCTCAAGCTGATGCGCGACCTCGACATCTCGCACGAGATCACCAACGTCAACGGCGGCGCCATCGCCATGGGCCACCCGCTGGGGGCGACCGGGGCGATGCTGCTCGGCACGATGATCGACGAGCTCGAGCGCCGTGATCTGACCACCGGCCTCGTGACCCTGTGCATCGGTGGCGGCATGGGCATCGCCACGGTCGTCGAACGGGTCTGACCCCCTGGCAACACCGCCGAACGCTTCACCCTGACGCGCGACCTGCCGCGCGACCTGCCGCGCGACACGACACGAGGACACCGCCGTGACCACCAAGCCCGACCCGCTCGAGACGATCCGCGTCGACCGCGACGCCGACGGCGTCGTCACCCTGACCCTCGATGATCCCACCCAGGGGGTCAACACGATGCGGGCGCAGTTCACCGACGACCTGGTCGCGGTCGTCGCGGACCTGCGCGCCGACCGGGACGAGCTCACCGGCATCATCGTCACCTCGGGCAAGGACACCTTCTTCGCGGGTGGTGACCTCAACGAGTTGATCGCCGCGGGACCGGACGACGCGGACCGGGTCGCGGCCGACACCGCCCGCCTCGGTTCCGCGCTGCGCGAGTTGGAGACCTTCGGCATCCCCGTCGTCGCGGTGGTCAACGGCACCGCGCTCGGTGGCGGCCTGGAGATCGCCCTGGCCTGTCACCGGCGTATCGCGGTCACCGACCCCAAGGCCGTCTTCGGGCTGCCGGAGGTGACCCTCGGGCTGCTGCCCGGCGGCGGTGGCGTCGTGCGCACCGTGCGGATGCTCGGGATCGCCAACGCGCTGATCAACGTGCTGATCCAGGGCCAGCGCCACAAGCTCGACAAGGCCCTGGAGCTCGGCCTGCTCGACGAGGTCGCCGACGACCGCGACGCCGCGATGGCCGCGGCCCGCGCCTTCATCGCGGCCACCCCGGCGTCCTCGCAGCCCTGGGACGACGCGAAGTACAAGATCCCCGGCGGCGCCACCCAGCACCCGATGTTCGCCCAGAACGCCCCGGCGGTGCCCGCCAACCTCAAGAAGCAGCTCAAGGGGGCGCACTACGACGCCCCGCACCACATCATGTGCGCCGCCGTCGAGGGGGCCGCGGTGCCGGTCGCCCGCGCCTTCGAGATCGAGACCCGCTACTTCGTCGACCTGGTGTGCAACTCCGCCCAGGCCACCAACATGACCCAGGCGTTCTTCTTCGATCTGCAGACGATCAACAAGGGCGGTTCGCGCCCGGACGGCTACGAGCGGTCCACGGCCACCAGGGTCGCGGTGCTCGGCGCCGGACTGATGGGTGCGGGCATCGCCTACCAGTGCGCGAAGTCGGGCATCGAGGTGATGCTCAAGGACGTCCATCTCGAGGGTGCGCAGAAGGGCAAGGCGTACTCGGAGAAGCTGGTCGCCAAGGGCGTCGAGCGCGGCAAGGTGACCGCGGCCAAGGGGCAGGCGCTGCTCGACCGCATCACGCCCACGGCCGAGGTCGCCGACCTCGCCGGGTGTGACCTCGTGATCGAGGCCGTGTTCGAATCGACCGACCTCAAGCACCGGGTCTTCGCCGAGACCGAGCCGGTCGTCGCACCCGACGCGCTGCTGTGCTCCAACACCTCGACGTTGCCGATCACGACGCTGGCCACCGGGGTCGAGCGGCAGCAGGACTTCATCGGGCTGCACTTCTTCTCGCCCGTGGACAAGATGCCCCTGGTGGAGATCATCCGGGGGGAGCAGACCTCCGATGCGGCGCTGGCCCGTGCGGTCGACCTCGTGCAGCAGATCAACAAGACCCCGATCGTGGTCAACGACTCGCGCGGGTTCTTCACCTCCCGGGTGATCGGCACCTTCCTCAACGAAGCCGTGGCGATGTTGAGCGAGGGGGTGCATCCGGTGACGATCGAACGTGCGGGCGAGCGGGCGGGCTACCCCGCCCCGCCGCTGCAGCTGATGGACGAGCTGACCCTGACCCTGCCGCGCAAGATCGAGGCGGAGTACCGGGCGGCGGCCGAGCAGGCCGGCGAGGACTTCGAGCGGCACCCCGCCTACCTGATCCTGGACCGGATGGTCGAGGAGTTCGACCGGCCGGGACGCTCCGGGGGAGGGGGGTTCTACGACTACGCCGAGGACGGATCACGTCAGCGGCTGTGGCCCGGGCTGCTCGAGCACATCTCCTCGGGCGAGACCGGGGTTCCGATGGACGACCTGGTCGAGCGGATGCTCATCATCGAGGCGATCGAGACGGTGCGCTGCTTCGACGAGGGGGTCATCGAGAGCATGGCCGATGCCAACATCGGCTCGATCTTCGGCATCGGGTTCCCGGCGTGGACCGGCGGGGTGGCGCAGTACGTGGACCAGTATCCCGGTGGCACCACGGGGTTCGTCGCGCGCTGCAAGGAGCTGGCCGACCGCTACGGCGATCGCTTCGCACCTCCGGCGTCGCTGCTCGCGAAGGCCGAGTCCGGCGAGCCGCTCCGCGTCTAGGGCCCGACCCCCGTCGACCACCTCCGCAGGTCGGCGGCGCGCGCCCGGTGACCGAGGACGCGGCCTTCGGGCCGTCGGCCTCGACAGTTCATCCTGACGGAGTGCCCGGACCTTCGTCCAGGCCATCGCCCGGATGAGAGGCCCCACCACGGTTGTCTGTCGGATGACCCTCTCGCTGCGCCCGAACGGCGCGGTGGTGACGCACTGCGAGGGTCGCTGCCGAACCGAGGGGTCCCGTGGCCAGCCATGTCCGTGCAGAGGGTCTCACCAAGGTCTTCGGGGATGCCCACAAGAAGGCGCTCGAGGCGCAACGCTCCGGCCGGGGCGCCGCCTGGATCCAGGAGCAACTCGGTCAGACCCTGGCGGTGGACGACGTCAGCTTCGAGGTCGAGGAGGGCGAGCTGTTCGTGATCATGGGGCTGTCCGGGTCGGGCAAGTCCACGGTGATCCGGATGCTCAACCGCCTCGTGGAGCCCAGCGCCGGCGAGGTGTGGATCGGTGACGAACGGGTCGGTGCCCTGGACAAGCGCGGGTTGCGCGAACTGCGCCAGCGGCGCATGTCGATGGTCTTCCAGCACTTCGCGCTGTTCCCGCACCGCACCGTGGTCGAGAACGCCGCGTTCGGGCTGAAGGTGCAGGGTGTCGAGCTCGACGAGCGTCGTGAGCGCGCCGAGGAAGCTCTGGAGACCGTCGGTCTGGCGGGCTGGTCCGAGCACTACCCGTCCGAGCTCTCCGGCGGCATGCAGCAGCGGGTCGGGCTCGCCCGGGGACTCGCCACGCAGGCCGACATCCTGCTGATGGACGAGCCGTTCAGTGCGCTCGACCCACTGATCCGCCGGGAGATGCAGGGCCTGCTGGCCGAACTGCAGTCGGAGCTGCAACGCACCATCGTGTTCATCACCCACGACCTCAACGAAGCCATGCTGCTCGGCGACCGCATCTGTGTGCTGCGGCAGGGACGCGTGGTGCAGATCGGGACCGGGGCGCAGATCATCGCGTCCCCGGCCAGCGACTACGTGGCCGAGTTCGTCGCGGACGTGGACCGCTCGCGGGTGCTGACGGCCGACATCGCGATGCGCGAGCCCCGCCGGGTGTTCGCACCGACGGCGTCGCCGCAGGAGGTGCTGGATTGGCTCGCGGGCCAGGAGGCCAACGGGGTCTACGTCGTCGGTGATGACGGGCGCGTGCTCGGCGTCGCTCGTGACGACCATCTGGCCCGGGGCCTCGCGGAGGGCGCCCGAGAGATCGGCGACCTGCTGACCGAGGACTACGCGAACGTGCCCCCCGACACGTTGCTCGCCGACCTCTCGGAGCTGGCCGCCCGCAACTCGGTGCCGATCGCGGTGACCGACGACACCGGCAAGCTGCTCGGGGTCGTCCCACGCGCGCGATTGCTCGCCTCGCTGGCGGGTGCGGACCTGTCCACCGGACCGGAGGCGGCGGGCCAGGGTCCGAACGGGGCGGACCGTGGACGGCAGGAGTCCGCCGATGCATGATCTCCTCGCCCAGCAGATCGCTCCCGACCTCGACGTCGCCGGGTGGGCGAGCGGCGTGGTCGACTGGCTGCTCGCGAACTTCGCCTTCATCTTCGGACCGCTGCGCACCATCGTCAGCGCGCTCGTCGGCTGGGTGGAGACCCTGCTGGTCGGACCGCCGGTGGTCGTGATCCTGCTCGCGTTCACCGCGCTCGCGTTCTTCGCCGCCGGCTGGGCCTTCGCGCTGTTCACCCTCGCCGCATTCCTGTTGGTGGACGCCATGGGGCACTTCGAGGCCACGATGGTCAGCCTGGCCCTGGTGCTCGTCGCCGCCCTGCTGGCGGTGGCCATCGGGATCCCGCTCGGGATCCTGGCAGCGCGGAACAACACCGCCAGCAGCGTGATCAAGCCGTTGATGGACTTCATGCAGACCATGCCCGCGTTCGTCTACCTCCTGCTCGCGGTGATCTTCTTCCGTATCGGGGTGGTCCCCGGGGTGATCGCGTCGCTGGTGTTCTCGATGCCTCCGGCGGTACGGCTCACCGAACTCGGCATCCGGTACGTCGATCGCGAGGTGGTGGAGGCCGCCGAGGCCTTCGGCGCGACCCCACGCACGGTGCTGACCGGGGTGCAGCTACCGCTGGCCCTGCCCTCGATCATGGCCGGGGTCAACCAGGTGATCATGCTCGCGCTGTCGATGGTGGTCATCGCCGGGCTGGCGGGGGCCGGCGGGCTGGGTGGGATCATCGTCGAGGGTGTGCAACGCCTGCGGGTGGGGCTCGGCTTCGAAGGCGGCCTGGCGGTGGTGATCCTCGCCATCTTCCTCGACCGGGTCACCGCCGGGTTCGGATCCGGCGATGCCGGCGTGCGCAGGAGCGCGTGAGCCCGCCGCCCCGCTGGCTCCGCGAGCCATGTCAACCATCCGGAAGATCGACACACGACAAGGAGTGATGATGATCAGGCTGAGAAGAACCCTCCAACGTTCACGTTTGGGTTGGATGGTCGGGGCGTTGAGCGCCGTGGTGCTGCTGGCCGCATGCGAGGTGGACGATGACCCCGACCCGGTGGACGACCCGGTCGACGACCCGGTCGACGACGAGCCGGTGGACGAGCCCGACGAGGATCCGGTCGACGATCCCGATGAGGAGCCCGAGGAGGGGTTGCAGGGCAGCGACGTCGGCGAGGGACGCACGGTCGAGATCGGATGGATCCCCTGGGAGGAGGACATCGCGGTCACCAACCTCTGGCACGTCATCCTCGAGGAGAACGGCTTCGAGGTCACCCAGACCCAGACCGACGTCGGACCGGTCTTCGACGGCGTCGCGACCGGTGAACTCGACCTGTTCCTCGATGCCTGGCTCCCGAGCACCCACGAGGACTTCTGGGACCAGTACAGCGACGACGTCGAGGATCTCGGTGTCTGGCTGGACGGCGCACCCCTGACCTGGGTGGTCCCGGCGTACGTCGAGGAGATCGACTCGATCGAGGACCTGCAGGGCAACGCCGACATGTTCGATGGCCAGATCATCGGCATCGAGTCCGGTTCCGGTCTGGCCCGGATCTCCGAGGAGGAGGTCATGCCGACCTACGACCTCGAGGCCGAGTACACCCACGTCACGAGCTCGACGGCCGCGATGCTGGCCGAGTTGGAAGCGGCGATCGCCGCCGAGGAACCGGTCGTGGTCACCTTGTGGGAACCGCACCCGGCCTACGGACGTTTCGATCTGAAGAACCTCGAGGATCCGGAGAACGCGCTCGGCGATCCCGACCAGATCCACAACATCGCCCGGGCGGGCTTCAGCGAGGACTTCCCGGAGGTCGCGCAGGCGCTCGAGAACATGGAGATGGATGCCGACCGCCTGGCCGAGCTCACGGTCACGGTGCTCGACGAGGCGGACACGGAACTCGAGGGGGCGCGGCAGTGGCTCGAGGAGAACGTCGACCTCGTGCGGCCCTGGCTCGAGGGCACCGACCTGCAACTGTGAATCGGCACGACGGGCCGTGGCGGGGTGATCTCGCCACGGCCCGTCGTCCCGCGCCCGGAGCGCCCGGAGCGCAGGTCCCGGAGCGCAGGTCCCGGGTTCAGCTCCCGGCGGCGGTCGCCAACGCGTCGCTGAACGCCTCGTGTTCGCGCGCGGCGAACAGGATGAAGCGGACCAGCCGCACGTGTTCGAGTCCGGGTGCTTCGTCGGCCACGGTGCGGACCGCGACCTCGGCCGCCTCCCTCAGGGGGTAGCCGAACGCCCCGGCGGAGATCGCGGGGAACCCCACCGAACCGAGCTCGTGCTCGTCGGCCAACCGCAGCGCATCGCGGTAGCAGGCGGCCAGGAGCTCCTCGCTCGGGTGGTCCTGCCCGTAGACCGGCCCGAGCGCGTGGAGCACGTGGGTGTTCGGCAGGTCGTGGCCTCCGCTGATCACCACCTCGCCCGGCTCGATCGGAGCCATCGGCGCGCACTCCTGCGCCAGACCGGGGCCGGCGGCGGCGTGGAGCGCGCCTGCCACACCCCCACCCGGCTGCAGCTGGGCGTTGGCGGCGTTGACCACCGCCTCCAGGTCGTGCTGCGCGGCGATGTCGCCCATCCGAACCTCGAGCCGAACCTCGCCGACCGTGGTCTCGTCCATGTCCTGCCTCCCGTCGCGACCGCAGCCTACGGGTGCAGCGCGCTCCTGCGGGTGCCGTCCGTCGCGGTGAACGACACGTGCTGCGACCGCGGCCGGTCGTGCCACCCTACGCTCGCCATCCAACCAGGCCGATCGAGGAGCGCCCGCCGTGACGTCCCACCCCAACGAGCTGCCGGCCGGACTGCCGCACCCGTTCGAGTCCGGTGGCAGTTCGTTCTTCGAGACCCTCCGGCGCCATGCTCCCGATGCGGTGCCGCCGGTGATGGCCGGAGCCATCCCCGAGCATCTGCGCCACCTGCTCGTCGAGGGCACCACCGTGCTGGCCGTGGTCGCCGCCGGGTCGGTGGTCATGGCCGGCGACCGCCGGGCGACCGCCGGCAACCAGATCTCCCGGGGTGACATGCGCAAGGTCTTCCCGGCCGACGCCGCGTCGGCCATCGCGATCTCCGGCGCGGCCGGGCCGGCCATGGAGCTCGCCAAGGTGTTCGCGACCGAACTGGAGCACTACGAGAAGGTCGAGGGCGAGCCGTTGTCGCTCGAGGGCAAGTCCACCAAGCTCGCGGGCATGGTGCGCGCCCACCTGCCGATGGCGATGCAGGGGCTGGTCGTGGTCCCGCTCTTCTGCGGGGTGGATCAGCGCACGGGGGTCCCCAAGATCTTCGAGTACGACCCGGCCGGTGGCCGGTACCTCGCCACCGACCAGGCGGCGACGGGCAGCGGATCGCTGGCGGCCCGTTCCACCCTCAAGCGCCTGGCGGACCGCGACAGCGACACCGACACCGCCGTGCGCACCGCGGTCGAGGCGCTCTACGACGCCGCGGAGGAGGACAGCGCGACGGGCGGCCCGGATCTGATCCGGCGGATCTATCCGATCGTGGCGGTCATCGATGCCGAGGGCTACCGCGAACTCGACGACCAGGTCGTGGCGGCCACCATCGAGGCCGTGGTCGACGCGCGCCGCCCGGCACGCTGACCGACCGGCACGCCGCCCGACCTGCAGGCTGACGCCGGCCC
>Ga0207421_10003139_pt1 | contig 19866 bp, 17 predicted proteins | sample SodLakKL_010_SED_4_FD_187542 | JGI IMG/M metagenome (GOLD analysis project Ga0207421, IMG submission 187542) | Alkaline sediment microbial communities from Lake Tanatar, Kulunda Steppe, Russia - 8KL_010_SED (SPAdes) (version 2) | ecosystem: Environmental > Aquatic > Non-marine Saline and... | reverse complement strand
TGTCTGGCTTCCTGGGCAGTTTCCTGGTGTTGTTTCTGCTGATCTTGCTTTGGCCCAGCTCCCTGGGAAGCTTTCTTTTGTGCTTCTTTATTTGGCTGAGTGCTTTTTTGCACCTCTTTTTGTCTGCCTTTCTGCGCACCTGCAGTGTCTTGCCCTTTGATCTCCTTAGGTGCCGTATCCTGCTTCCTGGGCTGATCCTGCAATTTTTGCTGTGGTTCTTTTGCTTCCTGTGCAGCCTGTTTTTCTTTTTTACTGGGACGCCCACGCTTCTTTCTCTCCCTGGTATTTTCGACACGCTCAGCCTGGGTTCCTTTGCTGTCATCTTTGGATGTATCCTGCTGTTCGGTGGGTTTCTGCCGGCCAGCCTGTTTGCTGGTCGTGTCTGCAGGCTTTTGCGGCACCTCTTTCCCGGGTTTCTGCTGCTGATCCTGCTCGGGTGTTTCAGGCTTCACCTTTGACGATTGCTCCGATGATGTACCGGCAGGTATGCGCTTGCGGGGCCGGCCAGGACGGCGAACAGGCTTATTCTCCTGCTGCTTCTCTTGTACCGCAGGTGGGTTCAATGCCTGAGCATCCAATATTTTATATATGAGGTCTTGCTTTTTATAAGAATCCACTTTTTTAATGTCCAACCCCCTCGCGATCTCTTTGAGTTCGGCCAGAAGCTTGCTGTTTAATTCTACAATGTCGTACATGGATGATAATTAATTAAAGGTCTGAAATGAAAGATTGATTCATGCAAATAGAAATATGCCAAGGTAATAAATGGGCTAAATCCTGCTCCCGGGTATTAAACAATCAACAACTCCGCAGAAGTACACGTCGTGACTAAAAGGTAAAACAGTATAAAGCAGGTATTTTTTCCAAAGAAATATGTTGAATAAGCAGGAATCGGTGCAAATATACACATTTATTACAAAACAAAAAATATTTTTTATCCGGCAGATGCCTGATAATCATTAATTATTATGGCTTTTTACGTAAATTTGCATGGTATTATTGTGTTGGAGGATAAAGTATTTTTGAAAATTCAAACAAAACGAAGTAAACATGTTACAACGTATTCAAACGGTCTATCTTTTTCTGGTGTTTGTGTTTGCCCTGCTTTTTGTGATGCTTCCTATCGCTCATGTCGTGCCGGAAGATCCTTTTGTGTCGCTTAGATTATCGAGTTATCCGGTATTTTTCGATGCCCATGACGGTCTTACCGGACGATGGATGGCATTGTTGCTGGTGGTTTTGTTTTTCCTGACCATCCTGCTTACTATCATCACCTCCTTTTATTATAAAAAACGGTTGGTGCAGATTAAATTGGGCAAGTACAACATGTTGGTGCATGCTGCCATGATATTGGTCAGCTTTTTTATGATTGACAACATAAGGACACAGCTTACAGAGTATGATGTTACATACGGACCGGGGATATTTTTCCCCATTATATCTTTATTGTTTATCCTTTTGGCAAACCGTGCCATCCGGAAAGATGAAAGACTTGTACGGTCTGCTGACCGTATTCGATAACCCTGCCTTGCGTTTTTGGGCTGATAGCAGCATGAAAAAGCCGGGCCAGAGGCAAAAAGATTGCCATGGTCCCGGCTTTCGTATGTTCTGCCTCTGGCTTTAGTCTTCCAGTCGTTTAATGATGTAGTCGGAATTGAACAGGCGTAGTGCTCCCATGTATTTTAGCTTGAACTTGATAAAGTCTCCCACCTGGTAGTTCCTGGGATTTTTTCCCAGGTCAATAACGAGAATGTCAGAGCTGGCACCTGCCATTTCCATGTCCTGGTCTGTCGGAATCAGGAAGTCGGGGCTGATGTCCAGCAATCCTACATCCAGCAGTGCACGCCAGGACGTTTTGCCATAATCCTCCGTGTTGATCTCATAGGAATCGCCAGAGGGGTTTTCCTGGAGGGTGCCTTCCGGGACGATGGGCTTTTCGATAAGTTCGATGATCTCTGATTTGAAAGTGATCACATCATCTTTCATCCCTTTAATGGTTTTGCCGGTCCAGAGGTTAGCGCCGAAGTATAGTGTTTCTCCCACGCGGAAGTGATTCAGCCCGGGGGGTACTTGTTGTTTGGCAAGCATGGGGATGGTGACGGACGTTCCTCCTGAAAGGAGTTGTATCTTCCTGTTGAACTTAACCTCCACAATTTGCTTATAGAGGCTCAGCTGTATAAGCTTGTCACGGGATGGCATCACCCCGTACAGGCAGTTCAGGTTTGTTCCGAACCCGAGTATCTCGATATTGGGAAGGTCAAAAACTCCTGCGTAAAAGTCGACCAGCTCATCGCCCATCACACCCTCACGCAATTCACCCATTTCCACCATGATGATCACCTGGTGGACCTTATCCTGCTTCTGGGCTTCCTTGGAGATGAGTTTCATAGTCTCCAGGTCAGAATTAAGGCTCACGTCGGCATATTTAACCACACTTCGGATACTGCGCCTTGGTGGGGGTTTGATGTAAACGGTCTTTACATCCGGGTCGATCCGTTTGATCGTACGAAGATTGGATATCCTGGAATCCATGAGTTCTTTGGCGCCCAGTCCAATGACTTCTTTAAGATACATTGGGTTGCCGCAAAGAAGTTTGGTCACAATGCCCCACCTGATATTATGTTTATCAAACAGCCTCTCAAGGAACTGATAATTGTGTTCAAGTTTCTTTCGGCTAATTGCTATTTCTGCCATGATTTAAATGTTTAGCGGTTCCACCGCATTTCAAGGTATTTGCTGGTAAATCCCAGCTTCTCATAAAGAAAGCGGGCCGGATTTTCCGGTTCAACATGTAATTTGATGTTTCCTTCAGCTTTGTCAAAGGTCTTAAGCATAAGGTCCTTGCCCAGTCCTTTGCCCCGGTAATCCTTATGTACTGCAATATAAACGAGGATGTTCTCGGGAATATAGCCAGCCATGCCTGTCTTATTGATAATGACAGCCCCTACTACCTTGCCTTCGTCCCGTGCCTCAAGAACAAATCCGCCGAATTTCTTCTTGTCATCCAGGGCGAAGTTTATACAGTTCATAATGTATTGATGCTCATCACCGAACTCATCAAGATGTTCATACAGGAAGTCGGCAATTTCTTTTTTTGTTTCTTCTGAAACATGGTCTGCAGGTGTGTAAAATGTGTATTCCATATCAATTGTTGTTTTTTAAGTTTATGCTAAAGTTAATCAATGAAAATGATATAAGTGCAATTGTGATGCCAAAAATGTTTGGGTCAAGTCCGAGTGGCAGGTCCCATTCGGTTGCGATCAGTGTGAATGTAGTCCCGCCTCCCAGCAGCATCGACCAGAATGCAGCTGTGGAGTGTGCCTTTTTCATGAAAAGGGCTGCAATAACCGGGATAAACAGCCCCGACACCATGAAAGCGTAAGAGTGAAGCATCAGATCGAGCACGCTGGGCATGACCGATGCCAGGAGCAGGGCGATGGTTCCGAGTATCAACGTAAGACCCTGGGAGACAAGCAGGAATGCTTTTCTGCCTTCGGGAACCCTAAACCACTTCGAAAGGATGTCTGTCAGAAAGTTCCCGCTGGAAGCCATAAGGCAGCTATCTGCCGTTGACATGATGGCAGAGAAGTATGCTGCCATCATCAGCCCCATGAGCCCAACAGGTAATACTGTTCGCAAGAGCAGTGGTAATCCCTGTTCGCTGTCAATATCGGCAACTTCAGTGAATCCGATATATTCGAATAAGCCCTGTGCAATGGCTACCCTGGCAAACAAGCCCAGCAATACGCCCATAAATGCCATCACAGGCCATTCAAACAGTCCGGCAATGTACCATGCCCTTTGTGCCTGCTTCCTGTTACGCGATGCATATATCCTTTGATACAGGGTCATGCCCACAAACCATATGGGGATGATGGTCACAGCCCAGTTGAGTATTTGCTGCCAGCTGATGTTGGTCAGGCTGAAATACTCAGGTGGCAGTACTTCCCGGATACCTTCCATCCCGCCCACACTGAGATAAGAAATCGGAATGCCGATAAAGATCAATCCCGACATCAGGATGATCCACTGGATGGTGTCGGTATATATTACCGCTTTGATACCGCCCATGGATGTGTAGACAATCACGATGACGCCCATGATGATCAGGGCGGTTTGCCTGTCTAAAAGTGGCGTAAAGGTTGCTTCAGCAAGAATGGCCCCTGCCAGCACCTGTGAGCTTGTAAATCCCAGATAGCCAATAGCTGAAATCACTCCTGCAAGCAAGGCTACTTTTGGGCTGTAAAAACTCCCCAGGAATTGCGGGAAGGTGTAGAACTTTTTACTCTCTTCAAGCTTTTTAACCCTGGGAATTAGCAACACTGCGCTCAGCCAGGCGCCTATAAGGCCTGTAAATAGCATCCATGAACCTGCCAGACCCATCACGAATCCAAGCCCGCCCAGACCGATGGAAAAACCGCCACCCACATCTGTGGCTACTACCGACAAACCTATGTGTACACTGCCAATCTTTCGCCCTCCTACATAAAAGTCGTCAACACCCTTGTTGCGGATGAGGAAGTAAACACCTATACCTATCACCCCCATCATATACAAGGAGAACACCAGAATGTCTAGAATGTGCATGTGATTTGTAACCGTGGTTTTTCTGCGGCAAAGATAAAGATTATTCAGGCAAACGCAAAATCACAGCCATAGGCCTTTGTTGTCAAGTCCTTAAGGGATGGTGAGGTGAAATTTATTTTGTTTCTTTGCAACTTAATGAGGCACAAAAAAGATGATGCAGAAAATGTTTCCATGGGGTAGTGAACGCCGTTTTCATTCCTGGACAGACAAGATGCGCATACAATATGGTTCGCGGCTCCAAAAATTGAGCGTCAATGCCGGCTTTAGCTGCCCTAACCGGGATGGAACGGTGGGTGTGGGAGGATGCTCTTTTTGTGATAACGAAGCATTCAGCCCATCATACTGCCAGCCGGAAACGACTGTGAAAGAGCAGATTGAGAAGGGTCTTGCCTTCATGCAGAAGCGTTATCCCCGCGCCAGGCTATTTGTAGCCTATTTCCAGACGTTTTCAAACACCTGGGCACCCCTGGAAAAGCTACAGCAAGTATACAATGAAGCTTTGTCACATCCCATGGTTGCCGGGATGGTCATCGGTACGCGCCCGGATTGCGTGGATGAGGAAAAGCTGGATTTTCTGGCCACACTGTCAAAAAAACATATCGTCAAGCTTGAATATGGCCTGGAGTCATGTTACGATGCAACGCTCCGGCGAATCAACAGGGGGCACCTTTTTGAAGATTCTGTAAAAGCCATTCACATGACAGCAGACCGGGGGATCATCACAGGCGCACATCTCATGTTCGGACTGCCCGGAGAAAGCAGGAGCCAGATGCTTGACCAGGTGCATGAAATAAATAAACTGCCGCTTCATACCATCAAATTTCATCAGTTACAAATTGTGAAAGGGACACCCATGGCTGCTGAATACGCAGAAAACCCCGATGATTTCATGCTTTTTGACCTGGAAGAATATGTGGGTTTTGTATGCGAATTCATTGCCCGGTTAAGGCCTGATATAGCCATTGAGCGATTATCTGGTGAGGTGCCGCCGCGGCTTAATGCAGGCAAGAGATGGGAAGGGGTGCGCGCCGATAAGATGATTTCTTTGGTAGAAAAGAGGCTGGAAGAAAAACAGCTCTTTCAGGGCATATGGTATGAATGATTTTCATTATTTTTGGCGGCATTTTAGCAAACATTTTAATCTTCACATATGGGAAATTCAAATATCAGTGCCGTAAACAGGATGCTTGGCGCCATTGAAAGGGTTGGGAACAAACTGCCGCATCCTGCCACCCTTTTCGCTATGTTTGCCTTTGCTATCATTATCATCAGTGGCATTACTGCATGGCTTAATGTTTCTGCCGTGCATCCCGGAACGGGAGAAAAAGTATATGCTTTTAACCTGATGAGCCGCGAAGGCTTACATATGATCATGACCGGCATGGTTGTGAACTTTACCTCTTTTGCCCCCCTGGGCACCGTGTTGGTTGCCCTTCTGGGTATCGGAGTGGCAGAGTCAAGCGGCCTGATGTCTACCAGCCTGAGGTTGCTGGTACTCTCGGCACCCAAAAAACTTCTCACCTTCGCCATTGTATTTGCCGGAATTTTGTCAAACACTGCCAGTGAGGTGGGTTATGTGGTGCTGGTTCCCCTTGGCGGGATGATATTTCTTGCGGTGGGACGTAATCCCATTGCCGGTATTGCCGCGGCATTTGCCGGGGTGTCAGGGGGGTATTCCGCCAACCTGTTGCTGGGCACAATAGACCCTTTGCTGGCCGGGCTTTCTGAGGAGGCAGCCCGTATCATTGATCCGGTTTATAATGTGAACCCCACAGCCAACTACTATTTTATGTTTATCTCCACATTTTTTGTGGCCTACATCGGAACATGGGTGACCGAAAAGGTAGTTGTACCCAGACTTGGCGAGTACAAAGGAGAAGCACAGCCCGAAGAGATCAAACAGCTTACCCATGATGAGCGACGTGGGTTAAGGGCCACGTTCTGGACTCTTATCATCATAGCCTTGCTGCTCTTGTGGAGTGCCGTGCCCATTGAAGGAGGTATCTGGTCTTCCATCCCTGGCTCAGGATTCATGCGGGATCCGGATACAGGTGACCTGCTGCGATCACCATTCATGGGCGGGATTGTGGCTATTATCTTCCTGGTAGCAGCCATGCTTGGGATTGTCTATGGTATCGCTGCAAAAACCCTTAAAAGCAATTATGATGTGATTAATGGCATGGGCAAATCCATGTCCACATTGGGTACTTATATTGTGCTGGTGTTTTTCGCAGCACAGTTTGTGGCCTATTTCAACCAGACAAACCTGGGCCTGATATTTGCCATCCAGGGAGCAAACCTGATCGGCTCGCTCGGCCTGGGAAGGATTCCCCTGATGATAGCCCTTGTGCTTGTTTCAGCCTTTATTAACCTGGTGGTGGGAAGTGCCAGTGCCAAGTGGGCCATCATGGCACCTGTGTTTATCCCCATGTTTATGTTGCTTGGGTATTCACCCGAATTTACCCAGCTGGCTTATCGTGTGGGCGACAGCGTAACCAATGTGATAGCACCCATGATGTCCTATTTCGCAATGATTGTGGCTTTCATGGAACGCTACGACAAAAAGGCAGGCATCGGTACTATCATTGCCACCATGCTGCCCTACACCTTCATTTTCCTTATTTCCTGGCTGATCATGCTTGTTGTGTGGATTATTCTTGGCTTGCCAATTGGTCCGGGCGCTCCCTTGTTTTATGAGCTTCCAACAGGATAATTCTTGTCCGAACCTGAAAAAAAGTGTATTTTTATAACCTTTCTATTAAGCAGCAGGACAATGCACAGCAAAAAGCAAGGAGCTATTCTGGTACCCGTAGATTTTTCGGAGGTGTCAGCCTATGCCATAGACCACGCAACAGCTATGGGAAAAATATTCGGTTATCGCATATATCTGCTTAACATCATTGGCGAAAAACAAATAGGAACAGATGCAGGAAAAGCCGCTGAAGAGACGCTTACAACCTTATCCCAACACCTTTCTCAGGATTTTGGGCTGAATGTGACCCCACTTGTAAAGGCAGGTCCGGTTATTTCCACAATTTGTGAAACCGCGTCCACCCTTGATGCCGAATTTATCGTTATCGGAGCAGACAGGCAAAAAGGCCTGAAGCGTTTAATGCAAAGCTATCCGTACAAACTTGTATGTTGTGCAAGCATGCCTACCCTGGTGGTCAAAGACAAAAACCATCATGTTGGATACCACAATGTTGTGATCCCCATTGACTTTACGCGCCGCAGCACACAAAAAGTAACCCAGGCAGCCCGGTTTTCTAAATTTTTTGGTGCCAGAATTCGCGTTTTTGGGTTTCTTTCATCAGAAAACAAAGCTAAAATCATTAATAAAGAAGCCCTGCTGAAGAGTGTAACAGATTTTTTTGAGGGTACTGATGTGCCTGTAACAGCCGACCTGATGATCAATCCTGATTACAGCTGGCCCGAAGCATTGCTCGGCTTTGCAGACAAAGTAGATGCCGACCTGATCATGATCGTAGCAGAAAAAGGAAACCGGATACAGGAGATTTTTTCACAGAATTATGCAGAGCGCATTCTTGACAAATCCGACGTTCCGGTGTTAAGTATAGTTCCCTGTCCGGACGACATTAAAGAAGAATCATCCGGTAGCGGAAAAGATTTGATCAGGCCTTTTTTGGATCCTCTCGGGCTGATCCTCAGGCCAGAATGACAATAATTTATTCATTGTTACCTGTAAAATCCTATGATAAATTTTGATAATACCGAAATTGCTTTTCGGGACAAGCACACAAAGAAGCTTAAAAAAGCCTATTGGTTGTTTCGCCTGGTGGGCAATCCTGTATTGGTAAAAACGGGCTCTGTAATGCTAAAGGTCGCACTCTGGCTTCACCTGCCAGTTAAGTGGGCATTGAAGCCAACAGTTTTCAGCCATTTTTGCGGTGGTGAAACCATTGATCAATGTGAGCCCACCATCCGGCAGCTGGGCGAATCAAGCATTTATACCATTCTGGATTATTCGGCAGAAGGCAAGGACAGCGAGGCGGACTTTGATTACACGCGTGACCAGATTCTGGCCACGATAGACAAGGCTGCCGAGGAAAAACATATCCCTTATGCTGTGTTTAAGCCAACAGGCATGGCTGGCTTTGATCTGCTTGCCAGGGTGCAATCCGGGGCTGCGCTGACAGAAGCCGAGCAACGTGCTTATGAAAAGGCCAGGTCAAGGTTTGACCGGGTTTGTGCCTATGGTGTAAGCAAGGGTGTGCCTGTGATGATCGATTCAGAAGAAAGCTGGATACAGGGCGTGGCGGATCAGTTGTGTGAGGAACTTATGTTTCGGTATAACAAAGAAGCGCCTATGGTATTCAATACGTTACAGATGTATCGCCATGACAGGCTGTCGTACCTGGAGGACTTTATTGCCAGGGCTCGCGAAAAGGGCATCTATGCTGCTTTTAAACTGGTCAGGGGTGCATATATGGAGAAAGAGCGTGAAAGAGCTGAGGAGATGAATTATCCTTCGCCCATATACCCGGATAAGGAAGCTACGGATAAGGCTTTTGATGAGGCAACAGCCATGTGCATTAAGAACCTGGACAGCGTGTCTGTTTGTGTGGGAACGCATAATGAAACCAGCTGTTCCCTTGCTGTGGATTTAATGAAGGCAGCCGACATCCCTCCCGGGCATGAATATGTATCATTCGCGCAGCTGCTGGGTATGAGCGACCACATCTCTTATAATCTTGCTGAAGCTGGCTACTATGTTTGTAAATATGTTCCTTACGGCCCCGTAAAAACGGTAGTCCCTTATCTCATACGCCGTGCTGAAGAGAATACTTCCGTGGCAGGTCAGACTTCCCGGGAGCTTTTCCTGATAAAGCAGGAGCTGAGACGGCGCAAATCATGATCCGTATCGTTGCCTCACGGCTTCATAGGTGAGGATGGCAACAGATACAGATACGTTTAGCGAATCAATGGTGCCCATCATGGGTATGCGTACCGGAGTACCCGAAATCTCACGCCAGGCTTGTGACAACCCTTCGTCTTCCGTGCCAAATACCAATGCAGTGGGCCCCCTCATGTCGATATTATAGAACACCCGGTCTGTTTGCAATGCTGCTGCCACCACCTTCGGGCATTCACCGCCAGGCCAGGCATCAGCCGCCTGAATCCAGCGGATGACCTCTCCTGTTGACCCTGTAGCGATCTGTAATGTAAACAGGCATCCTAAGCTTGAGCGGATCACATTTGGGTTATGGATGTCGGTCTTTACATTTGCCAATACAATGGCATCTACTCCGGCAGCATCTGCCGTGCGCAGAATGGCTCCCAAATTGCCTGGCTTTTCAATGCCTTCCAGGACCAATATCAGTGCGTTTTCAGGCAATGTGAGGGTTTCTGTCGTGTGCATGTGCTGATGTCCTACCAATACAACCCCCTCAGAATCTGTCCGATAGGCTATTTTGTTGTATGCAGAGGCAGACACCTTTGTTAACGTATCTGCATGTTTATGAAAATCTATAGGGTAACCTGGATCATCACAGAAGATCTCCGGGCACAGCAGCAGGTGAGATGGTTTGATGCGGTTTTGCAGAGCCAGTGACACTTCACGACGCCCTTCAGCAACAAATAAACCTGTTTTGCGCCGCTCACCGGCTTTCTGCTGAAGTTTCAATACCTCCTTTATCAGAGGGTTGTCTGTGCTGGTTATCATGGTAAGGTGGTTTGGGTTGATTGGGTTTGATTGGGTTGATTGGGTTTGATGGGTTATGAGCAAAATATTGTGATAGGCTTTGGATGATATGTCAAACGATAACTCAGGGTTGTTTTACTTTGAAGAATATTGAGTGCAAGGCAAAGACGCCAAAGGCAACGGCATAGCATATAACGGCCACCATCATCACAACGATATAGCCTGCCTGTACGGCGATGAGCATGGCCATCGATGTGCTGATCACTGAAAAAGACCCGTTTATACCCCAGGCCCAGGGTGTTTGGCCGGGATCGTAACCTGAAAGGTATCTTATCCCCAACGGGAACATCATCCCCTTAAAAAATGAAGGGATCCCAATAAGCATCAGGCTGAGCATGACTTTTACGGTTATGGGACTGGCAATTGTATTTTGCAGTATTGGGGTGAGGAAAAAGGCATAAAACAGCAACATAAGCGTAATGATCATGCCAATGCTTACATGTGAGCGCGGTATGGCCGGCAGCTTTCCTGACGTAAGGCTTCCTGCACCGCTTGCGATGAGCATGGTGCTGATCACTGCGGAGAGGGCATACACGGGATGACCGAAGTATAACACAAAGCGCTGGATGAGAATGATCTCCACAAACATATATCCGACTCCAAGGGCGCCAAAGTAGAACAATGTTCCGATTTTGCCCCGTTTGCTTTTACGTAGCCTTAATAACGGCGCGACAATGAACAGCAGCGCCAGCAGAATGCTCTGCGCAAGCGTTACGACCACTACAAGGTAGCCAAGCTCCAGGAAGGGAACCTGGCCGCCGCCAAATAAATCGGACAGCTTTCGTAAATTCCCCAGTTTCAGAAACTGAGAGAAGTAGGGTTTGTCATCGGTGGCCGGATGAATCATAAAACCGTAAGCATAAAGAAAGTCTTCATCGCCTTCCACAATTCTGTCTACATAGCTAAAAAATGCTTCGTCTTCTATGCTGTTATACCGTTGTCTTTCTTCTGGTGTAATGCCGGGAAGCAGGAGGGGGTCAAAATATCGTTCTGCGGAGAACTCCCTGATCCTGTTGATTTCTTCTTTTTCCAGGGGAGTTTTTTTCAGGATGAAGGTGATGGTACCCCACGACCTGATCGCTGCCAGGTGCTTAGATGGATTTTCGACGCCCTGGTTTTTTGCTGTTTCTACCAGTGTGGCCAGCAGTTTGAGGTTTGTCCGTGATGGGTAATCGGTCCAGGCGGATATTTTAATTACACCTTCCGGGCTAAGGTGATCCCACATCAGCTCGAAAGACTCCAGGGTCATGGTGTAATTTTCCTCCAGTGCGTTGATGCCTGCAGTGCCTCCAAAAGCATCCTGCTGTGGCAGTGAAATCAGGTCATATCCTGCTTTTTCTATGGATGCCAGGTAGTTGCGGGCCTCTACAGAATGAATGTGAAGTTTGTCGTGATGGAAAAGATTTCCGGAGGCTTCGGCAAACCTGTCCTGCATAAGGTTAACCACCCCCTCGTTTGCAATGATCGCATCCACGTGCGTTGGGCTATGACTGAAGGCATGGGTCAGCGGGGCTCCTTCGCCGGCATTGATCATAAGGATTTTTTGACGGTCACCCGCGACCCAGGGCAGCTTTTCCGTTGTGTAATCAAGGATGTGGCTGGTCTGACCTTCCTCGTATTTAGGGATGACACCAAAGAAGTTGCCGTCTACAAAAATATTTTTCTTTACCGGAACTTCTCCGGTGAATGACAGGCTCAGGGCTGGTGCATAGCGTAAGGCCGGACTGTCTACCACATCGATAAGTCCGTGGATGTCAGGTTCGCTGTGTATCACCTTTGCTTCAGGCAGGTTGAGGGTCTGTGCCAGGCTTTTGTATTCTGAAATAGGAATGGGCCCCGGTTGCCGGATCAGGAATATGGCAACCAGTAAGGCGATAGCGGCAAGGCCAATATGTCCGCCGCGAAATTTTGCGGGCATGCTTAACAGGCCGGATATTACAGAGAGCAGTCCGATAAGGGGAGGCACCTGCTGGGGGAAGATGTTTCCAAAAAGAAATAAAACCATGATCCCGCCAATGCCGGAGCCAATCAGGTTAGAGAAGTAATAGGTGCCGATTTGGCTGGCATGTTTGATGAAGATGATCCCGATGGCAAGCGCACCCGCAAAGAAAGGAACAAAAAAGATGATGTAATTGGCAGCAAGAACAGGCAATTGCGATCTTTCGAGGAACAGAAGGTAGACATCGAACTGAAAAACCTCAAATCTTGTAATATGAAAGGCAACCATCATAAAAAGGCCGCTTGCGGTCATCAGCAGCGGCACAAGCCAGTCAGACATCCGCAATAGTTTTTCTCTGCCCAGTGCCAGGAGTGTGCCGCTTGCACCAAAGCCCAGCATGGCAATGGAGATGATCATGTAGGCAAAGTGGTGCCACTGGACAATGGATATGAGCTGCATGAGAGCCAGTTGAAAGGCGATAATAGCAGCTGAATGAATGCCCAGGCTGATGATCAGGCGGGGGTGCACGTTCATCAGGCTCTTGTTCATAATTAATCCTCTCGTTCAAATGGCACAAAACGCACAGGCATGAGGCTTCTTGTGCTTATCTCGCCATCCTCGCCTTTGGTTACCAGCATAAGTTGCTGCATCTGAAAATGAGAACCCACGGGGATGATCATCCTGCCGCCTTCCCTGAGCTGCTGTACCAGGGGAGGCGGGATATATTCAGCGGCTGCAGTAACCACTATGGCGTCGAATGGTGCATGCTCCTCCCACCCGTAATAACCGTCGGCAATTTTTACATGCACATTATCATATTGGGCATTGAGCTTTTCTTTTGCCTGTTCACCAAGGCCGCGGATGATCTCTATCGTGTAAACCTCATCGATTATTTCTGCCAGCACTGCCGCCTGGTAGCCTGATCCGGTGCCTATCTCCAGCACTTTGTGTTCAGCCTTGGGATCAATGATCTCCGTCATGTATGCTACGATATATGGCTGCGATATGGTTTGGCCGTATCCGATAGGAAGAGGCCTGTCCTGGTAGGCGTTGCGGCGTTGTACATCAGGGACATATAGATGCCTTGGTACATTCCTCATGGCTTCCAGTGTCGACTGGTCGCTGATGCCACGGGCCTGCAACTGTATGCGCACCATGTTTTCTCGCTCTCGCTTAAAATCATCGGCGTGGCCTTCGAGAGAACAAAACAACAATGCCACGAAAAACAGGATCATTATTGAAAAAGGAGGTTTCATCTTTGCCTGTGTTCGTTAATATATCAATTTTGTATGCATGCCAAAGATCAAATATACATGAAGAACGTTTGTTTTGCAAATGACCTGCCCGTGTCATAATTGCTGCAGAAAAGCAAGGGTGTCAACACCATCCGCGTATTCCCACGGCATGGGTCGCTGACTTTGTCCCAAAGGGATCATGTCATTTTTTATAATTCTTAACGAATCGGTACCCAAAACACATTGCAGCATGCTTTCATTTGACCGGACAAACTCCAGGGCTGCATCCTGATCAGGGTAGAATGTATAGTGGATGACACCCACAGGGGAGGCCAGCACCGGGGTTTCCCGCAGCAGGAAGAAGTCATGGTCCTGATAAGGCATGGCACTGGTCTTTAAATAGGCCTGCTGGTAACGTAAATTGTTCATGTAAGCCTCGGTCTTTTCTACGTAACGGTATTGTTTCCATGCTTTTGCAAACATCCCGGTGTCATATCCGGCAGGAAGCAAAAGGCAGGTCACGTTCCTGCAGCCCAGGCCATGATATGCAAAGACATCCTCGCCCAGGGCGTTAAGTTCTCCGGGAGATTCCTGGCCGGTCAGTATGGCGGCAGAATTTCTGTTTTTTCTTATGATATGCGGAAGGTGTCCGTAATGCCATGAAAAATACCTGGCCGTATTATCGCTTCCGGTAGCTATCACGGCATCCGCTTCCTTTATTTCATCAGCAAACATAATCCGTTCTTTATACCAGGGATCTCTTCCACCAAGGATATCTGCCACTGCCCTGGGAAGATATGCATCCTGCGAGGAGCATCTTGCCAGCAAGTAGTGGCCTGAGACCAGCACGGACAGCATGTCGTGAAAACCCACCAGCGGAATGTTGCCGGCCATGATTACCCCGATCTTTTTCTGACTGGCGGGTAACGGAATGCCAGGGTGGTTGCTGAGCCACCGTTTCAGGTTTGCCGGCTTGAGCATTTGACCCAGTGATGCCAGCGATCTTGCTGTTTCACGGGGCGTAAACCATGGGTTGTGCCTGTGACTTTCATGTGCCGCTGCGATAAGCAGCTTAATATTCCTGTCATCAGCTACTTCCGAACGCATTAAGCCATCTGCCGTTTGGGAGAATATCTCACCCAAAGCAAAAAGGCACTCCATGCGTGTTTTCAAGCCTGGCTGCATAAGCCTGTTTTTTTTGTAAAGATAGCATATCCTGATTAGCAAGAAAAGGTATAATTTTACGTTTGCATTCATGATAATGTTTGACAAAAGGGCAAATTGTTGGAAATATGTACAAACACTCCTGTTTAATTGCTGTGCTTGTAATGCTGCAACTGACTCAGTCATATGGCATTGGCTCAGCAGATAGTTTATACTTCAGGAATGCCGAGGATACGCTGGCAATGATGGCAGGCCGGATACCAGAAGCACCTGATGATAAGGGAAGAATGCAGAACCATCATGCTTTTGCTGACTACTTTGAAGAGGTGCTTAAACATGATGACGCTTTTTCTTACCCTTTTGATTCGCTGCAAACAGTCTCTCTCCTTTACGCCCCTGACAATACCTTTCGTATCGCCACCTGGTATGTGCCATTGTCGGGACAGAGGTTTTATTATGCAGGTTTTGTGCAATTGCCCCCTGCTGATAATGCCCCCCCGGAGGTTATTTCGTTGCAGGATGCCACAGGCGGCATCAACGGGAAAGAAGCCGGCCAGCTTGGTGTTGAATCATGGTATGGCGCCTATTACTATGAGGTTATTCAGGCAGACGGCATGGATCATTATATCCTCCTGGGCTGGAAAGGAGACAACCCACACTCCCGCCTGCGGGTGATAGAACCATTTTCAATCCAGGATGGGGTTCCGGCTTTTGGACAGCAGGTATTTGGTGAACCCTGGGATGATAAATGGCGTGTGGTGTTTGAATATTCAGCCAGGGTATCCATGAGCCTGGTATTTGAGGAGGACCGCGTAAGAACCAGTGCAGGAGTATTTCCCATGATCGTTTTTGACCGGCTTGAACCATCACATCGCAGCCTTCAGGGCCATTACAGGTTTTACAAGCCCGAGGTGAACATTTTTGATGGATTATATTTCGACGGCAGCATCTGGAGGTTTGTGGGAGATGTGGATGTGAGGATGCCTGAACAGTAGAAACAGCGTTCCATTTATTTCGCGTTTTCCTTTCCTTAGTGGTTTAATTTTACCATCTTTGTAGCATAATTCGAAAAAAAGTTGCATCTTGCAGCCAGATTTTCACTAAATCATTTTTCGTTCAATTTCTGGACATTATAAAAACTCCTTAGTGGTTTCAGCCAAAGAAAGGCTGGTAAGGAGCGGAAAGCATTTTCATTTTTTCAAGCACATATATTCACCCCAAAAAACACCAAGTCATGAAAAAACATAATTTTAGTGCCGGACCGTCAATCTTAGCGCAAGAAGTGATCGAAAACACCGCGAAGGCGGTGCAGGATCTTAATGGAAATGGACTTTCTGTGATGGAGATCTCGCATCGCAGCAAGGATTTCCAGGCTGTCATGGATGAAACAGTGGCCCTGTTCAGGGAGCTTCTGGATATTCCGGCCAACTATCACGTTTTGTTCGTGGGAGGAGGTGCCAGCATGCAGTTTTGCATGGTGCCCTTCAATCTGATGAAGAAGAAGGCTGCTTACCTGGAAACAGGCACCTGGGCCAAAAAAGCCGTTAAAGAAGCCAAGGCATTTGGCGAAGTGGACGTGGTTGGATCGTCAGCCGACAAGAACTTCAACTACATCCCTAAAGGCTTTACCATACCTGAGGATGCCGACTATTTCCACATTACCACCAACAATACCATCTTCGGTACGGAGATACATGTGGATTATGACAGCCCCGTGCCGATGGTGGCTGACATGAGCTCCGACATCTTCAGTCGCCCCGTAGACATATCAAAATATGGCATCATTTACGGGGGAGCTCAGAAGAACCTGGGACCCGCAGGAGTTACCTTTGTCATTATTCGCGATGACATCCTGGGCAAGACAGACAGGCACATTCCCACCATGCTTGATTATAACACGCACATCGACAAGGGCTCGATGTTCAACACGCCACCCTGCCTGCCAATTTATGCATGCATGGAAACTCTTCGCTGGCTCAAGAAGCTTGGTGGGGTAAAGGTGATGCAGAAAATGAACCAGGAAAAGGCCGATATGCTCTACAACGAGATCGAACGTAATAAGCTGTTTGTTGGCTCAGCTGAAAAAGACAGCCGTTCCCTGATGAATATCTGCTTTGTTATGAATGACAAGTACCAGGATCTGGAAAAAGAATTCCTGGATCACGCCACCGCAAAAGGAATGGTTGGCCTTAAAGGCCATCGTTCCGTGGGAGGTTTCCGTGCTTCCACATACAATGCCCTTCCCAAAGAGAGCGTGGAGGCATTAATTGATGTGATGCAGGATTTTGAGAAAAAGCATGCCTGATAAGGCTTTTGCCGGATATTTTAACCGGAAATCCGATATCAGATCCTTTCCCCGGCTGCTTATGCGGCAGGGGAAAGGCTTATTATAAACCCTAAAAGATACGTGTTATGAAAAAAGTATTGATAGCTACCGTGAAGCCTTTTGCCCCTGCCGCGGTGGAAGGCATCAAAGAAGTCCTCGACAAGGCAGGTTATGAAATGGTTCTGCTGGAGAAATATGAATCTCCGGACGATTGGAAAAAAGCAGCAGCCGATGTCGATGCCATGATCATCCGCAGCGACAAAGCTACCCAGGATATCATTGAGGCAGCCTCTAACCTTAAAATCATTGTAAGGGCCGGTGCCGGATATGACAATGTGGACCTGGATGCCTGCAATAAGAAAGGCGTAGTGGCCATGAACACACCTGGCCAGAATTCCAACGCGGTGGCAGAGCTTGCCTTTGGCATGATGCTCTACCATGTAAGAAAAGGTTTTGACGGCACTTCAGGCACGGAGCTGCGCGGAAAAAAACTTGGCATCCATGCTTACGGCAATGTCGGAAAATTTGTCGCCGAAATCGCAAAGGGCTTTGGCATGGAACTGTATGCCTTTGATCCATTTGTTGACAACAAGGATATTGAAAAGGCCGGCATCAAGCCCTTGAGCAGTGAACAGGAACTGTACAAGACCTGCGACTTTATTTCACTGCACATCCCATCCAATGAAAAGACAAAGAAGTCTATTGGCTATGACCTGCTTTCGCTGATGCCCAAAAAAGGCGCTTTGGTGAATACCGCCAGGAAAGAAGTTATCGATGAAGAAGGGCTTCTAAAGCTCATGGCCGAAAGAGAGGACTTTGCTTATCTTTCGGATGTGGCCCCTGACTGCCGCGAGGAAATTGAAAACAAATTCCCGGGCCGCTTCGTCTTTACCGCCAAGAAGATGGGTGCACAAACCGCAGAAGCAAATATCAATGCGGGCATTGCTGCAGCCACACAAATTGTAAACTACCTTGAAAAGGGAGATACAACTTTCCAGGTTAACAAATAACTTGTAAAACGGGGAAACGCTGGCACGTTATTACTATGTCCCGGCGTTTCCTTCTTATAATCAGAAATGATGTTGCCGATCCCTGCGATCGATAATCTTGATGTGTAACCAATTTAATAAGCGAAAGAAATGGCAATACTAAAACCATTCAGGGGATATCGCCCCCCACAGCATATTGCGAAGCAACTGGCCTCAAGGCCTTATGATGTTTTGAACAGTGAAGAGGCACGCAAAGAGGCAGGTGACAACCCGTATTCCTTCCTGCGCGTGGTGAAACCCGAAATTGAACTGCCAGAAGGCACAGACCTGTATTCGCAGCAAGTATATGATAAAGCAAAAGAGAACTTCCTGAAGTTTATCAGCAAAGGCTACCTGGTGCGTGACGAGAAACCCAACTATTATGTATATGCGCAGACCTGGGGAAAGAAAACCCAATATGGCATTGTAGGATGCGCTGGCGTGGAAGATTACATCAACGACCGCATTAAGAAACATGAACTTACCCGTCCGGATAAAGAGGAAGACCGGATGAAGCATGTGCGTGTGACAAACGCAAATGCCGAGCCTGTTTTCTTTACTTATCCCAAGAAAGAAGAGGTTGATGAGATCGTTGCAGAAACGGTAAAAGCGCCGGCCGTATATGACTTTGTCGCGGATGATGGCTTTGGACATCATTTCTGGGTAATCGACGATAAGCAACTCATCGAAAAACTGGAAAAGCTATTTGCTGACGTTCCTGCCTTTTATGTGGCAGACGGACATCATCGTACTGCTGCCGCTGCATTGGTTGGCAAGGAGAAAAAGGAAAACAATCCAAACCATACCGGCAATGAGCCTTATAACTTTTTTATGGCGGTGCTTTTCCCCGACGACCAACTTACCATCATCGACTACAACAGGGTGGTAAAAGACCTGAATGGATTGAGCAAGGAGGATTTTGTTGAAAAACTCAAGGCCGACTTTGATATTAAAAATAAAGGCCCTGAAGAATATAAGCCTGACGAATTACATGAAATGAGTATGTACCTTGATGGCGAATGGTATGCCATGAAGGCTAAATCACATACTTATGATGATAATGATCCTATCGGTGTGCTGGATGTGACGATCCTTTCAAAATCTGTGCTGGAACCCTTGCTGGGCATAAAAAACCTTCGTACTGATAAACGCATTGATTTTGTTGGTGGTATCCGCGGACTAAAGGAGCTGAAGCGCCGTGTTGACAGTGGCGAGATGAAGGTGGCCTTTGCATTGCACCCTGTAACGATGGAGCAGCTGATGGACATTGCAGATACCGGCAATATCATGCCTCCAAAGACGACCTGGTTCGAGCCAAAGCTGCGCAGTGGCCTGGTGGTGAACTCACTCGATTAAAATTAATGGTACTGAACGTCAAAACTTTATTAAAAAAGTTTGGGATTCAATTTTTTTTGTTATTTTTGCAGTCCTGAAAAAAAGGGATTCAACAAAGAAAAAGTAACAGAACAATGCCGGACAGGTATAGCTTTTCCGGCGGGAACAATTAAAAAAACAGACTGATGAAGAAAGATATCCACCCGAAGAACTATCGATTTGTTGTGTTCAAAGACTTGTCGAATGACTACAGCTTTCTCACAAGGTCAACAGCTGAAAGTAAAGATACCATGAAGTGGGAAGATGGAAACGAATATCCCCTGGTAAAACTGGAGATTTCCCATACTTCACATCCATTCTATACCGGCAAACAGCAGTTGGTTGATACAGCAGGACGTGTGGATAAGTTCAGGACAAAATACAAAAAGCATCTCAACAAGGAAAAATAGATGTTTTTTTTCTTGAAAACGGATAAAAAGCCCTCGCGAGAGGGCTTTTTTTGTTTATTTTTATCACGCTGATTTAATTGA
>Ga0207421_10003138_pt1 | contig 19876 bp, 18 predicted proteins | sample SodLakKL_010_SED_4_FD_187542 | JGI IMG/M metagenome (GOLD analysis project Ga0207421, IMG submission 187542) | Alkaline sediment microbial communities from Lake Tanatar, Kulunda Steppe, Russia - 8KL_010_SED (SPAdes) (version 2) | ecosystem: Environmental > Aquatic > Non-marine Saline and... | reverse complement strand
TGGGGTATAGATGCCAAGAATGTCCGTATTGGACGACTCTCAAAAGAAGGATACCTACGAGATACAGCTTCGAATACAAACCGGAGGAAAAAAGAGATGAAGATAAAACACCAGAACGGGATAACGATAAAGAACAACGGTAACAGTATAATCCTCGATCCGACCAGGCAGGTAGAAAACGGCATAGTCACCCACGGTCATCTTGATCATCTGGTCAAGGATTCTTACATGACTCCTCCCACTCTAGACATCCTCGAAGTCAGGAAAGGAGAGAAAAGAGGTAAAGAGATACTGTACGGTTTTCCCACCGAGATAGACAACTTTGAGGTAACACTCTATCCCGCGGGCCACGTGTTCGGTTCAGCCATGGTCAAAGTCGAAGACGTCCTCTACACCGGCGACTTCAATCCCTACGGAGGTAAGACGTGCAAAAGAGCCGCGGCTTATGACTGCGAGACCCTTATCATAGAATCCACCTACGGACAGAAAAAATACAAACTACCTCCAAAAGAAGAGGTTACTGAAGACCTCATCGCCTGGACCGAACATCAGATCGAAGAAGGACCTGTCATCTTCGGCGCGTACCAGTTCGGCAAGGCGCAGGAACTCATCGCTCTTCTTAACGACATTGGTGAAACTCCTTACACCACTGAAAAGATAGCCGAGATCTCCGACGTTTACAATTCTTATGACCAGGGACTCGAATTCGATCTCTGGGATGAACCCTCAGGTAACTATACCGCAGTGGTCCCGCCCGGAGAGCTCAAGAAACCTGGGAACATCATAAGAAGAGCTAAAAACCAAGGTGGGAGTGCCGCTTACCTTTCAGGTTGGTGCGCCTTCTTCCCGTTCTACAATTCGATGGAGATAGACGCGCAGTTCCCCTTCTCGGATCACGCTGGCTTCGAAGAACTGCTGGACTTCGTTAAAAGATGCGATCCAGAAAAAGTCTACACGGTACACGGAAGCTCGGATGAATTCGCAGAGATAATAAGAGAAGAATACGGAATCGAAGCCGAGCCTCTGAGTTGATCTTCTCTAAATTATGATTTAAAAAAGTTATGCGATAATTATTTAAATAGTTAATTTTTGCAGGTTCTGAAGTGAAGAAGATGGTAAGCTCAGAACCTGTTACTTGTGATCACAAGGTCGACAGAGTCGGAGGGAAGCAAAGGCTGAAGATACTATGTGAAAGATGCGATCGAGATTTCGATCCTGTAGACTGCATCTCCGGTATCTTGCGAGCGATGATCGATACCTACGATATCGGTTTCATAGTGATCTCCGATTATACAGAAGAAAGGTTGAGCGATGAACAGATAGATATACTCATCAAGATGAAAGATATCATGGAGGAAATAGAGAGCTTCTCAACTAGAGTTACCGACGGTGAAAACTGCGACGGATGCGATATATTCCCTTCTAAGATATACCCTGATCTCAGAAAAAATTTCGTCAACAACCCGGGCATGGTGTACGAGGAACTGCCGAAAATGAAAAAACTCATCGACGAATCCGAAAGGTGCACGACCTGCGAGGAAGACCTAAGGCACGAATTGAATCATTTGATGGAGGATGCTTTAGATCTCAGGTCTGAAATACTCGCTGAAGGTTTTGGGATAAGGGGTTGATCTAAAATGATCTCAGACGAAGATTTTCAAAAGCTCATCGAGGCAGATCCCAACAGGATGTTAGAAGGTCTGAGGAGGATCTTCGGAAAGACTGAACATCTGAGACCCAGCTTTTCACACACATGGCTAAAACCTCATCCGCCTGATCGAGCTGAACTCGTGACTAGATATGATATAAAGAATACAGAGGTGAGACTTTTCAAACTGAGAGATGAGACCGAAGACCTTTACCATATCTTTCCAAAGGAATACGAGATGAAAAAAGAGAAAGCTCGATTTTTATCAGAGATAAAAAAATCGGTCATAGATAGTTTTTCAGCGGACTCAGAACTAGACGAGCAGAAAAATGTTAAAAATTACATCGAAAAAAAAGGTGAAGAATTCATACAAAAAAGTCTCGAATCTAAAGAGCTTTATTTGGGAGAGACCAGACAGGAAGAACTGAATCAGATAAAAAGACTTTCTCATATACTTGCAAAGTACACCGCAGGATATGGTGTACTAGAAACTGTTCTATCCGACGATAAGGTAGAAGATATCTATGTAGATGCTCCAGTCCAGCGTAATGAAGTCTATGTCGAGATAAATAGTACTGAAGATATAAGGCAGAAGTGTAGAACGAATATCCTTCTTTCCAAAAAAGATATGGACAGTATCCTTTCCCGCTTCAGGATAGAGAGCGGACGACCATTTTCAGAGGCGTTTCCGGTGCTCGAGGCCGATCTATCCGAATACGATACCCGTGTCACAGCAATAGGTGAACCTCTCAGCTCAGACGGAACAGCTTTGGCACTTCGAAGAAGAAGCAAGATGGCCTGGACACTTCCTCGGTTGATTAAGGCTGGAAGTCTGACACCTCTTGCCGCGGGCCTTATTTCATTCCTGATAGACGGGAGGAGTACAATCCTAGTCGGAGGAAGCAGAGGAGCCGGGAAGACCACCCTTTTAGGGGCTATGATGATGGAGTTCCCTCGATCCCAAAGAATACTCACTATAGAAGATACTAAGGAACTTCCAACATCAGAGATGCAGGAGGTCGGCTACAACGTTCAAAGCACGATGATCGGTTCCGGGAACTACAAGAGTGAGATGGGAGCCGACGAAGTGTTGAAAGTGGCGCTACGTCTCGGTGAAAGCGCGATAGTCATGGGGGAAGTAAGAGGTGAAGAAGCGAAGACACTCTACGAGGCTATGCGTGCTGGAACCTCGGGAAGCGCGGTGTTAGGGACGATCCATGGAAACAACGCCCAGGGTATCTACGAAAGGGTCGTACACGATATCGGGATTTCCAGTGAAAGTTTTTCCGCAACAGACATCGTAGTCATAGCCGGTATAATCAGACCAGGAGGAGCTCAGGAGCAGTTGAGAAGGGTCACCCAGATCTCTGAATATTCCGACGATGTTTTCTCCGAGCTGATGTCGTTCGAAGGTGAACTAGAGGCCACAGAACATCTAAAACGAAATTCCAAGAAGATAGGAGAGATAGCTAGATCATGGGGACTCTCTTACAGCGAGGCTGTCGAGAACATTAAGATCAGAGGGAAGATGAGAGAGAGGATGGTGAAAACAGCAGAGGAAAAAGGAAAAGAAGATGTCTTAGGTCCAAAATGGGTAGCCAAATGCAACAGTAAATTCTGGAGTCTTATATCAAGATACGGAGCGGATAAAAGATTTTCAAAGATCGAGAGAGAATGGAACGATTGGTTCGATAAGAGGGTCAGATATGTCTGAATTTTACAAAAAAACTTGCAGTTGGGTCAACGAAAGGATAGGTCCTAACGAAGATGAGATCGAAAAGAAAAGAGAAAAAGATAGACAGGCATATCTCGAGCAAAAAGACGATCTGATAAAGATCGAGCAAGAGCTCAGAGATGCAAAGATCGTAAACGGAAAAGATTCGAAAAAATATCTGAAAATAAAAAATAGATACCAAAAGAAAAAGAAGAAAAAGGAAAAATGCGAAGAGAAGTACAAAAAAGAAGATTTCAAAAAGACAATGAAATTCATCGGGATGGATTTCGAATATGAAGAGGTCTTGACATTTTCAATATTTCTTGGCACCTTAGGTTTTATTTTCGCGCTTATTGCTCTCGTTGTCTCTATTCAGTTTTTTGGTCTTTCTATTTTCGAGATTTTGATCTACGGTATACCTGCGTTGACCATAATACCTTCTATCATTATAACAGTTACAGCTTACTATCCTGATCTTCTAGAAAAAAGGCTTAAAGCCGACTGTATAGGGGAGATCCCAGAGACCATAAACCTCATGACGATGTCGATGAGGATCAATCCTTCACTCCACAGGGCTTTGACTTTTGCGGCTAACAATTCTGAAGAGCCGATCTCTTCAGGTTTGAAAAAAATATCTTGGGACGTTTACATGAAAGAAAAGATCAGTCTAGAGGAATCCTTTTTGGACTTTGCTGTGAAATGGGGAATGTGGAACAAGAACTTGAAGAGCGCTCTTTACTCCGTGAGATCCGCGATGCTAGAGAAAGAAGAAGAAGGTTTCAACAAGGCTCTTGAAAGGGCTAACGAGACCGTTATAGAGGGGACAAAACAGCAAGTTAAGCGTTTCTCCAAATCGCTTCAGACGCCCACGACTGTTCTTTTCGCTATAGGAGTCATATTGCCTATGATAGTGGGTGCGATGCTTCCGATGACAGCCATGGGGGGTATAGATATAGGTTCGATGACCACGGGAACGACTGAACAACGGAGCGGTATGTCTTTAACCAGTATGGTCATACTGATGAATTTGGTGTTTCCTCTCGGTGCATTTCTTTATTCATACCATATTCTAGGGAAAAGACCAGGAACTCAACGACCTGTGAAAATAAAGAAGAAACGGAACAGAAGAAAAAACATGTTGATCTCCGCCATGATTTTAGTGGCGATCGCATTATCTATTTCTCTCTTTCACAATTCTATGGATTTGCTTATGCCAGTCCCCCTTCTATTACTGATCGCTGTACCAACATCGTATTACTGTTTAACGGACTCATATCACGTAAAAAAAGAAAGAGAACGTATCTCAAAATTGGAGAAACAATTTCCCGACGCTCTTTTCCAGTTGGGGAGTAGGATCGCCGAAGGAACTTCCTTGGAAAAAGCTTTGGTTCAAACCTCAGATTCTCTAAAACAAACAGATATAGGAGGATTTTTCGATCAGATATCTTCTTCACTCTTGGTAAATAGATCTTCAATAGAAGATACGCTCTTCGGAGATGAGGGTGTCCTCAAAGATCATCCCTCTAATACGATAAAAACAACCATGAGAACGGTCGTACAAATATCGAAAAAAGATCCAGAAGAAGCAGGGAGGATAATAATGAAGATGGCAAACTACAAGAGAGATCTTCAGGACATGGACAAAGAGCTAAAGAATATGCTTTCCAAGAACGTAGAGATGATGAAAGGTACCGCCGTCATATTCGCGCCTTTCACGATGGGGGTTATCTCATCCCTCTACTTCATGCTGGAGGAAGTTTTCACAAACTTAGGAGGCGTCGAACTCATCTCACCCGTAGCTTTTTCAACGGTTTTAGGAATCTACGTTATTTTGATGGGTACGGTGATAACTTACTTTACCAAAGGTATAGAGAACTCTCTCGATTCGGTAGAATTCAAGTACGCTCTAGGAAAGACCGTTCTGTTCTCTACTAGCGTTTATTCCATATCATTGATAATTGGTAGATCTTTGATAAAAATTATATAAAAAACTCTCAAAAGTGAAAGATCAAGAAAGGGTTTTATCCGCTCAAATCTTCTTTTTCGCTTCTTCCACACCGCGGTTTAGTGCTCTGATGTTCATCTCCTTGAATTTGCTGGGCACGCTGTTCTCCACCGAAGTCTCCAAAGAATCACTAGGTACTAGATCTCCCAGCTCATTGAACGCTCCGAGCATGACTATATTGGCGACGATCTTGGCTCCAACATCTTCAGCTATCTCCGTCGCGGGTATCCCGATATAGTCGTGATGAACTTCTTTCACCAGACCAGGATCGATGACTAAAACCGCATCTTCCGCGATATCATCATTGTATTTGTCGTAGGCCTCCTGGGACATAACCATCATGTAATCAGCCTGATATAGACCACAATATCCTATCTCCTCGTCTGATATAACCACCTCTGAACGGGCGGCACCGCCACGAGCTTCAGGACCATAACTCTGCATCTGGACCGCATTATAATCGTGATAAACACTTGCGGCTTTTCCCAGGATGAATCCGGACAACATGATGCCCTGACCGCCTTTTCCGCACAACCGTATATCTTTCCTCATATGTGCACCTCCTCGATCAAATCCTGTAATCGTTCGTTGAGTGATTTCTTCTCCTCCTGATGTAGGACTCCGACCTTTATTTTTTCCTTGAGTTCTTCTTTCTCTTCTTCAGTTCCGTACTGCTCTATCCTCTCGTATTCTTCAGCAAGCATCGTTTTCTCCTCGTACCAATCCCAGAATTCCTCTATCGCGCCCATCCTATTTTGACGAGAATATGCAGTCGTGCAGGGAGACATCATCTCTACGAAACTCATCCCTTTGTTCTGTAAAGCCTGCTGGATAGAATTTATGGGTTGATTGGGTCTTTTCACACCCCATCTCGCGACATAGGTAGCTCCTGCAGAGATAGCCATATCACTCATATCGAATGAAGGTTCGATGTTACCGTAAGGTGCTGTGGTCGCGTAATCCCCTTCTGGTGTAGTAGGCGCAACTTGACCTCCGGTCATCCCGTATATGTAATTGTTGACAGCTATTACTGTCATATCTATATTTCTTCTACAAGCGTGGATGAAGTGATTTCCTCCGATGCCCATACAATCACCGTCACCGGTGAACACAACCACGTTCAGATCTGGATTTGTTATCTTGACGCCGGTAGCGAACGCTAGCGCTCTACCGTGGGTAGTATGGAGTGAATCGACATCTATATAACCGGGCAATCTAGAAGAACAGCCTATACCAGATAAGAAAACCGTATTATCCATATCCAGTCCTTCTTTCTCCATCGCCCATAAAGTATAATCTAGAACGTTACCGATACCACATCCAGTACAGAATATGTGCGGCATCATGTCGTGTCTCAAGTATTTGTCTCGGATCTCCGCAGCACTTATCATCTCTACTTTTCTTTCTTTCTGTTTCTCACTCATATTCACACCTCCGCTAGTATCTCATCTGGAGAGTGAACTTCCCCGCCGATCTTGTCAGCTAAAGCGACTTCACACTCTGCATGTTCGACAACCTTATGATATATCTGGCCGAGATTCATCTCTGCCACAACTATCTTGTCGACGGTCTCAGATAACTCTTTTATCTCCTGGATAGGGAAAGGCCACAGTGTCTTTAAACGGAGATAACCCAATTTTTTACCCTGTTCTCTTCCTCTCTTCAATGCACCCATCGCACTTCTACTGGTTATGCCGTATGAAAGTAGGGCCACATCAGCATCGTCTAAGTTCCTCTTCTCCACATCAGTCAACTCCTCCCTGTCGTCCAATATCTTTTCGACCTGCCTCCTGATCAATCTATCGTGATCTTCTTGATCGTCCGTTGCAGGAAATCCCATCTCATCATGAGTGAGACCGGTAACATATGTGTGGTAGCCATCACCGAATACACCGAATTCTGGAACTTTTTCTTTACCATACTCTCCTTTACCGAATGGTATATACTCTTCAGGAGGGACTTTCGGCTGCTTTCTTTCGAATGTTTCTACCTCGTCAGGGATCTCGACCATCTCTCTCATGTGACCTAGGTCGGCGCTCAACATCAAGAACACGGGAGTCCTGTATTCTTCCGCTAGATTGAAAGCTCTTATAGTATAATCTAAAGTCTCCTGAATGTTGTTGGGGGAGAGTGTTATAGCCGCAAAATCTCCATGGCTGCCGTACCTGGTCTGCATTATGTCACCCTGGGCACCAAGTGTGGGCTGACCCGTTGAAGGACCAGATCTCTGAACATCAGCAAGAACAAGAGGCGTTTCGCTCATGTGAGCGAAGCCTATATTCTCCTGCATCAAAGATAATCCTGGTCCTGAAGTGGCGGTCATAGCCTTAGCTCCGGCCCAAGAGGATCCGATGACCGAGGCGATACTGCCAAGTTCGTCTTCCATCTGGATGTACTTTCCACCGACTTTTGGCAATAGGTCTGACATCTTTTCCGCTATCTCCGATGCTGGAGTTATCGGATAACCACCGAAAAATCTGCAGCCCGCGAGTAAAGCTCCGTACGCTACAGCGGTATCTCCGTGGATGAATTGAGACTTATCTCCGATGGCCTTTTTAGCCAATTCTAACTCTTCTTCTTTCATCTTTATTACTCCTCTTCTTCATCTTCTTCAACAACTGTGATCGCAAAGTCAGGACAGATCAATTCGCATAATCTGCAATCATTACAGCGATCTTCAACTTCAACAGGGGGATGTATACCCTTTTCGTTAAGCTCTTCCGCAGGCTCTAAGGCATCTCTGGGACAGTACTCTATACATAGATTACATCCCTTGCAGTAATCCTCGTTCAATTCTATCATCTTTCTTACACCTTCTACAATGTCACTTCTACGTCAAGATGACGTTTCAGAACCTCTTCTCCCCTGTATTCTGGAAGGAGTACAGGAGATTTCTTATCGGTCTCGATACCGGCTGAACTTAGCTGATCTTCGTATTTCTGTATATGATCTAAAGTCAACTCTCCGAGCGAAGTCTTTTTAGCATGACTTGCGGCGTTGATACCCGCTCTTCTACCAAAGACGTTGTAGTCCAATAGAGAGTTGCCCATCAGCCTATTTTTACCGTGGACACCGCCTTCAACTTCTCCTCCTGCAAAGAGTCCTGGAACGGCTGTGGAACCGTCAGCCTTTATTTCGAGGCCGCCGTTCTGATAATGCAAAGTTGGGAAGACCAAGATGGGTTTCTCGGTCATGTCGATACCGAATCTTTCATACAAGCGCACCATGGCCGGAAGATTCTCTTCTATGGTTCCTTCACCTTTCTTTTCTTCTATCAACGGCGAGTCAAGCCAAACGCCTTTCATACCTGTCGGCGTTTTAACGCCGTTGTCTCTACCGTAACATTCTCGTATTATAGAAGCGGCCTCGATATCTCTAGGCTCCAACGGATTGACGAAGAGTTCACCGTCCTTATTAACGGGCTGAGCACCCAAACTGCGTACCTTTTCCGTTACCAATAATCCGACTATCTGGTCGGGATGAGCTGCGCCGGTCGGATGATACTGGACACTGTCCATATCTCTTATAGGAACTCCAGCCCTGTAACCCATTACCAAACCATCGGCCGTAGCTCCGTAATGGTTTGTAGTCGGATAAGACTGTATGTGAAGCCTGCCGAACCCGCCGGTGGCCATCACCGTCGATTTTGCTCTCGCAACGTAATATTCATTGGTCTCAAGGTTCATCAATAGAGCGCCTGCCACCTGACCCTTATCGTCTTTCAATAACTCTACCGCTGGCGTGAACTCCTGAACCGGAATATCTAAATTCCTAGCTTCATCTCTCAGAACTCGCATCAATTCCATGCCTGTGTAATCTCCAGCGGAATGTAATCTATAACGAGAAGTCCCTCCGCCGGGAAGTTCTGTAAAATTACCGTCATCTTCTCTATCATACATCATCCCCAATTCTTCATGCCAATCCAATATCTTTGGGGCATCCATAGTAAGAGCTTTGACAAGTGACTGCTCGTTGGTGAAATGACCGCCGCCTATCGCATCCAAATAATGTCTAACAGGTGAATCGTCGTCTCTATCAGCGACCTGCATACCACCCTGGGCCATCATGCTGTTGGAATCGCCGTGTCTTAACTTAGTAGCGATCAATATATCTTCAGGATTTATCCCCTCCTCGACGGCCCAAAGCGCGGCGACGGTACCTGCGCCTCCACCGCCGATTATCAAAACATCTACGTCGTAATCTATCTGGGTGAGATCTATCTTGGAGGGATCTATCAAACTGTGTGCTTCCAACATCTCCGCGACTTCAGTGGGGGCTTTTCTGCCCTTGCTCGGACCTATCTCTATCTCCTTTTTACCTTCTTCCCTATAATCAGGATGGAAGTTGTTTAGAACTTCATCTGCTTCATCAGGATTCATCCTTTCAGGGGTCTTATCCACTCTCTCTGCTCTGGTCTCTTCTACTTTCTTTATGCTTTCTTCCATATAATCAGGATAACCTTCAGACATCTTTATCCCTCCTCCTTGATATCTCTTTCATCATAACGTTTCTTGAGCGCTTCCTTTTCCATGTTTACCAATTTCTCCATCTCTTCCTCGTAGACTCCTTTTTCTATCTCTTCAACACGTTTAGCCAGCTCATCGCTAGAAGGCTGGTTGTACTTGGCATGTATCCTCCTAGCCATCTGGGCCATGTGATAATGTTTTATATCAGCGGGACATCTTATCGAACATAGACCACATTGAATACAGTCGAAGGACAACTCAGCGGTCCTTTCTACATCTCCTCGAAGTGCAGCCTGCACATAATCCATCACTTCTATGTCTTGGGGGCAAGCTTTCGTACACGTATTGCAGGAAACGCATCTAGCTACTTCTGGATAGTAATCTAGAAGCACATTGTCATGTTCTTCGGGATCCACTTCTTCTATATCATAGTCTTCACGAACAGCTGGCATGAAAGGTAACTGTACGAGGAACATACCGTCTTCGACTGCGGTCTGACAAGCTAAATCCATCCTCAATTTATATTCGTCTTCCGTTCTAAACACCGTAGAACAGGCACCGCAGAAACCTCCTCGGCAGCCGCATCCTCTAGTGAATTTATAACCAGCATATTCTAGCGCTGTCATTATGGTCAATCCTTTCGGTACATTGTACCGTTTGCCCATCACGAAGATCTCGACCATTTCCACTTCTTCATTCTCTTCATCTGGCGTCATATCATCTCACTCCAATATTCCTTTTTCTTTAAGTAAAGTTCTCGGATCTATCTTATGGTTTTTCATCTCGATATCCAATCCAAAAGCTAATGCCATCAACTCGGTAACATAGAACACGGGGATATCGAATCCAGTCGCTCTCTGATGAAAATCCAAATTGAACTGACAGAGAGGACAGGAAAGAACGATGGCTTCAGCACCTTCTTTAGAAGCATTAGAAACTATATCTTCAACTCTTTTCTCCACGATATCAGACCGGTTAACAGTATGATAAGAACCACAGCACTCGGTACGTTTAGGATTTTCTAGGACTTTTACACCTAACAATCCAAGCAGGTCTTCCATGATCTCGGGATCCTCGGTTTCATCTATAGCTACGTTATCCGGTCTGAGAAGCATACATCCATAATACGGGGCAACTACCAAATCTTCCAAAGGATTTGTCACAGCATCCTTTATCTCGTCTTCCAGATCTTGAAGTACGTGGAAAAGGTGATAGACCTCTACACCGCCTTTATAATCTGGATCTTCGTCCAAAAACTCGTTCATCGTTTCCAGATCGTCTTCTTTCTCCTTCATCCTGTCGTTGGCCTGTCTCAAAACATTGTAACACATATCACATAAGGTGACGATCTCGTCCTCGCCCTGTTCTTGGGCACAGCACATGGTTCTGATAGGGGCTATCTGATGCATTATGTCGTCTTCAGCCAAAGACTGTACCGCTCCGCAGCAGTACCAATCGTCCATCTCGACCAAAGGTTCTCCAAGTCTCTCCATGACTTTCATAGCGCTGGTTTCATAATCACTAGCCTTCGTTTTCAGCGTACATCCCGGATAGTAAAGATGACCTTTCATCATATCACCCAGTCTCCTTTCTGAAGCAGCCCACTACTGCGAGTTGAGGAAGCTCCTCCATATTTTCTATCTCGTCTACATCGACCATATCTACGTTCGTTCTCAACACGACCTGCCTCACAGCTTCCATTATCTTGGCTATATCTATATCTCGTGGACATCTAACACTGCAGGTATAACATGCAGCGCAGATCCACATGGTATTGTGCTCTAAAACCTTATCAACATCACCCAGAATTATGTGCTTGAATACTCTTTCGGGTAGTATCTCCATATCTTCCACAAAGGGACATCCAGCAGAACACGTACCGCACTGTATACAGCTGTTCAAAGATTCACCAGATAACTCCTCTACCTTCTCTTTGAAGTCTATATCACTTCTCAGTTTTTTAAGTTTCATTCATTATCACCCAACCCTTGGGTGAGCTCTTCAAATTTGTTCCCTTTCGAGTCATATATGTTGATCTTCATAGGGGTCTCGCCCATCGCAGAGTGTGTGGCACACGCGAGACAGGGATCATAAGCTCTGAATGATCTCTCAACGCTGTTCAGCATACCTTCCTGGACATCGCCTCCGTCTATGTATTTCTTAGCCGTATCTCTAACACTCATGGATATGACCGAAGCGTTATGGTTAGTAGCTACGATCAGATTTGCATTTTCAACAAGGCCATCCTCAGTAAGATCATAATCATGGATCAGTGTGCCTCTAGCCGCCTCGACTATTCCGACCCCGCTTCCCGGCTCACCCGGCTCGTTCCTTATATTGTCACTTTCAAGGTCCTCATCATGAGCTAGCTCTTCCAACATCTCTGCAGCCTGCATGATCTCTATCACTCTCGCCCAGTGATATGCAAGGGTTGAATGAACAGGATAACCCAAAGTGTCGAACATCTCTTCGAATTCTTCCTGGGCACGTTCTGTTTTCATACCATCTGAAACGTTGATCCTGCCGAGCGTTCCAACACGATATATGCCGGAATCTTTGCCTTCCTCGAGTCCTTTCCATCCAACCTCTTTCAAATATGGGAATTTCATGTAACTCCATGGTTCTTTATGCTCCCTGATAACGTCCATATAATCCATACCAGAAAAAGTATCAAATTCATTACCATCCGGATCGAATATTTTCACAACACCGCCGGTATGACTGAGTTTTCCATCCTCAGTTAGCCCCATGCTGTAAGTGCTCAATTTCTCTTCTTTTATCTCCTCTTCGTATTTAGCTAGGATCTCGTCTTTGAAAAGATCCAAAGTGAAACCAGCAAAATCGACCATGTCGCTGGTCAGTTCTATGAGCTCTTCTCTTTCTTCGCTACTCAGAGATTTGCTGACTCCTCCTGGTATTCCAAAAGCTGGATGTACCGATTTACCGCCTAACATCCTCACGATCTTCTGGCCTTTTCCTCTCTGTTTGATAACTTTCTTTCCTATATCTTCACCGACCTGTTCGATAACCCCTAAGATGTTCCTTGCATCCTTAGGTGCATCGACACCCAGCAAAAAATCAGGACTGGCGAGATAATAAAAATGTAGTATGTGATCGGCATAGATGTATGCGTTGTAGAAGAGTTCTCTCAATTTTTTGGCGGGTTCCGGTGGCTCTACATCGTATGCATCATCCAAGGCTTTAGTGGCTGCAAGATGATGAGCTTCTGGGCAAACACCACAAACCCTATTCGTTATATTGGGCATATCCTCTGCTCTTCTACCTTCACAAAATTTTTCGAAGCCTTTATATTCTGGAACTTGAAGATATGCATTCTCAACATTGTTTTCTTCATCTAAAAATATCTCTATCTTACCATGACCCTCTAACCTTGTTATCGGATCTATGGAGATCTTATTCTCTTCACTCATCTAAATCACCTCTTCTGAACTGCATGATACTTTTCGGTAGACTGAACATGTAAAATGTACCTGTTGGGTCTCTAACACTCTTCATAGCCTCGATCACTTCCTCTTCGGTCTTTCTTTCTTCTCCCTCGATACCTATCACTGAAGCTAGGGCGGAAGACATCCTGCTCCCCTGGTCTTTAACCTCTTTGACAGGACCATTACACCCAACGCATGGATGAGCAACTTCAGGACAAGCTGCTTCACACATCCCTGCAGTCGCTGGGCCCATACACAAGACACCTTGATCTAGTATACATTCTTCCGGATCTAGCTCTACTTCTTGAACCGGCTTCAAACCTTCTATCTTTTTCTCTTCCCGCTCCATCGGGCAAACATCGCAGACGCTTTTATCGGATATAAGATCATATTTTCCGACTTCAGTCTCATCGTCCAAAAGAGCTGGAAATGCTTCCTCCAATTGATTTGGTAATGGAGGACAGCCGGGAAGATAATAATCAACGTCGATTATCTCTTCTAAAGGCACTATATGTTCCAACAACTCAGGTAGTTCTAATTCGCCTTCTTCGACTTCGCTCAATCTTTGAGGTAAAGGTCCATCATCTGTAGTCTTAGTGGTGTAGCCTCTTTCGAGGAGTTCTTCCTTACTGCTCAAATTTCCTAGACCGAAAAGACCTCCGTTCACAGAACAAGAACCGTAAGCAACAACTTCTTTCGCTTTTTCTCTTAAAAGCTCGGCCATCTCTTTGTTCTCTTCAAGGCGGATCGAACCGTTTATGAACATGATGTCTATCTCATCCTCATCAAATTCGTTCACATCATCATATTTTATGTCCATGGCGACTGGCCAGAAAACAATATCAGCCTGATCGACGACATCTAATATCATCTCATCTATGTCTAGAACGCTGACTTGACAGCCACCGCAGGCTCCGCACCAGTAGAAACCTATCTTCTTCTTTTCACTCATCTTTGTCACCTCTTGCATCAGTTCCGTTCAATCGAAGCGGTCCTAGCTCCCTTATCTCTTCCGTGATCTCCTTCATCAATTTAGCGAACTTGCCACCTTCTGCAGAAGAGACCCATTCCAATCTCAGCCTTCGAGGATCTATACCGAAATCCTCCATCATCTTTTTCATAAGGTTGGCTTTTCTCATGGTCTTGTAATTACCATCTATATAATGACAGTCACCGGGATGACATCCAGCTATAAGAACAGCGTCAGCCCCCTCGTGGAAGGATTCAAACACATGTTCCGGAGAGACCCTTGATGAACACATCACTTTGATATTCAAAGCGTTCGAAGGATATTGTTCTCTACTCACTCCTGCTAGATCAGCACCGGCATAACTGCACCAGTTGCACAAGAAAGCTATTATCTCGGGTTCAAATTCTTCAGAACTCATCAGACCACCTCATCTGTCAAAGCAGATCGTATCATTGCGGATATCTGGTCATCGTCAAATCCTTTTTGAGTTATCGCGTTAGAAGGACAAACACTAGCGCATGAACCGCATCCTTTGCAAAGTACATCGGTGATATCAGCTATCTCATCTTCCTTATTGAAATCTATAGCACCGTAGGGACAAACAGATATGCACATCTTACAACCGCTGCACCTATCATCGTCTATAGCTGCGATTATGCCAACACTCTTGGTATAACCTTTCATCATCGGCACTTCTGCTTTGGAAGCGGCACCGTCAGCCTGAGAAAGCGTATCTGATATATTCTTGGGATAATGAGCTCCTCCAGCGAGATAAACACCTTCAGACGGGAACTCGAGCGGTTTCAGCTTGGCGTGAGCTTCCATGAAGAATCCGGACGGATCTGAAGACAATTTCAGCATCTTCTTCAATTCAGACGTACTCGGATCACCTTCTAACTGCATCGCTAGGATCAGATAATCGGAATCTATCTCGATGTCTTCATCTAATAGATTGTCATGTACTTTTACGTGTATCTTATCCTCTTCTTCTGAAATTTCGGGTTTGTCTTCACTCGAGTATCTGATGAAGATAACGCCGTCCTTTTCCTGTACGTCAGCGTAGTACTCTTCCTCGTTCTTGCCGAAAACCCGCATGTCTTTATAGAGTATATAAACATTAGAATCCGGATATCTTTCTTTTACCGCTTTCGCGTTTTTGAGCGAATTACCGCAGCCGACCCTGCAGCACCACGGCCTTTCTTCTTCCATCGCACCCACACAATTGATGAACACGACGTTTTCGGGTTCATCCAAGGAATCGTCAACCAATGATTCGTCCAATTCTAACTGAGTCATCACTTTATCGTTATCTTCGTAACCGTAGAAACCTTCGGGATCGATCTCCTGGAAGCCTGTAGTGAGGACTATAGTGTCGCTTTCGATTACTTCGCCGCTATCCAGTTTGATCTCGTAATTCCCTATATAACCCTCGATATCTTCAACCTCAGTGGAGGTCATCACAGTGATATTTTCCTGCTCATCTATCTGATGAGAGATCTTCCTTGCGAATTCCCGTGCATCGATATCTGAGGGGAACAATGTGTTCAATCTGTTCAGTTTTCCACCTAGTTTGTCTTGTCTTTCAATAAGCGTGACATCTTGACCAGCATCTGCCATACTTAGAGCGGTCTGCATGCCTGCCGGTCCTCCGCCGATGATCACTGTTTTATCTCCCACCTCTATCTCGTGTTCCTGAAGAGCAGCTAACCTCTTAGCCTTTGAAACAGACATCTTTGTGAGGCGTTTTGCTTTCTCGGTTGCTTTCTCGGGCTCCGTGCTATGAACCCAACTGCACTGGTTCCTGATATTGGCCATCTCCAACAGATAGCGATTCAAACCGATCTCCTCTAATGTGTCTTCGAAAAGTTCAGCATGAGTTCTAGGAGAACATGCAGCAACTACGAACCTGTTCAAACCGTGTTCTTCTACAGCCTCTTTCAACTCAGCCTGTGCATCTTCAGAGCATGCGAAAGTTGGATCCGAAACATATTTTACTTCTGGTATATCTTTTACACTTTCAGCAACACTATCTATATCGAGATAATTCGCTATGTTCTTACCACAATGACAGATGAATACTCCAATCCTAGGCTCCTCTTCGGTGATGTCTCTCTCTTCAGGTTTCTCCGGTTTCCCTTTACGTTCTCTATCTTTTAAAGTCTCAAGAGCTCTCGCTGCCGCACCGCTGGCTTGAGCTACACTATCCGGTATATCTTTTGGCGACTGTGAACATCCCGCGAGATAGATACCTTCTCTGGTGGACTGCATCGGTGCTGTCAAAATGTCTTTAGATTCAAAGAATCCGTTTTCATCGACGTCTATACCCAATATATCGGCGAGTTCTTCATTACCTTCAGACGGAACTATAGCGGAAGAAAGCACCACCATATCTACCTTGTTGGTCTTCACTTCTCCCTTCTCCGTGTCTTCATATTCTATAGCGAGTTTTCCATCTTCGGTTTTATAGACTCTAGAAGGCCTACCTCTTCTGTAATCGACGCCTTTTTCCTTCGCCTTGTCATAATACTGCTGGAAGTCTTTACCATAAGCCCTTAGATCCATATAATGTACGTAAGCATCTATATCCGGATTATCTCCGATGGTTATAGAAGCTTCTTTCGTAGCATACATACAGCAAACTCTAGAACAATAAGGCATGCCCTTCTGTTTACATCTTGAACCTACACATTGTATCCATGCAACTTTTTCCGGCTCTTCACCATCTGAAGGTTTCAATACTTTTCCTTCAGTAGGTCCAGAAGAAGAAAGCAATCTTTCATATTCCAAAGCAGTGACCACATCATCGTATTGATCATACCCATACTCTTCCCGCCACTCGTCAGGCTCCATCATCTCGAAGCCTGTAGCGAGTATTATACTGCCGACATCGAGTTTGATCTGTTCTGATCTTTCTAAAAATTGTATAGCTTCGGCATCGCAGACCCTCTCACAGGCACCACAACCCACGCAGTTTTCATAATCTATAGTGTAAGAAAGCGGAACGGACTGTGGATATTCCACGTATATGGCTTTCCTGGTAGAGAGTTCCTCGTCGAATTCGTTAGGAACTTCGACTGGACAAACATCTGAACAATCACCACATCCAGTACATTCGTCGGGATCAACATATTTTGTTCTTCTCCAAACGTCGACGTTAAAACCACCGGCGCTTCCGCTCAGACCTTTCACTTCAGAATATGTCAAAAGCTCTATATTTTCATGCCTGCTGGTCTCGACCATCTTTGGCGCTGATATGCAGATCGAACAATCATTTGTTGGGAACGTCTTATCCAACTTTACCATGTTACCTCCGATGCTGGGCTTCCTGTCAATTATAACGACTTCATAGCCCTTCTCAGCAAGGTCCAATGCAGATTGAACACCTGAGATGCCTCCTCCGATTACCAAAACATCTTTCTTCATCTCTTTCATGTTGATTACCTTCAGTTTTTGTGTATTATTTAATCTCTCTATCATCTAAAAAAAATGCTTTAAAAAAATTCAAAAAACCTTCATCTTTCCATATATAGTATATCAAATTATGTCCTATATGGATGATAGAGGTCATTAATTAGAGGATGAGGCCGGTAGGATTATTTAAAAATTTCTATCCGATTTGGAATTTCTAACGATAAAAATGATGATGTTATCCGTTTAGAAGGGTGTAAACAACGCGACTTCTACAAAGCGAAAGTTTGATAATATATATGTCCAATATAAATGCGATATCATGACCAACATAAAAATCACCGCAGGAGATGTTGAATTGAAAGGTGAATTAAAGAACACTGAGTGTGCCAATAAGATACAAAAAAATCTTCCTTTCGAATCGAAATTTCAAACGTGGGGTGATGAATTCTATTTTTCGATAGGTTTAGAGATGGGCTTGGACGAGACTGCAAAACAAGAAGTCGAAGTCGGTACTATAGGATACTGGCCGAGCGGTACCGCTCTAGCGATATTTTTTGGACCCACACCCGCCTCAACAGGAGAAAAGCCAGTGGCTGCAAGCGACGTTAATGTAGTAGGGACGGTAAAGGATGCTGAAAGATTGAAAGATGCAAAAAATGCAGAAAGTATCAGGATAGAGAGTATTTGAATTGCTTTTCAACTCGTAATGTCAATCTCAAACCCATAAAAATAATAATGACCCTTATCAATCACGCAACATGTCCCAAGAGGAAGAACCGAAGAAAGAAGACATAAAATTGATGAAAAAGTTCATTGCGGACAAAGTCGAAAAAACTGGTACAAATGGAGTAGTTTTAGGCATCAGTGGAGGCTTGGATTCTACCACGGTCCTCAAGCTTTCTATAGATTCTCTAGGAAAGGAGAAAGTCCACGGTGTAATCATGCCCGAAAGTGCGAGTCCCGAAGAGGACATGAGAGACGCTAGATGGATAGCTGAAAAATGGGATGTCGAATATGATGAATATGATATCGATCCCATTCTAGCGTGTTTTCCCGCCGATGCAGAAGAAAGATTACCATATGCAAACCTAAAAAGCAGGGTTAGAGGCTCTATCGAATACTACGTGGCAAATGTGGAAAATAAACTCGTTATCGGTACGAGCAACAAGAGTGAATTATTGTTGGGATACACTACCAAATACGGAGATAGTGCAGTCGACTTTTTACCTATAGGCGATGTTTACAAATCAGACGTTAAAAAATTAGCAAAAAAAATCGACGTGCCAGAACGTTTCATCGAGAAGGTACCTAGAGCTGGTCTTTGGGAAGGACAGACAGATGAGGATGAATTGGGACATACGTATAAAGAAATAGACGAAGTTCTGAAGTGTATAGAGGCTCAAGAACCACTTGAAAAAGTGGCAGAAAAAAACGGTGTCTCAGAAGAAACGGTCAGAGATGTAAAAGAGAGGATAAATAATTCCGTACATAAGAGAAAATTTCCTACCGTTTTGAAACTGAGGAGTAGGACTATCGGTGTAGATTGGAGAGAATTTTCAGATTGAGGAGATGTTATGGAGCTCATATTATTAACGGGAATGCCTGGAGCGGGAAAAGAAGAATTTCTAAAAATCGCAAAGGATAGAGGGTATGAGATCGTAAGGATGGGGGATGTAGTCAGAAAACAAGCAGAGATGGTCGAACTTGATGAGGAGATGAAAATAGGTGAGTTCGCAGACAAAGAACGAAGAGAGCACCACGAAGGGATATGGGCAGATAGAACAATGTCTATAATACAGAGTGAGAAAACGATCATAGACGGCTTGAGAAGTCCGGAAGAATTGAGTATTTTCAGGTCTGAACTAGAAAAAGACGCTCCAGTCGTCGCCATCCATTCTTCGCCAAAAACGAGATTCAAAAGATTAAAAGATAGAGGTAGAGAAGACGCACCTCAAAAAAGGAACGAATTTTACGAAAGAGATAAAAGAGAACTAGAATGGGGGCTAGGTAAGATAATAGCTAGAGCTGATCACATGATCGTCAACGAAGGAAAACTTTCGGAATTTCATGAAAAAACCAGAGAATTCCTAAAAGATTTCAGTGAAAAATAGATTCAACCTGCTTTTCTATACAAAAGGTTTTTAAAAGAGCCCCTTCAATTATCTCGCGAATATGGCTAAAAGATGGAGTGAAGAAGACGACGACTTAGACCTCGA
>Ga0207421_10003137_pt1 | contig 19877 bp, 21 predicted proteins | sample SodLakKL_010_SED_4_FD_187542 | JGI IMG/M metagenome (GOLD analysis project Ga0207421, IMG submission 187542) | Alkaline sediment microbial communities from Lake Tanatar, Kulunda Steppe, Russia - 8KL_010_SED (SPAdes) (version 2) | ecosystem: Environmental > Aquatic > Non-marine Saline and... | reverse complement strand
GGATGCAACTGCACCCAGTTCCGTGGGTCAGACAAAAGTGAAATCACCGGGGTAGAAACATAGAACCACCCATTTTCCTTGATAATCCGAAAGTTTAACCTTCTTGAACTTACCGTCCTGATAGGCCATGGCGGAAAATTCCGGCGCCCTGGCACCAACACGAGCTTCCATTGAATCACCCTCCTTATTCATTTGCTTTTTATTATACCATTTTTGATAATGGTTTTCAATACTATCATTTAACGGTCCAGCCGGAAACCCTTTTCCCGGGCTTCCTGCAGCAGGGCCCTGTATTCAAGGGGGGAAATCCGGGAGGACAGTTCGGGATATTCCCCGCTCCGATAGGCAGGGTAATACTGGGCCATCAGGTTTAAATACGTGTGGGGGGAAATTTCCTGGTGGAGAAAGTCCATAATTGTTCGAGCCCCCTCGTACTGCTGGGGTAAAACCAGGTGCCGGATCAAAAGCCCTTTTTTGGCCAGGCCCTGGTCATCTATCTCCAGATCTCCCACCTGCCGGTGCATTTCTTTAAGGGATTTTTGAGCAACCTGCCAGTAATCAGGAACCCCGGAGTACTTCTTCCCCGCGCTATCCGAGCCGTATTTTACATCTGGCATGTAAATATCAATAAAACCTTCTAAAAGTCGCAAAACCTCCACCGATTCATAACCCCCGGAGTTGTAAACTACGGGCACTTCCAGGCCATTTTCCCGGGCAGCGATAAGGGCCTCTGCAATCCAGGGGACAACATGAGTGGGGGTAACCAGGTTAATATTATGGCAGCCGTTCTTTTGTAAGGAAAGCATTATTTTTATAAGCTCACCTGAACTGGCTCTTTTACCGCGAACCTCGTGGCTTAAATCATAATTCTGGCAGAAAACACATTTCAGGTTACAGCCGGCGAAAAATATCGTTCCCGAGCCCCGCCAGCCAGTTAACGGGCTTTCTTCTCCCGGGTGGGGACCCCAGGAGCCAATCAAGAGTTCTTTTCCCACACCGCAGGTTCCTACCCGAACCTCCCTGTTAACAAGGCATCTCCTGGGACAGAGGCGGCATTCCCCCCATATTTCCCAGAGTTTTTTTACCCTTTCACAAGGCTGCACCAAAAACCCCCTTTCCCCCTCTAATTGGCTGTCTATTTAAATTCGTCATTTCAGCCTTTCCTCCTTCCCTCCTTCCCTGGTAGTTCCCAAAAAAGGTGGAACACCAACCCGTGACGAAGTATACTGAAAATGGTTTAAAGGAGTTGATCCTTTGCAGGAACAGAGGCCAGTCAGCAAAGAAAATTTAAGCAACTTAAGCCGCTGGGCCGGCCTGGTAAGTATAGTAACAATAATTACTGGAATTCTATCGGCAATTATGGGGCTTTTTGCCCTTATTATCGGTGCCATTCCCGGAGTTATTGCAGTAATTCTGGGCCTCAAACTTTACCACGCCAGGAATAATGCGGAAAGACTTCTGCAAAAAGAGGAAGAAAAAGACCCTGAAGAATTAAATCTTTTGTTTAAAAACCTGGTTACCTACTTCAAAATCCAGGGAATTTTGATTATCATCGGGCTGGGAGTCATCCTTTTTACCTTTATCTCCGGTTTTTTGGCACTCCTGTTTAATTATTAAACCGCCGCTGGTTGCGGCGGTTTTTTGCTTTAATAACCGAGTTTTCGATTTACAAGATTTCTAGGCTGTTCCTCCCGGGCCACCCGGTTAATATTTTCAATCACTTCTCCCCACCTCTCCAGGTCAGAAAAAGGAGAGGCAGCCCTGTGGGGGCTCAAAACTACATTAACCAGCTCGTGGAAGGGGAAATTACAGGGATAGTTTTTTCCGTTCTCATCTGGAGCAGGGTCATAATCGTACCAAACATCTATACCTGCTCCCCCAAGCCTCTTTTCTTTTAAAGCCCGGAAAAGGGCTCCCTCAGAGACCACCGGGCCCCGACCCACGTTAATCAAAAATCCCTCTGGACCCAGGAGCTCAATTTCCTCCTCCCCAATTATCCCTTCCGTTTCAGGGGTCTGGGGTAGAGAAATTATTAAAAAATCGGTCTGTCTTAAAAATTCATGCAGGTCTTCAATCCCATACCATTTCTTCAGAATTTCGGGTTTTTCCCCCGAAATTTTTCTTTTGCACGCAATAAGGTCCAGTTGCCAGCCGGAAAGGAAGGAAGATACCCACTTTCCGATGGAACCAAACCCCAAAAGTCCTGCTGTTCGGTTTCGCAGGGGGATACTTGCCCCTTCCTCGTCCCCTGTCCTCCAGGCCCCTTCTCTCATAAAATCGTGGTGGAGAATAACCCTGTTGCTCAGGGCGAGGAGCAGGGCTACGGCATGCTGGGCGGTGAAATAGGTATTTCCGTGAGAATTGGCAAGAAGTATACCGGGATATTCCTGGAAAAGAGATATAAGGTGCTGAACACCAACTCCGGGGTTCTGGAAAAGCCGCAGTTTTTCCGCGGAGTTTAAAAGCTCCCGGTCGGGTTTCCAGCCGACCATAATTGTTACGTCTTCCGCCAGGGGGATTAAATCCTCGGTATCCCCCGATGGAGGAAAAACACATTTAACAACTTTATCAACCCGATTTTCAATATATTCCTGCAGTTTTTGCGGAACTTCCCAGAGGAAAAGAACTTTCATTCATACTACCTTCCTTTCAGGGTAGAAGTTTGTTGATCGAGAAAATCAGGGTTCCCGTTCGCAGGAAGTGCGTGGCGGCCCGGGCGTATTGTCCTTCCTGCCAGTAGGCATAGCCCATAAATGCCCTCGTATAGCGGTTTTCATCTTTTTCCAGAGAACCGCGCAAAATCTCCCGGGCCAAACTGAATTTTTCCTGTTCAACCAGGATCAGGGCCCGGTAATTATCAAGCCAGATATTTTCCGGATCTTGCTTTTCCATCCTGTCCAGGATTTTTAAAGCTTCCTGGTATTCTTTATGGGTGAAGTGGAGAAAAGCTTTCTGCCCCATCAGGATGTGATCCTCGGGCGCTTTACTTAATCTTTCCTCAAGTTCTTTTTGATAGGCCTCGCCCTCACTTTTGCGGTCGGGGTGTTCACTAACCCGGTCAAACCAATCCACCGCAGCTTCAAACTCCCCAATCATGGCCAGGGAAACGCCTTTTTTGAACATGGCGATAACATCGCCTTTTTCAGCTTCCTGGGAAGCCTCCTCGCCCAGTTTTTGCCATTCTCCCTGGAAAAGCTGTCCGGCTCCAGCAGTCGGGAGGCCAATAAAAACAATTATAAAAATAATTAAACAAGCTCCCAACCGGGTTTTCATTTAAGATCCTCCCTCAGAGTTAAAAACTCTTCCGCGGGTAATAGTTACCCCCGGCTTCAATTCACTATCAAGCAGGACAATATCTGCCCTTTTTCCCCGTTCCAAAGATCCTCTTTCCCCTTCAATTCCCAGGCAGCGGGCGGGATTAAAAGTTGCAGCGGGTAAAACGGTTTTTAAATCTTCCCCGACTACATCCATCAACATCCGCAGGGCCCGGTCCATATCCAGGGAACTTCCGGCCAGGGTCCCATCTTTTAAGCGGGCGATCCCATCACTGATGGTTACCTCCTGCCCACCCAGGTCATATTTCCCATCGGGCATACCCGCCGCCCGCATTGAATCGGTAACAAGAACAATTCTTCCCGGACCTGCTGCTGCCCAGACCAGGCGAACTATTGCCGGGTGCAGGTGAGCGCCATCGAGGATAAGTTCAAGGGTGGTTTCCGGGTTTTCCAGGAATGCCCCAATTACCCCTGGTTCGCGGTGATGCAGGCTGCGCATCCCATTGAAAAAATGAGCCGCGTGCGTAAGCCCTGCTGCCATGGCTTTAATGGTTTCTGCATAAGTAGCATTGGTATGCCCTGCAGCGACAAGGATATCATCCTCTACAGCCTCTTTAATTATTTCCCGGGCCCCTTCCATCTCAGGGGCCAGGGTCAGAATTTTAAAATAACTTCCCAGTCTCTCCTTCCATTCCCAGTATTCTTCAAGAGAGGGGTTCCTGATAAAATCTTCATTCTGGGCTCCCTTTTTCTCCCTGCTGATGAAAGGCCCTTCCAGGTGCAATCCGAGCAGGACAGATTCTTCAGGATTTTCCTCCAGGTAATTTTTCAACGCTTTTTCTGCTTCGAGGATTTGTTCCCTGGAAGAAGTAACTGTAGTCCCCACCCAGGCGGTAGTTCCCCTGGCCAGTTTGTGCCGGGTAATTTCCTTCAGTGCCTGGGCCGTTCCGTCCATTACGTCATACCCCTGGGCTCCGTGGGTATGGATATCAACCAATCCCGGTATTACATAATACCCCCGGGCATCAATTTCCTCTATCCCAGCAGGAACTTCCGGCATTTTTCCTCCGGGTCCAAGATCCGATATTTTGCCCCTGCTTACAGCGATAAACCCCTCTTCAATTACCTCGAAAGGTGTTATTATCTTTCCTCCGGTGATTATTAAATCCATACATATCCTCCTTTACAGTCCGAAACGTTCCCAGAGCAGAAAATGGAGAAATTTCTGATATTCCAGCACCACCTGCCGGGCCCAGTCTCGCCGTTCCCACCAGCGGTGGCCCGAAAAATCTTCATATGAAGTTGGGCTGGAAATAATATCCCCGCTCAGGACCCTTGCAAAAATAAAGGCCGCCCGGCGGCTGTGGGAAGGAGAGGTAATCAGAATAATTTCCTCGACGCGTTCCTGACCATCCAGGTGTCCAGCAATAAGCAGGGCTTCCTGTCTCGTGCTGTCAGCTCCTCCCGGAACAATTATAATATCAGCAGGATTTACACCCAGCCGGATCGCCACTTCCCGGGAAAGATTGGCCTCGTCAGGGGTATAAATACCCCTTTCTTGCAGGAATTCATGCCCCTGTCCCCGGGAGGGAGAAACCATCAGGATCTTCTCCAGTATCCCCTCCCTGTAGAGATCCACACCGTGCAAAATTCTGGCGGGGAAGTGGCCTATCAGGACAACCCCGTATTCTACGGGAATTACAGCATCTTCCCTGACCAGAAATACTCCCGCCTGCCAGGCCAGAACCAGCACTAAAACCAGGATCAGGCCCAGAATCACCCAAAATTTTTTCCTTTTTAGCATGACTGCTCCAGGTAGCTCCCGGCTTCTCTGTCCAGGACAAGAATAACTTCGGGGTGCAGCTGGAGCAGGGAAGCGGGAACTTCGGTTGTTATCTCCCCGCTCACAGTCTTTTTGATTACTTCAGCCTTGCTTTTTCCGCTTGCCATGAGCAGGATTTTATTGGTCCTCATTATTGAACCCATTCCCATGGAAATTGCCCTGCGGGGAACATCTTCAATAGAGTCAAAAAACCTGCTGTTGGTTTCAATTGTTTCCGGGGTCAGATTTACAACGTGAGTTTCAGTTTTTAACTTAAAATCAGGTTCGTTAAAACCTATGTGTCCGTTAACCCCGATGCCCAGAACCTGCAGGTCAATCTCCCGGGCTTCTTTTATGGCCCGGTCGTAACTGAGGCAGGCCCTGTCAATATTCTCGGGGGTCCCCGAGGGGATATTAACATTTTCCGGCCGGATATTTACATGGTTAAAAAAGTTATTATACATGTAATAGTTATAGCTCTGGGGATGGTCGGGGTCCAGGCCCAGGTATTCATCCAGGTTAAAGGTCTTAACTTCCCGGAAATTAATCCGGCTTTTTTTGTGCATCTCCACCAGCTGGGCATACATGCCCAGGGGAGTAGAACCTGTAGCCAGACCCAGGACTGAATCAGGCTTTAATATTATCTGGCTGGCCACAATAGCCGCAGCCTTGATACTCATTTCATCGTAATTGTCCAGTATGTGAATGCGCATATTTAATCCTCCCGGTCAAAATTTTCCTCCAGGGGACCCAGATAGATTGACCCTGAACCCATAAGTTCCTCTCTAAATTCAGCCAGGTAAATCCTGGTTACCCTTAACGGACCTTCAATATCATCTGGAAGAGGAAATTGAACGTACCGCCAGCCTTCCCAGTAAACCCGGCTTTCTTCTATTGCATCCAGGCGATAAACCTGGTCATCGGGATCGTATGTTTCGACCCGCAGCCAGTGTCCGCTCCCATCTCCATGAACCCACATCCCCAGGAAAGGTGGGATTTCTTCCAGGATCATTGGCCCCACGAAGTAGAGGTAGGCCGCTGCCGTTTCCCCCTCTGGAGCATCCAGAGTATATTCAAAAGCAATCGTTTCCTGTCCACCGGGACTTATCTTCCCGGAAAGGGACATGCTGGTCCGGGCATAAACGCCGTAATCAAAAAACCGGTTGCGACCCCAGTGGTCAATTATTGCGGGTTCAGGTCTCTCTTCTATTTCCTCCCTTTCTTCTTTTCTTTCCTCGGTTACTTCTATTTCTTCCCTTTCTTTTTCAACTGGGGGAAGCTCTCTTTCATCAAAACTATAGGTTACCAGGAGAGCATTGCTCACCGCTCTTTCCCTTCCCTCCGAAGGCCGGTTGGCCAGCTGCAGGTTCCAGGTTTCTGGATCAGAAACCAGCATGGTCGTGGAACCGCCACCGTCAAAATTAATAGCATCCCTGGCACCCAGGAACAGGAAAAAGTCGGCCAATTCCTGCAAATTCATCCCGTAAGCATCGTCCTGGCGCCCGTCAACTGTAACCAGCATTGTTTCGCTGGCGTTAGTTCCAACAGCAGTCCGAGGGTGGCGCCCCGTAACCAGGGGCCGGGTGTCAAGTTCCATTTTCTGCCCGTCCTGCAGCAGGTAATGGGAGCCGGCCAGGGCATCAGTTATAATCTGGAAAGGAGGTAAAAATGCAGCTACTATTCGGACTTGTTCACCCGGGGCCAGGGACTGGATAAAGTCAAGCCCCTCCCAGGAAGCGCTTAAAACAACTCTTCCCTCTTCCAGAGGAGTTCCTCCACCACTTCTGGGCTCACCCTCAACCTGCAGGGTATGGTAGGTGTTATAGGCCATTGGCCTCTCCAGCCCTGAAAGGACAATTTCCAGGACCCCTTCCCGTTGGGGAGTTTTCTCCCCGAATCTGGGCGTAAAAAGTTCGATGTTCCCCCAGAAAACCGTTCGGTTAATAGCGTCAATTTCCCTGGTTTCTCCACTGGAAAGGCTGGTAGCACGCGTAACCATGCGGGGCTGTTCAATATAAACCTTGCCATCTTCAATTCCCATTACCGGATAATGCATCAGGCTGGCCACCAGCTCTCCCTGTTCAACATGTAAACCCAGGGGAACCCCGTAAGTAGAAGCAGTCCGATCAAACTGGAAAAAATCAGCATTAATTGCGCCCAAAACTCGTTCTCCAGGCCTATCCACTCTCACAGCCTGGGCCCTGACAGTTTCCAACCCCCCCGTGAGTTGATCCTGCCCTAAAGCAGCTCGTAAATTAATATCTGGATTGCGGTGATTGACCCTCAGTATCTGGATTGATTGTTTATCTTCGGGCCCGGTTACCCGCAGAGAAACTCTTATCACCCCGGGAACTATTTCCTCTTCCCGGACCTCAATTTCTTCTACATCGGTAAAAAATCCATCCCAGGCCCCGGCAGCAGCGGGGAATAAAAAAATAATAATTGAAGCCCAAACTAAAGCCTTCCTTAACATTTCCCGCCTCCTTTCCATCCCCTTTTTTGCATGATTTTTCACCCTGCACCAAAAAAACCTTTATCTGAAAATTCTCCAGAACAGCCCCTAATCCTCTTTTTGCTATTCATTACGATTAACCCTTTATTCTCAGGGCCAGAGCCTGCCGGGAGTTATATCTCCCATTATTACCCTCCGCCCTGCCCCCGTTGCACCGGGCAGATTATTTTCCTGCTTATTAAAGGAACTGAAGGCGAGAATGGCCATGGCCACTGCCTCCTTGGCCTCGCTGTTATGTCCCAGGTCCTGATACCCCCTGCAGGGGATTTCACCAAGTTCTTCCTGCAGCATCGCCATCAGAGTTGGATTAAAGCTCCCTCCACCGCTGACAATAAATTCATCAATTCCGAGACCTTTTCCAATCAGAAATTCCCGGCAGGTTTGACCAATGGAATGGGCGGTAAATGCGGTGAGGGTTCCCAGAAAATCCTCTTCAGAGAGCCCCAGCTCCCTGCTGCGGGCAAGGTGTCTTTCCACAAGGGGACGGCCAAATTCTTCCCTGCCCGTAGATTTGGGTACACTTCTTTGTAAAAACGGGTGCTCCATCATTTCGCTTAAGAGCTTCCGGTTTATTCTCCCTCTTGCGGCAAGCTTCCCATCGAAATCATAGGTGGATTTTCCACCGGTTAATATCGATACCGCAGTGTCAATCAACATATTTCCCGGACCCGAATCCGAAGCAATAACCTCATTGAGATCTCCACTTGCAGGCAGGTAAGTAAAGTTTCCAATCCCCCCTATATTCTGCAATACAATGTTCAAGCCGCTCCTGCCAAAAAGGAGATAATCGACATAGGGAACGATGGGTGCGCCCTCTCCACCCGTTGCGATATCACGGCTGCGAAAGTTGCTGATGGTGGTTATACCTGTCCGCTCTGCTATAACACCTGCTTCCCCGATCTGCAGGGTGGAAGGCACCTTTGCCCGGGGCTTGTGGTAAATGGTCTGGCCATGGCAGCCAATTAAATCAATATCTTCTCCTTTTAAACCCTCCTCCTGGAGGAGTTTAAGAACGCCTTCAGCGTAAAGATGCCCCAGGGCGAAATTGAGTTCGCAGATCAGGGAGACATCTCCGGTTTCCGGACTGCTGGCCTGGAGAACTTTTTCGCGGAGATCAGGGTTAAGGGGAAAGGATCGAAAAGTCCTTAGTTCATATTCCTTGATTTTACCCTCTTCAATTTCTATCAGGGCAAGGTCAACCGCGTCCAGGGATGTTCCGGACATAATCCCGACAATTCTAAACCTATTCTCCGATTTTTTTCCTTTTTTGGTTTTTGTATTCATGAATTTTGCCCATCCTTTCTGTAGAAAACGGGAAGCCCGCCCCGGGCTTTTAAGTTCCCGGTTAATACTTCTGCCAGAGCCTGCAAACTGTAGGGTGAGGTATCAAAGGAGGTGATAAAACTCGTTCCAGGAGGAATTATCCGGACATCATAGGGACTTGAAAGTCCCGCCACCACCATATTCGAGCTTATTTTGCCAATCTTTCGGATTAACTTCCCTTGAGCTGGATCCTTCCAGGCGCTGTAACTGCAGAAAAGGATTTGCTCAGTTGCTGGAAACGAGCTGATTTCTGCTTCTTCAGCAAGAGAATGGAACGAAACCGATAAACCAAGTTCTCTCAGGATATCCACCAGTTTTTTGCCCGGTGTTTTCTCAAAACCTCCCGATTTCTTTGGGGTGGGTAGGTATTCCAAAACGGTGAGTTTATTGCCTGGAAAGGGAATAAGACCTGTAGGATCTTCCAACAGCGTAATTCCCTTTGCTGCAATTTCCCGGGCGACTCCCGCCCCCTCCTGGGGATTCTGTTTTTTAATACAATTTCCGGGGGTGATTTTTCCCTTCAGGGACAGAACCCTACCCACGGCAGAATTAATTCTTTCCTCGCTGATAATGCCTTCTCTAATAGCCTCCAGGACACCCCTTATAGCCTCAACCTGTAAATTGTGATCGTGAGATATCAACACCATGTCAGCCCCTGCTGCGATGGCCTGAATTGCTCCCGGGGTTGTTCCAAAATTGTCGGATATGGCTTTCATTTCCATGCAATCAGTAACAATTAAACCGGTAAAACCCATTTCTTCCCGGAGAAGTCCGGTCAAAACATTTCGGGACAGGGTGGCAGGAAGGTCTTCCTTTTCTGCAATCGCCGGAAAAAAGACGTGGGCAGTCATGATACTTTCCAGGTCTTCTGCAATAGCCCTGCGGAAGGGAAAAAATTCTACCTTTTCCAGCCTTTCCCTCCCATGTTCAATAACCGGGAGGGCCAGGTGGGAATCAATCTCCGTATCGCCGTGTCCCGGAAAATGCTTGCCGCAGGAGGCTACCCCTTCTTCCTGCAGGCCGGAAATAAAAGCACAGCCAAGTCTGGCGACTACCTCGGGATCTTCTCCATAGGAGCGAACTCCAATTACCGGATTGGCGGGGTTATTATTCACGTCCAGGACCGGGGCCAGGTTCATATTTATGCCACAGGCCCTGAGTTCCCGCCCCATTGCCTGCCCCTGAAGCCTGGCCAGGTTTGCATCGTCTCCAGCCCCCAGGACCATATTGGAGGGAAAATGGGTTAGCCCCTGGATGCGGTTTACGGGACCTCCTTCCTGGTCCGTTGAAACCAAAAGGGGGTGTTTAGTTATTTTTTGTAAGTTTCTGGTCAGGGCAGCAATTTGTTCCGGTCCCGTTATATTGCGGCTGAAAAGAATAATTCCCCCAATTTTATATTCCAGAATCATCCTTTCAATCTCCGGGGTGGGTTCCTTTCCAGCAAAACCTACCTGGAAAAGCTGCCCGACTTTTTCTTCTAAACTCATTCCCGCCAGGACCTGTTTGGTCTGCATTAAATGGCCTCCTCCGGGTTTTCATAAAGCAAAAATTCTCTTTTTATGTTGGCAAAATAGGCTCTTTCCTCCGTCCACTCCCTGGTAATTTCTTCAGGATGAACCCCTTTTTCCAGCAACAGGCGGGGCTGGTCACTCCCCAGGAGCAAATCCAGGTAATAGTTTGCCCCCATTGAAATGAAATGGGTTGCCTCCGGGTAAATTTTTCTGCAGGTGTAAAGCATAACCAGTCCCACCAGAACTGTATCCACTCTTTCCGGATCGGTTATATAAACCTGGAGTCCCCCGCATTCCTTTTGTTGGTGCTTGGAATACCTGGGATAAAAAAAGGTGGGGCGGAAGTCAACTCCGGGCAGATTCTGGTCCAGAAGTTTTTCCCTCCACCGGAAAGGGTCAATCCAGGGGGCACCGACAAATTCGAAGGGATTGGCGGTTCCCCGGCCCTCGCTAAGGTTGGTTCCTTCAAAAAGACAGGTCCCGGGGTAGGCCAGGACGCTGCCAAAGTGGGGAAGTCCCGGGGAAGGAGGAATCCACCTTCCCTTATCCCCGCGAAACAGGTCTCCCTGCCAGCCCTGGCAGGGAATCACTTCCAAGCGGGCAGGCTCCTTCAGGGAAGAATTGAGCAACCCTGCTAATTCTCCCAGGGTCAGCCCGTGCCGTAATAGAATGGGCGCCGGACCAACAAAGGATTTAAATTCTTGCCGGAGGATATTGCCTTCTTCTTTTCTGCCCAGGGGATTCGGCCTGTCCAGGACAATAAAGGTTAGGCCCTGTTCCCCACAGGCTTTTAAACAATAAAGCAGGGTGCTCAGGTATGTATAAAAGCGAACTCCAACATCCTGCAGGTCAAAAACAAGAACATCAATTCCCTCCAGGACCTCTCCAGAGGGTTCTTTACATTCCCCGTAAAGGGAATTTACCCGGATTCTGGTCCGGGGATCAATCTCAGCGGAAACCTTCTCTCCCGCAACAATATTCCCCCGTACCCCGTGTTCGGGGGCAAATAGGGCCACCAGATTTATCTCTGGATGCTCCCAAAAAAGATCTATATTGGAAACCAGGTCCCTATTAAGTCCGGCCTGGTTTGTAATCAAGCCCACTTTCTTACCCTGGACCAGGTGTAAATATTTTCCCAGGAATACCTCCAACCCTGGCTTAAACATTTCCTTCACTTTTACCTCCCCTATCCTATTACTTCCCGCAAAATTCCTTTTTTCTCGGCCAGAAGCCTTTTTGCCTCGGTAGAATCCACACCTTTTTCCAGCATAACTATGGCTTCCTTCAGTTGATAATCTGCTTTTTCCAGGGTTTCCCTTGCTTTTTGTTCCTCGGCCCCGGTTATTTCTATAAAAATCCGGAAAACTCTTTCCCGGAGTTTTTCGTTGCTGGGCTTTAAATCCACCATCAGGTTGGAGTATGCCTTGCCCAGCCGGACCATCAGGGTAGTTGAAATGGCGTTCAAAACAAGCTTCTGGGCTGTTCCAGCCTTCATCCGGGTGGAACCGGTCAAAACTTCGGGCCCAACCAGGGGAGTAATCGCCAGTTCAACTTCTTCTTCGATGGGCACTCCTTTATTGCAGGCCACTCCAATTGTCAGGGCTCCTTTTCCCCGGGCATATTCCAGGGCTCCCAGGACAAAAGGAGTTCTCCCCGAAGCAGCGATTCCCAGTACAGTATCTTCTTTTTTTAAAGCATGTTTTTCCAGTTCGCTTTTTCCCAGTTCCCGGTTATCCTCCACGTTCTCCTGGGAAACAAACATGGCTTCCCGGCCCCCGGCAATAATTGCCACCAGGCGTCCCTCTTTAATGCTGAAAGTCGGACCGCATTCAACTGCATCCAGAACCCCCAGCCTTCCGCTGGTTCCCGCTCCAACATAAAAAAGGCGTCCTCCTTTGAGCATCCTTTCATATATCAGGTCTACTGCCCGGGCAATTTTTTCACCTTCCCGGGCAACAGCGGAAGGAACCCCGGAATCTTCGGTGTTTATCAGGTCCACAATTTCCCTGGTTTCCATCTGGTCCAAATTCATGCTGTGGGGGTTTCGGTTTTCAGTTGTAAGAATTCCCCTGTTCTCTTTGCCCATGTTCTACCTCCTTTAAGTCTTGGTCCTGCTCATAACCACCCTGGTTTTATGCAGGGAGGATGTTGTTTTATCGAATTCGGAAGTTGCAACAGCCAAAAACAGAATATCAACGGCAGCGAGCTGAGCCATCCTGGAGGTCATTGCACTGCCCCGGAAAGGGGTTTCCCGCGAGGCAAAAAGAATAACTTCATCTGCTATTTCCGCGATTGGAGTTTTCAAATTAGAGGTAATGGCGATTATGGGAGTCCCATTTTCCCGAACAATTTCCAGGGACTTAATTAAATCCCTGGTTCGCCCCGAATGAGATATAGCAACCACAAGGTCCTCCGAACCCAGAAGGGCTGCTGCAGTCTGCTGGGAATGGCTTTCCACGAGAGCCCGGGAAAAGTAATTTATCCTATTAAATTTCTGCTCGGCATCGAGGGCCACAATTCCCGAAGCTCCAAACCCGAAAAAATTAATCCGACGAGCTTTTTTGATAAGTTCGACGCATTTTTCCAGGTTGGCCCCTGCAAAAAGCCTTTTGGTATCAGCAAGCGAACCCTCGTAAAGCTGAAAAATTTTATTGATAATCGTCCGGGGATCATCTTCCTGCCCTATTTCATCGTAAATTTCTTCAACCTCGGCTTCATTTCGATTTTGAGCCAGGGTTATCTTAAATTCCTGGTATCCCGAATAGCCCAGCCGCTGACAGAATTTAACTACAGTGGCTTCACTTACTCCGGCTTCTTCCGCGACCCGGGTTATAGATAAACGAATAACCTGGAAAGCATTTTTCAAGATAAAATCGGCTACCTTTTTTTCTGCAGGTTTTAGGGAGTCGTAGAGACTGCCAATCCTTAACTGAGCGTATGCCAAATTTTCCAGGGCCACATAATCACCTCCAGTTTATTATTAAAAACTTAACCAATTGAGTAAAAAATCCTTCCAAATTCTAGTTTTCCGGTGAAAATATTTTCTCGTTGGGATAATAATAACCCCCCGCTTAATGCGGAGGGTTATTTATTAAAATTCCTTTTTCAAATTAATCATTTCCAGGGCAGTAACTGCAGCTTCCCAGCCTTTATTTCCAGCTTTACTGCCGGATCTTTCGACTGCCTGCTCAATTGAATCCGTTGTAATAACACCGAAGATAACGGGTTTCCCGGAATCGAGGCCAACCCGGGCAACTCCCTTGGCCACCTCGTTGCTTACATATTCAAAGTGAGGGGTATTTCCCCTGATAATCGCCCCCAGGCAGATAACCCCCTGGATTTCTTCTTTAGCCACCATGGTTTGAGCCGCCAGGGGAATTTCAAACCCCCCGGGAACCCAGCAAACCTGGATATTTTCTTCTTCGACTCCGTGCCTTTTCAGAGAATCAAGGGCACCACTTAAAAGCTTGCTGGAAAAAAAATCGTTAAACCTGCTGACCACTATCCCCACCTTTATGCCTTCGCCCTTGAGATGTCCTTCATAAATTTTCACTATTTTTCCCTCCTGTTAATCCCTGTAATAGGTGGCCCATTTTTTGAGCCTTGGTTTCCAGGTAACAAAGGTTGTTCTTACACGGTTCAATTGCAATTGGAACCCTTTCTAGGATTGAGAGGCCATAACCTTTCAATCCCACAATTTTCTTGGGATTATTGGTTATCAACTTTAGTTTTTCCACGCCCAGGTCCTTAAGGATCTGGGCTCCAGCACCATAATCCCGGAGGTCTGGTTTAAATCCCAGCTTTATATTGGCCTCAACTGTATCCAGCCCCTGGTCCTGGAGATTATAGGCCTTTATTTTATTGGCCAGGCCGATCCCGCGCCCTTCCTGCCGCATATAAAGTAAGATTCCTGCCCCGGCATCGGCTATCATTTCCAGGGCTTTATGCAGCTGGTTCTGACAGTCACAGCGCTGGGAGGTAAACACATCGCCGGTCAAACACTCCGAATGAACCCGGACCAGCATCTCCTCCTCGATATCGCCATAGACCAGGGCCAGGTGGGTTTGATCGCTATAAATCTCGCGGTAAGCTATGGCCCTGAATTCTCCAAAAGCTGTGGGCAGCCTGGCTTCGGCTTCTTTTTCCACCAGCTTTTTCCGTCGCCGCAGGTATTCAATCAGGCCGGCTATTGTTATCATTTTCAAGCCGTGCTCTGCACAGAATTCTTCCAGCTGGGGTAATCTGGCCATGGTTCCATCCGGATTCATTATCTCGCAGATAACACCTACAGGAGCTCTCCCTGCAAGCCTGGCCAGGTCCACAGCAGCTTCTGTATGCCCCGCCCTTTTCAGAACCCCTCCTTCTCTGGCAATCAGGGGGAAAATATGGCCGGGGCGGGCCAGGTCCTCTGGAACGGTGTCCTGGTTAACCAGGGTCTTTATTGTCTCAGCCCTGTCATAGGCGGAAATTCCCGTTGTCGTCCCATCCCGGGCATCAACTGTTACGGTAAAAGCCGTATTCATATTTTCCGTGTTCTGGGCCGTCATCAGTTCCAGGTTTAGTTCCCGGGCCCGGTCCGCAGTCAGTGGGGCGCAGACCATACCCCTGCCGTAGGTTGCCATAAAATTGATGGCTTCAGGTGTTACCAGGTCACCGGCCATTACCAGGTCCCCTTCATTCTCCCGATCCTCGTCATCGATAACAACCAGCATTCTGCCTTTTTTGATTTCCTCGATACCTTCTTCTATACTTACCAGCATCTATCCATTTCCCTCCCTTAAAAATCCTGTTCTAAAAGTTCTTCCAGCTTCAGATCTTTATTTTCTGTTCTTTTTAAAAACCGCTGCACGTAGCGGGCCAGGATATCACCCTCCAGGTTAACCGGTTGGCCCGGCCGGATCCAGTTGAGATTTGTACTGGCTTGGGTATGCGGAATGATACCCACCTTAAAATAATTATCCCCGAGACCCGCGATGGTCAGGCTGATCCCGTCAACAGCAACCGAGCCCCGCTCGACAGTATTGGTTAAGAATTCCTGGGAGCAGCCGATATAAATTTCCCAGGCGTTTCCTTTTCTCTCCACTTTTTTAACTATTCCTACTTCATCAACATGCCCCTGGACAATATGCCCGCCCAGGCGGGATTTTAAACTCAATGCCCTCTCCAGGTTTATCCTTTCTCCCCTGTCTAGCCGGGAAAGATTGGTTCGGTTAAAGGTCGCGGGCATTACGTCAGCAAAAAATGAATTTTCTTCCAGGTCGGTAACTGTTAAACACACCCCATTAAGAGCAATGCTGTCGCCAATTTTTGTTTCCTCGATTACCTTCTCCGCCTCAATTTTCAGGCGGAGGTAATCCTCTTTCTTCTTGATATCTCGCAATATTCCCGTTTCCTCAATTATTCCGGTAAACATTTTAACCCTCCTCGGGGTAGTAAACCCCCAGTAAATCTTCACCAAAAAACTGGACTTCTGAACGTTTTAAAACCAGGGCATCGCTGATAGTATCCAGGTTTAGGCTGTCGGTAAAACCCTTGCCCTTGCCTCCAAGGAGCTTCGGGGCAACAAACAAAAAGAACTTGTCCACGAGACCCCGGGAGATAAAATCCTCGGCCAGCTGAGCCCCTCCCTCCAGGAGTATGCTGCTTATGCTTAGTTCTCCAAGGCGATTTAGAATTTCTTCGGGACCTTCATTTTCATCAACTTCAATCCTGCGGTGGGGAGATTCTGGAAGAAAACCCTCTCCCCGCGAAAGAAGCCAGGTTTCCCCCTGTTCCCAGACTTTTCTTGCCCCGTTCACCCGCCCTCTTCTGTCGAGAATAATTTTTATTGGCTGGTAGGTGCAGTTATCCAGCCTGCAGTTTAAGCGGGGGTCGTCAGCCAGAACTGTTCCGCTCCCAACCATAATCGCCTGATAGTTCTCCCGGAGTTGATGCACTTTTTCTCTTGCTTTTTCCCCGGTTATCCAGCTGGCGGAACCGTCCGCAGCGGCTACTTTACCATCCAGGCTTAAAGCGAGCTTCAGAGCAACAAACGGTTTGCCCTCTTCAATATACTTGCAGAAAGCTTCATTCAAAAGGTGGGCCTCTTTTTCCATTAGACCCACTTCAACCTCGATCCCTTCATCCCGCAGGCGGGAAATACCCCTGCCGGCCACCTTGGGATTGGGATCAACCATGGCACAGACAACCTTTTTGATGCCCGCTTTTATAATTTTTTCGGTACAGGGAGGTGTTTTTCCGTAATGCGAACAGGGCTCCAGATTGACATATAAAGTGGCTCTCTCGCAATCTCCTGCCTTATCTATGGCCTCAACTTCAGCATGAGGTCCTCCATATTTCCCGTGCCACCCTTCGGCTATAATTTCCCCATTTTTAACAACTACTGCTCCTACCAGGGGGTTTGGAGCAACAGCTCCTTTCCCCCTCCGGGCCAGGTCAAGCGCTTTCTGCATAAATTTCTCGATTTTAACCACCTCCATTGGTTTTGCTCAAAAATGAAAGCCCCGAATAAATTCGGGGCTTAAAGGTTAACAATTACAGGCCATCCAGCAGAACTGAATAACCAGATGTCTTCTCCCTTCCAGACTATACTGTCGGCTCTGGATTTGCACCAGATCAACTCCATTTAGGAGCTCGCGGGCTTTTGTAAAAATACCGCCGGTCAGGAATTGAGGATAAACCTCTCACCCTGCCCCGAAGACAACCATATTTAGTTTTCTTTTCTCCATTATACCATTAATTCTGTAGAAAACAAGGGTTTTATTCTTCCAGTTCAATACCCAGCCCATCGGCCATCCGGTTCACAAAATTAAAATAGGCGGTTACCTGGCAGATATCGAGTATTTCCCTATCGGAAAAGCCGAGATTTTTTAGATTGTCAGTGTCATCTTTAGAAACCTTTCCCGGGCTGTGAGTCAACTTGCAGGAAAAATCAAGGGCCGCTTTTGTCCTCTCTGATAGTCCCGCAGACCGGTAATCTTCAATTATCTTCTGCACAAATTCTTCGTCTTTGGTAAGTTTCTGGAGCGCCGCTCCGTGATGTTTAATTCAATAATGACAGAAATTTTCTGCAGAAACTACCGTGGCAATCATTTCCCGCAGTTCCCGGGAAAGGGGAGAACGACCAAACATGATCGCCCGGTAATAATCAAAGTGCGCCTGCAGGGAACGGGGATGGAGAGAGTGCACCTTCAGGATATTGGGGAGAGAACCCCCGAATTTTTTATATATTTCCGCCAGTTTCCCCTCAGCTTCTGCTGGTTCTACAAACCTGATTCTTGCCAAGAAAACCACTTCTCTCGCTTGCTTGTATTTTCAATTCTACTTCCGCCAAAAACTACTACCCAACTCCCCCTATTGTTCCCAGAAATCCCGGTAAATTTCAACCATTTTCTCTACCATTCCCTCCAGGAGTTTTTCTCCTTTTTCTGGGGTGGCCGGCCGGGGATTCCCCAGGATCCCCAGGGGAGTAAAAAACTCCCAGCGGAGGGGATAGGCATCATGATAGGAAGGAAATTCGGGGTAAATTTCCCTGGCCAGTTCCATTTTGACCAGCTCAGGCTTGATGGCCAGCATCATGGATGTTTCCATTTCTTCGGCGTGGAAATAACCCGCGAGGGCCCTCGAAGACTCTATATATTTTCCCTCCAGCTCCTCCAATCCCGGATGGTTCATGGTCAGAACCTTGATTTCCAGGTCTTCTTCCAGCAGTTCCCGGACAGCACTTTTTAACTGGTCCCGGTTGCCGAGGTGTCCGTTGATTACAATTAAAAGCCGGGTCCCGTGCCTGTCCAGGCTGCGGGCAATATCCTGAAGGGTTTCTTTAACCGTTTCTTCTTCCAGGGCAATGGTTCCCGGAAAATTCGCCAGGGACCAGACCTGGCCCCAGGGCTGGAGGGGAAGAGTCATACCGTTGATTTCCCGGGCCAGGCGCCTAGCTAGTTCCCGGGCGATAAAGTTATCGGTACCCACCGGAAGATGTGGACCGTGGGCTTCAACAGCACCAATGGGTAAGATTACCGGTTTCCGGGGGAGGGCTTCCCTGATTTCCATCCAGGTCATCTGGTCCATTTCCATCTAGTTCACCTCAAAATAAATGGAGAGGGCACTCCCTCCCCATTTGGAGTTATCCTCCGAATATTCCCATTATCAGCCGCAATATGCCGCCAAAGATGAACATATCCGTATCTCCACCCCAGAGGATGAAGTCGGAAACGGTGGTGGGAGTTGCCCAGAGGACAAACAATGCCTGACCAAGGGTTATTACAACCCCCACAACTGCACCTGCAATAATGGCCCCCTTGATACCTCCAGTGGCATTACCGAATACTCCTGCACCGGCTGCATGGAAGAATAGGGCGATCATCGGCGGGACAAAAACGTAAATTCCGGTAACTCCCAGAATGATCATAAGGACTATGGAAACAACAAAGGCCGCCGCAAAACCAATTATGGTTGCAGACTGGGCATAGGGGAAAATTACCGGGACGTCAAGTGCAGGTTTGGCCTTGGGCACGATCTTGGTTGAAATTCCCCGGAAGGCCGGAACAATTTCCCCAATGAAGAGCCGCACACCCTGCAGGACAACAACGATACCGGTTCCCAGCATAATTCCTTGCAGGAGTCCAAAAACTATATAGTTCTTTTCGCCGGCAAACTGGCCCATGAAGTCGGCTCCCGCGAAAATTGCTCCAAGTAAATAAAGCGCCGCCATTACAGCAACAATTATCACGTTGCTGTCCTTGAGGAATTCAAGACTGGGCGGAACCTTAATATCTTCCGTGCTGTGCTCGGGGTTACCGTAGCGGGCCCCAAGCTTTGCTCCAGCCCAGGCCCCAAAGGAAAAGGTATGGCCCATGGCTATATCATCCCTGCCGGTTATCTTGCGCACATATTTCTGGAGGTATGCGGGCTGCAGGGTCCAATATATACCCATCAAAATCATCCCGGAAATCAGTGCTGCAGTGCGCGAAACATCCTCGCCAAAAACTTCAACCAACATCCCCATGTAAACAAAGCAAACCCAGAACATCATGTGCCCCGTCAGGTAAATGTACTTGAAAGGAGTAATCCGGGCCAGAAGAACATTGATCAGAAAACCGAAGGTCATCATCAGGGCAATGGTTCCCCCATAAGTATTAATAAACTGGTCGGTCCCAATTACTACCGGGGGGGCCGCTTCAGGCATGCCAAAAACCTCCTGCCACATCGGACCAAAAGCTTCGAGAGCTCCAGCAATTACGTCTGCCCCAACCTGAATGATCAAAAAGCCGACGATGGTTTTAAGGGTACCAGAAACCACCTGTGGAGCTTTCTTTTTCTGAACAAGAAGCCCAATCAGGGCAATAAGACCTACTAAAAAAGCGGGTTCATCAAAGATATTATCCGCCAACCACATGCTTAGATCGACGAGAAAATCCATTTTTTACCCTCCT
>Ga0207421_10003135_pt1 | contig 19880 bp, 17 predicted proteins | sample SodLakKL_010_SED_4_FD_187542 | JGI IMG/M metagenome (GOLD analysis project Ga0207421, IMG submission 187542) | Alkaline sediment microbial communities from Lake Tanatar, Kulunda Steppe, Russia - 8KL_010_SED (SPAdes) (version 2) | ecosystem: Environmental > Aquatic > Non-marine Saline and... | reverse complement strand
CCGCCGTCCTTTTAAGCCCCGGCAAATACTTGCCGGGGCTTTTTTAATTGTGCAATGTGCAATTGTGATTTGCTTTCATTACTTTTGTGACAATTTTCTGATTAACCTTGTGTTAGTATGAGCCCAATATTGCGCCATGCTAACAAACAGACTACTAAATATACTTTGCGCAGATGAACCCCCATCAGCCTTTGGCAGACAAAATAAGAATAAAAAAACTGCTTTTTACTCTTTCAATATGCCTTGTTTTGTTTTCGGGTGTATCAGCTGTTTGTACAGCAGGAACCGTAAGCAGACAGGCATACCCTCAAGAGGAAGAAGTTGAAACAGAGGAGTACGAAGAGGTCATATATTCTTGGAGGCTGACCGATTACCTAACAAGTGAGGAAAGAGTAAAAATTGACACCTTTCTGGTCTCTTTCCAGAAACACAACCCGGTTTTTCAGCACAGCATATCCGCCTCTTTTTTGGGTAATCCCGGCTTGGCAAGCAAGTCAAACATTTTTATTAAAAGAGATTCATACAACAATGATCTCATATTCCAGGATCCTTTCCGACTCTACTTTCATAACCCGGCTAACACAAGATTTTACAATACCCGCAAACCTTATTCAAGTTTGCAGTTTTCAACTGGAGGCCCATCGGGTGAGAATGAAAAAACCCTGGGTGTGCTGCACACCCAAAATGTAACCCCCGACTTCAATATCGGTTTCAAATATGACAATATTAATGCCGAAGGACAATATCGTGAGCAGGATGTGCGAACCAATGCGATATCGTTTTTTTCAAGTTACCATACAGAAAGATATACCGCTCATGGCCTTCTGAATATCAATTCGGTAAACAACCATGAAAGCGGTGGACTTCAGGATGACCAAAGCCTGGGAGACCCGCAGCTATCAACCACAGAGCTGCCGGTAAGACTTAATGATGTTGTAAATATAGTTCGAAATAATAATTTTTTTCTCTCCCATTCCTTTATACCCTTTGGAGGTGTGGATGCCGGGGAAAGAGTTGAAGAGACTGAGGCTGTTGAGGATGGTAACAGGGATAACTCAAATAACCGGGAGGTAATTTCCCTTGAAAGGCTTGAGTTGTCTCACGTTTTTCATTATGAGAATTTCAGGCGGGTATTTGAGGACCCTACTCCCCCGGAAGAATTCTATGATAATTTTTTTATAAGTCCCGAGAGAACTTATGATTCAACTTCTTACAGGCGTATATCAAATTCCTTGCTCACAGAGCTACCCGGAATTGAAACCCCTCACTTCAGCTTTTCTGTTAAGGGGGGGGTCAGAAATGAACAGGTAAAGAAAAGTTATAATATTCCCCATGATACAATAATAACTCATAACACAGAAACCCCGGACACAACTGTAGTTACAAGGGAAAGCGATTCATTCTCCAGCAATGCTGCGCTGGCCTCAGCAAGCAGCAGTATAACAGAAAGGCTGGAAATGAATGCATCGGCACACTATTATTTTAGCGGCTACAGGCAGGGAGAATACAATTTTTCTGCCCGGGCTGATCTGAGCCTGCTGGAAGGCAAAAACAGCTCCATACTTTCACTGTTTCTCAAACAAAAGGAAACCAAACCATCCCCTTTTTTAAACCGCTATTCATCAAACCATTTCAAATGGGAAAATGATTTTGACAATATCGGTGAGAGCCGTCTTGGAGGCTCTTTCAATATGCCTTCGCGTGATTTGGAGGCAGGTTTGTATACAAGTTTGCTCAACAACTACATATACATGGACACATCGGCTAATCCTGCCCAGCATGACTCTCCTTTTCCCGTTTTAACAGCCTATTTTAAAAAAGATTTCTCCCTCTGGCGGTTTAATTTCAGGAATAAACTTTACTATCAGGCATCCGGACAGGAAGATATATTGCCCCTTCCCTCACTGAGTCTTTACAGCTCGGTATACTATGAGCAGACATTTTTAGACGGTATGTTACTTGCACAGGCAGGGTTTGACATATTTTACAATACACCCTATTATGCTTATGCTTATCAGCCGGCTACCGCGCAGTTTCATCTCCAGAAGGAAAAAAAGCTGGGCAACTATCCCTATGTAGATGTATTTATCAACTTTCAGCACAAAAACCGTTTCAGGGCATTTTTCAAGGCTGAGCACTTAAATGCAAATTTTACAGGCAACGATTATTTTTCCGTCCTCCATCATCCTCGCAACGAACAGCTTTTCAAGTTAGGGATCTCCTGGATTTTCTATGACTAACCAAATATCTCCATGCCCGCAAAATGCCGCACCGGGTATATTACTTGAATAGCCCAAAAACTTAACTAAAATGAGGCAAGCGTGCTGATAATTTAAATACCGCTCCGTCAGATTACCCTATTTCCAGCACTTTGCAAATCCCGGCAACAGGCCTTACCTATATTAACCTGTGCAATATTTGTTATAATAATTTATACAATTAATTGAACATTATTAAAATATTTTTGTTTTAACATCGTTATGATATTTTTGCAGAATTTATCAGTGTGATTTTCTTGTAATTGGTTAAAATACAGATTCTTAAATCCTTAAATTAATGACAATGTTTGGAGGATACAGGGGTATTTTACTGAGCTGCACGTTTGTGTTAATGCTTTTTACTTGCACTTCTTGTGAGAGCAAAGAAGGGCTTGATGCCCAGTCACAATACGAAAAAATAAAGGAACGGGGAAAAATTGTTGCAGTAACCGACTACAATTCCATAAACTATTTCATATACAGGGGAACCCCCATGGGATACCAGTACGAGCTGTTAAAGCGTATGGCCGAAGATCTTGAACTTGACCTTGAAATCAAGGTTAGCAACAACATTGAAGAGAGTTTCCGGTATTTATATGAGGGGGAGACTGATTTAGTTGCATTAAACCTGACTGTTACCAAGGAGAGAAAAAATGAGGTCAATTTTACAAAACCGCACAATCAAACCCGCCAGATGCTTGTTCAGCGAAAACCGGCCGGATGGGAATTAATGAGCAAGCAGGAGAAGGAGGAGCATATGATCAGAAATCAGCTGGATCTGGCAGGGAAAACTGTATATGTGAGGAAAAACTCCGCCTTTATTCCAAGATTGGAAAATCTCATGGAAGAGATCGGGGATACTATATATATAATTGAAAAACCGATGGGTGTTGAGAAGCTTATTTCAAAGGTATCAGAGGGTGAAATTGATTATACTGTGGCCGATGAAAATATGGCAAATGTAAATGAAACCTATTATTCAAACATTGATGTTTCAACTCCCCTGAGCTTCCCTCAAAACCAGTCATGGGCAGTAAGAAAAGGAAACGATTCTTTGCTGAAGGAGGTAAACAGGTGGTTGGGCGAATTTAAAGAGACCCTCGATTACAGGCACCTGTATGCTAAATATTTCAATAATCCTTATTCTGCCAGAAGGGTGCAGAGCGACTATTTTGCCCTCTCCAGCGGCAGACTCTCCCCCTATGATGAGATAATAAAGGAGTATAGTGAGGAGATTGGATGGGACTGGCTTTTGCTGGCTTCAATGATATATCAGGAGTCCAGTTTCAGGGCCGATGTTCAAAGCTGGGCAGGTGCGCAAGGGTTAATGCAGTTAATGCCGGCAACCGCCAAAAGGTTCGGTGTCGGATATGTCAATGACCCCGTAGAGAATATCCGCGCAGGGGTAAGATATATAAAGTGGCTTGAAGATGTTCTGGAAAATAACATGGAAGATCGCGAGGAGCGCCTGAAGTTTATTCTTGCCTCATATAATGCCGGATTGGGCCATGTGTTTGATGCCCGTGCGCTTGCCAGGAAGTACGGCAGGAATCCGGACAGATGGGATGGAAATGTAGATTATTTCCTTTTGAACAAGTCAGATCCGGTTTACTATCAGGATTCGGTCGTTGCTCACGGATATTGCCGCGGAGAAGAGCCCTACAGGTATGTCACTGAAATCCTTGATCGTTACGATCACTACAAAAATATTATGAACTGAAGTCCGGGATGCTTCCTATAACATCCAGAAATTCGGCCATGATCATGGCAGTGGCACCCCAAACATGCTCCCTTTTTATTTTGTAGCCCGGGGCATCCGTTTTTAACCCAGGCAACTCTATTTTGTTCTTGCAAACTGTCTCCTCTTTGAGCAGCTCTGACAGGGAAACCGTAATAATGTACTGCACCTCCCGCGGATCCGGTGAAAAAGCGGGCTTGTGATCTACAAAGCCCACAAAAGGGTTAACAGTAAAATTGCTTACAGGAATATACAGGGGTGTTAGCCTACCCAAAACCTCTATCTTTTGATGAGGTATTCCTGTTTCTTCATAAGCTTCACGCAATGCCGTGTGTACCGGCTCTTTATCTTTTTCCTCCATCTTTCCTCCAGGAAAGCTTACCTGGTTGCTGTGAGGACCTGAGTAGTCGGCTCTTTTGATAAGAATCACCGAAAGATCCTTTTTTTCAGGAAAAAGGATAATAAGTACACTGCCTTTGGCCGGTTTTTTATTGAAAAACCGGGGATTCCTGCCTTTAACCGCCATTTTCTCGTGACTTGTGGCCCCGGGTAAAGGTTCTTCAAGTTTTTTTTGAAGTTTTTTTAGAAGTTCCATATTAGTTAGACCGGCAGATTGTACTGAGATAATAACTTTTAGACCCTTAAAATTATATTTTTTAATATAAAGGTTTTAGGTATTTCAATCAAAACGTATGGTTTTTTGCGGACTAATCCTTCCGATTATATATGAAGGAATAATTAGCATTGAAATTGTTACTATCATCGTACCTGCGTTAAGCAGCAGCAGGTGAATTATGTTCAGGTTTACCGGCACTGTTTCAACAAAATAAGAGGCTTCATCTAGTTTTACAATGCCGAACCAGTGCTGAATGAGAGCCAGTACCAGCCCGAGTATATTACCCCACAACAGCCCTTTACCCACAAGGTAGGCAGACTGGTAAAGAAAAACCTTGCGCAGGCTTATGTTGGTTATTCCCAGAGATTTAAGAACCCCTATCATACCGGTATGTTCAAGTATTAGTATAAGAAGGCCAGAAACCATGTTGAAACCGGCCACCACAACCATCAGTGTCAGTATTACCCAAACGTTCATATCAAGAAGCTGCAGCCAGTCAAAAATATGGGGATATCTTTCCCTTATATTTGTAACACGAAGTTGTGCACGGTCTTGGGTAAAGGTGTAGCCCACTTCTTCGAACACCTGGTGTGAAACTCTTTCAAGCTTTTCGAAATCTTCCAGTATAATTTCAAAACCACTTACCTGATTCTCATCCCATTCGTTAAGCCTTTGTATATGCTTGATATCGGCCAGTACAAAATGTTTGTCCAGCTCTTCAAGCCCCGTTTCGTATATTCCCTCTACAGTGAAGCGCCGTGCTCTTGGTGGATCCTGAACAAAATACATTCCAAAATCGTCACCAACATCCAGCCTTAAAAGGGAGGCTATACTTTGTGAGATAACCACGCTGTTTTTGGTAACAGTGTCACTTACACTGAAAGCCGAGCCTTCAACCATATTCTGTTCAAAGAAATCCCATTTGAAGTCACCGTCTATTCCTTTTAATATTACCCCCTGTATTTCATCTCCGGTTCTTATTATTCCCGGTTTGGTTGCGAAGGCCTGAATATGCCTTATTTCGTCAATATTTTGAAGTCGGGGCAAAAAATCCTGATCTCTTCTTATGGGAGTTGTTTCGTAGGAGATATTTGAATCCAGGTTGATTATGTGAATGTGAGAACCAAAACCTGCCACCTTATTGCTTATTTCATTCTGGAAGCCTGTTACAATTGCAACCGAAAGTATCATAACGGTCAGTCCCAGGGCAATACCTGCAATTGCAATGGCGACTATGGGTCGCGATATCCCTTTTTTATTATTTTGGCCCTTAACAAGGCGTTTTGCTATGAAAAGCTCTAGGTTCAACCTTTGTTTTTTTTTGCAAATTTAGCAATTTGCCCCGGTTTTTAATTATAATTGCACTATGAGAGGGATGCGGCAATTAATTAATGAATATGCTTTTTTTCGTAACGGCTTCCGGAGCTTATATTTCACAGGAAAAATAACGAATAAACTGCAATTTTTTGTTTTTCCGGCGATAATTTTTCCGGCTGTCAAAAAGGGCGTTTTTTCAGTTTTGTCACTGGCGTTGATATTAGCCTTTCACAATGCTTATTCTGCGGTGCCTCAATACGGAGATCCAAACGTTGCCGCAGAACGCACTGAAAAGTATTTGCCCCTGCTGAAAGGGAAAAATGTTGGGGTTGTAGCCAACCAGACCTCCCTTGTAGGGGAGACCCATCTTGTTGATACACTTCTGTCCATGGGGGTGGAGGTAAAGAAAATTTTCGGTCCCGAGCACGGATTCAGGGGAACAGGTGATGCAGGGGAGCACATGGAAAGTTATACCGATAAAAAAACCGGTTTACCTGTAATTTCCATATACGGCCAAAGGATGAAACCCGAACCTGAGGACCTTGATGGACTTGACATTGTTTTGTTCGATATACAGGATGTTGGGGTTCGCTTTTATACATATATCTCAACGATGCATTATGTGATGGAAGCCTGTGCCGAGAACGGGGTAAGTTTTATGGTGCTTGACCGCCCCAATCCGAACGGCTTTTATGTTGACGGTCCCGTACTCGAAATGAAACACAGCTCTTTTGTGGGGATGCATCCTGTGCCGCTCGTTCACGGAATGACAACAGGCGAGTATGCAAAGATGATAAACGGTGAAGGTTGGCTGAGAGATGGAATAGAGGCTGACCTTCAGGTAATAAGGTGCAAGGGGTATACCCATAACACCCTTTACAAACTGCCCGTTAATCCTTCGCCCAATCTTCAGACCCAGCTGTCAGTTTATCTTTATCCCTCACTTGGGTTAATGGAGGGTACGGTAATGAATGTGGGAAGAGGCACAGAATTTCCCTTTATGGTGTTTGGCCATCCTGAATTCAGGGATTCTGATTTTGCATATACAACCCGCAGCATTGAGGGAGCATCGACAAACCCAAAGCACAAGGGAGAGCTCTGCTACGGGATAGATCTGAGATCTTACTGTAAGGAGCAAATAATTTCCCGGGGGGCAGTCAATCTCAAATGGCTTCTCCTTGCGCGTGAAAGAGTCGATACTGACGAGTTTTTTAATTCCTTTTTTTACAGGCTTTCAGGTAATGACAAAGTGAAAAAGATGATAAAAAGCGGGGCAGGTGCTGCTGAAATAGCGCGAAGCTGGGAAGAGGAAGTCGAAGAGTTTAAAAAAATACGGAAAAAATATCTTTTATACGAAGATTTTGAGTGACAATAAAAAGCTTAGCCTTTCCGCCCCCAAGCTAAAGCAGCTTCATGAAAAAGCTCAGTCTTTTTGCCCCTAAACTAAAGCAGTTTCATCCTGTTGCGTGAGAAAAAAAGAGGCTGCCCTTTTGAGACAGCCCCTTTTTATCAAAAAATTTACCTTCGGCCTATGCCGGCGAAAATTTGAAGAACTTATTAATCCTCTTCCTCTTCTTCGTTGGCATATTTGACGTAAGTGTCAAGCCATTCAACCCATCTTGCCCACATGTCAAGTACGGTTTCTTCGGCTGACGGTCCATGGCCCTCGTAGGGATAGAAATAAAGCGATGCTGTTTTGCCAAGTCCGTTAAGGGCATGGAACATCCTTTTTGAATTTGTAGGCCAGGTACCCACATTGGTATCGTCTGCACCGTGGTACATTAGCAATGCCCCGTCAAGTCTTTCAGCCCAGAAAATGGGCGACATTGAGATATAGGCTTCTCGTCCTTCCCACAATATTCTTCTTTCGCGCTGGAATGTAATCGGTGTTAGCGATCTGTTATAGTTGCCCGCTCCCGCTATTCCTGCCTTGAAGAAAGAGGTGTGGATCATCGAGTTTGCTGTTCCGAAAGCACCGTAGCTGTGCCCCCCCAGTCCGAGCCTGCTGCGGTCCATGAAACCAAGCTCATCGCATGCATCCAGAATTGCAGTCCAGTTTCTTTGTATACTTTTTATAAAGTTGTCGTTATATTCATCCATTTCTCCCACTATAGGAAAGTCGGGTTGTACAACAGCATACCCCTGAGTTATCAGAAGCTGCATTGAGCGTGACCCGTGAGAACGGTAACTGTTTATATTTCTTCTTCTTGCTGCCCTGTCAAGTCCGTCCTGATCCTCATATTCCCTTGGATAGAACCAGAACATAGTGGGAAGCTTTTCTTCTCCGTCATAATCTTCGGGCAGAATGGCAGTTGCATGGAATGTTATGCCGTCTGGGCGCTCCACCTCAAACTCATGGTATTCCGCATTGGTTAGCTGCGGGGAGTAATCAACATTGTCTGTCAGTTTATCAGTTGAGCCGTCACGGGTATCCCTCAGGTAAGAGTCCGGCACTTTAGTGGGAGCTTCGCGACTTATCACTATCCTGTTCATTTCATCGTCAATTACCGCCAGCACTCTTTCATAAATGTCTTCTTCACTTTCAAATACCCTTGTTGTTTCACCGCTTCTTATCTCAACCTTATCAATGAAAGGCTGGGGAGCGTTTTCCGTCCATTCTTCATGATACTGTGTCCCTTGGAGATAAACAAAATTGCCGTCTGGTGAGATCCTTGTAATACGCTCACCCAGATCACCGTTTGTTGTCATAAGATTTCCGGGATTTTCGTAAAACTCATCTGTGTCCCACTTGTAAATAGTGTGCTTCTCTTCCGGGTCATCAAGGTGAATAGCATACAGATGCTCTTCGCCTCCTTCCCTTTCAGTTATAAAAAGGGTCTGGCAATCTTGCGAATACTCCAGGTTTCTTATTTCCGTTTCACTTTCATATATCACTTCCTTATCATCCTCTCCATATGGAGGCATCCACTTTATTACCTGGTCCATCAGCTTCTCGTGCTCCTCTTCTTCACCTTCCTCATTCTCTTCCGGAGGTGCTTCCTTTTGCAGGAAACTTATACCTTCGCCGTCAGGGCGCCATCTTACATTGCGTTTTTCCGGTTCGTCATTGTTGTCCTCGTCCCTTCCGTCACGTATATGACGGCTTCTTACTTCTGCCTTCACATCACCTTCAATGTTCCAAACTTCGTTAACATCAGCAAAAAGACTAACGGGTACAATATTTGAAAACGGCTTTTCAATTGTTGTAACACGCAGATATTCAGCATCCGGATCCATACTCACGCTTGAATAAAGGCCGGGCTCGCCTACTTCCTTCACTTCATTCGTCTCTACATTTATCCTTGCAAGCTGGCCGGTACCGTAATACTCAAGAAGCGATTTCTCATAGGGACCTTCGAGAAGGTTCTGATAGGTTCTAAGCTGGTTTTCATCTTCGGTGCTTACGCGAATCAGAAACTCATCTTCAGGGTTATCCCGCTGAGGCTTCGGATCACGATCTGCAGGAACAAGAACGGTTGTTATATACATCCCGTCGGATGACCATTCAATTGCGGAGGTCAGGGTTGCCAACACGGCTCTGGGTGTAATCCTTGTTGAGCGCCTACTGTCAACATCTGCAACGTAAATATGTGTTTCATTCTCATAGTGTGCAAAGTAGGCTACCTTTGATCCGTCAGGCGACCAGCTTGCACTGGATACCCTGGCGTCATCAGGTGTGCGGATCGAACGGGTCCGTCCCCTTTCCCATGGTATCAGCTCATAGCCCACTGATCCGCCTGTGGTAAACCTGCGATGGCGGCTTGCTGCAGTATCTATTTCAACACCTCCCAGGTTTTGATAAGGTTTTCCCATTCTTGCCATGGGAGTCAGACCGTCACTTATGGCGTTGAGAAAATAAGTGCGCTGGGGTCCAAGATTGTTCAGCGAAACGTTTTTATAACGCTCTGAGAGAACAAGATTTTTTATTTCCTCCGGGGGCTCCTGATAGCCCTGTTCGGTTAGCAACTGCTGCGAAAAAACACCGTTGCTTCCCGCAAACAGGAATAAAACCATAATTCCCCCAAATAACAATGCGTTTTTTTTCATTTTGTAAAAGGGTTTTGTGTTAATAAATCTATTAGGATTTCAATTGAACTGACAAAAGAACTTTTTTTTCAGGCCAGCGACCCAAATATAATAAAAACTGGAAGAAAACTGTTAATTTTTCCTAAACTTGTTTCGAAATGGGCTCAGGCGGCAACAAATACTGTGATGAATTTTTAAAATGGGCGCTGCCCAGAATGGACCTTTCCTGGAGTGGATACAGGAATGTAAGGGGACAGGTTTGCAAAAGAATAAAAAAAAGACTCTATGAGCTGAACCTTGTAAGTCTTGACCGTTACAGGGAATATCTGGAGTCTTCGCCCTCTGAGTGGCAGGTTCTTGACAGTTTGGCACGTATTACCATCTCCAGGTTTTTCAGGGACAAAAAATTATGGGATGAACTGGGAGACAAGCATTTACCCCTTATGGCAAAAGAGGCCTTTCTTCAAAGCCGTCCGCTCAGGTGCTGGTCAGCCGGCTGTGCTTCCGGAGAGGAGCCTTACAGCCTGGCCATTTTGTGGAGGCATAAAATTTTGCCGCTTTATCCGGACCTTAAACTTGAGCTTATCGCCACCGATGCCGATCCTTACATGATCAAAAGAGCACGCGAGGCTTACTACAGTTCTGGCTCGCTGAAAGAAGTACCCTCCGGATGGCTCGGGAGAGCTTTTTACAGGGGAAATTCACATTACCGCCTAAAGGAGGAGTACATAGAAATGGTTAAATTTTTTGAGCAGGATATAAGGGAGCAGATGCCCGGCGAAGAGTTCGATCTGATCTTTTGCAAAAATCTTGTGGCCATGTATTTTAAAAAAGAGCTGGCCGTAAGTGTTTTCAAAAATATTAGCCGCAGGCTGAAAAAGGGTGGATTGCTCATCCTTGGCAACCATGAAGAGTTTCCCCTTGATGAGATAAAAGATATTAAAGAGCTAAACAGGGGGCTTAATTTGTATATAAAGCGATAGAAAAGAAGAGGCTCGCTTATGCTGCCCTTTATCTGAGAAAAAACATATTACAGGTAATAGTTCATTCGAATATCGATCCTGACAGTATCCTCCCCTTTGATGGTAAACTTAAAATCTTCAAAAGCCGGTTTTCTTAAAGCAGTGTGGTAGTAATCTGAAAACCCAAACCCTTCCTTGGGGATCCCCAGGAAGTTTGTATCCATCTCCCCGTTGTCATTCTCATCATCCAGTACAGATATCCCGTATGTACCAGGCTCCAGCTCAATGGTTGTATTCATGCTTCCGTTCTCCATTTTATCTTTTGAAAGCTTTATGTCAATAATTCCCTCCTCTCTCGCAAAACCTTCGTGGTCTGTAAAAACACCCACAAGTATATTTCCCTTGTCGCTTCTTATTTCGGTGATATTAATTTTTACCGTTGTTTTTTCTTCTCCCTGGGGTGAAAGGGTAAGCGACATAAAAATAATGCAAATAATTGCGGCGGCTGATGATTTCACGATTCTTTTCAGATGCATTTGCAGATTTTGTAAAAGATGAAATTGCCGGTAGTTGATTTGTCTTTTAAAATTATGCAAATTTTTATTGTAAAGATATATTTTATATCTCACATATCAACGATGAGGCAATACATATAAAAAGCGGGTAAAAATTTATAGCCGGTGAAGAACGCGCCGGAGGCCTCATACTGCAGTCACCATATTTCGTAAAACAGCATTCTGAAAGCCGGCTTTGAGATCGGCAAAAATCTCTTTCACAGTTGTGATCTTTTCGGCCATGTAGGCATTGCTTCCGGCAAATGCATAACCCCTTTCCATTTTACCTTTATAGGCATTGTAAAGAGCTGTTATAATGCAATACGGGCTGCTTGAAACCTCGCACGTTTTGATGCAATGGAAAGGGCATTTTACCGGCATTTTCAATCCCTGTTTTATCTTGTCGATAAAATTGTTCCTGATAGCCCTGCCGGGCATGCCGACCGGACTCTGGATTATTTCTATATCGCTTTCGCTTGCATTTATATAGGTTTGCTTAAATTCCATTGAGGCATCACACTCTTCGGTTGTGACAAATCTGGTTCCTATTTGTACACCTTTCGCCCCCTTTTTTATAATGTTGAAAATATCATGGCCTGTATAAATTCCACCTGCTGCAATCACCGGGATTTCCCTTTCGGATTTTTCCTCAAAAGGCCTTATTTCGTCAACAACCTGGGGAACAAGCTCTTCAAGAGAATAGTTTGAATCCTCAAGCTGATCTTTTTTGAAGCCCAGATGCCCACCGGCCTTTGGCCCTTCCAAAACTATGGCATCCGGAAGGTAGTTGTAAGCCGATTTCCACTTATTACATACCAGCTTTGCTGCTCTGGACGAAGAAACTATCGGCACAAGCTTGGTTTTGCTCTCTTTGGTTAAAAACCCTGGCAAATGCATCGGCAGTCCCGCACCGGCAAAAATAATATCAACTTTTTCAGATATAGCTGTTTTAACAAGGTCTTCAAAATTTGACATTGCCACCATTATATTAACCCCGATTATACCGTTTGTCTTCTCCCTTGCCTTTCTTATTTCCGTTTTCAATCCTTCGGTATTGGCTTCAAGGTAATTTAATTCCGGGTTGCGGTGTACAAAACCCAGTCCGGCCGCCGAAATAACGCCTACTCCACCCTGGTTGGCTACTGCAACGGCCAGTCCCGACAAAGATATACCTACACCCATTCCGCCTTGAATTACGGGAACCGTTATGGTTAACCCTCCGATCTTTAATTCTTTCATTAATAAACTCTCCTGAATAAATTTTATCGGGCAAATGTAGTGTTAATAATTTGAAATATGTAAATATTTCAATAAAATGTTGCTGATTTTCATAAAAAATATTTTGCCCTGTATTGTACTGCTTCATTATACGAAAAAAGCACCTTATTGAGAGGGAATAAAGAATTGAACCACATTATACTACTTAATCCGGGGGGAATTCAATAAAACCTTGATCTCAACTTATTGTAAGGTTTAAATATAAAACGCATAATATTGTTTTATATTTTACCCAGGGGCTTTTATCTGCAGGCAAATTTAAATATATAGGGGGTACCCGTTTGCAGTTTTTTCGTTGACTCGGCTTGATTTGTTGAAAAAATTAGAAAAGGGAGATAAGCATCACCCCCGCCAGCATAAGCACGGCTCCGAAAGCTCTTTGCGGCAGGCCCTTTTCCTTGAAGATCAGTGCGCCCATTATCACCACCATGAGCGCACTGGTACGCTTGATAGAAATAACGTAGGCCACAAGGGTCATTTGAATGGCAAGCATCTGAAAAATCAGCGTCAATGCAGTAAAAAATCCCACGGGAAACAGCTCCCTTGCTTTTGATTTGAGCTGTCCGATATCTTTTGATGCAAAGGTCAGGGCCACCGGTATCATTCCGATAAACAAGAAAGTGGAAATCGAGATAACCCAGAACACCGGACTTGAGTTTTGCACGCCCACTTTATCTACATTTGATGTGATGCTCCATAAAAAGGCCACCCCCAGCATGTACCTTGGTCCCCTGTCTTTTAGGAGAGCCCTGAAGGGAGCCAGAAATCCCCTTTTTATACTTTTGATATTAAGCATGTATGAGCCTGCAACGATGCAGAATATCCCTGCCAACCCGTAATAGCCCGGAAACTCTCCCACTATCAGCGGGGAGGTAACAAGCAGGAAAAGCGGAGTAAAGGTTACCATGGGCACGGTAACAGAAAGATCTGAATGTTGTATCGCTTTCAGGTAGAGGATTGTGACAAACACATTCATTGACCCCCCTACTATCAGTGCAGGCACAAAATTATCACCAAGCTCAGGTATATCGATGAAAAAAAGCACCGGCAAAAGCAAAGGCAAAGCAAAGAAGCGCATTGCCATGGCAACAATGAAGGGGTTGATGTTTCTCAGGTTGAATTTGCTGAAAACATCCTTCAGTGCCTCACACAATGCTGTTAATAAAGCCAGTACAAGCCAGTGCATATCAACAATTATTCCGCTTTAAAAAAAGCAAAGGTAAAATTAATCATACAGAGTTAACATATTTTCCTTTATCGGCCAGTAACCGAAATTTGATTTTTAAGGGGCGATAAACCAAAAAGGTAAAACAAAAAATTATATTTGTATTTCTCAACAATACTTGAAATGCAAACAGACTCATCAGAAAAAACTCCCTCAATTATAAAGGCCTCAGGTGAAAGAGAGCCCTTCTCAAGGGAAAAGCTTGCCGGTTCGCTGCGAAATGCAGGTGCCAATGAAAAGAACATATCCTATGTGCTTGAAAAGATAGATTCCTGGATTCGTGATGGTGTTACAACAAAAAAGCTTTACAACAAGGCTTTCGCACTGCTGCGCAGTCTGAGGCGGGCCGATGCCGCCCGTTACAGTTTGAAAAAAGCGATCATGGAGCTTGGCCCAACCGGCTATCCCTTTGAGCATTTGATTGGACAATTGCTGAGTCACCAGGGTTTCCGGGTTGAAGTAGGTCAGATGGTCCAGGGACAGTGCGTTGATCACGAGGTTGATGTGATTGCAACAGCAAACAACAAGCAATATTTTGTAGAGTGCAAATACTTTAACAGTCAGGGCAAGCAGGCCAATGTGCAGGTTCCCCTTTACATCCGCTCACGGGTTGACGATATAGTAAGAAAACGCGAGAGCCTTCCCGGTTTCAAAGACTATTCATTTTACGGATGGGTTATCACCAACACCCGTTTCACAGAGGATGCCGAAGTGTACGGCAAATGTGCCGGACTTACACTGATAGGCTGGGATTATCCCAAAGGCCACAGCCTGAAAGAGATGATCGAGCAAAATGGATTTTTTCCCGTAACCGTTCTGACCAACCTGACAAAGCAGCAAAAGCATACACTTTTGGAAAAAGGAATAGTCCTTTGCAGGCAGATAGACAGTAAACCCGGTTTACTCGATCAGCTTGACCTTAAGGAAGCCAAAAAAAGAAAAGTTACTGAAGAGATTGGCGACCTTTGCAGCAGGTAAGAATCTGAAGAAGGGCTGGGTGTGGGGAGGATGTTGAACAGGAAAGGACTGATTTTAAACAGGATGTCCTACTTGAGGTGAATCGGTTCAATCAGCAGGAGGAGCAGCTCATAACTGCCGCAAGAGCCGATACCATTGCACGCCAGGGATATGATATCTCACGTGAGCGCTTTATGATAGGCCAAGTTGATGTAATTGAACTCAATACTGCCCAAAGAGAAAGAGATGAGGCAAGGCGCGGCTATATACGGGCACTTCGCAACTTCTGGCAAATGTACTACAATGTCAGGGAACTGACTTTGTATGATTTCAAAAGGGAGGAGCCCATTGAAGAGGATTTTGACGAGCTTTTGCTTTAAATTGCTGAAAGAAAAGCTTCCTGCCTAATAAATTCTTTTAAAAAATCTTCATATATTTACTCTTGTTCGGGAAGATAAAAATATCGCATCATGAGAAAGATAATATTGAGCAAGGTTGATCACCTCAGGATACAAAAATGTATAAAAGATGCTATGTCAAGCGGGTCAATATCTGGTAATGAAGCGGAGCGTTTAACAAAGGAACTCGAGATTGCAAAGGTGGTTGAGCCGCAGGAGATCCCGCCCGATGTGGTAACGATGCACTCTGTTGTTAAGGTAAGTTTTTTGAATACAAAAAAACAGGTGCAGTTCCAGCTTGTATACCCGAGGGAGGCTGATATGAAATCGGGGAAGATATCGATCTTATCGCCGGTTGCTACCGCCCTTATCGGCTACAGGAAAAACGATGAGCTTGAATGGATCGTGCCTGCGGGGGTAACAAAGATCAGAATAGATGAAATAGTTTACCAGCCCGAGGCGGCTGGCGATTACAACCTGTAAAGACCATGCAGCTGCAACCCAATGGGTAGTCTGAAAAATATATTTTTAAATTAAAATCTTTAAATGATGAGAAAATTTTTTGTAATACCCTTAGTTATTGCTGTTATTGCAGGTTGTGGTGAAGGCAGGGGCAGGTTTGGCGATACCGAGCCCAACAGCAGAATTGAAGATGCCAATGAGGTATCCTTTGGCGAGTCGTTTCTTGCAAAAATTTATCCTGAAGGTGACCGTGACTGGTACAAGGTTGAAGTGAGCGAACCGGGCTACATCAGAGTTCAGGCAAGTGATGTAACTGATGAGCTGGACCTTCAGGTAGCCTTCGCACTTTATCAGGAATGGGAGGCTAATACCGAACAGAGGCTAAGAAGCTGGAACCGTTTGCCTGATGCATTGCCGGTGCATGAGGAGGGGACCTATTATTTTGTTATGAGAGATGAGTGGGATAACAGTTACAGCGAAGAGCCCTTTCAGGTAAAAGTTGATTTTCTCGAGGAGTTTGACCCCTATGAGCCCAATGATGCGCCCGAAGATGCAAAACTGGTAGAGCCCGGCGAGGAGCTTGATTTTGCCATTTTTCCGTTGGGTGACCGGGATTGGTTTAAGGTAGATGTACCAGGACAGGGTTACCTGTCGGTTTCATCCAGAGGTGTGCCCTCGGGGGTTGATCTGCAGGTGAGGTTTGCGGTTTTTGATGAGTGGGCAAGTCCTCAGGTCAACCATCTGAGAAGCTGGGGCGATGTTCCAGATGCATGTTTCATTCCCGGTGAAGGTGAATACTATGTCGAGTTCCGCGATGAGTGGGATAACTCATATTCGCAGACCCCATTTATGGCAAAAATTGACTTTATCGGGGAGATGGATATTTATGAGCCCAATAATGAATTTACCGATGCTAAAGAGGTCATGGCAGGCGATACAATTAATATTGCCGTTTTCCCCAGAGGCGACAGGGATTTCTTTAAGATAAACACCACGCAGTCCAACACCCTCTCATTTCAGGCCAGGGATGTGCCCTCGGCTATTGATCCTCAGGTTGCCATATACACGGTTGACCCTGATGATATGAATAATCTGATATCACAAAGCGGCTGGGAAAAATTTCCCGCAGAATTTGTTGTGGAGCCAAACAGTGAATATTACTTCTGCATACGCGACGAATGGGATAATGCAAGTTCCCCCGAGCTTTTTACGGTAAGGATTGAATAGCAGTTAAGTTCCCTCATTCAATATCCGGGGTTTAACCGATAAATATTCGGCCGTAAAGCTTTTAGTAACTCTTTTTTAAACCGGACCTGTATTGCGGACTAAAACGGGGGCTTTTCCCGCTTATAGGTCATTTTGTTGCCGGATACTAAAAAATTGACCGTCAATACTGATGGTTATTGAATTTTTTTGCCGAAATTTGCACGTTGAATTTAATTCATAACTTAAACTGAAGGCTATGAGCACTAACTTAATAATACTGATTATCGCCGCCCTGGTTGTTCTGATCGTGATTTTTACCTACAACAGACTGGTAAAACTGAGGAATAACAGGGAAAAGGCTTTTGCCGACATTGATGTGCAGCTGAAGCAGCGTCATGATCTTATTCCCCAGCTTGTTGATGCCGTGAAGGGTTATATGGATCATGAAAGAGAGTTGTTAACCCAAATAACCGAGGCTCGCTCAAAGGCAATGAGTGCAGGCAACATCAATGACAGGATAGATGCCGAAAACCAGCTTTCAGGTGCACTGGCGGGACTGAGGGTTGCCGTTGAGGCTTACCCCGATCTGAAGGCCAATCAAAATTTCATGAACCTTCAGGAGGAGATTTCCGATGTTGAAAATAAGCTTGCAGCCTCCAGAAGGTACTTCAACTCCGCTACCAAAGAGTTTAACAGTGCCATACAGGTGTTCCCGGCAGTGCTTTTTGCAGGTATGTTTGGCTTCAGGCGCCAGCAGATGTTTGAAATATCCGCCGAGCAGAGAGAAGCGCATGAACGGGCACCTGAAATAAAATTTTGATAAACTATGAAGTACGTTGGTATACAAACCCAGGTATGGAACAACAACCTTAAGTCGACCATCCTCCTTTTAATGTTCCCGGTCGTTTTGCTGGGGCTTGCGTGGTTGTTTATATATTTTACAAGGCCGGAGCATCATACAATTGACGATGTACACTATACATTCGCCGGGGCTGTTCCCTGGATCATAGCCGGTGTGCTTATATGGTTCCTGATAGCATGGTATGCAAACACATCCATGATACGCATGGCAACCGGAGCGAAGCCGCTGGAGAGAAAAGAGAACAAAAGGGTTTACAATCTTGTTGAAAACCTCAGCATTGACGCCGGCATGAAAATGCCCAAGGTCAATATTATAGAGGATAATTCGCTTAACGCTTTTGCCAGCGGTATTAACCAAAAAACATACACCATCACCCTCACACGTGGCATAATTAACAAGCTCAACGATGAAGAGCTTGAAGGGGTGATAGCTCATGAGCTCAACCATATAAGGAACAGGGATGTGCGTTTGCTGATAGTATCCATAATATTTGTCGGGATATTTGCCGTGCTTGTGCAGGTGATACTGCGCTCCTTCATTTATTCCAGCATGATGAGGGGAAGGGGCGGCGGAGGTGGCGGCAGGAACCGCGGCCTTGTGATGCTTATTGCCCTTGCGCTTGCTATAGTAGGTTTTTTCATAACATCGCTTTTCAGGTTTGCTATTTCGCGCAAGCGTGAATATATGGCTGATGCGGGTGCTGCCCAGCTTACTAAAAGACCCGATGCCCTGGCATCGGCTTTGAGAAAAATATCACAAAAGCCCAAAGTTGAAGGAGTCACCAGGAAGGATGTCTCACAACTTTTTATTGAAAATCCTAAGGAGTCTCAAAAAGATCTCTTCTCATTTTTCAATGGACTGTTTGCCACGCATCCGCCCATCGAGAAGAGGATAGCTGTTTTAGAGCAGTTTTGATCAGATTTTTTCCATTTCCCTGAGCTTCCAGAAGCACCTTGCAGTTGCGGTAATATCACATGCTGCATTGTGAGCTTCTTCAAAATGGGTCCCGAAAAGTTTATAATGAAGCTCCGAAAGCTTCGGCCATTTGTATCCGTAGCGTCCGGGTAAGGCACAAAAGTCTATCGTGCTTTGCATCGTGCATATTTTTCTTTTTGAATATACACCGTTGCTTATGCCGTTGCGCAGGAATTCGGCGCCGATTATCTTCTCGTCAAAGGAAAAGTTGTGTGCAACAAGGTGGGTGGACTCCTCCATGAGCTCGCTGAATTCCTGAAGCACCTCCCTGACGGGATGCCCTTCACTAATTGCCCTTTCGGTTGTAATTCCGTGAACCTTTGATGCGCCCGGAGGTATGGTAAATCCTTCCGGCCTTATTATATAGTCACCCCCCGTTATTTTATTGCCGTCATTGTCATATAACAGGTACGCCAGCTGCACAAGCCGCGGCCAGTTGTCCAGGTCGGTAACCGGCGCTTTCCAGTTCCTTGGCAGCCCCGTCGTTTCAGTGTCAAAAAATAAATACATGATTAGCTGCAGATTTGTATTTGCATATCATCCGGCAATATAATTAAAAATTAGTTTTTTTTGAAAAACTACCGGGAGAGGCTTAAAGGGCTGATTAAAAAAATAAAAATTTAAGCAATCTGTTTTGATTTTTTTTGTAACTATGCTAAAGTGTAAATACCAGTTGAAAACTGTACCATTTTTTGGTTGAAAAGTATACCACTTATCGATCCTTATCTTCGCTCATTTATAATAAATGAAAGAAGATTAAAAAATGATATTGTTATGAAAAAACACCTGATTCTTGTTGTATCTGGCTTATTGGTGGTTTTAGGAGCATTTTTAAAAGTAATCTATGAGAGCGGTGTTTGCTTGATATCAATCGTACAAATATTAAACTAATAGACAATGAGTTATTATAGCGTGTTAATGAAGCTTATCTCTTTTGGCCGTATGTTCCTCCGGGTAGAGCGGTTTGTTGCCTCCCCGCTCCCCCACAGATCCGGACGAGCGCCGTTAACGCATCCGGTTCCTCGGTAATCAGTTTCGCAAAGACG
>Ga0207421_10003133_pt1 | contig 19886 bp, 15 predicted proteins | sample SodLakKL_010_SED_4_FD_187542 | JGI IMG/M metagenome (GOLD analysis project Ga0207421, IMG submission 187542) | Alkaline sediment microbial communities from Lake Tanatar, Kulunda Steppe, Russia - 8KL_010_SED (SPAdes) (version 2) | ecosystem: Environmental > Aquatic > Non-marine Saline and... | reverse complement strand
ACCCGAACCCGTTCAACCCGACCACCAACGTGGTGTACGAATTGAGCGAACCCGCCGATGTACGACTTGAAGTCTTCAACGTGCTGGGTCAGCGCGTGGCGTTGCTGCATGATGGCGCTCAGAGCGTCGGTACACATACCGTGCAGTTCGATGGCTCCCGCCTCACAAGCGGCGTGTACATTGTCCGCATGACTACGGCCGGGCAGACCTTCACCAATAAAATGTTGCTGGTTAAATAATAATTGTGAATGGTGAATTTTGAATTGTGAATTTTGGGGGTCGGACGTTAGTTCGGCTCCCTTTTTTTGGGGGAGGTAGTAGGTAGTCTGAAGGGAAACACTAAAAAGGAAGTCACTAAAAACACAAAAAAGTTTGATGAGAATCTTTCTAACCAAATACACTAAGTGTATTTTTCTGATTTTCTTGTGAAAAGCCTATCATTAGTACAGTACTATACTTGAACAATTGGAGGATGGGATGATGGCTGATAAAAATAATGATTATGATGAGCTCGGTGACGAGTATGAAAAAATTGCAAAGCAGATAGTTAATTCAGCATATAGAATCCATTTTGATTTAGGTCCCGGGCTACTAGAAAGTGTTTATGAAACCTGTCTGGCGCATAAGCTCAGAAAAGCGGGCTTATCAGTTGATACTCAAATAAGATTGCCGATAGAGTATGATGGCCTGCAGTTTACTGAAGGTTACAGAATCGATTTACTTGTTGAAGATATGGTAATTGTCGAACTTAAGTCAGTATCAAGAATAGAAAATGTGCATATGGCTCAGCTATTGACATATCTTAAATTGTCGGGCAAGAGACTTGGCTTCCTAATTAATTTTAATGCTTTTTCACTCAGAAATAATATCAAACGTTATGTGCACTAATTTTTTTCGTGGTTTTTCTGTTTTTACTTTTTTAGTGTTTACCCTTTTTCTTTTTTCTAGCTGTCAGCAGGATTCGAAAAAAGAAGCTGAGCCTGAGTCTGTTCCGGAGTGGGCGCAGGAGGCTATTTGGTATCAGATTTTTGTGGAGCGGTTTCGGGACGGGGATCCGTCTAACAACCCGACTCTCGAAACCATTGAGGGTTCCTGGCCGCACAATAAGCCAGACAGCTGGCAGCCTACCCCATGGGGACACGACTGGTACGCTGAGGAAGAATGGGCCGTCGAAAGCGGTAAGCCGTTTTATGAAACCGTTCACATGCGGCGCTACGGAGGTGACCTGCAGGGCGTTATGGATAAGCTCGACTACCTCGAAGACCTGGGCATCACAGCTATCTACTTCAATCCGCTAAACGACTCGCCTTCATTACATAAGTATGATGCGCGCAGTTATCACCATATAGACGTAAACTTTGGCCCGGACCCTGAAGGTGACATGGAGCTCATAGCGCAGGAAGACCCGGCCGACCCTTCAACCTGGGTGTGGACGTCCGCCGATAAGCTGTTTCTGGATGTCATCGAGCAGGCACACGCCCGCGGCATTCGGGTGGTGATGGACTATTCCTGGAATCACACCGGCATCACGTTCTGGGCGTGGCAGGATATACTTGAAAATCAGCAGAATTCACCATTTGCCGACTGGTACCAGATTGACAGCTTCGATTCCGACACCAGCTCCTTTTCCTATCCGGGCTGGGCAGGCGTGCCTGAGCTTCCTCAGTTTCGCCGCTACGATTCCGTTGATGAGTTCGAGCACGGCGATCTCATTCCAGGCAATTTCCATCCTGAACTGGTTAACCACATTTATGCCGTAACCGAGCGCTGGCTGGCACCCGATGGCGATACGAGCCGCGGCATCGATGGCTTCCGGCTTGATGTGGCCGAGCTCATACCGGTAGACTTCTGGAGAGATTACCGCGAGTTTGTGCGAGGTATTAATCCGAATGCCTATCTGGTGGGTGAGCTCTGGTGGGCCGACTGGCCGGAAAAGTTGATGGATCCGACCGAATGGCTGCAAGGTGATATTTTTGACGCGGCCATGAACTACCGCTGGTATCGTCCGACAAGGCAGTGGCTGGGCGGCGCATCTCCGGAACTGGATAGGCCAACGGAGTATGTTCAGCATTTGGATTCGATTTCGGCCGGGCTTCGACCGGAAGTTCTTCGCGCCCAGATGAACCTCACCGCCAGCCACGATACGCCACGGTTCAGTACCTCAATTTTTAATCCGGGTCTCAATAAATATCAGGTAAATCCGCGCGAAAATCCGGATTATATGCTGCACCGCCCCGACGATCGTACCTGGCGGGATGTCCGCCTGATTCTGGCCCAGCAGTTCACATGGGTGGGAGCACCTCACGTGTGGATGGGTGATGAGCTAGGGATGTGGGGAGCCGACGATCCCGACAACCGCAAGCCGCTTATCTGGCCCGACCGGCAGTTTGATGATGAAGTGGCTCATCCGTTTGGTCTGGATAAACCCGTTGATCGCGTTCAGCCCGATCCGGAAATGCACAGCTATTATCGTCAGCTGATTCATCTTCGCAGGGATAATCCTGTTTTTGCCTATGGCGATCTCGAATATGTGCTCACCGATGATCAGAGAAACGTGCTGGCCTACGAGCGCACGCTGGATGAGGACTACGCCCTCATCATCATAAACAACAGTAGTCAGCCCGCTGATATCGAGCTGGATCTGCCGGATCTGGTCCGCAGCGGCCTCACCGATATGCTTGGCGATAATGTGATAACCTGGAATATTCATCAGGACCAGTTCAGAGCTACCATATTGCCAAAATCGGCAGCTATACTGATGAACTAGGTGAAGGTCGAAGGTCGAAGGTCAAAGGTCGAAGGTCTCTTAAATTCTGGCATTGACTGAAGATTTTTGAGAGTTGAGCGAAGCGAAATCCCGGCCCGAAGGAGTCGGGGCTGATTCTTGATTGCTAATCTTTGAATATTTGTCACCTGTCACCTGTTACCTGTTACCTGTTACCTGTTACCTGTAATTATCCTCTTCACAAAACCTCATATTTTATTTAAAATCGCTGGGAAATTCTGACATTAAATTACGCATATAGCTGAAATTCAGTCAGTTGGGTTAAATCATCGACCCGATTGAAATTCAAATTAAGTTATGCGTTATGAAAAAAACAGCTTCTCTGCTTAAGACTGCCATATGGATATCTGTGGTATTAATAACGGCCGGTTACTTATCGGGCTGTTCTGAAGATGTTACAGGATCAAATAATGACGATCCGGATATAGCCGGCATTTCATTTACCGTTAGCGGTGGATTTGATGCCGATTATGAAAGGTCCGGCGCGCTTTTGGGCTATACCTTCGATGGTGACTACTTTTATCAACTCTTGATTGACAGGCCGGCTAACGTAGACTGGGACCTCATTATAACAGGACCTCCCGGCGAGGGAATAGATGAAATTGCGGTAGGGGAATATGAAATAACAGACGACTTTACAAGAATGAGTGCAACCTTCGTAGACCGGTCTGTTAGCCCGCAACGCACCTGGACTTCCCTTTTTGAAGGAATGGGAGGTACTTTTGTAATTACCGGATTGCAGTCTGGCATAGCTACAGGAAGCTTCTCTTTCTCGGCAGGCCAGATTGGTGAAAACGTCCCGGAAGATGAACGTTTTGTGGACATAGAAGGGACGTTTCAGGTGCCCGTAAATCCTAATAATTAGTACTAAAACTTAAATTCAATCATCTATCAAACCAATGAAAAAAAATATACTTGTTATAATACTTTTGTCATCATTTATGATATATGCCTGCTCCGACGACTCCGGAAGCAGTAACGACCCTTTTGACGATAACGTGAGCTTCACCGTTAGCGGCCATACTGAGGGGGCTTATGCAGGTTACGGGGAAGTGGTCGTTTTTTCATCAAGCGGTTTTACAAGCTGGGGCCTGGATTCCTACGACATACCTGATGACACCTACTTTCTTTCTATTGAAGCTTTTGATGGAATGGACGTGATAAATGGAACAGGCACCTACAGCATTGGCGGAGTTGATGAAGCTGATTTCTTTGCTTTTTTCAGCCAGACCAACAGCGATATATTTTATGAATCCGTAAGCGGTACGTTTACCCTTACTACCCTGAATGCAAACCGCGCGGCAGGTACCTTTCAGTTCGATGCAAGCGGGTGGGATTCTGAGAGTCAGGATAACGTTACCATCAATATTCGAAACGGCGAGTTCGACGTAAGGATTTATGAAGGGGAACAGTAGTTTTTTGGGCCTCCACTCGAAAGTCACCAATTAGCTAACATAAGGTTTGCTTAAAACAGAATCCTGATGGTCTCAGCCTGCTGCGGTTTATCGCGGGACCTTCAGGATTTTTTTATGAATTACTGCTGGTTGAGTATGTCATCTCAATACCTGCTTTCTATAACCCGAATTATTCACGAAAAGGTATTTGTTCTTGATTAAGCTTTTTTCTCTTCAACTAAGCTCACAACAAAATGTCTTGGTGAATAATCCGGGATAAGCCAGGGTAAAAGTACAACATTAATAAAAATTGATGGTTATGCTTGAAAATGCGACAAAATGTTATTAGATTACGACAGTTGGCGTAATGTAGTAACATAAACAAAGCATCATGGATATCATCAAAGATACAGCAATAGAATACCTCACAGAAACAAGCCACCGCACGTTTCTGGCCATATCGCGCAGCGGGGTTACATCTTCCGATTTTTTGCGTCTGTACCGCGAGTACGATTTCAGTCTCGCAGACTGGGCTTTCATGCTGGGTATATCCGAGCGCAGCCTGCAGCGTTACATCAAAACAGATCATACCTTTACGGTGGGCGAGTCCGAAAAGCTGTTGCGGCTATCTCACTTGCTTAATCGTGGCCTTGCTGTATTTGGTAACAGCGGCCGGTTTCAGGAGTGGCTTAAAGAGGGTACGCCAGCCTTAAGCGGCGATTCTCCGTTCGAACTTCTCGATACTATATTCGGTCTCGATATGGTATTAGACGAGCTGGGCCGTATCGAGCACGGCATTCTGGCCTAACCCGAATTATTCACGAAAAGGTGCTATTGTATTACTAAGCAATTCATATAAAATTAATTACAATAATATAACGTATATCCAAAAATGAGTGCCCTACTATTGCCGCGGCATTTTCTCGTGAGCTTCGTTGAAAGAAAAAAAGCTTACTCAGGGTACCAAAAGTACCCTTCCGCCGCTTTTACCCCTTTGCCTTGCTTACAAAAAAATCTCTTGGTGAATAATCCGGGTTAAGCCAAATTTCATGGAAGTTTACAGAGTAACTACCGAAAAATGGGCAGACGATATTTCAGGTGAAGGAGCGCGAATATTTGGCGGGCGCTGGAATCATAAGGGAGTGCCTGCCTTATACTGCTCGGAACACCGCTCTTTATGCACACTCGAGGTATTGGTTCATGTTAAGCTGAACAATATACCCACTGATCTCAGGCTGGTTACCCTTCATATACCAGACGAAATTGAAGTAAATACGCTGAGCCATTACGAACTTCCGTCGGACTGGGATGGTTTTCCCTACGATTCGTTTACTCAGGATACCGGCACAAGCCTGCTGAAATCGAAACGGGCTGTTGGAACAAGGTTGCCATCATCGGTAATACAGCAGGAGTTTAACGTGATGCTGAACCCGCTTCATCCGGATTTCAATCGGGTTATAATTCAGGATATTGAGCCGTTGCCATTAAACCGGTTTCTGGCTGATCCGAACTAATTCCGACTGTATTAAAAAACGTTAGATGCCTTGCTTTTATCAAAAGGCTGCGCTATTGTAAACAACGCTGAAACGCGTGGATCGAAACTTAAAAGGAAGCACATTTCCGAAAGACTGACCAGAACTGAACCAAACTGATTTTACTATGAGCCTGAACAAACTACTGCTGATTATTGCTGCCTTCACCCTTTTATTATTCTCTGCGTGCAGCAGTGAGGAAGGAGCTGATCTGATTCTCTATAACGGCGTTATTGCAACAATGGACGATTCCATGTCCGAAGCTGAAGCCGTGGCCGTTCTTGGCGACCGCATTATAGCCGTAGGCACGGCTGATGAGGTGCTCGCACATGCCGGCAGAAATACACAGCGTATCGATCTGGAGGGTCGATTTGTGAGTCCGGGCTTTATAGAAGGTCATGCCCACTTTCCCGGTGTTGGTGAGCTTCGCATGCAGCTTGATCTTCTTGGTGTAGAAAGCTGGCAGGAAATTATAGCTATTGTTGAAGAGGCCGTAGCCCAAGCTGAAGACGGTGACCTCATTCTGGGCCGCGGATGGCACCAAAACGACTGGACGATTGAACCTGAGCGTATGGTCGGAGATTTGCCTCATCATGAGCAGCTCAGCGCAGTATCGCCAAATAACCCCGTAGTTCTGCGTCATGCCAGCGGACACATGCGCTTTGCCAATGCATACGCAATGGAGATGGCCGGAGTGGACAGCGACACGGAGAATCCGCGCGGTGGCGAGATTGTTCGTGACGAAAACGGCGATGCTGCAGGACCGTTTCGCCAAAGAGCAATGGATCTGCTTCTTGAAATCGAGCAAAACTGGCAGCCGAACGTGGCTGAAGTTATGCAAAACGCCAATGAAGAATCACTTCGCTACGGAATAACAACTTTCGGTGATGCAGGCACGCCGGTTTCGCTTATCGAGCAGATGATTGAGATACATCAGTCGAATCCTCTTTCGGTTCGTCTGCACCTGATGGCCCGCGATTCGAATGAAAATCTGCGCGATGGCCTTGCGCGTATTGCAGGTGAAATAGAAAATGATCCATACTTCGCGGTAAGCGGAATTAAAAAAGCAATCGATGGTGCGCTTGGAACACACGGAGCGTGGATGGTTGATCCGTACACCGACCGCCCTGAAACCTCTGGTTTTAACACCACACCCCTGGATGAAATTTATGAGGCCGGTGAACTGGCGCTTCAGCACAACCTGCAGATGGCCATTCACGCAATTGGTGATCGTGGTAACCGCGAGGCTATGGATATGTATGAAGAGCTCTGGGAAAATCACGGAATAGAAGGGACAGATCTCAGATGGCGGATTGAGCATGCGCAAAACCTGCAGCCTGATGATATCCCCCGACTGAGTCAGCTTGGCCTGATTGCTTCTATGCAGGGCGTACACGCCACTTCAGACGGGCCGTGGGTGCCGCAGCGAATTGGTGAAGAGCGCTCGCGCCACGGAGCCTATGTTTGGCGCAGCCTGCTGGATGAAGGCACTGTGATTATCAACGGAACCGATGCGCCGGTTGAGCGTCTTGATCCATTGCCAAGTTTCCACGGTTCAGTAACCCGCGAAATGAGAAACGGAGAGCAGTTCTTCCCCGAGCAGTCCATGACCCGGGAAGAAGCCCTTCGCAGCTACACCATCGACGGCGCCTATGGCATCTTTCGCGAGCACGAATTGGGCTCAATCGAGGTAGGCAAGTTTGCAGACTTCACCATTTTCGACCGCAACCTGCTTACCGTTTCCGATGATGAACTCCGCGAAGCGAAAGTCACCCACACCATCGTTGGCGGAAAGGTTGTCTATACAGCATCCGAACAATGATGAGATTCTGGCAAAGCAATTTTAAGTTTTAAGTTTTGAGTTTTAAATGGATTTGTCCAGCGAATTAACGCAGATTACCGCGAATTAAGATAACATTTACGAATGTTGCTAAATAAAAAACCAATTCAAAATTCAGCACCTGCCTGCTGCGGCAAGCCATCAGGTTTGGCAGGCAGGCCTGTCTGCCGCGGCGAAGACAGGCAGGTTCAAAATTCACAATTATCATGACAATTGACGAAGCAAGAAGCTTACTGCACGAATGGATTGAGGCCGAGAGTCTTCGGCATCATTGTGAGATGGTGTCTGTTGCAATGACGGCCTATGCAGAGAAGCTGGGGAAGGATGAAGCCGAAGCTTTTGATTGGAAGCTAGCCGGATTGCTGCATGATCTGGATTGGGAGAAGGAGCCCGATGCACATCCCAATCACGCCTTGGATCATGTGTTTCCGAAAACGGATTTGTCTGAATCAGTCACCGAAGCAATCCGGGCCCACGCTCCCGAGCGGACCGGAAAACAGCCCGAAACTGAAATTGAGCGCTATCTGTACGCCTGTGATGAGCTTTCCGGCTTCATGCATGCGGTCTCGCTTATGCGCCCTGACGGATTTGGCGGAATGAAGGCGAAGTCCGTGACCAAAAAGCTGAAGGATAAAAAGTTCGCCGCCAACGTAAGCAGAGAGGATATCAAAAGAGGGGCGGAGTTAATTGATACTGAGCTGAACGAGCATATTTTGTTTCTGGCCGGCGTTTTCGAGAAGAATACATAATGTTTGTCCAGAGAATTACGCGAATTATTAGGATTAGTTTGGGGCAAATTAGGGCGTTAGTTGATTGGGACCACAGTGTTGGACAGAGTTGCACAGTTTTGTCAGAGCAGCATTTGATTGAAAACTAATTCACAATTCACCATTCACCATTCAAAATTATGATTTGACGGCTTGAAAGAGCTAAGCGGTTTCAAGCACTTTTGAGTAGCTTAAAGATCATAATCTATAAACGCCAGCTGAGTGATTACCGGCACATCAAGCGCCTGACAGACTTTGATGGTGTGGCCCGTTCCACCGTCGAGGGGTTTGGCCGGGTCGACGTAGAAAAAGCCCAGCACGGGTTTTGAGAAGCCGGCATCTTCCGAACCGGTGACCTTTAGCGTGTCGCGAAGCAGGTATTTGGCCTGAGCTGCCGCTTTACCTTTAGGTTTTTCTTTGGCGTATTCAAACAGATCTCTTCTGTTTTCATTTGCGCTGGCGCTCAGATAGTTGATTTCATCATCTTCGACTTTTGAGATATCATCATATGAAAGCACCGAAGCTCCTTCGATTCGGTTTCTAAGCCCCATTCCCGGGGTTGGAACCACGTACTGAAGGCGTTTGGGATCGACCTCAGCCACGCCTTTGGCAAAATAGGTGTCAGAGCCACTCGCGTTGCCGGTGCGGAAAGTGACGGACGAGAAAGTCTGTGCCATCTTTCTGGCAAAATTCGTGAGCAGCGGGCCGTCACCGGGCTTTACCTTACGCCGGCCTTCAAGCAACACCACCGGAGAGTAGCTATTTTTGATGATATTTTTAACGAGATCGAGCGTCATATCATCATTAAACAGGATAGAGGAATTAGACATAGGGGAATTGTGAATTGTTGAGCGAAGCGAAATCCCGGCTCTTAAAGGTGTCGGGATGAATTGTGAATTTGGATCGGAGTGGCCTCAAAACTTAAAATTCAACACTCAAAATTTCCGGGCACCACTCCGCCGAGCTTCTTAACGCTATTTTTTCCGTAGGCTAGGATTATTGGTTCCATTTTTCGTCTTAGTGTTTTTAGTGCTTTTCTTTTTTAGTGTTTCCTTTAACTGCCAGCTCGATGATAATATAACAAATTGGGGTAAAGCCGCCTGTGGAGTCAATTAATCACTAACAGGTGAACAAGTGATGACAACAATAAACAGGATAAGGTGCAAACCTGAAGGAATATATGCAGGGGGGGTGACAGCATAGTGTCGCTCCGCTTAAAAATTTTAAATTTTGAGTTTTAAATTTTAAATGGGGGAGATGGGGAGATGGGGAAACTCCAAACTCAAAACCCCAAACAGGCGCAGAGAGCGAAGCGAACCGCCTCAAACGTGAGCGATAGCGAACCAAACGGCCTTCGAATGCCTCTGAGCCCGAGCGCTTTTCCGGGCCGTAAATAATCTCCCGATGGCCCGAGAAATTTTACTAAATTGTCAGGAATTGATCTATCACCAATCATCACAAATCGTATTATGAGAGTATCCCTTACGCTTTTTGCATTTCTGTTTATCAGCCTTTCGCTTTCCCTAACTATGGCTGATACAGCGGTAGCCGAAGATAATCCTCAGTGGATTCGCTACCAGTCGATTTCCCCTGATGGAAATCACATCGCTTTCACCTATATGGGTAACCTGTACCGCGTTTCGGCCGAAGGGGGCGAGGCGCGACAGCTTACCTTCCATCAGGGTCACGATTTCATGCCGGTGTGGAGTAACGACAGCTCTAAGATTGCCTTTGCTTCCGACCGTTATGGAAATTTTAACGTGTTTGTGATGGATGCACAGGGCGGCCCGGCCGAGCGACTCACCTGGCACTCAAATGATGAAAGCCCGTACAGCTTTTCGGCAGATGACGAGCACGTGGTTTTCGGAGCCTTACGTCAGGACCGGGCGGAGCATCGTCAGTTTCCGCACGGCTCGCAGCCTGAATTATATCAAGTGCCTGTATACGGCGGTCGCGTAGGTCAGCTGCTGACCGTTCCGGCCGAATTTGTACAGTTCAGTAATGATGGCGGCATCATGCTGTATCACGACAAAAAGGGTGGTGAAAACGAGTGGCGCAAGCATCACACGTCTTCCATAACCCGCGATATTTGGGAGTACAATACACAAACCGGCGAACATCGTCAGCTCACGTTTTCGGAGAACGAAGATCGTCAGCCTGTTTTCAATTCTGATGAGTCGGCATTCTACTTCCTCAGCGAGCGCGCGGGAAGTTTCAACGTGTTTAAAATGTCGCTTACCGAAAATACCGGCGTTGAGCAAATCACCGATTTTGAGCTTCATCCGGTGCGCTTTCTGAGCTACGGAAACGGCACGCTGTCGTTCGGGTGGGACGGCGAGCTCTACACCATGCGCGAAGGCGAAGAGCCACAGAAAGTGGACGTGAGTATCCGCACGCAGTCAGCGGCAAACACCGATAGCTTCATTACCATTAACGGCGGCGTTCGTGAAATGGCTGTATCACCTAACGGGAAGGAAATTGCATTCATCGCCCGAGGCGAAGTGTTTGTAACTTCCGAAGACGGATCCTTCACCAAGCGCATCACCAATACACCGCAAACGGAGCGCTTTGTTACCTTCACGCCTGATGGAAACGGAATCGTGTATGCAAGCGAGCGCGACGGCCGATGGAGTATTTATAAAACGGAACGCGTTCGCGCAGATCAGGAGCCGTTTTTCTACGCATCCACGCTGCTTGAAGAAAGCGTTTTAGTGAGTGATGATGTGGACAACTACATGCCATCATTCTCCCCCGACGGAAGTAAACTGGCCTATATTGCCGACCGCCGTACCCTTAGGGTGATGGATCTCGAGACTGAAGAAACCACCGACTTGCTAACTCCTGCAGATTTGTTCCACATGCAGGATGGCGATCAGTATTTCACCTGGAGCCCGGACAGCGAGTGGATTCTGGTGGGCTGGCGCAAGCTGCTCCATAATGCCGAAGTACTTCTTCTGGCGGCCGACGGAAGCGAAAGACGCAACCTCACCGAGTCTGGCTACATGGAAATGGCGCCAAAATGGAAGGGTGATGGCGAGCAAATTATATGGATGAGCAACCGCGACGGCCTTCGCAGTTATGCAACGAGCGGTCAGACCGAGCGTGATGTGTACACCATGTTCCTCACGCAGGACGCCTGGGATAAGTTCAACCTCAGCGAAAGCGACTACAAGCTGATGAAAGAAATTGAGGAGGCGCTCAGCGGCAATGGCGACAACGACAACGACAATGGCGACAACTCAGACGATGATACCAAGCTTGAGTTCGAACTGGATGAGGTGCGCGACCGCATGGCCCGCCTAACGATTCACTCCAGCTCGCTAAGCGACGCGGTGCTGTCTAAAGATGGCGAGACGCTGTATTATCTGGCCAGCTTCGAAGAAAATTACAATCTCTGGCAGACCAACATTCGCACCCGTGAAACCAGCATGGCCATTCGCCTCAACACAGGTTTCGGCAGCCTTACGTGGGATGACGATATGGAAAACCTGTATCTGCTCAGCCGCGGATCAATTTCAAAGCTTAATCCATCCGGCGGAAGTTCAACCAATATTCGTATTTCTGGTGAAATGACCTACGATGCCGTTGCCGAGCGCGAGCACATGTTCGAGCACGTGTACATCCGCACCAAAAACGTGTTTTATGAGCCGACTTTCCACGGCAACGACTGGGATCTGCTGTATGAAGAATATTCCAAATACCTGCCGCATATTGGTAATTCCTACGAGTTCGCGGAAATGATATCGGAAATGGTTGGAGAGCTAAACGTTTCACACGCCGGTGCCCGCTATTCCCGCAGTATCGACAATCCGGACGCAACCGCATCGCTTGGTATCTTTAAGGACTGGGATTACGAGGGTGATGGCATCCGGATCGATGAAATTCTCCGTGGTGGTCCGCTCGATCGTGCAGCTTACAACGTGGAGCCGGGCATGATCATCACCAGAATTGATGGAAATGAAATTACCCGTGATCACGACTATGTACGCTTCCTGAACCGCAGAGCCGGTGAGTTCACCCTGCTTGAAATTACCGATGAAAACGGCGACAATGCGCAGCAGATCATGATGAAGCCCATTACGCTGGGTCAGGAGCGCGGGTTGCTTTATCAGCGCTATGTGCGCATAAACGAGCGCGAGGTGGATGAGCTAAGCGATGGCCGCCTGGGCTACGTTCACATTCCCGGAATGGGCGACGGACCGTTCAGAAGCGTAATTCACGACATGCTGGGCCGTTTTGCCGACCGTGATGCTGTAATTGTAGACACCCGTTTTAACGGTGGCGGCGATCTTGTGGCCGATTTGGCGATGTTCTTCACAGGCGAAGAGTTTAACCGCTATCGTACCGAAGACCGCATTGTGGGCGGCGAGCCGACATCCCGCTGGACCAAGCCAACGCTTTCGATTTACAACGAGTCTATGTACTCAGACGGCAGCTGTTATGCGAGTATGTATAATCAGCTAGAGATTGGTATCACCGTTGGTATGCCGGTGCCGGGAACCTGCAGCTTTGCCGGCTGGGAAGGCCTGCCCGACGGAACCCGCTGGGGCGTAGTGCCGATCAGCGCAACTAACAAACACGGCGAGTGGATGGAAAACAACCAGGACTATCCGGAAATCCGCGTTAAAAACATGCCGGGCATCATAGATCAGGGCATCGACCAGCAGCTGCAGCGTTCAGTTGAAGTGCTGCTGGAAAGCCTGGAATAATGGTGGTAATCGTTGAATAGGGGGTGGATTTTTCCATTGGGCTATTCAGAAGCTTTTGAGCAGGACAGGGATATTTGAGTTAACTATGCGTTTTAACTCGAAACCCTGTCCATGCCATGGCTTCCAATGGAAAAGGCATTCGGGGGGCTAATTTACTTCCATCTCCAATTCATCGGTGCTCCGAATTATTTTGCGAATAATTGTGTCGAGTTCATCTGCGGTAGTACTAAGATTATTAAGAAAATCTTCCTCAGTGAAATCTTCCATATATCCTTCGCGCGCCATCTCAACAAGTCCCATCATGCGGGTAAGAGGGGCTCTGAGCGTATGCGACTGGGTCCAGGCAATTGACCGTAATGTTTGGTTCTGTTTATGGAGACGTTCAAGCTGTAGTTTTTTCTCCGTAATGTCTTTTACTGTGCCTATAACTTTAATGCGCTCACCCCGCTCATTGCATTGAAAACCAGCTATTGTGTAGACCCATTTAACAGTATTATTTACCCGTACTCTAAATTCTATCTCGTATTTAGCTTTTCCTTCAGCACTTATAAACTCTGCCCATTTCCGGCGAACAAATTCCTGATCTTCCTCTAACACATTTAAGAAAAAATCGCCGGATCCCAAGGGTTTATTCATCGGTACTTCGAAAATTTCATATACCAATTTACTCCAGGTAAGGGAGTCGTCTAATAAATCGTATTTCCAGCTGCCTAATTTCGCAATGGAATATGCTTGTAACAAATCGGCCGAACGTTCGGCCACGAGTTCTTCCAGATGTGCTTTATGTTTTTTAAGCTCGTTCTCTGTCTCTTTAAGCCTAAGATGAGTGTCTATCCGGGCTAACAGCTCCTGTTCCTGAAAGGGCTTGGTAACATAGTCTACCGCCCCATGGCGAAAGGCTTCTAATTTGTTATTTGTATCGCTTAACGCGCTCATAAACAAAACAGGGATATCGGCTAATCCGGGCTTTGATTTCAGCTGTTCACAAACTTCGAACCCGTTCATGTTGGGCATCATTATATCAAGCAAAATCAAATCGGGTTTTTTTTGATAGGCAGCCTTGAGTGCGAGTCTCCCGTCTGGAAACATAGATGTTTTGTATCCAGCTGAATCAAGTATTTCATCCAGCAGGTTCAGATTGGTAGGAATATCATCTACTACCATGATAGTAGGTTTCGTGCGTTTATTCAATTTGTTTATTCTTTATAGTTCAAATTAAACTTCGCAATGGCCTTAAAGCTTGACTTTACGAAGCTCATCAAATAGAGTGAGCAGCTTTTCATAGTCGTATTGAGCTGCAAGTGTTTTAATTTCGTTTTCGAGTGAATCGTCTCCATTTGTCAAGCGACCGGCCAGCAGGCGCAGTTTTTTCATATCTCCCTCTAGTACGGCTTGTTCCAGCTTTTGAATGTTATCCAGTGGCAGCTTTGGCAGAGGTGCAGGTAGTTCCTCTGAATCATGTGTATCGGTTGCATAATTTTCACTGGTTAATCCATCTGCAAAATGTAGCTGCTGTTTTTTTTGATGCGACTTATCATCACTATGAACCGGAATGGTTATAGTGAAGGTTGTACCGACACCTACAGTACTTTCTACACTGATAGTTCCACCCATGATGGAGGTTAATTTATTAGATATGGCTAATCCGAGCCCAGTGCCACCTGTCTTCTTGCCAGTTTCCAGCTGGTAAAAGCTGTTAAATATATTTGGAATTTCATCTGTAGCAATGCCCGGACCACTGTCTGTTATTTCAAACTTGAACAGATAGTTTCTCTTTTTATTAATCTCTGTACCTGGATTTTTCAACAGCTTTGCATACAAAGAAACCTCCCCCTCTTCGGTAAATTTGATGGCGTTCCCAATAACATTAATCAACACCTGCCGGATTTTTGCTACATCTCCGACTACAAATTCAGGATGGTTTTTATCAGTGTCTAATTTAAACTGAATTTTCTTTTGCTTCGCTTTCTGACTGAACATCATGTACAGATATAAGTACAGATCGGATGGAGAAAACTCTTCGGAATCCACTCCCATGGTTCCGGCCTCGATTTTCGAAAAGTCCAGAATACCGTTAATGAGGGCCAGCAAATGATCACTGCTCTTTTGTATGGTCGTGATCTGTTTGTGCTGTTTGTTTGTAAGCCGCGTAGACTGACTTAAAATTTCCGCATATCCAAGTATGGCGTTCAAGGGCGTACGTATTTCATGGCTTACATTAGACAGAAATTCACTTTTGGCCTGATTGGCCGCCTCCGATTTTCGTCGCTTTATTTCCGCCTCTTCCGCCCGTTTACGGTCCGTAATTTCTGTGAACATGCCGCACATACCGCTAATAGTACCATCTTTATCCCGTACAGGAAACTTGGAAGAAATAAAGTAGCGTGTGCCTTCTTCATCTTCGAGGTACTCTTGGGTCTCTATCATTTCACCCTTCTGAATAACATTTTGGTCGTTCTGCATAAACTGCCGGGCAATTTTGGCAGGAAAGAGCTCATCATCAGTTTTGCCAAGCGCCTCTTGTTCACTTAGCCCTGTTACCTCCTGCCATTTGCTGTTAACCAGCTGGTAAGCGCCATTCAGATTTTTCCGTACGATTATAGATCCGCTGTGGTTAATAATGTCGTCGAGAAGCTGACGGTTCTCAATTAACTTAGTCTGGGTTTTAATGCGATTATCTACGTTCACGAGCATCTGGGAAAATACCTGAAGCAGCTGTTTCTCCTGATGTGTAAAAGTATAGTATTCATCAACATAATCCAGGCCGATAAATCCTGTACACACCCCATTATTTATCAATGGCATGGTGATGATGCTCTTGATTCCCTGGGGCTCCAGAATCTTTCTGGTATAGTTGTCTTCTGGTAGTTCCTGTACGTTTTCGTGGATCATCATACGACCATTACGGTGGTTATCGATCCAGTCGGTCATGTCAGCAATAGGGTAGTTCTGGAGTAAATGTATCTGGGGTTCAACTCCTGCAGCACACCATTCGTACGTATTCGATGCCGTCATCTTTTTGAAATCATAATCAAAAACATAGAAGCGGTCGGCTTTTACAAACGAACCAAGCTCTGCCAAAGACGTATTTATAGCCTTTTCGAGAGAGTTCTGTTCAATATTTATATAGGTTGAAGAAATGTTAACGAGCAGGTTCTGCAGATCAGACAAACGTTTGTATCTGCGAAAAGCTTTATTCCGGGAGCTCGTGTCTCGCACAACAACCATTATTTTAGTTTGGCTCATCCAGCTGAGCCGGGCTTCGTAATAATGGGTTTTCCCTTGGTTTTGGATCTGATAATCTATCGTTATTATAGAATTATTCTTGGTATCTGTCTTTAGTAACTCAAATGCTCCATCAAATTGAAGAGTTACATCTTTTGGTAAAACGCGGGCATATGGTTTACCAAGGAAAGACTCGGGCGAAGACAGGAACATGTTTTTATTCCGGGCTTTGGCATCAAGGAAGATACCTTTATCTGAAAGTACAAATATAAGATCCGGAAGTGAGCCGATAATAGAGTCCACATATTTTTTTTGCTCTATGAGTTCCTGATCCATCTTTCCGTAACGGGTAACGTCCCGAACGATACCAAAACTGCGAACAGGCTCAAATGATTCATTAAACTCAGTATAGCCCTGTTCCTCAATAAATTTAATCTCGCCGGATCTGCCAATAATACGATGCATTATTGGCCCGAAAGGTTCTTTGTTTTGTACGGACTCTTCGTAGGATTTCTTAAAGAAAGAGCGGTCTTTTTCGTAGATTAACTCCAGAAAACCTTCAAGCGTGGGTTTAAACTCCGATCTCTTGGTCTCAAAAATCTTATAGACGTTATCCGACCATATTACTTTATCTGATTCAAGTAAATATTCCCAATACCCAAATTGGTCGTTTGAGATACCGGGGTTTTCAGTCGAATAATCATCGATGTGATAGTTGGCGCTCAATGTATACCTTTGAAATAAATGCTCCTGGGCCTGTATTTGTCCTTTAGATTTTAGTAGCTGACAGGCTAATGATTATCTTAGCTAGAAAGTATTTAGAAAGATAATTAAAAACGTTTAATAAAAGAGCATCAAAACGGAATCGCACGATAGGTTTTACAAACTTATTTAAATTATTAAAGCTATAAGTAGTAAATCTTAATTCGTGACAAAGACTGCAATTTTTCCACTGTTATTAAGCAGTTAAAAATAATGGTGAATATTGAATTTGTTGTTCAAATCATCTTTTGAATATAAGATTAGGCAAATTTTAAAATGGTTGCGGTCCAGAAATTAGCATCTGCACTACATTTAAACTTCAACACTCAAAACTTCTTCAGCTCCAGTTTTACCGAAGTTTCTGTTGACACTTTTCCTATAGACCGGATTTGCAGGCATCGAGTGGTTCCTTATCCGAAAGTAAAAACTCTATCGACTTTCGACTTCCCTTCTACGTTTTAATCCCCGACCTAATCTGTGCACCTACGGCATCGATTCCCATGAAGGGACAATCAGCGTCTGATAAACCCGCAATTTTTACCCGCAGTAAAACCCGCTCAAAAAGCTAAAAATGTTTGATTGGCCCTCACAATAGGTCTTGAAGAAAGAATAGCCACAGATCTGATTTGTCAGCTAATCGCAGAGGAACTGGTAACATCAACATCGCATCGTTCACCGCTGCGCTTTCATATACCTGCGATCCTGAAGGGATCGAACGTTCGTAGCACTGCCTCAGCAGGCAGGGCTATTGTTGTTTGACTCCTTCGGAGTCGTGAAGTCTTAGATTGAGTATGGAGTCAAATTTGAGGCGTATACAGCTATATTTAATTGTTTTGGGCAGATATGAGCCGATTTATTACTTCTGATCTTTAAAAAAAGCCTTTTTCGATCAAAAGGTTCGAATCCCAAACACCTGTGACCTGTGACATTGGACTTTCGACCTTCGACAAACTTCCTCCGCGGCATAATCCGCGAGCCTCAGCGTCCTGAAAACCGGTCTGAATTCAAAGCTTTCCGGTCATTGAGTAGTTGAGCGCTTTGAGCTTGTCGAGGTACGATTCCATATATAGTTTCTTCATCTCATTATTCAGGTAGCTTCGGCTTACAAATGAGCGGACTTTATCCTGATGGGATCTGAATGTATTCAGGATTTTTATCACCCGCGTTTTTATCAATCCGATTTTGATACCAAACGCATAGAAGTCATCATAGGCGTAAAAGCCGTTGGCTTCGAAGCTTTCAGTTGAGAAATCATCCTTAAACAGCCCTTTGGATAAAACCATTGAGGTATCATCTACATGCAGGCTGGTGTTAATCAGGTCATAAGCAGGGCTCAGAATATAGTCGCCCTGTGGTGTTTCTATGATGCCGTAGTTTTTTAAATGGGCATCCCCGTTGCAGATCAAATAGTTAAAAATGATGAGTGAAAACAATTTTTCAAGCTCAACCATCGCTGCCGGTATGTAGGCTTTAACCAGCTCTGCCATTTCCTCATAGCTGTATTCGTATTTGAAGTTTGCCCCGCCCGTTTCGGCCGTTTTTCCCGCAAGGGTGGCGAAGTCTTCTTTCCCAATTTTCAACCCGATTTCATCATCTATATCAAACCTTTTAGTGATATAGGCGGGCTCACCGTTTTTAAAAAAAATGAGGGCGTTTTCAGCTGTTCGAATGCCAAAAACCTGACGCGCAATTTGCATGGTGAGGTGTTCATTGGCCGGAACCTGATCCACTTTCCGCAGGTCTCGCGGGACCGGTTTTAAAATAAATGTTCCCTGCTCTCCCTCCTCTGTTAAGCGAAGTGTTTTTTTTTCAAGCAGTAAAGAAACCTTTTCCTGTACGCCGGAAATGGAAAGCCGCTGACGATTTAACTGAAACTTTTCAGCGTCTTCTTCACTCACATCCGGCGCATCGTACGAAAGAACATGGCTTACTTTCCTGCCACCAAATACCCGTTTAAGGCAGGTTGGGCTATATGTTTTAAACCCCTCAGCAAGGGTACCCGGACAGCATGTAATTTCGGGAAGACTCATTTTAAGGTTGATTCTGAGAATCGTTTGGTTTCAGGGTGATGGCTCCGATGGTGTCTGTGCGTGCCGTGGCAAGAAGAAGTCCGAAATAATCCTCTTCATCAATTTGCAGCTGCCGGCACTGAAGCGCACGGTTTACGCCCTCCGATAAAAGATTGAAGAAAAAAGGGAACAGGTGATTGGATTGGTACAATTTCCGGGTTTTTGGCAGGGTCAAGCTGACGGCCGGTTTTTCCGGATTGCCGAACCACTGATCATCATACTCAAAAGTATACGAATCCCTGTGATGCCTGCTAAGCACACCCACCAGCTCACCATTCCGATACACATTGGCAGATTGCATACTTATTCACCAAGCTTTCTAGTCGCCAGACGCAGCTCTAAACCGAGAACACGTGCAATTTTATTCACTACTTTCAGGGTAGGATTGGCCTGACCCGTTTCGATTTTGTACAACGTATTCACACTGATGCCGGCCATTTCTGCAAGATCAGGCTGCGTAATCCCGAGCGTATCCCGGCGCTCTTTTATTTGCTCACCAATTTCAGAAACCAACATTATAATGTGATTTTATGTGATGGTGCACGTTAATGGTTGGTAAATATACGCAATTTCACACTATAATGTGATATTCGAATTGCGAATTGTTGTGAGCTTGAATAAATCTTTTACGTTCAAACTTTTGATAAACTAATGTGCGGTGCGAAAAAACTGTTGTACTGTACTTTAAGTAACCCGTAATCTATCCCGCAAAAAGAAAGCTTGCAATACTGATATAAAAGTTTATACATTAATAAAATACAAATACTTGTAATGTTTCTATAACCCGCAATAAAACCCGCAAT
>Ga0207421_10003132_pt1 | contig 19891 bp, 13 predicted proteins | sample SodLakKL_010_SED_4_FD_187542 | JGI IMG/M metagenome (GOLD analysis project Ga0207421, IMG submission 187542) | Alkaline sediment microbial communities from Lake Tanatar, Kulunda Steppe, Russia - 8KL_010_SED (SPAdes) (version 2) | ecosystem: Environmental > Aquatic > Non-marine Saline and... | reverse complement strand
TTTGCAGAGGTCCGTGGCGGTCAATTCATTAAGAACCCCACTACTATGCCGGATTCAATCTCTGGTACGGTATGCACCTGGGAGCCAATAACGAATACGCTGATCGCGAATGGCTTATCCGGGACCTGGACCAACCTGAGTACCTTGACGTTACCAACCTGCGTGTGCTTGCTTCAAGCGAAGGCCCGGAAGATGGAAAATGACGTGTACTATCACCATCTGTCCCCGTGTCGCTGCAACAAACGGATGTTCTTTTACGTAATATTCCTATATAATGATGGTGGAGTCTGTGGTGCAACACACTCTGCCGGACACCCAAAATCAGGTGGTATGACAAGGAGATGGTTACTATTTCCGGTTGTTCTGTTGCTGTTTCTGATGAGCTGGCAACCACTCAAGGCGCAGTCCCGCACCGAGGATGCCAAGGACCGTCTCGATGGCAAGGACAGCGATCATGTTGTGGTTCAGGCCGCCCGTATCATGTGGCACATCGGATTTGATCTCACGGCCGAATTTTTCTATTTCCGTCCGGCTTACGATGATGAACCGCCGCTGCGGTATAACCGTTATCCGTATCAGGATTCCCGTTTCCCCGGGGTTCGCAACTTTGATGAGGGGCATCGGGGGCTTTGGGACATCCAGGCCACATTCTCTCTTCCGCAGACGTCACAAGCGATGTATCAGGGTTCTGCCACCATCAAACGGAATATCCGCTACTGGAGTCTGATCGCAGGTTATGAGTACCTCAAGGAGGAGGTGGCTCCGTACGGCATTCATCAGACCGCTTTCCTGTTTGAACGGAAGTTTCGCTTTTGGGAAGGGGGTGATGCCGGGTTGCAGTTCGGCGGACGCGCTTTGAGCCTCGACGGCGATGTCTATCCCGGCCCCGATATTGGAGTGAATATCGAGCTTTATCCACGGCAGCCTTTTTCCATCGGATATGCCGGAAACTGGACCCATACGAGATTTGCCGATGTGGTCAACCATCAGTTGGAACTCGGTGTGCACATCGATGCCGCCCGGTTCTTCTTCCGTTATCGCTGGCTTGATATTGGAGGCATCAACTTCGGTACACTAACTGCCGGTACCGGGTTTTATTTCTGATTCCAGTGGATATTACCATTCGTTTACCGGTCACAAAGACTCGGCTGTGAGAGACTCGCTAACCATGATTTAATAAACAAATAAGCAGTCCGTGTAAAATGAAACAAAAGGCCTGTTATATGATCTCTGAATCCTGAAAATCACGTCGCAATCATACTGAGCATAGCCTGTCCATAAGAGTATGTTACCTGGCAATCCTTACAAAATAATTCTTCAATCTCTTGTTTTTATTCTACGATCTCTTGAAGTCTACAGCTTTGGGACAAAATACGCGGCCAGAGTGGATGGGAGCGACCCCGTCCACCTGACCGGTTGAACGCATGTTATGTACTGATTATTTAACGAGGGTCATGGTACGCGTGATGGAACGATCGGCGGTCTGAAGGCGGTACAGGTACATGCCGCTGGACAGCTCCGCGCCGTCGAAACTCACCTGATGCTGACCCGCACTGCGGTGGCCATCCACAAGTGTCGTAATCAACTGCCCGTGAATGTTATAGACATTCAGCGTAACCTGCTGATCATTGTTCAGTTCAAAGGTGATGTTGGTAGTGGGGTTGAACGGATTGGGGTAGTTCTGTTTCAACGCCATATGTACCGGCAATTCGTCCTGGGCGGCGCTTGTTGCAAGCGGATCGTCGGGGGAGTCACTCAGGATGATATTGTCAAGATACATGATGGAATAGTCCTCGTCACGTGCCTCGAGCCCTTCGTGTTCCTCAAAATCAGGCATGATTGCAATGACCGGGTATTCACCGGCGGCATCGGGAAAGTGGAAGGTTATGGTTTCCCATCCCTCGGTAACGGTCTGGGCTTCCATGGACGGTAACTCGAAATCCTCCGTTTCTTCACTGCCTTCCACCTTGAACCGGAGCTCACTGATATACGGCTTCCAGACCTGGTAATGGGTATACTTCATCTCATCCATATCCAGGGGCTCGAATACCTCACTCCAGAAGCCTCCCCACGGATTTCCATCATGGGCACGGGTGTACTGGAGCACATTCTCGCTGCTGTTGACGTCATCCGGGTCAGGGTTAGGAACCACCTCGAAGACATCATCCGGATCGACCGCTTCACCATCCGTCATATCGTTCAGGGGTATGGTAATCCCGTCGGGGTCTTCAAAGTCTTCAATTACGATATAGTTTTGAGCTGTAGCCTGCTGCACGGTAAATGCGGCAGCCAGGACAACGAGCATCAGTAATCTGGTTTTCATAGTATTACCTTTTTGGTTTGTTGAGGGTTTGATTTATTGGTGTGCCGGATATCCGGAGGTTGCTCCTCCGGTATCCGCACGGTATTGCTTGTTCACTGATTTCCATTTTTTTATCATCGTATCTCAAAGTCAGCTTCAAGTGTCTCGGCGACATTGGGTCCGACAAACACCTTTACGGTGCCGGGTTCAAGTACCGGATCAAGTTGCTGATCGAGATAGTGAAGTTGTTCTGCATCAAGGCGGAACGACACGGTCTGTGTCTCACCCGGTTCAAGGCTGATGCGGGTGAAATCACGTAATTCACGGACCGGCCGGGTAACACTTGCCACCATTTTTCGGGTGTAGAGCTGCACAATCTCATCACCAGCCCTGTCACCGGTATTGGATACATCGACACTCACGGTCAGGCTTCCCTCATCGGTAATTTCCGATTCGCTCAGGCTGAGGTTGCCGTATTCGTAACTGGTGTAGCTCAGGCCATATCCGAAGGGATAAAGCGGAGCATTCGGGGCATCGATAAACTTGGAAGTGTACCGCTCATCGGGATCCATGGGCCGGCCGGTGTTTTTGGCGTAGTAATAGTTCGGAATCTGCCCGACATTATGGGGCCAGCTGAACGTCAGTTTGCCTCCGGGGTTATGGTTGCCGAACAAGACCGAGGCTATGGCGTCACCGGATCGCGTGCCGAGGTACCAGGCGTTGACAATTGCCGGGATATGCTCATCAGCCCAGCGAAGGTCAAGCGGCCGTCCGGCCATAAGCACCATTACAACCGGAGTCCCCGTTTCATGGACCGCCTCGATCAGCTCCTGCTGAGCACCCGGAAAATCCAGAGAGGTACGGGATGCCGCTTCCCCGCTCATGTGGCGCCCTTCACCCACAGCCAAAATCACCACATCGGCTTCCGTCGCCAACGCTACCGCCTCTTCAATGCCGTCCGTCGAGCGGTCGTGCAAATCAAGCGGTACCCCTTCGGCGTAGCTGACACGGGTATTTTCGGATACGATATTTTCTATTCCTTTGCGCAGCGTGATGTTGTCGGTGTGTTCACCGGCTGCCGACCAGGATCCGAGCAGGTCGTACTGGTTGTCACCGAGCGGCCCAATGACAGCCACATGTCCGGCATCTTCGGATAACGGAAGGGCATTGTTCTCATTTTTCAGCAGAACGATCGATTTTTCCGCCACTTCGAGTGCGAAATCGAGAAAATCATCCCGCATTATGGTTTCGGCCTCCCGTTCGTAATCGGAATAGCGGTAGGGGTCTTCAAAAAGCCCCATCTCAAATTTCATGTCGAGAATCCGGGCGACCGCCATATCAATCTGCTCCTCTTTAACCACGCCCTGGTCTACAAGGCCGGGCAGTTCATTCAGAAAAATCTCGCTCATCATGTCCATATCCACATTGGCGTTGATCGCAAGCTCAGCTGCATGCGCATCATCGCGGGCGTAACCGTGCGGCATCATCTCCATGATGGCGGTGTAGTCCGTCACCACAAATCCGTCAAAACCCCAATCGTCACGCAAAATTTCGTTGAACAGGAACGGGCTGCCGGTGGCCGGAACCCCGTCATATTCGTTGAAAGCGGTCATGAAACTACGCACGCCGGCATCCACAGCAGCTTTAAACGGCGGGAGATGCACTTCACGCAGGGTTCGTTCGGAGATATCCACAGTATTGTAGTCACGGCCGGCCTCAGCGGCGCCATAAGCGGCAAAATGTTTGGCGGTGGCCATAATGGTGGTTACATCATACAGATCGTCCCCCTGGAATCCTTCAATGCGGGCAACGCCAAAGCGCTTGTTGAGCAGCGGATCCTCTCCGTGACTTTCGACAATACGGCCCCATCGCGGGTCGGGAGAGATATCGATCATGGGTGTGAAGGTCCAATGGAGGCCGGCGGCCGAAGCTTCCAGAGCCGATATACGGGACGCTTTTTTGATCAGTTCCGGATCCCAGGTGGATGATTCTGCCAGAGGGACCGGGAAGATGGTCCGGTGGCCATGGATCACATCAAAGGCAAAAAGCAGCGGGATACCAAGCCGGGTTTCCTCCACAGCAATCTGTTGAAGGTCTAGGGTATGTTCGACGGTGTGGGCATTGAAGACACCACCCAGTTTGCCTTCAAAGATCATTTCCCGATACTGTTCGCTCAGAACCGGGCCTGTTTCGGCAAAACCGCTGCTGAGCAGGTTGAGCTGGCCTACTTTCTCCTCCATGGTCATCAGAGACAACACCGAGTCGACTTTGTCGGGATTGTGCAGCGGAGTGAAGCGGACCGGCGAGTCCTGACTCTGCTCTACGGTTGTGGCCGAGGTTACCGCAGAGCGTTCGGCGGTACGGTTTTCGGATTGTTGAAGCGGTCCGCTTTCAGTCGTTCCGCAGGAGAAGGTCAGCAGTACTATCAAAAGCAAAGCGCCCCGGGTGAACAGGGGGTGTATCGTGTGGTATTTCATAACAGGGATGATGTTTATTGAACCGGCCGGAAGTGATCTGTCCGGCATGGTTATTCTTGTTCTTGTAATTTGAAATTCTGGTTGTTACTACAGTGAAGTTTTGGTGTATTACTCATCGTCCAGCCAGCCGCCGGCAAACCCGGCCCGATCAAGTCCACGCCGGATGTGCTCATTGTCGCGTAAAAGATCCCAGATCAATTCCGATCTGTAATTTTCGATCTGAATAAACAGCGGACCCTGGTCGATGCCGAGGTACTGATCGTTGACCCATATTTCCGTGTCCAGGCCGGCATCCCGCGCGAAACTCATGTTGAACGAGTCGAGAAAGCCGTAGTCGCTGTATATTTGGTCGCCATATTCGGTGTACATATGATGGAGTGCCTCGATGGTCTCCCGGGGGGCAAAGGGCATGGAAGCGCCGGCGGCGTAGGGGGCAATAGTGCCGTCGTCATTTATGTGGGTGGCACTGGCACCCCGGGCACTGTAGGCCATATATTCGATATCTTCACCGTCACTGTCGGTGTACACAGCATAACCCGGGCCGTCACAGGCGGTAAGGCCCCAAATGTTTTCGCCGTAGCCTAACCAGCCGCCGGGGTTGTCGATGGCGTACTCGCGCTGTGCCAGCGTTGCCCGCCGGGAGTTTTCAAAATAGTCGATGCCCTTGTCCGACATATAATCATCCCAGATTCCCCGGAAGTCAACAAACATATGGGTGAACTGATGGACAAACAGCGGGCTGTAATTGACATATTCATATCCGTAAAAGGAATCCCACTGGTAGGTCTCCGTGTATTTGTCCCAGGAATCGGGCGGGGCCGGATGGGTGGGGGAGGCGATGGCCAGGAGATAGAGGATCATGGCTTCGTCATAACCGGAGTAGTCGTGCGGTATGAAACCGGATTCGGGCCGCCAGCCGTGTCCGATCAACGGGGGATCACTGTCGGTAAGCACCCAGGCCCAGTCGACCCGCTCATATATCTCATCCACCAGGGTCCTGATTTCGCGCTCCTCGTCGGTGTCGCGGTCAAAATAGCTCTGGGAAGTGAGCATACCGGCGATCAGCAGTGCGGTGTCGATAGTCGACAGTTCGGTGGTTTGATACCGGCCCCCCTCATCCATATCCAGAAAATGATAGAAAAAGCCCTTGTGACCCGTCATTCCCTCTTCATCGGGGCCTTGCGGGGCATTCCGGAAAAACCGAAGCGTATTGAGGGTGACATCAACAGCACGGGAGCGGGAGACATAACCGCGCTCTGCGCCGATGATCCAGCTGCTCAGGCCGAAACCAACAGCGGCAATGCTGGAGAAGGGGGGATCGGGATAGCGATCCGGGACCAGGCCGTTGTCCGGGTTGGTTGTGTGGCGGAAATAGTCGAAGGTATCTTCCTGCAGGCGGTCGAGAAAGGCCTCCTGCTGTGAGTCCGGCTGCCAGGTTGTTTCGTCGTGAGCAGTGGTTTCTGAATCCGGTACGCATCCCGGCAGGAAAAGGAACATCAGCAATAATATCGCCAGATTCCGGGTTGCAGTGCGGTTCTGCCTGACGAAACCGTCAGGTTCTGGCCTCCCGGCATACCGGGTGGAGGAAGGAAAATAGCGGTAGTAGGATACAATGAAACTCATAAATAATCGGTCGTTAATACGTTTGCTGGATGTTTATGTGGCGGAAATGGTTTCCTGCTGTCAATTAGTTGACAGCACATATTGTGATGATGTATTGTTGGAGAATGTGTGCAGATCATCAAGCCATCCACCGTCAAAGCCGGCACGTTTGAGTCCCCGTTGTATATATTCATTTTCGCGGGTGAGCTCCCAAAGCAGGCCGGTACGGAAATTTTCGATTTGTATCAGAATCGGACCCTGGTCAATTCCCAGATACTGATTGTTTACCCAGCCGTCGGGCAGCTGTGCCGGCCGGAAGGAGAGGTTGAAAGCATCGCGGAATCCATATTCGCGATACAGGCGGTCTCCGAACTCATCGTACATGTGATGAAGGGCCTCGATGGTCTTCTGAGGAGCAAAAGGCACCGACCCGCCGGCAGCTGTCGGGGCGATGGTCCCGTCATCAACAACATGGAGGGCGCTGGCACCGCGCGCCCGATAGCCGTATAGCTGCCGCTGGGTACCATCCACCGTGATTGTATATTCACCCGGTCCGTCAGAGGCCGTGAGGCCCCAGACCTGTTCACCGTAACCGATCCAGTTATTCGGATTGTCAATGGCATATTCGCGCTGTGACAGGGTGCCGCGGGTGGAGTTTTCGAAGTAGTCAATCCCGCGGTCACGCATGTAACCATCCTGAATACCACGGAAATCGACAAACATATGGGAATATTGATGCAGAAACAGTGGACTTGCATTGACGTGCTCGTAACCGTAATAATCAACCCAGTGATAGGTGTCGGTATATTGCTCCCACGCTTCGGGTTCGACCGGGTATTCCGGTGAGCCGAGCGCCAGGATGTAGAGGATCATCGACTCGTCGTATCCGGTCCAGTTATGGCTGATAAATCCGCTTTCGGGATACCATCCGTGGCTTACCAGCGGATCGTTTCGCACGGCCCATTGCCAATCCACTCTGGCATAAACCGAATCGGTAAGGGCACGGATTTCATTTTCCACAGGGGTGTTTTGTGTGAAGTAGGATTGAGAGGTCAGCATCCCGGCGAGCAGCAATGAGGTGTCGATGGTGGAGAGTTCGTTTTGTCCTGCCCGGAGGCCGGTTTCCATATCAAGAAAGTGATAGAAAAACCCTTTATGTCCGGCATTACCTTGCGGTTCGGGCCCCTGCGGAGCTTCCCAAAAAAAGCGGATTGTGGTCCGGGTTAGTTCGGCCGCCTCATTCCGGGATATGTATCCGCGCTCAGCCCCGATGATGTATGAGGAGAGAGCAAAGCCAACGGCAGCGATGCTGGCTGCGGAATTGCCCGGGTAGCGGTCGGGAACCATTCCGTTCTCATGATTGGCCGTTTCGTAGAAAAACCGGAAGGTATCCTCCTGCAGCTGGTCAAGGAAATCGGACTGCTCCGCTGTGGGCTGCCATGGAGGGGACTCCTCCACCGGCGGCCCGTTATTACCATCATCACAGGCTGTTAAGGCCGTCAGGCAAAAAAAAAAGATATAGAGAGATGGTTTGAAGCGGAGCATAGCAAAGGGGGCTATTATGGGTTGATGGGGTTACCATTCCGGATTCTGTGTCAGTGCCCGGTTGCTCAAATCAATTTCATTTGAGGGGATCGGGAACAACTCATGTTTGCCGGTTACGAATGGTTTTCCGAGAGCCTGCATCACTTCGGGAGCACGTCCCTGGCGAAGGAGGTCAAACCATCGCTTCTGTTCCATAGCGAGCTCAACCCTGCGTTCGTGCCAAATAGCATCGAGAAGGTTTTGACCGGAGGCCTCAATATCGGGCAGCAATTCAGCTACAGCGACATTGATAGTTTGCTCTGTCGGACTCTCACCGGATTGAAAGCGCAATATTTCTACAGGGATGGTTTCGCCTGAGGTCTGCTGATCGACGGCATCCAGGAATGAGTCGCGGTCGGTAATGGTGATTCCGTTAACCGACAGGATGAGGTCCATCAGATCAATACGGGGGCGGCCGCGGTCGAATCCGTGTTGGAACTCCTCTAAACCGGCCTGGTCGGCAGGGCCGTTCTCATGCACCATCCGTGGAAAAACGCGTGAATCGATACCATCCAGCTCTTCCTCAAGCACATTGTACACCATTGGAGCCATGTTTTCAGGAAGGATACCGATGGTAAGGGTGCGGCCGACCCGGGCGCGTTCTCTGACATCATTAAGGAAATTACGGGCGTCACCTTCGTTCCCGTTGCGATAGGCTGCCTCGGCAGCAATCAGCAACAGGTCAGAGTAGCGGAACCGGCGGATGTTCACCGGACTGTTGGTGTGAAGGCCGGGATGATCGGACGGAGCAAATGCCTTTTTATTATAGCGCTCGTCTTCCATTGACTGGTTTTCAACGACGGTCTGACCGGTACCGTCGGGCAGCTCCTCCCAGGGAAAAAGAATGGTCGCCTGGTGACGCAAGTCGCCTGGTTCATACGCAGCGTCTAAATCCCTTGACGGACGATTGAAGCCCCATCCCAGATTCGGTGTGCCGCGTACTCCCTGCACTTCTGTATACTGGGTTCCGCCTGTATTATCCTCGGTAGCGGTGGCCTGCACCTCAAAGATCGATTCTGAGGAATTTTCACCTTCTTCGGTAAAAATGCTGAAATAGTCAGGGTAAAGGTCATATTCTCCGGATTGAATTACTTCGCGTGCATAGGATTCCGCTTCACTGAAATCTTCCAGATAGAGGTAGACACGGGCCAGCATCGCGTCGGCAGCACCTTTCGTGGCCCGGCCGAGATCATCTGACGGATACGCTGATTTGTGCGGCAGATGTTCGGAGGCAAACTCCAGGTCGGATATGATCTGCTCGTAGATCGCCTCTTCGGAAGCCCGCTCCTGATCATACTCATCGGGTGACAACGGGCTGGTGATAAGGGGGACACCACCGAATCCACGAACCAGATTGAAGTAGAAATAGGCTCGCAGGAACCGGTTTTCCCCCATCAGCTGGTCTCGAAGGTCGGGGTTAATATCCGCATCAGACAGGTTGACCAGATTGACATTCGCCCGGTATATGCCCTGGAAGTTACCCTGCCACCAGTCATCGAATGATTGATGACCTGCGTCGTAGGTCAGGTTTACCAGCTCGTTGAGGTGGGCGGCGTCGGTTGGGGTACTGCCCTTGGTGGCGTCATCGGATATCATATCGGTGAGGCCGAGAAAATTAAAGATATGGACATTCCAGTCACGCAATTTGTTATAGGTAGCGTTTGTGGCCTGAATTGCCTCTTCTTCGTTGGTGAAGAAGTTTTCGGTGGTCTGCTCTCCGAGCGGAGTTTTGTCCAGGACGTTATCGCATCCTGCGATCAGCAGCAGGACGAGGCCGGCAGCCGCCGTGTTTCGGAAGAGTCGGCCGAAAGAGTTGAGGTTGTTTCGTTGCGTATTCATAAAGACCGTGAATTATGTATGGAAATGGGGTCGTTCAGGATAGCCGTACCTTAGAAGGTGGCATTGAAGCCGAGGTTGATGGTCCGGGCGAATGGATAAAACGCGTCGTCGATACCTGAGGCGATTACCGATCCGCTGGCCACCTCCGGAGTATATCCGTCGTAGCCGGTCCAGGTAATGAGATTGGTACCACTGGCATAGACGCGCAGGCTATGCATTCCGAACCGCTCGCTGATGCGTTCGCTGAGGGTATAGCCGAATGTCAGGTTTTGGAGTTTCAGGAAATCGCCGTCCTCCAGAAAGTAGTCGGAGACCTCGTAGTTGTGCCCGCCGTCAGTGATGCGGGGTACGGTATTACTGGTTTCCTCGCCGGTCCAGCGATCCAGGGCTGAACGCTCGAAATTGGGTGTGCCGAAACGTGCCTGTTTTTTGGCATTATAAATCTGATTGCCGGCTTGTCCGGTAAACTGAGCACTCAGGTCAAAACCCTGGTAAGCGAACTCCAAATTAAAGGAGAAAATGAAATCGGGAATGGGTGAGCCCAAATGAACCCGGTCATCGGTGGTGATCTGGCCGTCACCGGTATGATCGACAAACCGAAGATCGCCGGGCTGTTCCCCGCCGCGGAGCGGACCGGCATCGATTTCCTCCTGATTCTGGAAGATGCCATCTGTTTCGTATCCGAAGAAAGCACCGATAGGCTGGCCTACGACCGTTTTGGTTGCAAGCATTCCGCCTACACCCACACCACCGCCGAATATATCTTCATTTCCGCGTCCCAGGGAAAGGACTTCGTTATTGACCGTGGTGAAGTTGGCTCCGATACTGTAAAAGAATCCGCCGGGACTATCCTGCCAGTTGATATCTGCCTCAAATCCATTGTTGCTTACCTCGGCGGCATTGATGAAAGGCTGTCCGTCAACCCCGACATATCCCGGAATGGGGACAGCAACGAGAATTCCGTCGGTAACGCGGTCATAGTATTCAAATTCGGCAGTAAGACGGCCGTTCAAGAAAGCGGTTTCCAGTCCGATGTTGAACTGTGTGGTCTCTTCCCACCGGATTTCGGGGTTGGCGAGGTTGATCGGCAATGCACCGAACCGGATGGTTCCGTCTGGTCCAAAAACGGCATTCAGATTGCCGGTAACCGTTGCACGACCGGGATAGGCATCAATTTTGTCGTTACCGGTCTGTCCCCAGCTCCCGCGAAGTTTGAGCTGGTCGAGCCAGGTCAGGCTGGGCATAAAGGGTTCATCATAGATAATCCATCCCAGTGCAAAGGATGGGAACCAACCGTAGCGATTATCCTCACCGAAACGGGATGAACCGTCGCGGCGCAGCGACACAGTGGCCTGATATCGGTCGAGATAAGAGTAGTTTATCCGCCCGAGGAGTGAAAACATGGACCATTCGTACGCGCTGTTGCTGTTGGAAACCCCTTCGCTGTCGTCACCGGCATTGAGATACCAAAGGGAGGGATCTTCCCCGACAATGTTGATTCTCCCGCCGCCAAGGCCTTCTGACCGGAACTCTTCAACGGTCTGTCCGGTCAAAACATCAATGCGGTGGTTGTTGATCGTCCGTTGAAACTGTAGGGTGTTTTCCCAAAGGATATTGGTAGAGAGGTTGTTATTGACATTCAGGGATGTCTGTTCACTTTGTTGGATGGGAGATACACTATAGATGGGCGAGAAACTTCTGCCTTCGGTACGGTTGTAGTCAATTCCCAGGTTGCTCCGGAACATGAAATGATCCAGGAACCGGATATTGGCGTAGGCGTTACCGGTCATTTGATTGCGATTGTTTTCGTTTCGGCTTTCGTAATCGAGCGATGCCACCGGGTTTGCAACAGAGGCACGCGCGTCGGTGGGTGAGTAGTTGCCGTTTTCGGTATACACCGGAATGGTGGGGTCGCTGCGATATGCGTTGCCTACGACACCCGGTGCATTCTGGTAATCTTCGTACACCATGGAGAGATTATGCCCGAGTTGAATGTGATCGGTCAGATAGTAGTCGTTGTTCAGGCGAATAGAGAAACGGTCCAGATGATTCTGATAGATGATCCCTTTTTGGGTCGCGTAATTCCCGCTGATGTTATAGGAAGTTCTTTCGGTACCGCCATAGGCACGGACGGAGAGATTTTGGATAGGGGCGATACGGAAAATCTCGTCCTGCCAGTCGGTGCCATCGTCAAACTGCCCGGGATCATCAAAAGGAGCCGTACGCCCTTCATTTGCGGCTGCTTCGTTGGCTAGCGTGGCGTACTCACGGGCGTTGGTTACCGGCACGGTGCGGGCAACTTGCTGCCAGCCATAGTAGTAATTGACATCAAAGCGTGTCGGCTGATCGATGGTGGATCGCTTGGTGGTAATCATGATAACACCGTTTGCGCCGCGGGCTCCATAGATGGCAGTTGCCGAGGCGTCTTTGAGGACGTCCACCGATTCGATATCATTGGGATTCAGGAAGTTAATATTGTCCATAGTCATTCCGTCCACCACAAAGAGCGGGGAGGCGTCGTTCAGGGTACCGACACCACGGATTCGGATGACAGCATCGGCCCCCGGGGCACCTGAAGAGGCAGTCACCTGGATTCCGGAGGCGACACCTTGAAGGGCCTGGTCGACGGATTGTGTTGGGATGCGGTTGATCCGGTCGCCTTCAACACGGCTGATGGATCCGGTGACATCTCTGCGGCGCTGGACTCCATAGCCGACCAGCACCAACTCGTCTCCCATGATTTGATCAGGCTCGAGTGCGACATTGATCTCCTCGCGTCCATCGATGTCAACTTCCAATGTTTGAAATCCCAGGTAGGAGAATTGGAGTGTTCCTTCGGCATCAGGCACCTGGAATGAATATTCTCCGTTGCTGCCGGTAGTGGTGCCTGTAACGGTACCTTCTAATACAATGTTGACCCCCTGGAGGGCTTCGTCGGTCTCGGCATCTGTGACAACTCCCCGGATTTGGTGCTGTGCAGATGCACCGGCAGCAAATGTGAGAAAAAGAAACAGAAGGCCGTAAAATGGAATAGTATCACGGGTTGCAGTACAATTTTTCATGATAGGCCGGTCTTGGTTATGGGTGTGCGGTTAACCTGAAGCAGTGATTCACGTGTTCTGCTGTAATTATGCAAAAAAATATCAAAAAATAAATGTGCAAACTTTTTTTTAAGTAAACTATTAATTGCACTAGTTTTTTGATGATGGCTTAGCGTTTGGCAAGCTGTATTAATCGGGTATAATGTTGTTTTTTGTGTATATTATTGGGTTTATCTTTTTTTAAACCCCCAATAAGTAAAGGGTGTTTCAGAAAGATAAAGTTTTTAATTAATAGTGCAACATAAAAATATGTAACTGTGCAAATAGACTATTAATACCCCGAAAATTGCGAGTGGAATTACCTCCATGCATAACGTGATGGTCCAGAAGGAATCTGCGCAGTATTAACATGCTGGCGAAAGGGTTATGCCGGCAACGCCGGTTTCCGGACTATGTGGTTGCTGAACCCGATGGAAATCGGGAAACTGTATTTTTTTTGCAACTCCTTATTTGCGGATGAGATGGGTATGCAGGCGGGAATCGGGCTGGGATGGCCGGAGTGTATGCTTCCTGTTTGAAGAGGCGGTTTGATGAATTTAGGGGGACGTAGACGCTTTGGGCGCCAGGGTAACGGGAACCAGACTAAGGGTGCCTTGCTGATAGCCCTGGTTCCGGAGCTTGTTTTTAAGAGTCCTTATGGATGATGATGCCAGACCCACAAAGTCGGTATGGATGGAGGAGAGGGTAGGGGTGCGCTGATCGCTGGCTGGCAAGTTGTCGTAGCCGAGTATGGCAATATCATCCGGAATACGATTCCCGTCAGCTTTGGCAGCTTCCATGAATCCACAGGCCATGGTGTCATTGGTTGCAAAAACAGCATCGCAAACTTGTTCAACTCCTGTTACTTTGGACTGCTCCTTGAAGTTTTTGTACGCATCAATGCCATTTTCATACTCATATTTACCATTAAACACCCAGGTCAGTGTAATATCTTTATGCTGATGTACATAGTCTATGAAACCGTTGTACCGGAAACGGCTTTCCGGTTTGATTTTTGGACCCTGAATGATTCCAAGCCGTTTGTAACCCTGTTGATGCAGGTGCGCTGCGGCGATATGCCCGCCATTGTAGCTGTCAAAGGTGATGGTTGTGATATTCGGATTATCGATCAGTGCATTTGATATGATAGGATAGTTTTTCGGCAGGGCATCCAGAATCTGCTCATAATGGGAGCGCTTAAGTGCGGGAAAGAAGAGGATGATGCCATCGAAGTTGTTTTCACGCTGGATCTGTTGAATAAATTTGACACATTCCTTACGCTGATCCCGTACACTTAACAAGGATATGCGGGAATTCTCAATGTAGGAGGCTTCCCGGTATCCGCAGAAAAAAGCGGCATAAAATTCACCAATTCGAAAGTCGGAAAGCAATGCAAAATGTGGTTGTTTGCTCTTTTTGCGAACCCGCTTCTTTTTTGCAGGCCTATACCCAATATCCTCCGCTACCCGTTGAACCTCCATTCTTGTTTCTGTGCTGATACTACTTGAATTAGAGAGTGAGCGAGATATTGTCGATATGGAGTATCCGGTTTTTTCCGCAATCAGTTTCAGAGTAGGGTTCATGGTCTTATCAACTCTTGTCAAAACAAAATTTGTGCAAAATGTGATATCAAAATAATGAATCGTGGTATAAATATGAATATTTAATGATAGTCATATTTACCGTGATTGTTATTTATATTCCTTCTTTAAATTCCATGTATCTCTTTTAAAATCGGGACCTGCTCTGCCCGCGGCATTAATGAGTCATCGTGGATTTCCTGCAGGCGGGATGTCGCCTGGGGCAGAATGGGGATTTCTTAAACGTTAATTTTTATGAAGGAGAAACATTCGGCGGCGAGGTTTTCCGGTTTCCGGTTTCAAATGCCGGAGTGGATAGAATCCGTTCTGCCGGAGTCATCTCATGTTTTTAGCAGCGATCAGGAAAAGATGCGTCTGGCAATCACACTTGCCCGCGAAAATGTCCGGCAGGATACCGGCGGACCCTTTGGCGCGGCGATTTTCAACCGTGATACCGGTCATCTGATCGCTCCCGGTGTCAATATCGTGGTACCGGCCCGATGGTCCGGCGGACACGCGGAAATGGTTGCCTTCGCCCTTGCTCAACAACATCTTAGCAGTCATGATCTCGGTGGCAGCGGTATGCCGTTCTGTGAGCTGTTTACCAGCACTGAGCCCTGTGCCATGTGCCTGGGAGCCACACCGTGGTCAGGGGTCCGCCGTGTGGTTTGTGCAGCCCGGGACCGGGACGCCCGCAATGCCGGCTTCGATGAGGGGCCGAAGCCCGCCGACTGGGTCAATGCACTGGAAGAACGCGGTATCACGGTAACCCGTGATGTACTCCGGGAGGAGGCCGTAACCGTGCTGCGCGATTATATTGAATTGGGAAAACCGATTTACAACGCACGTAGCGGGGAATAAACGGAAATCCCTCTCATCGTAGGGAAACGTCAAAATTCCTTTTTTCAGTGGAACTTGGAACAAAGGCCATTCCGTTTTACTTTTCAACCAGCTATCATTCGACATTATTCACACGAACCACTATTTCATATGTTCTATCGCAATCTTGGAAAATCCGGCGTCAAGGTGAGCGCCCTGTCGCTCGGGTCCTGGCTCACTTTTGGAAAACTTATTGACGACGCCACCGCCGAAAAACTGATGCACACCGCCTACGACCACGGCATCAACTTTTTTGACAACGCTGAAGCCTATTATTTCGGAAAATCCGAAGAGGTGATGGGCAACATCCTGAAGAACTCCGGGTGGGATCGCACTACGTTCCTGGTCTCCAGCAAAGTGTTCTGGGGCGGTGAGCTGCCCAATCAGACCGGCCTCAGCAAAAAACATATTTTCGAAGCATGCCACGCCGCACTCCGCCGGCTTCAGGTTGATTATCTGGATCTGTTTTACTGTCACCGTCCCGACAAATCCACACCGATGGAAGAGACCGTCTGGGCGATGCACCAACTCGTGATGCAGGGCAAGGTGCTCTATTGGGGAACCTCCGAATGGAGTGCACAGGAGATTATGGAGGCACACGCCGTTGCCCGTGAGCACAACCTGGTCGCACCGGTGATGGAACAACCACAATACAACATGATCAAGCGGGACAAGGTCGAGGTGGAATTCAGCAAACTCTATGATGTGGTCGGGCTCGGCACTACGATTTTCTCCCCGCTTGCATCCGGACTGCTGACCGGCAAGTATAACGATGGTCTTCCAAAAGATCAGACCCGGCTCAAACAGGAGGAACTCGACTGGCTGAAAAAGGAGGTTCTGAAACCGGAGAATATCGGGAAAGCCCGCGGCCTGACCGACCTTGCGGAGGATCTCGGCATGTCTCTGGCTCGTCTTGCTATCGCCTGGTGCTTGAAAAATCCGAACGTCAGCTCCGTCATTCTCGGTGCCAGCAAAGTGGCGCAGCTTGAGGAGAATCTGCGCACTGTAGACGATCTGGAGAAGCTGGACGAGAGCGTGATGGAGCGTATCGAGGAGGTGCTTGATAACAAACCTGCGCACTCCATGTTCTAAACACCGCATTGCAACAAAACGGTGTGTTTTCCATAATAGCAACAGTAAAGGAATGGCGGGGCCGGTGCCATGCAGCTGACTCAGGTGGTTCCTGAACATACGATTTGGCTGGAAGATGTTGAACGCCGCTGAGAAGATAAGATGTATCTGGATCCCATTTCCGATGTGGATCTGCGCAGGACTCCGGATATTGCGCAGAATCCGGGTTGGTATTTATTTAAATTCCGGGGTGACGGTTACAAAATGTCAACGGTCATTCCGGCTCACATTGCTCCCACACACGGGATCCCGTTTATTAGGAGATATATGGATATCAAAACAATAACATTTGGACTTTTTATAATTCTGGTGATTTTTGCTTTTGCCTGCAGTAACAACAAATTCTTTGTTTCCGGCGACAGCAACGGGTCGCAGGGTCCGGAACCCATGACGCTGGATGTCATGTCGTTCAACATCCGGCTGGATGTGGACGACGGAAGCAACAGTTGGGTATATCGCAAACCGATTGTTGAGGATTATTTGAACGATCTGCTCCCCGATATCATCGGTTTCCAGGAATCACTGGAAAACCAGGTCCGGGACCTTGACGAAATGCTCGAAGATTATGATTGGGTAGGTGATGGCAGAGCGGAGGACCTTGGGGGAGAAGCCTGTCCGGTGTTTTTCAATCGCAATGTGTTTGAGTTGCTTGACTACGACACGTTCTGGCTTTCAGATACTCCGCAAATTCCGGGAAGCAAGGAGCCAGGTGCCGAATTTCCACGCGTAGTCACCTGGGTACAGATGGAACATCGCGAAACCGGGCAGGTTGTCTACTTTTTCAACACCCATTTCTCGCATGTCTCTGCCGAAGCTCGTGCAGCGGCGACCGATATCATGTCGGAGAAAATGGCAACTATCGCCGGTGATCACCTCACTATTGCGGTTGGTGATCTGAATTTCGAAATCGATGGCGACGAATATGTGAATTTTTCCGAGGTTGTAAACACCAATAACAATCTGGATAATGTTATGAATGTGGCCGACGAGGTGAATATCGGGGAAACCACATTCAATGGATTCCGCCTGGGCACACAGCGCATTATTGACTTTATATTCATTAGTGAAGACTTTGAAGCAACATTTTTCCAGGTGGATGAAGTTATCCGGAACGGAGTGTTTATCTCGGATCACTGGCCGCTTCGGGCAACTATTACTCACTGATCGGGTATTTTGCTGCAGCCATTTCCCAGACTGGCCGGTTACTGAACGGACTGGCTGTTTAACGATATTTCGCAATCACGTTGAACCGCAATGTGCACTTCAATCATGAAACTAAAAATTACCCGTCTGTGGCAGGTCGGCTGTCCTTATTCGCCGCCTTCGGCTGTGATGTTTAATCCCCGATCGCCTTGCGGATGCGATTGAGCAGTGCCTCGGTCATCTCCTGCCAGGCGGGGAACGGCTCAATGGCGATCTCTTCATAGCCCTTTAAATCCGCCATCCGGAACCGGTCATACAGGTCCCGCGCCATCTCGATGTAATCTTCCCGGTAATGAATCAGGGAATCTGATGGATCGCGAGAAACGGTCCGGTCAACCTCGAAGGCGGGGCTGATGGCGGCTCCGGACACCGTCTGACTTTCCCGCAACAGGTGCATCAGATAGAGGGTTTTTCTGTTCGACGGATTGGAAATATCCGGAGTTGGCAACTCATCGGGATGCATCCAGCGGACCCGCGCATCAGGTGCATAATGGGTGTATTTCATGCCGGGGCTTCGTGGGGCTGTGCCGCTTTGCTGATCCGTTGGTGATGTCGCCATACGAACCGGTTGACCGAGCGCTTTCTCCAATTCCGATTGGGTGATATGGCCCGGCCGGAGCACGGTGTAGGGACGTTGTGAAAGATCCAGAACCGTGGATTCCAATCCGTACTGACACGATCCCCCCTCGATGATCGGGATGTCATCCCTGAAATCCTGGCGTACATGCTCGGCTCTTGTCGGGCTTGGCCGGCCGGAAGTGTTGGCACTCGGGGCGGCGAGCGGCCCCGCTTCCGATATGAGGCGCAGGGGAATGGGATGATCGGGCATACGCACGGCAACGGTCGGAATACCGGCGGTCACGATATCCAGCACCTCCGGACGTTTCGGGAAGATGATCGTCAGCGGGCCCGGCCAGAACTGCTCCATCAGCCGGCGGGCATCCTCCGATATTTCGGTCACAAGTGTTTCGACCATTTCCAGGGAGCCGACATGCACAATCAGCGGATTGTCCGGAGGCCTGCCCTTCAGCTCAAAAATCCGTGCAATTGCGTCGGCATTCCAGGCACTGGCCCCCAGTCCATAGACCGTCTCTGTGGGAAACGCCACAACACCTCCATCACGAAGTTGTTTCGCGTATTGAGAGAGAGAGATGTCGGGCCTGGTGTCAATCATTCATTTCGGGGTATAGGTAAGGTTTTTCTGTTAAACACTGATGACGTGTGAAACCATTCAGAAATTGACGATTTGTTGCGCTCCGTCGTTGTGTTGCCTTCTGCCGTTGCATTACTTCCCGTCATTGCGTTATTTCCTGCTGTTGCGTTACTTCCTGCCGTTGTATTGCTTGCTATCGTTACGTTATGACCTGTCGTTGTGTTACTTTCTGTCGCTAGTATTACAATCAACCGTCACGTTTGCGTGTATCACGCGGTTGCCTCTGCGGTTGCCTGCTTTTTCCCCGCAGGGTTTAATGCATCGGGTTCAAGTTGTTTGAGCAGTTCACGGGCTGATGTCGGATCCGGAATTTCCTGGATGGCAAACCGCACCGCTTGCTCTTTCTGCACCAGCTGGAATTTCCCGGGACGCAGCTCCTCCAGCCGCTGCATCAGGTGCTGAAGTCCGCCCTGATCGTAAAAACGGGTCCCCGCTTCGGTGGCGTGATCCGGACACTCGAGCCACATCCGCCCGGCACGGATCGTCACTTTGGTGAGCCACATCTGTGATGCGAATAGTTTTATCCGGGTAGCCGTTACCAGATTTTCCGCAGCTTCGGGCAGCGGACCGAACCGGTCAGCCACCTCATCCCGCCATTCGGTGATTTCGCTCTGGCCGGTTGCCCCGGAAAGCCGGCGATACAGGTTCAGACGCTCAACATTGTCGCTGACATAATCGGTCGGAAGCAGGGCGGTATAGTCAAATTCCACCGTGGTTTCCGGACGTTCCGGTACATATTCGGTATCGGAGAAGAGCTCCGAAAACTCGGTCTCCTTCAGCTCCCGCACGGCATCGTTCAATATTTTGTTGTACATCTCAAATCCGACTTCATTGACAAAACCGCTCTGTTCGGCGCCGAGGATATCTCCCGCCCCGCGGATGTCCAGATCCCGCATGGCGATATTGAATCCGGAGCCCAGGTCGGAGTACTCTTCCAGTGCGAGCAGCCGTCGTCGCGATTCGAGGGTCAGCGACTCCATCGGCGGCGTGATCAGATAACA
>Ga0207421_10003130_pt1 | contig 19903 bp, 20 predicted proteins | sample SodLakKL_010_SED_4_FD_187542 | JGI IMG/M metagenome (GOLD analysis project Ga0207421, IMG submission 187542) | Alkaline sediment microbial communities from Lake Tanatar, Kulunda Steppe, Russia - 8KL_010_SED (SPAdes) (version 2) | ecosystem: Environmental > Aquatic > Non-marine Saline and... | reverse complement strand
TGGAGTCGGTGGAGTCGGTGGCCGCCGGGGCGAGGACGAAGAGCTTGAGTACCCGGCCGGGAGCGCGGTGTATCACGATGAGTACGGAGCGGGTGTAGTGTACAAGGCCTGGCGTGACGGGCACAACGAGGTCGTGATGGTGCGTTTCGAGACCGGTCAAACGGCGCGCTTTCTGCCGCGTTACTCCGCTCTCGAGCGCATTGGGGACGAGGTGTAGGCCGTGACTGCCGATGAACGCCTCGCGTTGCTTCCGCCGATCCGGCGTGCGCGTGAGTTCTATCTCTACGACCATCGCGGGCGGCGCTACCTAGATCTTGCGCAAAACGGGGGGCGTGCCATTCTCGGCCATCGCCCCAATCGGCTGAGCACGCGGCTGAAGAACGTGCTTTCAAGCGGTCTGCTCGCGGAGCTCCCTTCGGTATACGGCCCGCGGCTCGAGCGCGCGGTTGCGCGGCTCATCGGCGGCCCGTGCAGCGTCAATTACGACGACGGTCGCCGTGGGTGCGCGGTGCGCTGGTATCAGGGGGCGGAGCGTGCGCGCGCCGCGATTGCCGCCGTTCTCGGCGCCGAGCCCGGTGCGGTGCACGACCCGGTGCACCCCGCAGCGGGCGGCCCGGCACCCGCCGCAGCGGGCGACGCAGGGGCCGACGCAGCGGGCGGTCTTTCGGAAACCCGCCGCGGTGAGCAACAGCCGGCGGTTGTCTTGTGGCGGCCGTTCCTGGGTGGCCCGGATGCTGCGGGCGCCGCGGGTGCGCAGTGGCGCGCTGCGGCTCGCGTGCTTCTGCCGGTGCTGCCGTTCCCGGGGGCGTTTGCGCCGCAGGTTGTGTGCTTTGCGTCGACGGCGCAACGGCGGCCGGTTGCGGCCGGTATGGCAGCCGCGCAGGACCCGCCCGCCTCGGATCTGGTTTCACCGTGGCTGCTTGCGGGGCTCGAGCGGGCGGCTCTCGCGCTGCAGCAAGACCCGCGCGCGGGCGGCGCACCGGCCTGGCCCCAAACTCGTTCGGTGCAGCGACGCGGGAGCGGGCGCCTGCGCGTGCCGAACTGGGCGGGGTTTGAGTCGAGCCTGTGGCGCCGCGTGGGCCCCTACCTGCTCTGGACCGGCGAAGAAGCTCTGCCGTACGACGAGGTGTTTCGCCGCTTTCTCGAGGCTGGATTCTTGCTCAGTCCTGAGCGCGAGGCGCCGAGTATTATACCAGGAAGGTGTTCGCACGGCGAGTTCGCGCGCTTTGTCGCGCTGTGCCGTGAGGTAGAAGAGGGCGGGCGATGTTGACCGAACAGGTGCTTGTGATACTGGTACGACTCGCGGTGGGATCGATCGCGACTTTTCTCGCGATTTTGGTGTGGTCGCGCACCCGCGACACCGCCTGGATCTTCGTCGTGATCGCAATGATCCTTCAGTATGGGGAGATCGTATTCACGACGCTCGAGTTATTTGGGTTGGCGCAGGCCGAGCTCGTGGTCTGGGCGGGTGTCCCGCTGGTAGAGATCGTGCTACATACCCTGCCGCTGATATCGCTGGCGGTGGCGTTTGTGATCGTGGTGGCGCGGCGCAGTTGACAGACGGTGCCGATCTTACTACTGTTAGGCTACGAATCGAGCGATAGTCTGGAGGTCGTATGGTTGCACTGCTGGTTGGGGTACTGTTCGTGGCGTTTGCCGTCTTTTCGGTGCTCCCGGTTGATTGGGCGCTGGGTTGGGGACCACAGGTTGTGACGTTTCTCAAGGGTGGCGTGCCGATCTTGGCGGTGTTTGTGGGTTTGATCGCGATCTTGATCGGGATTGCCGACCTAAAAGATAAGGCCGAGGCCAAGAAGGAAGAGGCGCAGGAAGCGGCCGAGCAGAAGCCGGAGTAACGAAGCCGCAGTAACGAAGCCGGGCGGCCGGCGGTTGGCGGCCGGGCGTGGGCCCTTGACAAAGCCGCGCGTTTCGTGAAAGCATGCCAACCTACTCAGGTGCAACGCGGTATCTAACGCCCGTACTAAAACAATAGATTATAAGGCGCGAACTACAATGAAAACGGTATTTGTGAATCCAACCAAAATAGAGCGTAAGTGGCACGTTATCGATGCCGATGGACAAACGGTGGGCAAGGTCGCTACCAAAGCTGCGGAGTTGCTGCGAGGTAAGCACAAACCGTGCTTCACACCGCACCAAGAGGTCGGTGATTACGTTATCGTGGTCAATGCCGAGAAGGTGCAGCTAACCGGACGCAAGGCCGAGAACAAACTGTACTACCGGCACAGCGGCTATCCCGGCGCGCTGCGGGTCGAGAACTTCGCGAAGCTGATCCGTCGCAAGCCGCAGTACCCGCTCGAGCACGCGGTTCGGGGTATGCTCCCCAAGAACCGCCTCGGACGCAAGTTGTTCAAGAACCTGCACGTATACGCCGGCGGGGCGCATCCCCATGCGGCTCAAAAGCCCGATCCTATCGAGCTATAAAAGGAGATCAGTGGTGGCAGCAGAGAATCTGGCAGTAGCAATAGGACGACGCAAGACCTCGGTCGCGCGCGTATATCTTCGCCGAGGAGGCGGTACCGTTACCGTTAACGGGCGCCCGGCAGATAAATACTTCCCGAACCCAACGCATCTGTACATGGTGAATCAGCCGCTCGCGGTTACCGACTCGGAAGGTAGCTTCGACATGATCGTCAACGTCAACGGCGGCGGCCCGGCGGGTCAGGCCGGTGCGGTGCGTCACGCGGTGGCGCGGGCGCTCGCCACGCACGACGAAACCAACCACAAGCCGCTGCGAACCAACGGCTTTCTCACGCGCGACCCGCGTATGGTGGAGCGAAAGAAGTATGGACAGCGCGGTGCACGGCGCAAGTTCCAGTTCTCCAAGCGATAATCATACCGTCGTTACGCTTCAGCCAAAAGGGCGCCGCTCGGACGAGTACAAACTGATACTCGACAGCGGCGCCTCTTTTTTGGTGCACCGCTCTGCTGTGGCGCAGGCGGGGCTGTATGAAGGTATCACCATAGACGGGCTCGAGCTCGACCGCCTCATCCGCGAGACCGAGCTGTTGCACGCGCGCGAGAAGGCGCTCGACCTTGTCGCGCGTCGTGAGCATTCGCGACGCGAGCTCGAACAGAAGCTGCGGCGCAAACGCTTTCCGGAAGACGCCGTCCGCAGTGCGCTCGACGAACTAGAACAACGCGGCATACTCGACGATCACCGCTTCGCTCGGCTCTGGGCCGAGACCCGCCTGCGTCGTCGTCCTGAGGGGCGTGTGCAGGTCATCGCCGGGCTGGTGCAGCGCGGTGTGGCGCGCGAGGTGGCCGAACGCTGTGTCGCGGAGGTCTACGAGCAACGCACCGCCCTGGTGAACGACGCGTTGCGGCGTGCGGCCGAGCGGGCCTGGCGCGCGGCGGGGTGCTCGTTCGAGCCTGCCGTTCGACGTCTTGTGCGTCGGGGCTTTGGTTTCGGCGAATCGCGCGACGCAATCGCGCGGCTAAGTAATTTAGAAAAAAACGATTTTTATCTCGAATAATCCGTTGACATTCTGGATATAATTCATATACACTGTAAGCAAGTCCAAGCGACGATCAGTGAGGGAGGAAAATGGCAAAGACAGACAAGAAGGTGCGAATTTTCTCGGCGCTGGAGGTTGCTAACATCTGTGGCGTCGTTAATCAAACCGCGATAAATTGGATCAAGAACGGCTACCTCAAAGCGTTTACTACTCCGGGTGGGCAGTACAGGGTGTACTCTGAAGACCTTGTGGATTTTCTCCATTCGCGCGGCATGCGGCTGCCGCCGGAGTTAAAAGAGGTGCTCGAGCAGCAAATGAGCATCGAGGTTGTGCTCGTCGTCGATGACGATGAAGAGTTTAACAACACGCTCAAGCAGTTCCTTGAGAAGAAGTACCCGGATTACACCGTAGAGCAGGCCTTCGACGGCTTTGAGGCCGGCAAGGTGCTCGCCGAGTCAAAGCCCGATATGGTGTTGCTCGACGTAGACCTGCCGGGTATAGACGGGCGCAAGCTGTGTCAAAAGATCAAGGAAGACAGCCCCGCGGTGAAGCCGATCGTGATCGCGATCTCGGGCGTTACCGACGCCGATATCGAGAGTCAGATGATGGCAGCCGGAGCCGATGCGTTTCTCGCGAAGCCACTGAAGATGGAAGAGCTCCCGCAGGTGATCGAACAACTCGCGGCGCAGCGCACGGTGTAGCATCCGGCGCAATCGCATCGCATCAGCATCGCTGAACTCGGAGTCGAGCTCTCGGTATGAGTGTGGATAGTGACGAAAACACAGCCGTTCACGCACGAGTTTACGGGCGCGTGCAAGGTGTGGGGTTTCGGTTTTTCGTGCAGGCGCAGGCAAGGCGGCTCGGGTTGCGCGGCTGGGTGCGCAACGATTACGACGGCTCGGTGGAGCTGAGCTGCGAGGGCGGCACTAGTAGCGTTGAACGCTTTCTCAAGCAACTCAAGAAAGGTCCGCCGGGGGCCCGCGTAGACCGCGTGGAGTCCTCCCCCATGCAGTATCAAGGCCTGTACCGCGGTTTCACGATCGAGCCGTAGCGCCCCGGCGGGGCCCGCTGCAGACCTGCAGCGAGCAACCGGCCGGAACAGCGGAGCGCCTTAGCGTGAGATCGAGTAGAACGCCTTCATGCCGGGGTACTCGGCGTTGGACTCGAGCATGTCCTCGATGCGCATCAACTGGTTGTACTTCGCAACGCGATCGGAGCGCGACATCGACCCGGTCTTGATCTGCCCGGTCTCGAGCGCTACCACGAGATCGGCGATGAACGCGTCCTCGGTCTCGCCGCTGCGGTGACTGACTACCGCGGTGTAGCCCGCGCGCTTGGCCATCTCAACCGCTTCAAAGGTCTCGGTCAACGTGCCGATCTGGTTGACCTTGATCAGAATCGAGTTTGCGATACCGCGCTCGATGCCGGTTGCGAGGCGCTGGGTGTTGGTGACGAACAGGTCGTCGCCGACGAGCTGGCATTTCGAACCAACCTTCTCGGTGAGTGCCTTCCATCCGTCCCAGTCGTCCTCGCTCATGCCGTCCTCGAGCGAGATAATCGGGAAGCGATTCACCCAGTCGGCCCAGAAATCAGCCATTTCTTCGCTGCTGAGCTCGCGGCCGTCGCTCTTCTTGAAGACGTACTTGCCCTTTGCAGCGTCGTAGAACTCGCTTGCAGCCGGGTCGAGCGCGATCATGATGTCGTCGACCATCTTGTAGCCGGCTTTCTCAACCGCCTCAACGATCACCTCAATTGCTTCCTCGTTGCTCTTGAGATTGGGTGCAAACCCACCTTCGTCGCCGACCGCGGTGCTGTAGCCACGCGAGCCTAAGACCTTCTTGAGGCTGTGAAACACCTCGGCGATGGTGCGGATCGCTTCGCGGACGCTTTCGGCGCCGACCGGCATCACCATGAACTCCTGAAAGTCCACCGAGTTGTCGGCGTGCGAGCCGCCGTTGATGATGTTCGCCATCGGCACCGGCAGGGTGGTGGCTTTGTAGGCGCCGAGGTACTTAAACAGCGGCAACCCGAGTGAGTCGGCGGCGGCGCGGGCGCACGCCATCGAGACGCCGAGGATCGCGTTGGCGCCGAGCTTGCCTTTGTTTTCGGTGCCGTCGAGCTCGATCAAGGTGCGGTCGATATCCACCTGGTCGTAGGCGTCGAGCCCCTCAACCTCGGCGGCGATGATGTTGTTCACGTTCTCGACGGCGCGCTGCACGCCTTTGCCGAGAAAGCGGTTCTTGTCGCCGTCGCGCAGCTCCACCGCCTCGTGCTCACCGGTTGACGCGCCCGACGGAACCGCGGCTCGCCCAAGCGACCCGTCCTCGAGAACCACGTCCACCTCCACGGTGGGGTTCCCTCGAGAGTCCAGTATTTCGCGTGCTTCCACGTACTCAATCATACTCATTTGTTTCAGTCTCCTATTCGTGTAAGAATTATCGGCTTGCTCGGCTACAGCGTATGCGCGGCCGGCTCGGCTGTCAAGCATCGGCAGCGTCGGCGCAGCGGCGCAACGGCGCAGCGGCGGCATGCTCCTTGACTGCAGGTACACCGGGGCCTACAATACGCCGACATGCGCTACACCGCCCTGTTTGCGACCACACTGCGACGTGCTCCTCACGGCTCCAAAGTACCGAGTTACCGGTTGTTGTCGCGCGCCGGGTACCTGCGCCAAACCGGACACGGGTTGTTTGCCTACCTGCCGCTCGGGATGCGCGTAATCCGCAAACTCAAGAAGATCATCAGCGCGGAGATGGACGCGCTCGGCGGGCAGGAGGCGTTGGCTCCGGTGGTGAGCGTGCCGGACGGCTGGCAGCGCAGCGGGCGCGACCGGCTCATCGGCGCGCATATGGCCGGCTTTCGCGACCGCTTCGGGCGGAACCTTGTCCTTTCTCCCACGCACGAGGAGGCGATGGTAGAGCTTGTGCGCTCAAGCGTCACCAGCTATCGTCAACTGCCGGTGTTTGTCTATCAGATTCAGACGAAGTTCCGCGACGAAGAACGCGCGCGCGGCGGTCTAATCCGGGCGCGCGAGTTTCTGATGAAGGACGGCTACTCCTTTCATCGAAGCTTCGCCGATCTCAACAACTTCTTCCCGAAGGTCTTTGCCGCGTACAAGCGTATCTTCGCTCGCTGCGGGCTCGAGGTCATTCCGGCCGAGGCCGGGGTGGGGTACATGGGCGGTGAGAAGTCGTTTGAGTTTCTGCTCCCGAGCGAATCGGGTGACGACGCGGTAATTCGATGCCCCGGCTGCGGCTACACCGCCAATAGCGAGGTGGCGTTCGGCAATATCGATATCGCGGCCGAGATGCCTGAGCCGATCAAACGCGTTGCAACTCCCGGCTGTCGCACCGTCGCGCAGCTTGCCAAGCACCTGCAGCTTCCGCGCAGCAAGATCGCGAAGCCGATGGTGTTCTCGAGCGAGCGCGGGCCGGTGCTCGCGGTGGTGCGGGCCGACCATGACGTGAGCGTCGAGAAGCTCACGCAGCTGCTGCACGAGCCGATTCACGGCGCCGCTCCGATAGAGGAACTGCAGCTCTACGGCTTGATCCCGGGGTACCTTTCGCCGATCGGCCTCGACAACGAGGTGCGCGAGCTCGATATGCACCTGCGTATCGTGGTCGATGAATCGGTCGCGAACACGCCGAACCTGGTGTACGGCAGCAACGAGCACGGATATCATTATCTCAACGTAAACTTCGGCCGCGACTACGACGCCAAACTCGTCGCCGATATATCGCGCATAACCGCGGGGCACACCTGCTTCTACTGCGACACGCCGCTCGAGCGTTTGCGCGCGCTCGAGCTCGGCAATATCTTTCGCCTCGGCGACCACTACACCCGCCGGATGGAACTAACGCTGCACGACGAGCGCGGAAACCTGATCTATCCGCAGATGGGCTCGTACGGCATTGGGCTTGGACGGCTGATGGCCGCGATCGTCGAAAACAGTCACGACGAGGCCGGCATCATCTGGCCGCCCGAGATCGCACCGTATCAAGTGTACCTCATGGCGATCGGCAAATCGGCCTCGATCAAGAGGCGCGCGGAGCAGCTCTACAAGCGGCTCGGCGAGCTGGCGCTGTTCGACGACCGCAACGAGTCGGTTAGTGTGAAGTTCAAGGACGCCGACCTGCTCGGCATCCCGTATCGTATCGTAGTCTCTTCCACCACGTTGCAAGACTCCATGGTGGAGGTGCGCGAGCGCGCCGACGGCACCACCTATCGTGTGAGTGAGGATCAGATCCTCGACCGCATTCTCGGGGAGCAGTCACATGAAGTTTGACCTGACCAAGGAGCTGATCGACCAGATCATCTACGGGATGGAGGATCAGGAGCACGATTACTACGTCGACCTGCGGCGCCTTGAGCTGGTGGCCGAGCACGAGATCGAGGAGCCCGACGAGGATCGCTACGTGCTGATCCCGGAGTGGCGTCCGGTGGACGGCTACAATCTCATGGAGCGCTTTCTGCAGCAGTTGCGAAACCCCATATACCGCGAGCGGCTGCGCGAGATCCTCGCCTCGGGGCGCCGCGTGTTTCGACGCTTCAAGGACACCGTTAAGGAGCAGCCCGAGATCGAACGGATGTGGTACAGCTTCAAGGACCGCGAGATGCACCGGATGGTGTACGAATGGTACAACGATCTGCGCGAGGTCTGGGGCCTGGATCCCGTGGAGCCGGTCTACCACGAGACCGAGGACCTAGTGCGCTCCGATTTCGAGGTCAAACAGGTGGACCCGGCTGAGTTCGGCGAGCTCCTCGAGCTCGACCGTGCCGCGTTCTTCGAGATGATTCCGGAGGCCTCGCCGGAGTACGTAGAGCTACTCTATCATCGCCGACGTGCCGGTCTCGCCGCCCCAACCGACCCCGATTCGCGCGTCTTGCGCGCCTTTACCGCCGGCGGCGACCCGGCCGGGTTCCTCTGGGCGGTGGAGTACCCCGAGGTGGGGCTGGCGGTGGTGGCGCAGCTGCGCATCGAGCCCGAGTTCCGCGGGCTCGGCGTGGCGCGGGTGCTGCTCGAACGGTACAACGGCGTTGCCTACGAAGCAGGGCTCGCCGAGCTCGAGTTCGAACTCGGCGGTACCGCGCGCGGCATGGGCGACGCGCTGTCGAGGATGGGATTCGAGGTTGTGAGCGAAACCTTTGTGCTGGATCTCGACCGCTGGGGCCGCGAGCAACGCGGCGCCTGAGGCGCGCGCTCTTCGTGGCGCGCCTGCGCGTGGATCCGTGCGCTGCGCGTGCGCCGCCCGTGGACCCGCGTGCGCCCGTGCGTCGTCAGCTCCGGAGCAGCCTCGCACGCACCTCTTCGGCTTTCTGGTGTAGCTCCTCGAGCTTGGCTCCGACCGCGTCGGCGGCGTATTGTTTAGCGTCTTCGCCGTCGGGCACCGTCCCGCGTGCGCCGTCGCGGAAGCTCTTGCAGTCCATCACGTCGCTTGCGTAGTACACCATGAGGTCGTTGTTGGGAACATCGGCGGTCATGTCCTCGCTAGGGTTTACGTGCAGGAGATTGCCGGCGGTTCCGATCATCACCATGTGATCGAACGACTTGAGGTAAGAATCGGTCTCTTTCACCGGGCGTTTGGTCTCGGGTTTGCCGGGCCGATAGCGGGTGCCGGCAGGAAACACCAGCACGATGCGCCCATTATACTTATGACGGATCATCTCGCGCAGCGCCGCGCGGTTGAGTTCGCGGCTGCGGCGGCTTTCGCGTTTGAGCTGCTCCGGATCGGTGATGGAGTTCAGCGTGCGCGAGGGATAGATCACGATACGGGAGTACGACTCGGCGAACGCGAGCACAAAGCGGTTCGAAATATTTAGCTTGAGCCCGGCGATCGAGATGATGCGGTCGGCAAAATCGGCGCCGGTGTCGCCGGCTTTCTGTAGCAGATAGTATAAACCGGGGATATCAAAGTTACTGTAGTGCTCCATCAGGATCAGGCAGGCCTTGCCCTGAGCCGAAAGCCGAGCGAGCTCCTCGAGGTTCTCGAAGTTCTCGATACGGCTGCGGGGGTCGATCAGGTCGTCCACGATGCGGTTCACGAGCTCGCGGTTCCTGCGGTTGCCTTCCTGAAACACGTGTTCCTGCGTGACGTCCTCGGTTTGTTCCGAGTTCTTCACCATCTCGTACGCGATCTCTTTGTACATGTCCTTGATGGAACTCACGCTGATTGCCTCCCCAAGCTTGTTGTCGGTAATACAGGTTGTGCGATGCGCCGGCGACGGCGCGGAGCGCACCCCTTCAGCGCGCAGAATAGCGGCTCACGTTCCCTGCAAACGCCCTCACGCGCATCAAAGCAGGGCCCGATGCGAGCAGAGTAGCTTCGAATATTCGGCGTTGTCAAGCTCGCGCCGGCGTTCGTGAGCCGGCGTTCGTGAGCCGGCGTTCGTGAGCCCGTGGTGCGGTTATGGGGAGCCGGCGGACGGAAAACTGTGCGCATGATCCTCAGGATTTTGCAAAAACCTTAGCAATTGCGCCAACCTTAACATCACGGATCAACCGCCGGTCGGCGCAAGTGCCTGAGGTTTGCGCGTTTGCTAAGGTTCATGCAACTGCTAAGGTTTTGGAAAAATCCTGAAGAGACGGGGGCTATTGTCCTTCGACGTCGGCGTCGGCGTCGCCATCGCGCTACGGCACCTGCAGCACCGAGACGCGGTTGCCTTCGCGGTTGTAGACGCGCCGCTCGTTAAGCGGGTCGGGCAGACGCTCGCCCGAGCTGATAAACTCGTAGTAATGCGTGCCGGCCGGTACGCGCAGGTGCAGGCGGTAGCGGCCCGGGCTTTCCTCGGTCATGCGGTGCATGTAGGGGTCCCAGTTGTTGAAGCTGCCGCTTACGAACACCCGCCGCCCGGGTTCGGTCTCGAAATAAAACTCAACGTAGCGCTCCTCGTGCACCACCGGGCTCTCAGGCGGGGTCTCGCGCGGCTCGGGGAGCTCATAGATCGAGATCGGCACGCCGGTTCCGTCGAGGCGCGCCACCGGATTCTGCGGGTCGCGGCCCCAGAGACCGTCGGCCACCAAGCGGTACTCCAACTTCTCGACTCCCTCGGGAATTGGGTACATCAGGAAGTAGACATCGTTGCGGTTGCGATTGAATGTATGCTTGTGACGGTAGCTTTCGTGGGCGAACACCGCCGCCACGTAGCGCGGCGCAGGTGAAGGCTCGAGCGTGATCAGCACGTGATCGTCGAGCACGCGTGGCGGCCCGGCTTCCTCCAGGCCCATGAGGCGCAGCTCGGTCATGCGCTCGAACTGCTGAGCTCCGACGCCCGGCACCGAGCCGAGAGCCGTTGTTACAAGAAATACTGCTGCCGCCAAGAGAGAAGCTTTGCGTCGCTGCATATCTGTGCTATTGTTTTCATCGGAACCCAACGCCACGCCTTTAGCTCCTTCGGTAGGTGACCGTCAGATTTCGACCAATCTTACCGACAATTATATACGAATATGCCCAGTCTCGAACAAATTAAAGCGTTCGACCAAACTCTGACCACTCTCGGCAACGAGCCCGAAGTCCTGCGCCAATGGGGCGAGGCGCTCGAGCCGGTGGAACCGCCGCCCGAGGGGCTCTCGGACGACCTGAGCGACCTCCTCGGTGAACAGGCTGCAGGGGATGAGGGAGGGCTCGGCGACCTCGATTTTGAAGACGCCGCGGATTTTGCGGAAGACACGCCGGCCGGGGACGATGTTGAGGAACCGGTGCTCGAGGGCGAAGACTTTCTCGAGGCGTTTGCCGGCAGCCAGGCGCGGGCCGAGGCCGAAGACGACGAGCTGGGCGCGGATGAGCTGGGCGCGGACGAGTTCGAGACCGGCGATCTTGCTGATGACGAACCTCCCGGCGAGCAGCCTGCCGGCGACGACTGGGACGACTTCGACCTCGATCAGTTCGTGGACGACTTGGGGCTCGAGGACGAGCAGCCCGAGGACGAGCAGCCCGAGGACGAGCCGGCCGAGGAGGCGGACACGGCCGAGGAGGCGGACACGGCCGAGGAGCCTGCTGAGGAAGCCGAACCTGCTGAACCCGCTGAACCCGCCGTAAGCGCCGATGAAGGCGAGACCGATCTCGGCGATCTCGAGGATCTCGATCTCCCCGGCCTGGATGATGACGATTTCTCGTTCGACATAGACGAAGACGCGCCGGACTCGGGTGCTGAGGCGGCGGAAGGGGAACAAGCCGAGGAGCTCGAGGACGCCGAAGAGCTTCCGGACGAGTTTGACCTCAGCGACGAGCTCGGCGAGATTTCCCTCGGCGATGCCGAGGAGGGCGGCCCGGCCGCGGAGCCGGGGCTGGAGGCGGAGCCCGGGGCGGCGGCAGACGAACCCTTTGGGGAGACCGCAGGCGCCGCCGATGAAGCCGAGGAGCTCACCGACGAGGTCGGCGATGAGGATGAAGGCTTAGACGACTTCGATCTCGATGAGTTTAGCCTCGGGGACTTTGGAGCCGAGTTTGGGCTCGATGAGGACGATATTCTTCCTGATGAGGCGGCGGCCGAGGCCGAGGACGAGGGCGACAAAGAGGAGGCTTCCGATAGTGCGGCGGCGGCGTTCGAACTCTCAGACGAAGAGTTCGCGCGCATGCAGCGGACGCTGTCGCACCTACCGCTCAACGTGAAGCTCGCGGCCGAGCAGGCTATCGCCGAGGAGTACGGCACCGGTAAGCAGCGGCAGCAGTTGATCGAGCTGCTGGTGGAGGGCGAATCGGTCAAGGCGATCGCCGATTTCGCCGGTCGTCTCGTCGGAAAGAAGCTGCAGGTTCCCAAGAACTACCGCAAGCTCTCGGGGCTCGCGTTTGAGGAAGAGAAAGCGAGCTTCTCGTACAAGTTCAAGCACCAGATCCTGCCGGTGCTGCGCGTTGCGATGCTCGCAGCTGCCGTGGTGGGGGTTTTAACCGCCGCGTCGTATCAGTTCATCTACCGCCCGCTGCAGGCGCGTAGTCTCTTCCGCCAGGGCTACGAGCTCATACCGGAGGCCCAGTACGAGCAGGCCAACCGGCTGTTCGACGAAGGCTTTGAGACCTGGCCGGTGCACCGTTGGGTGTTTAACTACCCGGTGCGGCGCTGGTTCTACCGCTACGGTGAGGCTTTCATCGAGGAGCGCCAGTTTGCGCTCGCGGCGCAGAAGTACGACAAACTGCTCAACGCCTACCCAATGGATAAACGCGGCGTACTGGAGTACGCCGAGCTCGAGTCGGTGCACCGAACCAACTACGAACGCGCCTCGGACCTGCTTGAAGGCTACCGCGAGCAGGTTGAGCTCTACGACTACGATGTTCTCTTGGCCTCGGGCGACAACTACATGCGCTGGGGCGAGCTCGAAGCCGAGCGCTACGAGGACGCGCGCGTGCAGTTCGCGACCGCTATCCAGCGCCACGGCGATACCGACGAGCTCTTGATGCGGATGCTGTTGTACTTTATCCGTACCGATAACCGCTCCGAGGTGGAGCCGCTACGGCGCGTGTTCCAGGACGACCCGCGCACCGAGATAGACCCCTACGTCTACGCCGAGCTCGGCGGCTACCTCATCGATTACAACGAGCTCGACGAGGTGCGGGATATCCTGTTTCGCTCGCTCAACAAGGATGACGAGATCCCCGAGCCACATTACCACCTTGCACGCTACTACCGGCGGCTCGAGTCGCTCGGCGAGGAGGAGCGTGCGCTGCGAAACACGCTCGCGGTGCTCGACCAAACAGAGCCGCTCACTCCGCGGCGGCTCGCTATGCAGGTAGACACGCACGGGCGGCTCGGCGAGTTCTACTACGACCGCGGCGAGTACATCATGGCCGAGGATGAGTTTCTCGACGGAATCCGCGCCTACGAGGGCGCCTTAGGCCAGGGGCTGCTGGGCCCCGAGGAGCGCTTTGGGCGGCTATACGCGCGGCTGGGAGATATCTATTACTACGAGGGTCGAGAGTACAACGCTGCGCTCGATCAGTTTCGGCGCGCCGAGGCGAACGCCTACAGCTCGCGCGAGCTCGAGTACAAGAAAGGCTTCATACATTACCGCGCCGAGGCTTGGGACGACGCACTTGAGTCGTTCATAGACGCCGCCGGGCCGTTCTCCGGCAATCACAACCTCTTGTACGCCACCGCTAACGCGTTCTATAACCGCGGCAGCTTCCACGCCGCCGAGGGCTACTACCGCGACCTGCTCGAGCGGGTCGAGGGCGAGCGCGACGAGATCGATGTGCTGCTGGTTGAGGAAGACCCGGAGCACCGCGCGTTGGTGGAGTATCGCATCCGGGTAAGAAACAATCTCGGCGTCACGCAGAATCGGCTCGGCGAGCAGACCGGCGATCCCGATAAGGCCTCGCGCGGCATGGTGCACCTAACCGAGTCCAACGAGTTGGCCGAAAACTACGGCCGCGACCCCGAGACCGCAGCGCGGGCGGCGACCACCGGGCTTGCGGAGTTAAATCTGCGCGAGGTGCTGTTCCCGCGCCCGCAGTACGAGCTGCAGATCTACAACGCGATCCCGCGCGATTTCGACGACCTGCGGTTCTAACGCCGCCGGCCCGCAGGTGCGCGGCGTCCGGAGCGGCGCGCCGGCGCCCGCCGCCGGGCTACACCGCGAACATCCAGCCGTGGGTGTCTTCCACCACGCCGTACTGAATGCCCTTCAGCGTGTCTTGCAGCTTACGGGTAAGCTCGCCGACCTTGCCGCCGTTGAACACCATGGTGCCGCCTTCGTGCTCGATAGACTCGATGTAGGTGATCCCGGCGGCGGTGCCGGTGACAAAGCATTCGGCGGTTTCGCTCATTGCTTCCTCGATCGTGATTGGGCGCTCCTCAACCTCAACGCCGAGATCCTTCGCGAGCTGAATTGCACTTTTGCGCGTGATGCCGGGCAGAACGGTGTCGCCGAGCTCCGGTGTCACGAGCGTGCCGTGCTTCTGGTAGAAAAAGATGTTGCACGAGGAGCCTTCTTCTACGTACTTGTGCTCGGCGGCGTCGAGGAAGATCGCTTCCATGTAGCCCAGCTTCTGCACGCGCTTTTTCTCGAGCGTCGGCACCACGTAGTTGGCGTCGCACTTGATCCAGCCGGTGCCGCCGGGGAAGGCGCGCACGCAGCGCGTGGTGATGCCCTTCGCCGGGGCGTCGGGGTCAAAGTACGAGCCCACCGGTGTGCTGACCGCCACCACCCAGGGGTACTCGCTTAGGTTGAGGCCGATGCCGGGCTCTGAGTAGGTGAAGGGACGAATATAGATCGAGCGCGCGGTCACAAAGCCGTCCTTCTCCCAAGCCGGGTCGTACTCCGGCGCGAACCCGAGCTCGTAGTTTTTGCCGACGATAGCCTTCACGCCCTCCACGAGCATCTCCACCGGGATGCCGGGCATCTGCAGCCCTTCCATCGAGTTCTTGAGCCGCTTCGCGTTCTCGTCGGGGCGAAACAGCTTGAGGCCCCCGTCTTTCTGCGGGAAGGCCTTGAGGCCCTCGAACGCGCCCATGCCGTACTGTGTGGTGTAGTTCACAAGCGGCAACTGCGGAAAGGAGTTTCGCTTCGCGAGAAGCGCGTTGCGCTCGGCCTCCGGTAGCGCAGCCTCTTCTGCGGGCGTTTTGTGCGGCTGTTCGAGGTGCTCCTCGCTCCAGGTTCCGTCGGCTTGGTATTGGGCAAGATAGACCCAAGGGTTAATCGCGAGCGTAAACGCGCTGGCCATAGTCCTTCTCCGTTTCGAAATTGATCTCGCTTTGTGCGGTGCTTAACGGCATTGTACGCCTCGCCCGATCGCGCGGTCAAGGAAAACTCCGCGAAAAACCCGCTGCTGGGCCCGAGTTTTGCTTGCGCTATTGTGTAGCAGTGATGTTATAATTGAACTCAATGGGAGGTTTTGCGTGATTAAAAGCGTGGTTATTCTCGCCGGTGGCGTGGGGCAGCGACTGTGGCCGGCCTCTACTCAGAAGCGGCCCAAACAGTTCATTGACCCGGGTAACGGAATGTCGCTTTTGCAAGCGAGCGTAACGCGCGCGGCGTCGCTCGAGGAGAAGCCGCTCATTGTGGTTGTCACGCATACCGACCATGTGCGCGGCGCAGTGGAGCAGATCGCCGCTCTTGGTGAGGAAACCGCGTCGCGCGTGATTATCTTGCCTGAGCCCGCGGGCCGTAACACCGCCCCGGCGGTGGCGTACGCCACCGCGTACCTCGAGCGCGAAGGCATCGCCGACGGCAACATCCTGGTGCTCGCCGCCGATCACATCATCTCGCCGCAGGATCAGTTTGTCGCCGATGTTCGAAACGCTGCCGAGATCGCCTCCGAGAAGTACCTTGTGGTGTTCGGCATTAGACCCGCGCGGCCCGAGACCGGCTACGGCTACATAGAGGCCGGCGATGCGCACGGCCCAGGCTACGTGGTGCGCTCCTTCCGCGAGAAGCCCGATCTTATGGTGGCCGAGAAGTACGTGAAGAGCGGACGCTACTACTGGAACTCCGGCATGTTTGTGTTTCACAGCACCGTCTACCACGAGGAGCTCGCCGAGTACGCGCCCGAGATCCGTACCGGCTTCGCAAACTTCTCCGCTCCGTTTACCTTCGCCGAGCGTCGGGGTGTGCGCGTAGCCGAGATTGCCGACGAGCTCGAGGAAGTCTACCGCCGCATGCCGAAGATCTCGGTAGACTACGCGGTGATGGAAAGCAGTCGTCGCGTCGCGATGGTAGAAGCGGGGTTCGAGTGGTCCGACGTCGGCAGCTGGGACGAGCTTTCTAAGGTAGTGGCAAATACCGACTCCTCAGGCGCAAGCGTAGCCGGCGACGGTCCGGTGTTTCAGGCCGGAAGCCGCAACAACTACGTACACTCCGAGCTCCCGGTCGCAGTCTGCGGGCTGGACAACGTCATGGTAGTGGTTGAGAACGGCATGGTCCTCGTCTGCCGCAAAGGCTCGTCGCAGCTTGTGCGCGATATCGTCACCCAGATAGAACGCAGCGGCCACGACGAGCTTCTGTAGTCGCCGCCGGGCGGCTTGGCGCCTGCCGGGGCGCCGCCGGGGTGGCTCGGCGCCTGCCGGGGTGGCTCCCGGCGCCTGCCGGGGTGGCTCCCGGCGCCGAGGGTGGCCGAGGGTGGCCCCGCCCAAAAAACACACCCGTTCCTTCAGGAAATTGTCAAAACCTTAACATGCCGTGATGTCTGCCATGATGCACTACAGATGCTGGACAGCAGCGAGTAAGACACGTATCGTAGGAGAATCGTCGAGTTTGATCTGCCCCTGCACCGGTGGGGTTGCACCTCATCGGTAGTGCAAAGCCGTTGATTGATGGGAGAACAGCACCGTGAATCACCAAGAGCTGCGCATGATCGATCTCTTCTCGGGCGCCGGTGGGCTTACGGTGGGGTTTGAGTGGTTGAGCGAGTATCCGTTTCGCGCGGTCTGGGCAAACGACTTCAACGAGCATGCCGCGCGCAGCTATAACGCGAACTTCGCTCCGGTCTGTCGGCATGGGGATATCGTCGATATTCTTCGCGATCCGGCCACGCAGATTCCGCCCGCGGAGCTGGTTGTGGGCGGGCCGCCGTGTCAGGGCTTCAGTCTGCTGAACAAACAGCGCACCGACGATCCTCGCAAGAAACTCTGGATTCCGTTTATGGAGGTGATAGACCGCAGCGGCGCGCGGCTCTTTGTGATGGAAAACGTCCCGCAACTGCTCGGGTCGCTTGAGCATCAGGAGATTCTCGAGTGGGCCGGGTCTCGCGGCTTCGCGGTGTGGTCGGGCGTGTTGCTTGCAGCCGATTACGGGGTGCCGCAAACGCGGCGGCGTGCGATAATTGTGGGGTCAAGGGACGCCGAGCCGGCGGAGGTCTTCCCGCCCCCGAAAACGAACTACCGCCCCGACGAGAAGCCTGCGGGCGCGGGTGCCTGGCGCACGGTGCAAGACGCTATCGGCGACCTACCGACGCCGGAGGGAACCGAGATTCGTGAGGCGGCGGCTCCTCCGCTCGATCTGCATTTCGGGCGAAACCCTACCGCGAAAAGCGTGGCGCGCTATCGGGCGATTCCGGAGCAGGGGATGAACCGCGTTGATCTGCAGAAGCGCGCACCGGAGCTGACCCCGGCGTGCTGGATGAGAAAGAAATCGGGCGGCACCGATCTCTTTGGGCGGCTCTGGTGGGATCGGCCGGCGTTCACGATCCGCACCGAGTTCTTCAAGCCCGAGAAGGGGCGCTACCTCCACCCCGAGCAGCATCGCCCGATTACGCATCGAGAGGCGGCGCGGTTTCAGTCGTTCCCGGACGCGTTTCGCTTCCTGGGAACGAAGGTCGAGATTGCGCGACAGATCGGAAACGCGGTACCACCGCTTCTCGCGAAAGCGATCGCCGAGCGACTCTATCGTCTCTGGGAAGCCGCCGGCGACCAACGTGGGTACGGACAGCGTTATGGACATCTTCACGGAACAAAAGCGGCGGGAGATCATGTCTCGAGTGAAGAATCGAGACACCCTGCCGGAGCTGTTGGTTAGATCGCTCCTCCATAGGCTCGGGTACCGGTTTCGGCTGCATCGCGCCGAGTTGCCGGGCACGCCCGATATCGTGCTTCCGAAGTATCGCGCCGCGGTGTTTGTCCACGGCTGCTTCTGGCACGGGCACCACTGCAACCGCGGCAGGCTTCCGGCAAAGAATCGCGAGTTCTGGCAGGCGAAGATCGAGCGCAATACCGAACGCGACGCACGGGTGCGAGGCGAGCTTGCGGCGGCCGGCTGGTCGGCGATCGTGGTCTGGAGCTGCGAGACCACCTCGGCGGCGAAGCTCGAGGAGTTGGCGCACCGACTGGTGCGGGAACTGAATGGGTGATCCCGGCTGCCGGGGGCGCCGGTCGGCCGGCGCGAGCGAGTCGGCCGGCGCGGCGTCTGTGGCCGGCGCGCGTGCTCTGTCGCGGAGCGTCCGGGTATGGTATAGTTGTGGGCGAGATGGATCAGGGTGAGTTAAAGGCGACGGCGCGGCGTATGCGTCGACGGAGCGAACTGCGAAGGCGTGAGGCTGCGGCGCGGCGTGAGCGAGCGCAAGAGTTCGGTCGAGTTGTTGCGGAGAGGCTCGGGGCGGCCGACGCGACCATCACCCGCGTGTGGGGTTTCGGCTCAACCTACGAGAGGTCGCGGCCCTACCGCCTGAACTCCGACCTTGATCTCGCGGTGGAAGGTGGCGGGCACTCGGCGCTGCGCGATTTCCATCCGGACGGTGAGTTTGAGATCTCGCTTATCGAGTTGGCCGATCAGCGCACCGAGTTCGCTGAGATGGTGAGGTCGCGGGGGGTGCTGCTGTATGAGCGACAGTGACCGGCTCGGGCTTCTTCGTGCCGAACTCGAACACGACTTTTCGATCATTTGCGAAAACGCCGGCAAGAATCGAGATATGACCGCACGTCTTGCGCAAACAGCGGCGCCGGATGAGTTTGATTACGCTGCGCTCGGCTACACACTCCATAATCTCTACAATGCGTTCGAAGGATACTTCCTGCGGGTGGCGAAATTTTTTGAGAACGAGATCGAGTCGGAGGGTTGGCATAAGTCGTTGCTCGATCGCATGACGCTCGCGGTACCCGAGCTCCGTCCGGCGCTGATCGACCGGGTGCTTGCCGACCGTTTGCGCGAGCTGCTTATGTTTCGCCATGCGTTTCGGAATGTCTACAGCTCAACACTGATCCCCGAAAAGGTGTTGTTCGTGAACCGCATCGCTGAGAAGATCGACGAGGATTTGCGGCAGTGCCACGAGCAGTTTACTCTGTTTCTCGACTCGCTCGCGCGACAGCTGGACGACGATGCGGATTACGAATGAACTCAGAACGTTCGTGGCGTGTTTGGTTCGCGCGAGACGCGTTACTTATGCTCATCGTGCTGGGCAAGCTTGTGCACCTCGTCCTCGCTCAACTCGGTGAGCTCGGCAACCTCGGCCTGCGAGAACCCGCGCTCGAGCAGGCGTCGCGCGGTGGTCTTGCGCTCTTGTTCTTGGCCTTCTTTCCGACCCTCCATCCGGCCCTTCTCCAAGCCTTCCTCTAGCCCTTTCTCCAATCCTTCCTCTAGCCCTTTCTCCAATCCTTCCTCTAAGCCCTGGCGGCGGAGTTGTTCTGCGGCGGTCATCGCTTCCTCCCGGAGCAACGGTGTGCGAAGCACCTCGTTCACCACATCGATAATCTCGCGCGTCTTGCCGTGCGAGCCTCGTAGCAGGTACTCCATAAGTATAGCAAAGTTCGTGTCTCGCTCCAATTGTATCCCTGCGGCCTCGGCGCTGTCGAAGAGCCGTTGCATGGCTGCGAGGCTCGCTCTGAGTTCAGTGCGCGCGTAGCGCATCGCCCAGAGTCCTGCCGATAAGGGAGCGGGTTTCACCGGTAGTTGGTCTTCACTCATGCCGGTGAGGTTCAACAGCTCGCTCATGAATCGTGGTTGGTAGCGGGTAAGGGTCTCCGGCAGATCGCCGTCGAACAGGGAGGAAAACTCGGCGGCCACTTCCTTC
>Ga0207421_10003129_pt1 | contig 19904 bp, 19 predicted proteins | sample SodLakKL_010_SED_4_FD_187542 | JGI IMG/M metagenome (GOLD analysis project Ga0207421, IMG submission 187542) | Alkaline sediment microbial communities from Lake Tanatar, Kulunda Steppe, Russia - 8KL_010_SED (SPAdes) (version 2) | ecosystem: Environmental > Aquatic > Non-marine Saline and... | reverse complement strand
CTGTCAAGTAGTCCGTTCACTGGTCTTTCAAACTTTTTTTGATGGCTTTTCTTCTCTCAGGTCGAAGAATATCAGCCACGGCCCGTTCAAGTAACCCGTCGGTGACAAGTCGCTTGAGGCAGCTATAGATAGTTCCGCGCTGCACGTCATACCACTCCACTATAGTAGCCAGTGAAACGACTTACACGCCTCACGCGACGCAATCAGGCGATAGGGTGTGCAATGACTTTCACTGGCTGCTATAGTTCGGTTTGTGTGATGGTTTTTGGGCACACAATCGCCGTTGACGGCCTTTTTGTCGGGTTCTTTTCACTCATACTAACAATATATTGTTATTTATCTTTCACCGAACTGTCGTCCAGGACGTTCACCGCCCGTTGGATCGCACTGTGAGCAAATATAGTGGCAACTGAAAATCATTGCACACACCCCCACGATAGCATGGCTCAGAACCGGTTCATCACCGGTTCTGAGCCGCCTCACTGTGAGGGTGTGTAAACCGTTTCACTTGTTAATCGTTCTACTGGGAATTATAGAAAAGCTGGCCAATCGGTCGGCGAACCGCCCCTCAATACCTACAGGAGCCCGGACACCGAGCAGGCACCAAACCTGATCGACTGGCTCGACGTCCCCATGCGGTACCTGAACCCGATTATGTTCACGATCGTGACCGTCAGCGACGACGCAGGCCACGTTCTTGCCAGGGTGGTAGTCGAGACCCAAATACTTCGCCGCTCGATGGCGGCAACCTCCCCCCGTCGAAACAGTGGGTCGCGTACTCGCCGTGGAGCTCTAGTCTGTCCAATTCGTTCAGGACCAATCCGCCGGTGGCCCTCGACGTGATGGTCCCTCGAGGGCAGTTGTGGGTCAGCGCGGTCGATGTCGGCCGTTTGAAAGTCGATTTTGTAAGCGTGGTCAGTTGGGTCCAGTATATTGTCACATCGGAAAGGCAATGAACGAGTTCGGCAAATGGAGAACCGCCGTCGCAGTGGGAATCCGCGAGACTGTAATCGATACGGTTCGCTGAATCTGCTATCGCCCCCGAGACGTCACACTCGGTCGGATCGTCGGGGGAGCACCTGCCCCCAAATGTGCTTTTCCAGCAGTCTGATCGTCATCGGTCGGTTCACCTCGATACAGCAGGACAACCGGGGATAGCCGAATCGAACGGCAGCTGCGTCGTGCCAGTGGACCGGCTCGGGTGCTGGATCGACCTCGACGGTACAGGTCGCACAGAGTCCCCGTCCCCCGCAGTTGAGCCGCGAGGAAACAGTACCGTAGACCGAAACGCCTCGATTACGGAGGACGTCCCGAAGCATCGTTCCGCGTTCGACCGAGAACGTCGATCGGTCGCCGTCCTCGATCACGGTGAGTTCGACGGTGTCGCTCACGGTTCCTCCGTCTCCGCCCCCTGTGGATCTGTGTGTTGGCCCCAGAACCCGGGGTACTTTTCGACGAACAGGTCGTCTTCGACTCGGACCTGGCAGGCGAGCCGGAGCCCGGAATCGGGATCGTGCGGTGGAGTCGCCAGCCGAAGCCGTTCTCGAGGTCCGGGATCGCTCACCTCGCCGGACACCGCAACAGCACAGGTTCCGCACGTCCCCAGCCCGCGACAGTTGAGAGTGTCTGCCCGGCCGTTATGGGGGGACTCGTCCGCTCGGCGGAGCACGTCCCGGAGCACTGCGCCTCGTTCACACTCGAGTTCCCGACCGCGGACGGTAACAGTTGGCATGCGCGTAGTTGGCACGCCAGATACAAAACCGCACTCCCATACCAATTGAAGGACACGCCCCGAGCAGATCCCTGTATCGCCCCGTCGACCTGGTGGCAAGCCATCCCGAAGTATCGCGCTCGGACGTATTGTCGTACGTGCTGGAAATCGAGGGCGGACTATCCGGCCTCCCCGCGGCGGCCGTTCTCGAGGTTTGCAGCTGTGCCTGTCGCCCAGTTACTGGACCAGGCTCTTCGTCGCGAAACGCTGCTTGAATTGAGTCTCGCGGGCGTTACCGATCAGTTTTCCCCTGAACTCGATCGGGCCAACGACAGAGCCGCCATCGCCCGAAAAGGAACACCCCTCAGCGTTTACGCCGCCTGGCATGCGAGCACGTTTGAGAACGGCGACCCGAGAGAGCACTAACCAATCACACTTGGGACTGTGAGTTTAATTCCGGAGTATGGCTTCGATCGAGCTCCCGGATCCCAGGACGGACGGATCGACCAGCGTCGAGCGAACGATCGCCACGCGGGAGAGTCGACGCACGTTCGCCGACTCACCGGTCACCCTCGAGGACGCCGCCCAGTTGCTGTGGGCCGCTCAAGGTATCACCCACCACCGTGAGGGCGTTCCGATGCGAACAGCCCCGAGCGCAGGCGCCACCTACCCGCTCGAGTGCTTCCTCGAGGTCGACACCGACGGCGTGGAGGGGCTCGATGCGGGCCTCTACCGGTACGATCCCACAGCACACGCGCTCTCCCAGCAACGAGACGAGGCGATCCACGAGGAACTCGTCGGCGCAGCCCTCGATCAACCGGTCGTTCGCGGGGCACCGGCGACGATCGTCGTCGCGGCGGACGACGACCGCACCCGGTCGCAGTATCCGGACCACGGGGAACGATACGTCCACATGGAGGCCGGCCACGCTGCCCAGAACGTCCACCTCGTCGGCGAATCGCTCGGGCTCGCCAGTTGCCCGGTCGGGGCGTTTCGGGACGCCGAACTGAACGACGTACTCGGGTTACCGAGTGCGCTCGAGGCGCTGTACCTGCTTCCGTTCGGCAGGCGGGTGTCGTCGGACTGAGTCGTGCATTTCGGATCGTTCTCGAAGCGACCGGCGTTCGTCGTCGGTGAGGAGCGGTGCTCGAGTGTGTGCTGACGCAAACTACAGATCCCGAACGATAATGCTATCGTAATTGTATCTTTGGTCGAACTCCTCGTCAGTAGGGTGAGTTGTCCACGAACTCGGTTGGGATGGTGCTATCCCACGAGAGCGTGACGTGAATATGGGGGGCGAGAACCACGTTGTCTCCCGTACCCGAGAGCACGTGCTCGAGTGGTCGAACGCGAAAGAACGGCTTCAGGACCGAAGGAAGAGGACTTTCACCCGTCCAACAGCGTCAAAATCGCGGAGTCGATACACGAGTGTGCGAACGCGGGCCGCCTCGCCGCGACAAAAAATCGTTTCCAGACACCAATCACCTTCGTGGGTGTGACTGGTCGTCTTAATAACGTCTTGATAGTCGTGTTGAACGTCGTGGAGTTCCCGGATCACACGTTCGTGCTGATAATCGAACGCGAGTGCAGCAGTCACGTCGCCCGAGACAGTCTCGAGTTCGGTGTGGGCCTCGATATACTCCTGCATGGCTTCCCGAACGGCCCGTGAACGAGAGTCGAAGCCTTCAGCTTGCCACGTCTGGTCGAACTCCTCGAGCAGCTCATCCGGAATATTGAAACTGGTACGCATCTGCCTACACCGGACCAGGCGGGGAGAACGAATGGATGCTGTGGTTTCTCACGCCGATGAGGTATTACGATCCCCGTCAATCCGTGCTAACAGCATTTTTCTGCCGTCTCGACCGACCGGTGCGTATGGATGTCGGTCTCGTTGCCGGGGTCGTTGCGATCGGGTTCATCCACGGCATACTCCCGGATCACGGGTGGCCGATCGCGGCGACCTACGGGTTGAACCGCTCGCGAACGTGGCTCTATGGGACAGTCGCCGGCCTCATTCTCGGGGTTGGACATCTGATCAGTAGCGTCGTACTGGTGCTGGCGTACTTCTGGTTCAGTCGGTTCGCCGAATTCGCTGAAGGGCCCTGGATGCGATACGTCGCGGGAACGCTGCTGATTCTGCTGGGAATTCACGAGTATCGAAATGGCGGACACGAAACGGTACACGGCCACAGGCACGACGAGTCCCACCGTGGCCACGACCATACTCACACGCACGAGCATGACCATGCGCACGATCACGATCACGATCATAGTCACGCAAAAGAGTCCTCCCAGCGTGGGTTCCTGACACGGATTCGGGAGCGACTGTTCGGCGGCGGTCACCGTCACCTGAGTGAAGCTGACGCTGAACGTGGATTGATGGCCCTCGGGACGACCGCCCTCCTCCTCGGCTTTGCCCACGAAGAACCGATCCAGATTCTGGCGATCTGTGCGGGGACGGCCTACTGTCTGGAACTGATGCTCGTTTACTCGCTGGTCGTTATCGTCGCGATCCTCATTCCAACGCTCCTCCTGATCGCGGGCTATGAACGCCACCGCGAAACGGTCGAACGGTACACGCCGTACCTGCCGCTGCTGACCGCAACGGTACTCGTGGGTATGGGGCTGGCATTTATTGGCGGGGTGTTCTGAGGCCGCGGGTCATCCGACTCGTGGTTATCTGCCGGCATACAATACGCTGTCACTACTCGAGGACACTACCGCCGTTCGACCAGCGCATCGGCCTTGCTCCGCACCCTGATCGGCTCGAGGTCCGCGGCCAACTCGTCTGCCTCCTCGAGTTTCGAATTGGTCTCCGCGTGAATCGTGTACAGTGGATCGCCCGCCGCAATCGAATCGCCCAGCGTCGGATGGATCACGAGCCCCGCTCGGGTGTCCCGTGGTGCTCCCGCCCGTCGAGCCAGGTCACATAACTGACGGTTGTCGATACGGGTTGCGATCCCCTCGCGTGTCGCTCGAACCGTCGCCGACGCCGATCCGGGCTCGAGGGCCTCGAGATCGATCGCCGGGTCACCGTTCTGGGCGGCCACGATCCGTCGGAACCGTTTGAGCGCTCGCCCGGAGTCCAGCACCTCTGTCGCCGACGCGTCGATGCCACAGTGATCGAGCAACAGCGCAGCGAGCCGCAGCGATTTCAGCCGGAGCGACTCCGGGCCGCCGCCCTCGAGCACTGCGAGGACATCGCGGGCCTCGAGTACCGGACCGACGCCCCGTCCCACCGGATCGGTCCCGTGAGTGATTGCACACGTGACGTCGATATCGAGCGCGCCGCCGACGCGCTTGAAGTCGTCGGCGAGTTCCCGTGCGGCGACGAGGCTCTCGACTTTCGCCCCCTCACCGTAGGGGATGTCGATGACGACGTGCGTCGAGCCGGCACCGACTTTCTTCGAGAGCACCGAGGCGATCAGTTGGCCGGGCGGATCGATCGACAGTGGGTACTCCGCGCGGATGATCTCGTCGTCGACCGGCGAGAGGTCGACGCCCCCGCCCCAGACGAGACAGCCGTTCGTCTCCTCGACGATCGCGTCGATCTCTCCGCTGGTGAACTCGACGTCACAGAAGACGTCCATCACGTCGGCGGTCCCGGCTGGCGAGGTCACCGCTCGAGAGGACGTTTTGGGCATCGTTAGCCCGACTTCCGCGGCGATGGCGACCAGGATCGGCGTGACGCAGTTGCCGGCGACGCCGCCGATCGAGTGCTTGTCAGCGACAATGGGGGCCTCCCACGTCAGGCGATCCCCGACGGTGGTCATGGCCTCGGTCAGGTGGGTCGTCTCCGAGAGCGAGAGGCCGTTGGCGTAGATCGCGGAGACGTAGGCCCCGAGTTCGATGTCGGAGAGTCGATTTTCGTGGATGTCGTGGACGATCGCCGTCAGTTCGTCGGCCTCGAGTTCGACGTCGTCCAGTTTCTTCCGAACGTACTCCACGGATCGGGGTGTCCCGGCCAGCCGAATGTCGACGGTCCTGTTGACGTGGTGGAGCGGTTCGGTCACCCCAACTGATCCCGGATCGACCAGTTCGTCGGTCCGTTTGACGATTCCTGTGGTCGTCTCGTCATCGAAATCGATTCGCACGCGATCGAGTGGGTGGGCACCCAGTTCGTCGGCGTCTCGCCCGTTCAGAAGGACGAGTGGACGTGTCGTCCCGATGTCGATGGCCGTGGCCCTCAGTTTCATTGACAGTCGATTCGGCCCGCGGGAGCAAAACGATGGTGTCCTCGAGAGTTGGGGTACCCACCCATCTGTGCAATCCGTCACTGCGTCCGACACCGAACACTATACTAACAATTGATACGAGTTACACACCCTCACACCGAATCGGCTCAGAAGCGGTGAGAGATCGATTCTGAGCCGTGGTATGGTGAGGGTGTGTGCACTGACGTTCAGTGGCCACTATAGCCTGTCACTCACACGAGGCGACGTGAGGCGATGGCGACTCCCTTCGAGAGGGCTCGAGCTTCGCGATCGAGGCGGTCGATCGCCAGGTCGATCTCGCATCCGCGTACTCCGGAAACCGTGGACCCCTGGTTCTCCCGAGACCTCTCTGTGGTCCTCGATTGACTCGTTCAATCGGCTGCTGGGCCGCACTTCCGATTCGACCTGGACCGAGTCGAAGACCGCCGCTGGCCAGGCGAACTGTTCGGTCGTGACCTCGCCGTGGTTCATACACTACTTGGACGGAATACCCGAGAGGCTAACTCAGTTCAACAGAAAACCGTCGTCATGACCAGGGATCTCGACACCATCGGCGTGCTCGGCGGCATGGCCAGTCCTTCGACCATCGAGTATTATCGACGTATTGACGAACGGATAAACGATACCCGGGGCGGTCATAACGCCGGTGAAATCTTGATCCGAAGCGTCAACTTCGCTGCTGTCGAACGGTTTATTCACAACGAGCAGTGGGAGCGAGCCGGTGATAGACTCGCGGCGGCGGCTCGAGACCTCGAAGCAGGGGGTGCCGACTTCATCATTATGGCAACGAATACAATGCATAAGGTCGCCCCTGCAATCACCGACGCGATTACAATCCCGTTCGTTCACATCGTTGATGTGACCGCAGCTGCTATCACCGAAGCTGGGATCGATACTGTCGGTGTGTTGGGGACGCAAACGACGATGGAACAACCGTTCTACCGTGACCGGTTCGCAGAACACGGGGTCGAGATCGTGGTTCCAGATCAAACAGCCCGGGAGACCGTCGATTCGATCATCTTCGAGGAACTCACCAAAGACATCATCCGAGAGCAATCACGTGAAACGTATCTGGATGTCATCGACGATCTGGTCGATGGCGGGGCCGAGGGGCTTGTGCTTGGGTGTACCGAGATTGACCTGTTAATTGAACAGCAGGACCGCCCAACGGTTCCACTGTTCGATACGACGACACTGCACGTAGAGCGAGCCGTCGGGTTAAGCCTCGCCCAGGAACATAAAACCGACGACTCAGACGAGTAGGTGGGCGATCTCTCGACGATCACCAGTATGGGATTCTCGCTTCGGTACGTCGGTTTGCAATCCGTGGGAGCACCGGACCACCACCCCAAGTGCGTCCACAATAGGAATGTTGAAGACCGACACGGGGGGACCTACATTCACTGCGACGTTGATACTCCGTTACCTCCACGCGTTCGCCGGCGAACTGAAACACCTCGGAAGCGATGGCCGGGGAAGCGTGCTCCTCGCCATCGCGGCCGGATGGGGACTGACGATTGGTGCCAGGACGATCTATCCCGTGTTGCTGCCTCACCTTCGGACGGCCTATGGACTCTCGCTCACGAGCGCCGGAGCGCTGCTGACGATCCTGTTCGTCATGTATGCACTCGGACAGCTCCCAGGCGGAATCCTTGCGGATCGGATCGGTGAGCGGAAGACGCTGACGCTGAGCCTGGGAATCTCGTCGGTCGCCCTCCTGCTCGTCGTCCTGTCTCGCTCGAGTCTCGTCCTATTCGTCCTCACAGGAGCGTTCGGATTCGGCGTCGGTCTCTACGCGATCGCCCGATTTACCGCCATCGCCACGCTCTACCCGGAAGGGTACGGGACGGCGATTGGCGTCACCAACGCCGCCCCCGAGATTGGTCAGGCGGTGTTGCCCCCGATCGCGGGTGTCGTCGCGGCGGCAGTGGGCTGGCAGTTCGGTTTCGGGTTCGCCATTCCGGTGTTCTTGATCATCGCGATCGTGCTCTGGACATCCTTGCCTGCGCACGCACCCAGCGAGCGCAGCGCAGTCGACACCTTCTCGTCGGAGACGCTCCGGTTCCTCCTTTCGGAACTGCGGAAACCGCCGGTCGTGCTCGCGACCCTCCTGATGATTCTGGGAATATCCGTTTGGCAGGCGTTCACCGGGTTCTACCCGACGTACCTGATCGAGGAGAAGGGGCTCTCCTCGGCGGTCGCGAGCGCGCTCTTCGGCCTCTACTTCGCTGCCACGGCGCTCGTACACCCGCTTTCCGGTGCGATCTACGACCGTCTTGACGTGAGGTTCACTTACGCGATTGTCGCGATCTCCGTGCCCGTACTGGTTGCCCTTACGATCGCCGAGAACGTCTGGCTGCTCGTTGTCATCTCGATCCTGCTGGGGACGTTACTCGGGTTCGAAACCTCCACGGAATCGTATCTCGTCAGGGCCCTCCCCTCGAGCGTCGAGGGGACGGGGTTCGGCATTCTCAGAACAACTGTCTTCGCCGCCGGGGCGACGAGCCCAATCGTGTTCGGTGCGGCCGCCGATCGCCACCTCTTCGACGAGATGTTCCTCGTGCTGGCCGCGATCATGTTCATCGTGATCGTGCTCGCGACCCGGCTTCCCATCACCACAGACTGATACGGAATGGTAGAACCGCAGACACGTGCGCGGCAGGACGGGTCGCGGTCGCAACGGTCGGAAGCTACCATACCCATAACGGGAAGACTTTGGTCAGGATCCCGAACCCGTGGTTCAGATCGACGTCCCACGTACTCAGGATCGAAGTCTACAAGGTTAGCCGTAGGTAGCTCAAAACGGTGCTATTCACTCAATTCTCGTCACTTACCAAGGTTCCCAATGCTGCTTTCGAACGCGGTTCGATCTCGACTCGAGTGTCCGTTGTCATATACTAGATGGAAGCCGTGGTGGCTCGACCCCCGAACTATTCATTGAGGGCGTGATAATACACACTCGCTGCGTTCGATATTCGGATTCGACGTGGTGGCCAAGATCCGTGATGTAGTCGGTGATCTCGACGGTGGTCGGCGTCACATGAAGTCGATGCTCCCGGAGAACGTCACCAGGATACCACCAACCTCAATTTGGAGATCCGATAGGCGTTGACGTAGAAGTTAGCAATAGGAATCTTACCGAAGGAACTGTCTATAGTATCCGTTAGAAGTAATTACTCACATTAGGGATTGAGAGTTGATCGAGAGCTGTATCAATCGCCGTTGTAAGATCTGCGAGCGACTCAAAGAAGCGGTTGCTAAGTCTTGCCTGTAGCTGTCTCCAGCACTCATCAACAGGATTTAGTTCCGGTGAGTACGCTGGTAACGTGACGAAGGCGAGGTCGTCACGGGCCCCTAGGTCCGTGACGGCCGACGCCTGGAAATACGCCGCTCCGTCTAGCACAATGAGCAGATCATCTTCGAACTCTTAACATAATACAAGAATGAGATGTGTGGCGTGTTCGGCGGTTACGTACTCTTCGAATCGAGCGAAAATCGATCACCGTCCTCGGTGATCGCGCCCAAGAGACACGTCCAATCGCGTTGCCCGGATAATTCGACGCATAGCCGCGTACCGCGCGGAACCCACGCGGCAGGCGGCTCGACCTGGACGGGTTTCTTGATTTGATCGACATAGACTACTGTGGCGTCCATCTCCCGCCGCTTTTTTTGAACTCTTCGCGCAACGTTTCTTGCTCGTCAGCATCGGATTCAGCGGCTGCCCGGCGTGGTTGCTGATAGCTCAATCCCGCTTCTTTGAGCAACCGCCGGCAGCTCGGGATTGAGTACGCAACATCGTAGGTGTCCTCGAGATATTGCTGGACGAGCGCCGGCGTCCACGCCGGCGCGTCAAGCCCAACTGCCTCGGGAGATCCGTTGACAGTTTCTTCGAACTCTTCTTGCTCATCTTCTGAAAGCTTTCGTTTTCTCCCAGATCGATGAGCATCACTAACAGCTTGCTCAAGCGACTCGTCGGTGTCGAGTCGGTTGAGCCAACTGTAGATTGTTCGCCGACCGGTGTCGTGCCACTCGGCAAGTTCGGTCTGCGTGACACCGTTTTTGTACGCTATTGCCGCCATCAATCGTTGTGTCGGCTTCTTTCCCTCCACGTTGTCGAGTGCGTCGTGAAGCTCTTCGACGGAGATCTCGTCGAGATGATCCATTACAAAAAGCAACAATCTGCGGGCGAAAAGTTCTAACGGTTACTATAGCAATAATTTCTGGGTGAAAAGTTCTAATTGTTACTATATCAAATCAGATCGAGTCACCTGTTACCACGGGCACCCACATTCAACGGACCACGACTCCGACTTCTATAGTAACAATTCATTGGTCTTTAGCTAAGCCTCAGCAGCCGGTTGGATGGTGGCAGCGAGCTGTTCTTGGAGGATCGGTCGTTGCTGATGGATCTTTTGAGCGTCTTTGATCAGTCGTTGTAGCAGTGGCGGTGGTGAGTAAGCGAGATACTCTCTCAGTTCGCGGAGGATGAGCTGGGCATGCGACCGGAAGGTCGCCGCCCAGCGTTCCGGCGGAAACACGATCCCCTCATCAGCGTGTTCGATGACCAGACCGAGCAAATCACGACTCACGAGCAAAGATAACAACGCTGCGTACAGCAGAATCTCGACGATATGCTGCTTCGTCGTGTCGAACTCGTCCAGTTCGTACTGTGTCTTGAGTTCCCGGAACAGCAGCTCTACCTCCCATCGACATCGGTAGATCGTCGCTAGATCAGCCGGGAGAAACTCCTCCCGAGACAGGTTCGTGATGTACAGATGGTAGTCGTCGCGTCCTCGTTGCGGACGCCGACGACGCGGAACCGTCTCGTATCACGTGACTGCGTCCCCGCGTACTCTCGCCGGTCGAACTCGACCTCGACTTCCACGTCGATGTACTTCCGGGAGAGGTTGTCTACAACGTCGAAGATTTTCTCGCCTTCTAAGGGAATGGCGCGACCGCGCCATTCCCGTAATTCCTCCGTTACAACCGGACTTGCGCTCTGTTTCAACCGGCTCACGAAGTAGCCGTCGTTCTCGTCGGTCAACGCGAACCGCCGGTACTTGAAATAGGCGAGGTCGAAGATCGTTAGCCGTCCTTCCAGCCACGATCCTGTGTTGAACAACGTGCTGTCGTGCGTTTTCTCGTCTGTGACGTTGAAGTGTTCGACCGTCTGATCGGTGACATTGTGGAGCAGGTGGAGCTTCGCTCCAGCCTGCTCCTCGTGACGTGCTTTGTACTCTTCAGAGAGCAATTCGTGCAACCGCAGGACGGTTCCATCAGCGATCATCACGTCTCGAAACCGATCGAACTCTTCAGAGACGGTGTGGGGGACAGCGACCTCGTCGAAGCCGTATTCGACGAGGTCGCGGAGGTACTCTGCGAGCGTCGGCGTCAACCGCTGATAGAAACCGCCCGGAGAGAGCGACTCGTCAGCAGTGGAATTGTAAGTGCGTCTGAAGGCCGCAAGCGTTCGGCTTTCGCCTGCGGCGAAGCCGAACGCGAACGACCAGACGAGTGGCGGGATCTGAAGCTTCCCCTTGCGCTCGACCACGCCGACATCTTCGGCGTGGTCTTCGAGCGCTTCAGAGGGAAGGAGATTAGTGAGACGACGTTCAATATGACGTGAGGAGGGTCCTGTGTGCACAGCTGAAGCCTCCTCATTCCTTCCGAAAAGTAGCTCCGATAAGCCGCCGCAGTCATGCGGTTCTTGGCTTAGCTAAAGACGGATGAGTAACAATTGAACCGATTGACACACCTTCACAGCAAGTCGGCTCAGGACCGGGGATAGACCGGTTCTGAGCCATGGTATCGTGAGGGTGTGTGCAATGACTTTCAGTGGGTACTATAGGGTGTGTTTTGCAAGTCGTCAACTGCTGTTATCTCCATGGATCGTTTACTGGTTTTGAGTAGGTTTCGTCGGAACACCCCACTTGTGTTCACCAACAGAAAACGCATCGTTTGATGAATTCGGCGTGAGGGAAGCGATTGTTGGGATTTACGCTAGCCCAGATCGGCCCTCGATACCTATGAAATTACTGCGCTGGTGGTGGCAAGTTAACCGAACAAGGAACATTGAAGATTGTTCACCATGACCAATTTCTTATGAAGCGCAACGAAACCGAAATCAGGGATGACGTATTCTATCTCGAAAGTGATGATGGCTGGATCGAAGTCGGACCAATAGACCAGATCTGCGAACTCATTGGAGGGGAAACATACGTCCTCGAGTACGACGAGCGCCAACGTACTGTGGCCTGGCTCAATACGTACGAGCACGGGAGACTCAGGTTCGACGTTCGCGATACCATAGAACAGATGAGCTACGATCGCGAGTTTGTCTCGAACATCGCGTCGATCGACCAGGATGATATGGATGGCGAATATCCGCTACGCGCATCGGTTTTCGCCGATCTTATGGTTTCAATATGGGAATCGAAAGGGGATTTATAGATCCCATATGCCGTGATCAATTTGTAAGTGCTGATTGCCGAAATACTGATATAATCACGTCTGTTTTCAATTAATGTTCGGTAAACACTCACGTGTCAGTGGATTTCAGGACTTCTGTTATACTGTCTAAAAGACTACAAAATGAAGCGTGATAACTTCATACCAACTTCTATTACGTGCATATGTATGTAATATCATGGGCTGACGGGTCAAACGGGCGTCATTGTCCACAATGGTGGAGATTCCACGTGGTCGGTGGCACCCGGTATACAAATCTGCATGTGACAATTGACAACCATCAACTGATCCGCAAAGTTACAACGTGGTATGGAGCAGAGGCTCACAGGTTTGCTTTCCAAATGCCACTGCTGTGAGTTCAAAAGCATCCACTTTAGATGGGACCCAAAAATAACGGCCTAGTTCGTTATTTCCGTAGCCATCCAGATTTAGACTTTGGAAGCTTGTCTGTGCTATAGTAATTGCTAGCAAATACCACATCATAGTATTGATACCGAGCGGGCTCGAACCAGGTGTATGACCGAGCAAATGTACAAGAACTTCGATGAAATCGACGCCGAAATCCTTCGCTTACTCGCCGACGATCCGCGACTCCCGTACTCCAAAATTTCGTCGGAACTCGCAGATGCCGGGTACGAAATGAGCGGTGAAGGAATCCGATACCGCGTCCAAAAGCTCATCGACACGACGATGATTTTCTACCTGATCAATCCGGAGGACATCGAGTGGGAAATTGTGCGGATTTTCGTTACCACATCGAACGAACAGGGGGCCTCGGAGAAGGCCTACGAGATGATATCGGCGATGTCGTTCTGGCACGTGACCAAAGCTCTGGGCACCTTCGACATCTACGCGATCGGGTTCGAGCCCTCGATCAACGAGATCAATAGGCTCGTCACCGAGATCCGAGAGAACGAATACATCGATGAGGTACGCTATGGCATTGTTACCGATTGGCGAACGGACATGGATCAGTACTACTCAAAACCCGAGTGAGGGAAAGCGCTTTTTGACTGTCGACCGAGCTACCAGTATGACCCAAGACGGCTGCAAAGTCTGCCGGCTCCGCCGGGAGTACACACTCGAGGGACTCGACGAGACGTTGCTCGAGCGATGGCAACGCGAAGAGGACCGTGAGGGATACCGCCAACTGGCAACGTACGTCAACGCGTGTCTGCTCGAGTCCGAACTCGAACGTGCCGGCCTGTACACGCTCGATCCGGCCGCCACCGCGCTCTACGAACGGCTCGTCGACGGTGATACGGCGGTCGAACGGAACCTGCGCCGTGAGGAGATACCTCTCGAGAAACTCGAGCGCGATTTCGTTTCCTACGGCGTCGTCAGGACGCACCTCACGGAATGCCTCGGAGAGGAGTGGACGGCTCCCGACCGGGATTCCGACTGGGAACGAAGGACACTGGAGGCGGTCCGATCCCGGCTCGAAGAGCGGACAGCTGCTGCCGTCAGGTCACTCGTCGAAAAAGGCGAGATTCCCGCGCCCAGGGATACGACGGTCCAAATCACGACCACCGTTCGTTGTCCGGCGTGCGATGTTACGGCACCGATCGAGACGGTGCTCGAGAACGAACCACTCTGTTCGTGCGTCACCGCGGACGATGAAGGGGCGCAGAGCGACCGCCTGGAGTAGACTGCAGATCCGTCGTCCAGTGGAGGAGCGTGCTGTCAGGGCCAGACCTCCTCGAGCGTTCGCAGGACGTTACCGCCAAGGATCTTCTCGATTTCGGCGTCAGAGTACCCCTCGCGGACGAGGTAGCGGACGATGTTGTTCCAAGCCTCGGTGGGGTTCTCCATGCCCGCGACGTACTCGACTTTCTCGAGTTCGTCTCGCACCTCCGAAAAGAAGAGGTCGTGGAGACCGACGTGGTCGCCGTAGAGCGTATCCGGACCGAACGTGACGTGTTCGATGCCGACGAGGTCGCGGACGTACTCGAAGTGTTCGATGACGGCGTCGATGGTGTGACGGGGGTTGTTCTCTATCGTCGCCGTGTTGTGTGGGGCCGCCTGGATACCGATGACGCCACCGGTGTCCGCGACGGCTTCGAGGACGTGATCCGGGTCGAGGCGGTTGTCATCGAGCAACTCGTACGCGCCGTTGTGCGAGAGGAAGATCGGAGCATCACTGACCTCGCAGGCGTCGAGCGTGGACTGGTTGCTCGCGTGGCTCGCGTCGATCGCCATGCCGACCTGGTTCATTCGGCTGACGGCGTTACGCCCAAAGGCTGTCAGGCCGGCGTCGCGATCTTCTTTGAGGCCCGAACCAAGGGCGTTCGATTCGCTGTAGGTGAGTCCCATCATCCGAATACCCAGTCCAAAGAGGACATCAATTCGATCGAGTTCGTTCTCGATCGGCATCGCGGACTCGATGGTCGGAATCATGGCGATCCGTCCCGTTTTGTGAGCCTCACGGACGTCATCGACCGTCCGCGCCTGCACCACAAAATCTTGATGATCGAGGTCACAGAGGCGCATCCCGAGGTCGTAGACGATGTCGCGGAACTTCCAACCGGACTTCGAGGTAACGGCCGCCAGTCCGTCGAGCATGTTGTCGAAGACGGCGGTCAGCGGGGACTCGGCGAGGGCGTCGTAGCCCGTTGCTGTTCGCCCTTCGGAGACGTAATCGAGGGTCTCCTCTACGTTCGCCGGAAAATAAAAGGGGTGTTCGTGCAGCGAGATGACCGGATATGCCTCGGCCACTTCTGCCACCCGTTTTTCGTCTGCTGGTTCGATCTCGATTTCGTACGGCTCACCGGCCGCGTGCGGGCCGGGAAGGTCGAAGTCCGGGTAGTCATCGTCGAGGTAGTCGAACGGCTCGTATCCATCGTATCGTTCTCTCATCGTAGACGAGTGATACTCATGCTGTGAGCTGATATACGTTACGAGGCGTGTTACCGAACCGAACGACTCGCAACGATAGCTGTATGAGACCTCCTGATTGTTACCGGCCTGGAAGTGGTTACTCGAACGTCGATCCCGACCATAGCTATTTGCTACCGGCCACCAATCTTCACCACGATGGTACACGTTGCATACCTCGGTTCGACGACCGGTCACTCCGCCGAGGAACACGAGCGCCGGGAATCGATCTCGAACGAGTTGATCGCTGATGACGTGACGCACCTCTCGCCAAAAACCGGACCACTCTCCGTCGAGAGCCGCGTCGAAACCGCGTTTTCAGCCGCTGAAGTCCTCAAACTCATCGCCACACACGAATCCGAATTCGACGGATTTCTGATTGGCTGTTTTGGCGAACCGGGACTCGAGGCCGCCCGAGAGCTCACTGACAAACCCGTCGTCGGGTCGGCCTCGGCGTCGTTTCACCTCGCCGAACAGCTCGCAGACAAGGTCGCATGCGTGACAGTCCTCGACGCGGTCGTTCCGCTTGTCCGCGAACGCGTCCGGGAATGTGGACTCGAGGATGTAGTCACCGACGTTCGCGTGGTGGATGCGCCGATCCACGAGATCGGTCACGAGAAGGGCGACCTCGTCGACGACATGGTCGTGGCGGGGCGTGGAGCCGTCGAAAACGGTGCCGAGGCGCTCGTCCCCGGTTGTATGAGCCTCTCGTATATGCGTGCGAACGAGGAGGTCGCCGAGCGGGTCGGCGTCCCCGTTATCGATCCTGTCGCCGCGGGCCTCGAGACAACCGCGCTGCTCGCCAGACACGGTTTTTCTTCGAGTGCGATCACGTATCCGGAGCCAAATCGGGAGAAAGTGGCCCACTTGCTCGAGTGAACGTGGCTCAGGAGGGGGGTCGGTGCCCCCATCCGTTGGTTGGGCAAACTAGGTCGCTACCAGGTGTCGCTCGAACCACTCGGCAGTTCGTTTCACGGCGTCCCGGCGGGTCCCTGCATCGCGGAAGCCGTGGCCTTCGCCCTCGTAAACAGTGGCTTCGAACGGGATGTCAGAATCCGCCAGCGCGTCCCGCAGGTGGTCGATCTGTTCGACCGGCACCCGCAGGTCTTCTTCACCGTGGAGGGCGGCCAGGGGCGCCTGGATTCGATCCAGGTCATCGTGAAGGCTGGCCGCCTCGTACAGTGGGCGAACCGTCTCGTCGTCGGGCGTGCCCCCCATGTCGCGTTCTCTGAGGAGTCTGCCGATGCGGTCTGCCTGCTCGTAGTCGGTAAACTGGTCGACGACACCGTACCACTCGACGCCGGCGTCCCACACCTCTGGATACTGCACGAGACTGTGGAGTGTCATCAGACCACCCCAAGAACCGCCGTAAATGCCAACTCTGTCGGTCGTCTCCGGTAACTTCCGGAGGAAGGCTGCGGCCGCTCGAGCGTCGCGGATCTGCCCGCCGTGCCAGTCGCCAATCGATAGCTCCTGGAAAGCCCGCCCGTAGCCGCCACTGCCGCGGAAGTCGATCGCGAGTACGACGAATCCCTGGGCAGCAAGATACTGTTCGATCGGGTGCCAGCCGTCGCCGTACTGGAAGTGGCCGCCACCGTGACACTGGACGAGGGCCGGCTTTGGCGACGCCGGCCCGGCCTCGTCTGGACGGTAGAGATAGCCGTTGATGTAGAGGCCGTCGAACGCTTGGTAAGTGATGGTATCGGGGGATGACGCATCTTCGACCGCAAGCGGGCTACGGACGGGACGTGAGTAGCCGCCCGCAACCTGCATCGTTCGCGGGTGATCGGGCGTTGTGTCGTCGGCGAAGACGAACCCGAACCGGTTACCGTCGGGTGCGAGCCTCACGGGACCGGCACCGAAGACCCCGTCGTGGGTCGTTACCCGTGTCGAAACACCACGGGTACCGCTCTCGTCGTGGAGACAGAGCGCTTCCAGGTGCTGTTCACCTCGATCCCTGACCGGATAGTAGATCGTTCCTCCATCTGGATCCCACAATGGCGATTGCTGGAAGTACTGGTGAGAGGCACGAACTGGATAGGCCGCTCGGGTCCCACGCTCGAGGTCGACCACGTGGAGGTCGTCGGCTTGGCGGTACCAGGGCTCGGCAACGCGCGTCGCGAAGAAGGCAAGCCGCCCATCGAGACTCCAGGCGGGGACGGAACTCACCGTTAGCCCGGCGGTCACTCGGACATCTCGACCGCTCGAGAGGTAGATAACATGCACCTCGTCTGCCCAGTCGCGCCCGTCGACTTCGTGAGCGGCAAGGTATGCAATCGCGTCGCCGTCGGGCGACCAGGATGGTATCCAGCGTCGGTCGTCATCAGGGTTGGCACCGTCAGTCAGTCGCTCCGGGTTCCCGCCATCGATGTCGACGACCCAGATGTCTGTCCCCATGTCGCCGCGGTTCGAGACGAACGCGAGTTGGTTCCCATCGGGACTCCATTGTGGCGGCCCGTCGAAGGCATCGCTCGAGGCAACGACTTGTTCCTCGCCGAGCGTGAGGTCGTAACTTCTGAGATTCCCGTCCCGGAGGTAGGCCAGCTGGGTTCCGTCGGGATGCCAGTCATAGCGGCCGAATCGACCCGAAATGCGATCGTCGAACGCGACTAGTCGTTCAGTGGCGCCGAGGTCCTCGCGGTACTCGTAAATCGTGTCGGTCCCCTCGGCTCGCTCGAGAAACGTGAGACAAGGGCCCGACTCGGTTGATCGCCAGGCGACGCTGACTGTGGTTGGGACGTTTATCACGTCGGGCTCGTCAGTACGAACCGAACACCGTTCGGATCGGACCTCGTGGGCACTACGTTCGCTCATGAGGTGTGTGGCGTGATGCCGTTCTCGTCGAAGAACTCACGGATCAACGCCAGAAACTCGTCCTGTTTTTCGATGTTCGGCGAGTGGCCACAGTCCTCGAAAATGACCAGCCGCGAGTTCGGCAGGAGGTCGTGAATTTCCTCGCTTGCCGCTGGTGGCGTAATGAAGTCATGCCGGCCGACGGTGACGAGGACGGGGACGTCGACTTCCGGTAGGTCGTCGGTGTAGTCCATGTTCGGATGCTCCTCGGTGAACATCGTGTTGTGCGTCTCGTAGGTAAATGTTCGATCCTCGAGCTGGTTTCTGGCGGCCTCCGGGTCGAAGTCCTCCATCGATGGCACGTACAGTGGGAGCATGCCGTGAAAAACCCGCTTGATGTCCTCGTTCGAGCGTGCGTTTCCATCCATAATGCGATCGAAGTCGTCTTGGGTGATGTCGGGAACATCGAGATCGGCTTCCTCGAGGTCGGGAAAGCGCGCCTTGGCGTTCTTCCGCGCGAGTTCGTCGTGCTCGCCGCTTGGCGCGGTGTCCCGCAGGACGACCGCGCGCAGGTGTTCCGGATATCGGATGGCATACTCCTGAGCGATGAACCCGCCGTAGGAGCCGCCGATGACGATGATCTCACCGAGGTCGAGGTGCTTCCTAAGGCCCTCGACGTCGTCGGCAAATTGGTTGTTGGAGTACGGCCGCTTTTGTTCGGATCGTCCACACCCTCGATGATCGTAGACGACGAGTTTGTACTCCTCAGTCAGGGGTTCGTAGGCTCGCAAGGACTTTTCGTGATTGCTCACGCCAGGTCCGCCGTGGAGAGCGACGATCGCTTGGTCGTTTTTTTCCCCGTGCACTTCGTAGTAGAGTTCGGCGCCGTTGATTGTCGCGTACATTGTTCGTAGCTCACACCGAGCCGATCGGGTACGTCCTTCTCCCGCTAGCGCAGTGGGAGCGTCGGTCGGTGACGTGTGTACGTCATTCCCGGAGCCGAAATAAATCTATGTCCGGTGTGAGGATAGATGCGGAATATTATACCGATACCGTGCTCTTTATATCTCTCCTTGCCAGCTTCTGTTAGCATGTCAGAGACCCCGATGGAGAAACCGGTATCTGAGTTACCAGAAGCGTCCAGACGGCAGGTCATGAAGTTGCTCGGCCCGGCAGGAGCCGTCGCGCTCGCCGGCTGTCTCGGCGACGATGATGACGATGACGGCCCCGACGGTCCTACCGGCACCGACGACGATCACGACCCGGAGGAAGTTCAACCGGGTGGGACGCTCGAGGTCGGCATGAAGGAGGGTATCCAGTCGCTTGATGGCCGCAACGTCACGGGGTTGCAATCGTTTCAGGTCTCGTATAACATCTACTCCAAGCTCCTGCGCTACCATCACGAGGGTGACGGCGAGTACGTCCTGCGAGGGGATCTCGCTACGTCATGGGAGTGGGAAGACGACACGACCCTGGTCTTCGAACTCGACGAGAACGCGGTGTTCCACAACGGAGATCCGGTAACGGCCGACGATGTCGTTTACACGTTCGAGAGCATGTACGACGAAGACGCGCTCACGGCTTCCCTGCTGTTCGCCGCAGAAGTCGATATCAACGCCATCGACGACCACACCGTCGAGTTCGACACCGGTGACGACCCCTTCGTCCCCCTCGAGTCAACGATCGGCTTCATTGTCGGCATTATGAGCCAAGAGGCGACCGAGGACGGCGACATGGCTCGCGAACCGATCGGCAGTGGCCCCTTCGAGTTCGTGGAGTGGGTCGACGGGGACCACGTCACGCTCGAAGCGTTCGACGACTACTGGAAAGAAGACGACGAAGGC
>Ga0207421_10003128_pt1 | contig 19914 bp, 15 predicted proteins | sample SodLakKL_010_SED_4_FD_187542 | JGI IMG/M metagenome (GOLD analysis project Ga0207421, IMG submission 187542) | Alkaline sediment microbial communities from Lake Tanatar, Kulunda Steppe, Russia - 8KL_010_SED (SPAdes) (version 2) | ecosystem: Environmental > Aquatic > Non-marine Saline and... | reverse complement strand
AACCTCTACAAGCTGGTGCTGCTCATTCCTCTTGGAGCCTTGCTGGTTGTGCTCGCGCGCAATGTGATCGGCATACCCACCTTCGGAACTTTCATGCCCATACTCATCGCCCTTGCATTCAGGGAAACGAACCTGGCCGTGGGCATCATTCTGTTCGTCGTGATTGTGGCCATGGGCCTCGCCCTGAGATCGGTTCTGGACAGAATGCACCTTCTTTTGGTTCCGCGGCTTGCCTCCGTTCTTATTCTGGTGATCATGTCCATGGCCCTCATCAGCATCCTTTCCCATAAATTGGGAATCCCAAGCGGGCTTTCTGTGGCCATGTTTCCCATGGTCATTCTGGCCATGACCATCGAAAGAATGTCCGTGGTCTGGGAAGAGAGCGGTCCGGGGGACGCCATTGGCCAGGGACTGGGAAGCCTTGCGGTGGCCATTGTGGCTTTTGGAATGCTCAAAAATGACTTGCTGGAACACCTGTTTTTTGTTTTTCCGGAACTGGTGCTCCTCGTTCTGGCCGCGTGCATACTCCTTGGCCGGTACACGGGATACCGGGTTTCTGAACTGATTCGGTTCAGAGCGGCTTAGGGAAAGGAGAATCGCACCACATGATCGCCACTTTCAGCAGGCTGAGGAAACAGGGAATACTTGGAATGAACAGGCGCAATGCCCATTTCATCATGCCCTGGAATCCAAGAAAGAACTACCCGCTGGTTGACGACAAAGTCCTCACCAAAAAACTCGCTCAGGAAGCAGGTCTGGCTGTTCCCGAACTCTTTGGAGTCATAGACACGAACCACAAGCTCAAAGGGCTGGAAAGTTTGCTCGGGGGGCTGGAAAGCTTTGTCATAAAGCCTTCCCGGGGGAGTGGCGGCAACGGAATACTGGTGGCCGAATCCCGCAGAAACGAGCTATTTTTCAGGCACGACGGCAGTGTTCTGGACATGAATCAAATCAGGTATCACACCGCCAACATCCTCAGCGGCATGTACAGCCTGGGGGCCGTCATGGACAAAGCCATGATCGAATACAAGGTCAGGTTCGATCCCATTTTCAGGAGGGTGAGCTTTCAGGGGGTTCCCGACATCCGGATCATTGTTTTCAGGGGTGTCCCCGTCATGAGCATGCTCCGACTTCCCACGAAACAGTCCTCCGGGCGTGCCAATCTTCACCAGGGAGCCATCGGAATGGGGATCCACATTTGCAAGGGCGTGACCCTCAATGCCATGTGCCGGAACAGGCCCATCACCCACCACCCGGACACGGCGGCCCCTTTGGATTCCTTTCAGATTCCGGGCTGGAACGAGATCCTTCTCAATGCGGCCAAATCCCGGGAAATTGTGGGACTGGACTATCTGGGCGTGGACATCGTCCTGGATGAGGATCTGGGTCCCATGGTTCTGGAATTCAATGCCCGGCCCGGTCTCGCCATCCAGCTGGCCAACGGGTGCGGGCTCAGACCCAGGCTCGAAAAGGTGCAGAATAGGGGAGATCTTCCCGCTGAACCGGAAAAAAGGGTCCAGCTGGCAAAACAACTGTTTGCCCATGAAGGCCCTGAAAGTGCTCCAGGCTGATTCCTCCCTTGCGGAACATGGGGTCAGAGCCGGCTTTCCCGGGGCGAGACAGTTCAGATTCTTTCTTTTCTCCATGAAATTTTTGTTTCATCGGCATTCATTTTATGGAGCGAAATCATGCAAGCTTTCGAAAACCCATCCACAGCATCCCGTGACATTGCCGGTGAAAAGCTCTCTTCACAGACAGGGGTGAAAAGAGAAGCCGTATTCCAGGCCAGGGGGATCACCAAGACTTATCGCATGGGTGAAGTGGAAGTCACTGCCCTGCACCAGGTGGACATGGACCTCTATGGAGGAGAATTCGTCGTGCTTCTCGGTCCCTCGGGGAGCGGCAAATCCACCCTTGTGAACATCCTCGGGGGACTGGACATTCCCACAAAGGGCACAGTGCGGTTTCGTGAGCATGAACTGACCAACTTCGATGACGCGTCCCTCACCCGGTACCGCCGCGATCACATCGGTTTTGTGTTCCAGTTTTACAATCTCATTCCCAGCCTGACCGCACGGGAAAATGTGGCTCTCGTGACGGAAATCGCCTCCAATCCCATGACTCCCGAGGAGGCCCTTGAGTGGGTGGACCTTTCCAAACGCATGGATCACTTTCCCTCTCAGATGTCGGGGGGTGAACAGCAGCGAGTGGCCATCGCACGGGCCATTGCCAAACGGCCTGACGTGCTGCTCTGCGACGAACCCACCGGTGCTCTCGACGCAGAAACGGGCATCCTCGTCCTGGAAGCCATCGACCGCATCAACCGTGAACTGGGAACCACCACGGCTGTCATCACCCACAACGCCATCATTTCGGAAATGGCAGACCGTATCATTTCCCTTTCCGGGGGAAGAATCATTCGTGTGCAACGCAATGAGAAGAAAACGCCCGTGAGAGATCTGGCATGGTGAGCCCTTCATGAAAGCTCTCCATTTGAAGCTTTTGCGTGATCTCTGGCAGATGAAGGGCCAGGCATTGACCATCTCTCTCGTCATGGCCTGCGGGATCGCCGTCTTTGTCATGTCCCTTTCCACGCTGGACTCCCTTCAGTCAGCCCAGACCGCCTACTATGACCAGTACCGCTTTGCCCATGTTTTCGCTCAGGTCAAAAGAGCACCCAATGCCCTTCGTGACCGCATGGCCGAGATCCCGGGTGTTTCCCAGGTGGAAACCCGGGTTGTGGTGGATGTGATCCTGGACCTTCCCCATTTTGCAGAACCCGCTGTGGGACGCCTGGTTTCCATTCCCGAAGACCGTCCCCCCCGGCTCAATCGCCTTCATGTCCGCAGCGGGCGTTATCCGGAGCCCGGCCGTAAAGGGGAGGTCCTGGTGAGCGAACCTTTTGCGGAAGCTCATGGGTTCCAACCCGGGGATGGGATTGGCGCGGTCATCCACGGCCGCCTTGAAACCCTCAGGATTGTGGGCATCGCCATTTCACCCGAATACATCTACCAAGTCCGGCCGGGAGAGATTTACCCCGACGAGGAGCGGTTCGGCGTTTTCTGGATGGGTTACAGGGAGCTTTCCACGGCTCATGACCTGGAAGGGGCTTTCAACGACGTGTCACTGGCTCTCACCCCCGGGGCTTCCAGACCTCATGTGCTCCACCGGCTGGATCGCATCCTCGAGCCCTATGGCGGACACGGTTCTTACGGGCGTGAGGACCAGCTCTCCCATCGCTTTGTCTCCGATGAACTGACACAGCTTCGGGGCATGGGGCTCGTCATTCCCTCCATTTTCCTTGCCGTTGCGGCTTTCATCATCAACGTTGTCCTCTCGAGGCTCATCCACACCCAACGGGAGCAGGTGGCCACCCTGAAAGCTTTTGGCTACAGCAACCATGAAATCGCCTTTCATTACCTGAAGTTCGCGTTGTGTCTCACCCTTTTGGGCTCCCTATGGGGGGTGGCTGCGGGAGTATGGCTGGGCCGGGCTCTCACGGACCTTTATTCCCAGTTCTTTCGCTTTCCAAGTTTTTATTACACCCTGGATCCCGCCATCCCGGTGCTGGCCATGATCATCGGTGGCACTGCAGCTGTCCTGGGCGTTTTGAACGCTGCCCTTCGCGCCATGAAGCTGGCCCCGGCGGAGGCCATGCGCCCGGAGCCTCCACCGGTTTTCAGACCCACAGTCCTGGAGCGGCTCGGGTTGCAGCAGCTTCTGTCCCCTCCCGTGCGCATGATCCTGAGGCAGGTGGAAAGACGCCCCTGGCGGGCCATTCTGTCTTGTGTGGGAATCGCCCTCTCCGTTGCCATTCTGGTGGTCAGCAATTTCATGGTGGACACGGTGCGCTATGTGATCGACTTTCAGTTCCACACGGCGCAACGTCAGGACATGACCCTCACGCTCCTTGAACCCAGGGCCATGGGACCTGCCCTCAGCGCCATTTCAAACCTTCCGGGAGTTTTGCGTGTGGAACCTTTTCGTAATGTGCCCGTGCGGTTGAGCCATGAACACCGATCCAGGCGAACGGGCATCATGGGTCTCTCCCCGCAGCGGGAGCTTTACCGGCTTATGGACATGGATGGGCAACTGGTGGAGCTACCCCGGGAAGGCCTGGTACTTTCGGAAAAACTGGCGCAACTGCTTCAGGTGGAACCGGGAGAGAGCATGACCGTGGAGGTGATGGAAGGGCGAAGACCTGTTTTGGAAACACGGGTCACCGGACTTCTGAAGGATTTTTCGGGCACCTCCGGCTATATGGATTTGGGGGCGCTCAATCGTCTGATGGGTGAGAGGGATACCCTTTCCGGAGCTTTCATCACCGTGGATTCCAATCACCTGAATCCTCTCTATGAAACGATCAAGAACACTCCCGGCATTGCAGGCGCTGCCCTGAAAAAGGCCTCCCTTGAAAATTTCGAGGAAATTGTGGCGGAAAACCTGCTCACCATTCAGGCTTTCTACCTTGCTTTTTCGGTCGTCATTGCGTTGGGGGTCGTCTACAACAGTGTCCACGTGACTTTGTCGGAGCGCAGCCGGGAACTGGCCACCCTCCGGGTCATGGGCTTCACCCGGGGGGAGGTTTCCCTCATACTCCTGGGAGAAGTGGCCATACTCGCGGCGCTGGCCATTCCCCTGGGACTTGCCATGGGCCATTTGCTCGCCTGGATCACGGTTCAGGCATTGGAAACGGAAAATTTCCGGTTTCCCCTGATCATTGAATTCCCGACCTATGTTTACGCAGCTGTGGCCGTTATGGGCGCAACAGTTTTTTCAGGGCTGGCCGCCCGTCGAAAAATCAACAAACTGGACCTGGTTTCCGTTCTGAAATCTCAGGATTGAGGGGTTATGAAACGATCGAACAAGATCTTTCTGGCGATTCTCATCGTGGCTGTGGCAGGCGTGATCGTTTATGCGGCACTCCCCCGGCCGGTTCCCGTAGAGGTGGCCCCTGTGGTGCGCGGCCACATGAAGGTGACGGTGGATGAAGAGGGAAAAACACGGGTTCGGGACAGGTACACCATTTCCGCACCTCTTTCAGGACACCTCCTTCGCCCCGGGCTGGATCCCGGAGACAGGGTCGAGGCAGGAAAAACTCGCCTGTTTTCCATGGAGCCCTCTGTTCCTGATTTTTTGGATGTGCGAAGGGAAATGGAGCTGGAAGCCCGTGTCCGGGGTGCCCGGGCCATGCGTGACAGGGCCGTGAGCACTCTTGAAAAGGCTCGGGTGGATCATGAGTATGCTCTCAGTGCCCTGGAGAGGCTGAGGAAGGTTCATGGCCACAGAGCCGTTTCCCGGCAGGAACTGGAAGACGCCGAGGCCCGTGAGCGGATGGCCTTCAGGGAGCTGGAAGGGGCACAGATGGGAGTCCGTGTGGCCCGGTTCGAACTGGAGCAGGCCCGTGCCTCCCTCCACTTTGTGGAGGCTCACTCCTTGGACAGGGATCCTTCCAGGAGGTTTGAAGTCTTCTCCCCCGTGTCGGGCTCTGTCCTTCGTGTCTTTCGGGAGAGTGAAGCGGTGGTGGGAGCGGGAGAATCTCTGCTGGAAGTGGGGGACCTTTCTGAACTGGAAGTGGAAGTGGAGGTGCTTTCCGCCGACGCGGTCAGAATTCGGCCTGGCGCGAAAGTCATTCTGGAGCGCTGGGGAGGAGATGAGTCCCTCGAAGGGCGCGTCATCCGTATCGACCCATCGGGATTCACCAAGGTGTCCGCATTGGGCGTGGAGGAGCAGCGGGTGCTGGTGATCGTGGAATTCACCGAACCTCACGAGAAGTGGCGGTTTCTGGGCGACTCCTTTCGGGTGGACGCCCGCATCGTGGTTTCAGAGGCGGAAGATGTCCTGAAAATCCCTGCGGGAGCTCTTTTCAGGCATGAAGGAGATTGGAGCGTTTTTGTGGTGGAAGGGGGCAAAGTGGCGCTGCGGTCTGTCACCATTGGCCTTCGCAATGATCTGGAGGCACAAGTGCTGGAAGGTCTCAGGGAAAACGATGAGGTGATCACATATCCCGGCGATCGCGTGGAGCACAATGTTTCTGTCACCGCGCGTTGAAACATTTGAAAAAAAAACGAAAGCTCTGCAAAGGACGGGAAGCTCCCTTTCCTCCCGGTGGTCATGGCATCTTGTTTTTTTCCGGCTGATTGAGGTGCTCCTCCAGCGCACACACACTGCACAGGTCCTGGAAAGCGGGTTCGCTGCATTTCTTGCAGGTGCCAAAGCCGTGACCGTTGCGGGGGGCCTTCTTGCTCCGCAAATGCTTGAAAAGAAAATGCCTTTTGGTACCCGGCATCTTTTCTTCCAAAAATTGAAGCGCCTCCTTGAAGGAATGGCTGGTGGCACCCCGGGACATGGGGCACTTGCTGTCCAGGAAGGAGATGTTTTTCACCCGGCAGTAGGTGACGATTTCATAGGCATCGAGGCGATACAGGGGTTTCACTCGCGCCGGCATTCGGGGGTGGGGAGAGGGGAGACAGGGATAAAGCTTGTCCATGTATTGTTCACGGTGGCGCACGAGGTTTCCCAGGAGTCTTCCCGCTTCATCATCCAGATTGTGCCCCACGGCCAGGACCTCAAATCCCTCCTTCACGGTGAGTCGATTCAAAAGCTGGCGCTTGAGCAGCCCGCACACGCCGCATATTTTGCGTCGTGTGCGTGTCTGGATCTGGGGAACGGTGTGCCCGAAAACGTCCTTCAAAGCGTACTGAACCCAGGGCAGTTGGCGCTCCGAGGCGAATCGCTCGATGGCTTCCACGGAAGCATGGGAAAAACCTTCGATGCCCAGGTTGATGTGGAGCCCTCTGGTTTCATGGCCCAGCTCGTTCAAAATGTCCCAAAGGGCCAGGGAGTCTTTGCCTCCCGATACGGCCACCATCAAGGGTTTATCCTGGGAAAAGGGAAATGTTTTCTGAGCCCGCTTCACGGCCGTTTGAACGAAGCGGGTGAAACAGGGAGGGCAGAAGTTGGCGTTGTGATTGGTCATGCGTATGGTCGCCTGATCGCGACATCGGGTGCACTTGGCTTCCCTGGGCAATTGCGGGGATATTTTTCCCATGATTGATTTCATTTCTTTGTGAAGCATTTGTTGAAAGGTTCCTGGAACTTTTTTGAAGACGCCGGGACAGACCGGCATTCATTGAATCAGATAAAGGCGTTCAACTCAAGCGGGTGGTGTGTTTTTCTCCCATTCGCCCATTCTTGCCTTGCCACTGTGAAAGAGGTCCCGTTAAAATCAACCGTTTTTTGTGAAACCTTGAGAGTTTTTCAATTGCCCCTGCGCATGCGGGGGAATTTTTTTGAGGAGACAATCCATGGACGGAATGCATTACGAAGGAATGATCATTCGGCCCCCCAGTGAGGCCAACAGCATTCTTCTGCAGGTGACGGTGGGATGTTCGCACAACAAGTGCACTTTTTGCGGAACTTACAAGGGGCAACGTTTTCGCATCAAGGATGAGCGGATCATCGAGAAAGACCTGGATTATGCTTCAGAAAATCTTTCCTTCCTTCACCGGCTCTTCATCACCGATGGCGATGCGCTCATTCTTCCTCAGGACAGATTGACCCGGCTTCTGGAAAAGATCAGAGAAAAACTCCCGGGAGTTCGCCGTGTGGGGCTTTATGGAAATGCCAAAAGCATTTTGCGCAAGACGCCCGAAGAACTTGCCCGTTTGCGCGAACTCGGTCTTGGCATCGTCTATCTGGGACTGGAAAGTGGCGATGCACAGGTTCTCCGGGAAATCCGGAAAGGCGTTTCGCCGGAACGCATAACAGAAGCGGGAAGAAGGGTCAGGGAGGCAGGAATCAAGCTTTCCGTGACGGTGCTTCTGGGAGTCGGCGGACGGTCCCGCTCCCTGGAACATGGCCGGGCCACGGGAAAGGTCCTTTCGGCCATGGACCCCAATTATGTGGGAGTGCTGTCCCTCATGATTCTTCCCCAAACGGAACTGGCGGAGAAAGCCCGGTCAGGTGAGTTCGAAATGATCAACCCGGAGGAGATGCTGTTGGAGCTGAGAGAAATGCTCGCTCACACCCATTTGAGCCGCGGACTTTTTTTCTCCAACCACGCTTCCAACTACCTGCCCCTGAAAGTGAGAATGCCCGGTGACAAGGAGAAAGCCCTGCGCACGATTGACGAGGCTCTGGGGGGGCAGGTGAAGCTCAAGCCCGAATGGATGCGGGCCCTTTGAGCAGGACAGCCATCCCGGGCGGTTCGGTTACCTGCCGCCACGAATCCCTCCCCATGCCCTGAAGGTGCCGTGGCTCACGAAAAAGGGGACTCCGGCATGGTAAGGAGGGCTTTCAGGTGAGCCCCCACTTGAGCTTGGTCCGAAGAATTTCAAAGTAGTTGATGGAAGGGGTTCTCATGAGACGCAGGGGAGTGGAGGCTGCAGAAATGACGATTTTGTCAGCTTTTTCCAGGTTGCAGCCCACTTGTCCGTCACAGGTGAGGGTCACGTGAGGAAGAGGAATCTTGAGCTTCATGGTGATGGTCGCTTCGGGCGCGAGGATGATGGGCCTGTTATTGAGCGTGAAGGAACAGATGGGGGTGATGATGATGGCGTTGGCCGTGGGGTAGACAATAGGCCCCCCTGCGGAAAGATTGTACGCTGTGGAGCCGGTGGGGGTTGCCACGATGAGGCCGTCGCCCCTGTAGCAGGTCAGGTAGCGGCCATCGATGGTCGTGACCACCTCGATGATTCGGGCCAGGACGGCCTTGTTCACCACGGCGTCATTGAGAACCACCTGGTTGAAGACCACATCGTCCTGCCGCAGCACGGACACCTGAAGCCTCATTCGCTCTTCAATTTCGTAATTTCCCTGAATGATCTGGCTCAATTCCCGGTAGCAGCTTTCCCGGGAGACTTCTGTGAGAAACCCCAACCCGCCAAGGTTGACACCCACCACCGGCGTGGTGCGGTCTTCCAGGAGGCGCGCTACACTGAGGAGGGTGCCGTCGCCCCCCAGGACGAGCACCGCATCCAAATCCCCGGGGATCTGAAAGGAAGAGCCCTGAGGACGGATCAAATCAGCTTCGTCGGGGTTTTCCATGCAAAACACACGCACCCCGCGGGCCTCGAGCCAATCGGCGATTTCCCTGGCCAGCCGGAGGGCTTCGGGGCGGAGTCGCTTATAGATGACGGCTATGCGCTGCATCATTTCAAACCTGTTTGAATTGATTCGAGTTCAAAAATGGAGTGTTGAGGCAAACAAAAACATTTGTCAATGCAAAATAAATGAGCTATTTTCAAACATGATTGGCAACATACGTTTATGTCCTTCTTTATATTGAACTTATGCTGAGCCCTTCAGCGAAGGTGCCTTCATGGAGTGTGCGTGGCTCTTATGAAAGATCACGACGAAATTCCGCCCCAGAGAATCCTGCTGGTGGACGATGAAGAACAAATGCGTGAAATTTTGTATGAAGCACTCTCCCTCATGGGACATGAAGTGGAAACAGCCAGTGATGGCCAAAAGGCGGTGGAAAAGGTCCGTAGCATGGAATTGGACCTTGTCATCACGGACATACACATGCCACGCATGGATGGCATTCAGCTCATCAACTATCTCCATGAAAAGCACCCCCACATCGACATTGTGGCCATCACAGGTCACTCCACGGACTACACCTACACGGACGTGGTGCAAAGCGGCGCCTCCGATTTCATCATCAAACCTTTCACGCTCAATGAGATGGAAGCCAAGGTGAGAAGAATTGTCCGCGAGCGGGTGCTGCGGAAAAAGCTGGAGCATCTCGCGGTCCACGATTCCCTCACGGGTCTGTACAATCGCCGCTACTTCGAAGAGGCCGTTCGAAAGGAAGCGGTGCGCGCATCCCGTTATCACCATTCCTTGTTGTTGTTTTTCATCGACATCGACCAGTTCAAGTCCTTCAACGATGACAAGGGGCATCGTGCCGGGGATGGCGTCTTGAGCCAGTTCGCAGCGGTTCTTCAGCAATGCATCAGAAAAGATGTGGACATAGCCTGCCGTTACGGAGGCGACGAGTTTGTCCTTCTGGTGCCCCACATGGAGTCTCACCAGGCAATGATTGTGGCGGACCGCATCCGCGAACGCTACAACAGCATGGAGTTCAGCCCCACCCATCTCTCCATTGGCATCGCAGAACTGCACATTGCAGGGGACGGCGTGGAAAAGGACGTGGAAGAGATGATCTGCCGGGCTGACAAAGCGCTCTATCATGCCAAGCACAATCTCGGAGGGGACTGTGCGTTCATCTGCGAAGTTCATCTGAGGCGAGCATCCTTGTAAACCCATTCAACTCCATCACGACCTAAAAATTTTTTGATTGCGCCATGCGCTCCCATTGATTTTCCTTGACACACTCCATGGGGTCTTTTATATAAGGCAGACTTTGTCAGCTGGTGACAGAATTGCGGTTAAGCAACGGAGAATCCATAGAAAATTTATCAAAATTGAAATCTGTTGCTGACTGGAGTAGATGCAGGCCCCGACACTGTTGCAATGATAGTCTTGCTCAGAGTCAGGGCAGTTTTCGTTTAACAACTGAAGAATGGGCCACTGGTCATGGTAAGGGAAACCGGTCCGCCCCCTTAATTCAGGAAGTAAGTCCATCAGAAATCGAGTGGCCGGATGCGCTCTGGCACTGCGCAGATTCCGGTGTTCGCTTGGTGGCATCTCCAGATGTTGGGCGGCAAGGCAGAGTTGGACGTTTTGGGGAGAACGGGACGGTTCTCACGTAGAAAATTGGAGGTGACTGCCATGGGTAAGGGGAAACCCGAATTCGGCTTTGGGGTTCACTTGATGATCGATGGGTATGGCTGTGATCGGCCTCGACTGGAAGACATGGGTCTCATTTACAAGTTCCTGGATGAGTATCCCACCGAAATGGACATGACCAAGATCATGCCTCCCTACGTATTTCGATACAATGGAGTGGTCCCGGAGGATTGGGGTGTTTCCGGATTCGTTCTCATCGCTGAAAGTCACATCAGCGTGCACACTTTTCCGGAAAAACAATACCTGAGCTTGGACATGTTTTCCTGCAAGCCTTTTGACACGGACCAAGCCGTGGAATATGTGAAAAACTATTTCGACATGCAAAAGTGTGAAGTCAGGGTTCTGGATCGCGGCCAGGAATTTCCCAATACCATCAAAGAATCGGCCCAGGTCGTTCGCATGGACCGCATGCTCATGCAACGTTCGCGTTGATCTTTCGACTGTCAACTCGCGCGGGGAATAAAACGGGGTCTGCATGAAAATGCGGGCCCTTTTCATTTGCATCCCCTTCCCCACGTTCCTCCTGTGGTTCTTTTTTATGGACAAGGAGAAAATGGGCTGATAAATTTAAAACACAGGCACTGGCGGAAAAGAGGTGCCCCAAAAAGCAAATTCCTGTGTCGCCGGTTGAGTTGACGAGAAGCGCTCATCCTGCTGCACATGCATCGACGACCCCCAATAAAGAGATTTGGCCTTGGAAGAGGAGTCAGCCAAAGGTTTTCAAAATTGGCTCAAGATGTGCTTCCGTCGGCTTTCCCGCATGGAGCAGGCCGAGGACATTGAAAAAGAAATTCAACAGCTCATAAATGAAGGGGAGCAGCGGGGCCTCATCACGGAAGACGAAGGGGAGATGATTCAGGGCATCTTCTCTTTTCGCGACACCACGGCTCGTGAAATCATGATACCCCGAACGGAAACGGTGTACGCGCGCGCAGACACCAGGCTTCCCTATGCCATCGAAATTATTACTCAATCCGGCCATTCGAGAATCCCCATTTACGATGGAAACATTGACAACATCGTGGGCATCCTCCATGCCAAGGATCTCCTCAATTGCTGGGGCCGGGATGACATGGAAGTCTCGCGGCTCATGCGTCCTCCCTCCTTCATTCCTGAAACCAAAAAGATCAGCGCGGTCCTCAAGGATCTGAGATACAGCAAATCCCATCTGGCCATCGTGATCGATGAATACGGTGGGACAGCTGGCATACTCACCCTGGAAGACATCATTGAGGAAATCATCGGGGATGTCATGGATGAATATGACGCTGAACAGAACCTCATTGTGGATAATGGGGATGGATCCATCAGCGTCAATGCCCGTTTGGATGTGGAGGAATTGGAAGAATATCTCAAGGTGGACTTCCCCGAGGGCAAGTTTGAGTCCGTGGGAGGATTCCTGATCAGCTATTTTGGCCGTGTGCCCAATATTGGTGAAAAGATGGTGTTCAAGGATCTGGAATTTGTCATCGAAGGTGCGGACTCTCGAAAAATTGAAACCATATGCATCAAAACTTCCGGTCAAAAGTATCCCGAGACCATGAGTTCCGAAGAGTCAGCCTTATAGGTGACCACGTTTTTGACTGCATGAATCATATGGGTGGTGGCCAAAGCGCCCGTGTGGCTCCATGAGGTGTGATTCAGTTCCCTCCCTCAAAAGCTTTTCCCCCCGTTCCATCTTTCCCGGAATGTGCGATCATTACCATTAAAGGACCCATGAAAGGTTTTTGGGAAGGGAAAGTCATCACTCCCTGGTCTCCGCATCATGAACTGAGGGCACGAGAGCGGCATGAATCGCAAAGATATTTTTTTGAGCACACTCAGTGGACTTCTTTTGAGTCTCGGATTCCCCAAATTCAGCATGTTTTATCTGAGCTGGATCGCATTGGTACCCCTGCTGGTGGCCCTTCGGGGAAAAAGTCCCGGAACGGCCTTTCGGCTCGGTTTTTTGAGTGGTCTGGTTCACTATGTCACCACTCTTCACTGGATTCAGTATGTTGTGCAGCACTACGGGGGCCTTGCCTCTCCCGTGGCAATGGGTATTGTCCTCCTTCTCGCCGCTTACATGGCCCTCTATCCAGGATTGTTCAGCTACCTGGCCAGCAGGCTGGAATCCAGAACATCCCTTTGGGTCTTCGCACTGCCTGGAATCTGGGTGGCCCTGGAACTGGTGAGGGCTCATGTGTTCACAGGGTTTCCCTGGGCCAATCTCGGCTACACCCAGACGCCGTGGAATCTTGTCATTCAGTTGGCTGATATCACGGGTGTATACGGAGTGAGCTGGCTCATGGTGCTGGCGTCAACGGTGGTGGCCGCTTTCATCCTGGGACGTGGACGGGCTGTGTACCCGCTGGTCTTCGTCCTCTGCCTGGCGGTGGTTCTGGGTTACGGAAGCTGGCGAAGGGCTGCTGTGGATCAGTGGCAGCGCTCCATCGATCCCTGGCCTGTGGCCGTCATTCAGGGCAACATAGATCAGTCAGTCAAATGGGACCCTGATTTTCAGCAAATGACCCTTGAGCGATACGACACCCTTTCCCGAAAAGCCATGGAACACACACCCCCTCCGCGGTTGATAGTGTGGCCCGAAACGGCTGCCCCTTTTTTCTACGGGCTGGATGAAAATCTTACGGCTCAAGTGAATGAAACGTTTTTGGCGGTGGGAAAGCCCTTTCTTTTTGGTGTTCCCTCCATGACCCTGGTGGATGGAGAAGCGAAGCTGCAAAACTCCGCATTTCTGGTGGGCGGTGACGCCACTTTGCTGGAAACTTATGCCAAACAGCACCTGGTGCCATTCGGAGAATACGTTCCCTACCAGAATGTGCTGTTTTTCGTCAATCGCCTGGTGCATGCAGCGGGAGATTTTGTGCCTGGAAAGGGGCCCAAAACCATGGAGCTGGACGATCATGCCCTGGGCGTGCTCATCTGCTACGAAGGAATCTTTCCACGGCTCGCAAGGGCGGCCACCAGGGATGGGGCCAGCATCCTGGTCAACATCACCAATGATGCGTGGTATGGAGACACAGGAGCTCCCTATCAGCACATGGAAATGTCGATCTGGAGGGCTGTGGAGTGTCGCGTTCCTCTCGTGAGAGCTGCCAATACGGGTGTGAGCGTCATAGTGGACGCAAAAGGCCGGATTTTGGAAAGAATGCCTCTCAACGAGACAGGACAAATGGTCGCGGAGATCCAACCCTTGCACAAGGAAACCCTCTATGAAAGATGGGGAGATTTTTTTGCCTGGTTCTGTGGTCTCACCGGTCTGGGTGGTGTACTATATGCCAAACGAAGATCAGCAAACATCTCATGAAAAAAAAAGGAGGAAAAAGCATGTCCATTGATCCCACTCAGTTGAAATCCAATCTGAAAGAACTCCAGCAACGATTTGAATTCATTGGAGGGTATCTTTGACCTGGATGTCAAAGAAAAGCGTCTTTCGGAACTGGAGCACATTCTGACGCAGCCGGGCTTCTGGGATAAGCCCGAAGAAAGCAAGGTCATACTCAAGGAGCGATCCGATATTGACCAGCTCCTTCAGACCATATCAGCCCTTTCCGAAGCCATTGCGGACTGTGCGCTGCTTCTGGAAATGGCCCTGGAGGAGAATGACGAGGAAGCTCTCCGTGAGGTGGATGAAAAAGTCCGGCAATTGCAGGGAGAGTTGCGAACTCTCGAGATGGGACATCTCCTGAGCGATGAAAACGACGATAAAACCGCCATCGTGAGCATCAATGCAGGGGCAGGAGGAACAGAGGCTCAGGATTGGGCCGAAATGCTGCTTCGCATGTATCTTCGCTGGGCGGAAAAACGGCACTTCAAGGTTCGCATGCTGGATATGCTGGAGGGGGAGGAGGCCGGTATCAAAAACTGTACCTTCACCCTGGAAGGTCCTCAAGCCTATGGACTGATGAAGTCCGAGTCGGGCATTCATCGGTTGGTCCGCATCTCCCCTTTTGATGCCAGTGGGCGAAGACACACTTCTTTTGCAGCCGTGTTTGTCTATCCCGAAGTGGATGACAGAATCGAGATCGACGTGAAGACCTCCGACCTGCGCGTCGACACTTTCCGGGCCAGCGGCGCCGGCGGACAGCATGTGAACAAGACCAGTTCAGCAGTTCGGATCACTCACATGCCCACGGGAATTGTGGTTCAGTGTCAGAATGAAAAGTCACAACACCGCAATCGCGATATGGCCATGAAGATCCTGAAAGCCCGCCTGTACGAACGGGAAAGAAAGGCACAGGAAGAAAAGCTGCAGGAGGTCCATGACAATCTCGAAGACATTGCCTGGGGCAACCAAATCCGCTCTTACGTCATGCAGCCGTATCGTCTGATCAAAGACCACAGAACGGGAACGGAAAAGGGCAATGTGGATGCGGTTCTTGACGGGGACCTGGACGAATTCATGGAATCGTATCTGATGAACCTGATGAATGAAAAATCCCGTGCCGCTTCTGCGTGAACCCTTCCCGCCCGAAAGGGCCTCTGCAGGCTTCCCCTGCTTCACAACTGACGGGGAAGCACTCTAACCTGAGCAGGAAAATTTCTGATTTTGATCAGCCATGAGATAACCCCCCTGTGGGGCTCATGGCTTTTTTCTTTTTTGGCAACCGCACAAAACCTGATGCTACAATTTTGTTGCTCTTTTGAGTTGCCTTTCCTTCGATCTACAATCTTGTATCGTGGCACCAGCACGCCTCCCCAATGGATCCCACCACGGTGAATCAAATGATTCACTAATAAAGTCAATGCTTTAAAGCTTTCCCGAAAGACCCCTGTTCGAATCTGGCACGCCTCTTGACTATAAAACAGCGAAACCACGCGATGGTTTATGGGCCCCCAAGTGTAGCTGCAAAAAACTTTCGCACCGCTGAACAGGTCAGGTGCTCACACTCAGAAGGAGAGTTCTCATGGTCAAGATCGAAGCCATCATCAAGCCTTTTAAGCTGGAAGCGGTTCAGGAGGCGCTGGTTTCAGAAGGAATCCACGGCATGACCCTAAGTGAAGTGAAAGGTTTTGGCAGGCAGAAAGGCCATAAGGAGATTTACCGTGGAGCCGAGTACGAAGTGAACTTTGTGCCCAAACTTTTGCTCATGCTCGTTGTGGATGAAAACCACGTTGAAAAGGTGGTCAGCGCCATACAGAAAGCGGCCAACACGGGGAAAATCGGCGACGGGAAGATTTTTGTCTCACGCATTGAAGAGGCCATGCGCATTCGAACTCAGGAAACCGGTACGGATGCTCTTTGAGAAGGACCAAAGCCGTCAAAGTAGCGCCTGGATGCGCGCGTTTGCTCATGAGGAGAAGCAAAATGTTCAGAGAAATCATTGACTATCCATTCGCAGGAAGATCGCATCACTTGACTCATCATTATTCAAAAATGCTGCTCATCGTGGGGACACTCTTTCTGCTGGCACTGGGGACGGCAGGTTTTGCCTGGGCGGAAGAACCCGCAGCTGCCATAGATTCCGGAGACACGGCCTGGGTGCTCATCTCCACAGCGCTGGTCATGCTCATGACCCCGGGCCTGGCTCTATTTTATGCGGGCATGGTGCGCAAAAAAAATGTTTTGAGCACTTACATGTATTGTTTCATCGCCTTCGGGGTGGTGGGGTTGCAGTGGCTCATCGTCGGGTACTCTTTTTCTTTCAGCGAAGGAAACACCTTCATCGGCGATTTCAGTTATTTTTTTCTCAAGGGAATCACACACGAGTCCGTAAGCGACACCATTCCAACGTATGTTTTCGTCATGTTTCAGGGAACATTTGCCATCCTCACGGCGGCCCTCATCAGCGGAGCCATCGTGGAACGCATGAAATTCAGTGCTTATGTGCTTTTCATTCTTTTGTGGACGACCCTTGTGTACGACCCTGTGGCTCATTGGGTATGGGGTGGAGGCTGGATTGAAGAGACAGGCGCTCTGGACTTCGCAGGAGGCACGGTGGTGCACCTTTCTTCGGGGGCATCCGCCCTCGCAATGGCCATGCTGCTTCGTAAACGTATGGGATATCCCGGAGAGACTTTCGTTCCTCACAACCTCACCATGACTCTTCTGGGCGTTGCACTTCTCTGGTTTGGCTGGTTCGGCTTCAATGCGGGCAGTGCTCTCGCCGCCGACTCCATCGCTGGCCTCGCCCTGGCCACCACACTCATTGCCTCCAGTGCCGCAGCCCTGTCATGGAGCCTTATGGAATGGGCGGTCCACGGAAAACCCAGCGCACTGGGTCTGGGTTCCGGCGCCATCTCGGGACTCGTGGTCATCACACCCGCTGCAGGCTTCGTCACTCCCGAATGGGCCATGGTTCTGGGTTTGTCCGCAGGGGTGGTCTGCTACTATGGCATTCGCATCAAAATGAAGCTGAAGTTCGACGATTCCCTCGATGTGGTGGGCATTCACGGAGTTGGGGGTGCCTGGGGAGCCATCGGAACGGGAGTCTTTGCAACTGTCGGTGGAGCGGGTCTGGTGGCAGGCGTGCCCGGCCTGGTTCTCATTCAGCTCATAGGAGTCGTGGTGGTGGCCGTGTACGCTTTCGTGGTCACCTACCTCATTGGCTTCTTTCTGGAAAAAACCATTGGTCTGAGAGTGGATGAAGATCAGGAAGAGGCAGGGCTCGACCGGGAACAGCACGGGGAAGTGGGCTACACTCTCTAGGGCACTCCATCCAACTGTTGGGCAGATTGATCTCCTTCACTACCCCATGCCCCTCCTGTTTCAGGGAGGGGCATGGGGATTTTTTTCCACATCATGAACCTTTTCAACTCATGTGCCGACGGCACGTGCTCAGGCAGCCATGAACCGGAAAGGAAAAAAAATTGAGGAACATCCCCGGAAGCCCGGATCTGAAAACATTTTCAGTGTCTCCGCTCACGCAAGCTGGACCCGAAGAATGTCTTCCCGGGGGTTGATACGCTCCACCTGCACTTTGATCATGCCGCCCCGTTGCAGTTCCATCCCTTCCTGAACGGGAAGATTGGTTTCCATGAGATAGTCCACCAGAAGCAGGTGTGCGAATCGCCCGTTCTGATCCAGCACCAGAGCGTTGAGGGATTGAACATCCTCCTGCTCCATGTGTTTGAGCATCCAGTAGCGCGTCCATTTTCTCTGCATGGAAAAAATCCTGGACTGAACAGTTCCCAGTTGAATGATGATCTGCTTGAGTTCTTCTTCGCTGTAGGGGCACGCCTCCTGCCTCAGAGCGGATTTCAGCTGCCTTTGGACAATGAGATCGGCATAGCGCCGTATGGGGGAGGTCACGGTGGTGTAGTGCTGTATTCCCAGGCTGCAATGGGCGCGGGGCTGTGTGTCCAGCTCCGCTCTCGCGAAAAGTCTTCGCTGACGGTAGAAATGAAAGATTTCGTGATCACTGTGCACAAAATCCCTCTCAGGCCGGCACTCATCCTGGCCCCGGTAGAGGGAGGGAATGCCCAGTTCGGCGAGGTATGCGGCAGCCAGGCTGTTGGCCGCGATCATCCATTCGGAAACGGTCAACTGACTCGGCGTCTCCTTCTCATGGCGTGAAAGCTGGATCATGCCCGAAGGCAACACGCGCACCTGAATTTCGGGCAGGGGAAGATTGATGGCACCCCTGGCTTTCCGCTTTTCCCGCTGCACCAACGCCAGGCGGTGCAGCCATTGCAATGAGGGGTTTTCACGGATTCTTTCATTCACCTGGTCATACGTGAGCCTCTCTTTGATGTGTATGACACTCTGGCAAATCTCGTGTTCCAGGAGGTTTCCCTCATGGTCCACCTGCATCAGAAAGCTTATGGCCAAGCGGTCCACACCTGAATGAAGGCTGCAAATGCCCTCGGAAAGAGGCGTCGGCAGCATGGGTATTTTGGCGTCGGGAAGGTAGATGGAGGTGGTTCTGCTCTGAGCTTCTTCATCCAGGACATCCCCTTTGGCCACGTATTCTGCTGCATCGGCAATATGGACGCCGATTTCGTAGCGACCATCATTCAAAGGACGGATGCTCAATGCATCGTCCAGGTCCCGGGTTTGAGCACTGTCGATGGTCATGGCATGGAGATCCCGAAGATCGCGGCGATGAGCAGGCTGTGCAGCCGCGTCCGGGGGCTTGGAGCTCAGTTCAAGGGCCTTTGCCTTCAACCGCTCCGGAAAGTCGCTGGAGATGTCCAGGGAGTGCAGCAGCAGGTTTTCGTCCTCATCCCAGACTCCCAGGCGGACCAGGATTCTGAAAGCCGATTGCTGCAAGGGAGGAATGTTTGCCTTTTTGAAAATTTCCTTGAGGTAGGAATAGGATGGAGCTTCCTGACCATGAAGACAAAATTGTTGAAGATTTTCTATGAGGTCCCTGTGGGCCTCGTCGACTCTCCCCGTTTTGGTTTTTCGGGTCCAAATGGTCTGCAGCCAGCGTGAACTCTCCTCTATTCGAGCGGCTTTTTCCTCCTCCCGTTGAATCTCGTCCTTTCTCTGCTGCACTTTTTCGAGGGATCGCGGATAAAAATTCCCTTCCTTGTGCTGAAAAAAGAGTCGGTCGGCCAGCAAAGACCTTTGGGTCGCGGCCACATGATCTTCCGTGATGGCATCACTGAACATGAACTCGGCACATTCCTGCGCGCTGAAGCCCTCTTCCTGCCCCTCCAGGAGAGACCACAGTTCCTCCACATCGGCGCGTTCCATGAGGTTTTTTCTCGCCAGGTCAATGGAGTGCAACCTGTGGACCATTTCATCCCTGGTCATTGTGCCCACCTCCAGGAGGGGTCCCGTGGCGTGGAGCACACGGCTCCCGGCCAGATTGATTTCACGGTTGTTCATGGACAAAACGGTCAGCCTTTGACCTTTCACCGCAAGACATGCACCCACCGTGATTTCTTTGGCGTCAAAAAATTCCAGCACGCTCCCCGCCCCAAGATTCTGCACGTTCTGGCGGCTCATGGCCTCCCTCCGAAACGCGCGTAGCCTTTCATTTCCTCAACATAGGCCAAAACGCCCCTGGTGATGGCTGAAGCCAGTTCTTCCTGGAACCTGTCATCCTTCAATCTTTTTTCCTCTCTTTCATTGGTGATGAATCCCGCTTCGATGAGTATGCTGGGCATTTCCGCCCCCAGGAGCACATAGAAGGGAGCCTGCTTCACACCGCGGTCGTTGATGTCCCCATAAGTTGAATTCAGTCGGGAAATCATGTTTTTTTGAAC
>Ga0207421_10003127_pt1 | contig 19920 bp, 29 predicted proteins | sample SodLakKL_010_SED_4_FD_187542 | JGI IMG/M metagenome (GOLD analysis project Ga0207421, IMG submission 187542) | Alkaline sediment microbial communities from Lake Tanatar, Kulunda Steppe, Russia - 8KL_010_SED (SPAdes) (version 2) | ecosystem: Environmental > Aquatic > Non-marine Saline and... | reverse complement strand
CCTAACTTCACCCCTAGAGATGGCGCTGAGTTTTTCATCTACAGTGATATGGTGGTGGATCGGTGCCGTATTCCTGCATGAACTCGGAAGGTTGATCGATACATACATAAAAAAAGGACGAGTAAAATGGTCTTTCTGGGCTGTGTTCCTCACACTCTTTGCATTGACCTTCATATTCTGGGGTGCGTTGGATTACATAAGAGGCATAGTGGGCATGGAAGGTGAACAGGTCTTTCCTATGGTTGCTATAAATATAACTTTAGGTTTGTTAATAGGGATCTTAGCTGGACTGACCCAAAGGAGTTTCAGGGAGCGGCAGAAAAGGGAAGAAAAAAAAGAAGAAATAACGGATTGATATTTGCAAATAGAGTATATTTCAGGGCTAAAAAGGTGAGAGATTTGAAGTTTGCAGATTGGGAACCACTCTATGACAAGATAGTATCGGATTTTGATTATTCTAAAGAGGAGGATAGGAAATCCGCAGAGATATTAGCCGAGGTCAGAGGTACCGACAGTTTAGCTCCCCTTAGGGAATTAAAAAACAAAGCATTGGAGATAGGTGGGCCCTATTTTTCCAAGAGCGATATCGGAATCACGGTGGCTGCCGGATCATCTGTTAGCCAGATAGTAGAAGAGGGAGTCAGACCGGATCTTATGGTTACAGATTTAGACGGCGATAACGGACTCCAACTAGATTTGAATTTGAAAGGCGTACCCGTCGTTATCCATGCCCACGGTGATAATATAAAAGAGATTGAAAGATGGGCTAAAAAATTCAAAGGATGTGTGATATCTACATGTCAGTGTGACCCTCCAAAGAAGAACATCTACAACTTTGGAGGCTTTACTGATGGGGATAGAGCCTGCTTTATTGCAGAACACTTTGGTGTTGAAAAGATAGTGTTGAACGGTTGGGATTTTGATCAGCCATTTAAAACAGATAACTCTGATAAACTTAAAAAATTGAGATGGGCTGAAAAGTTGATAAGCAGTTTAGATATCACTATTCAACGGATCTGACCTTCCTAGAGACCAAGCCTTGATCTTTGCCAGTACCAAAGAACTTTGCTAGTGGTAAAATTAGGGGAAGATTTATTTATAATTGTCCGCATTGGATAAAGAATCATTACTGAGTAAACCGAAAATTGGTGGGGAATGGGATCCGGCAAGCTCATGAATATGGATAAAATAGCCTTTAATGAAAGTGGTTTGGCGTGAGTAGAATAACATTTGAGGATCTTGAAAAAGCAATTAAAATAGTCTTGGAAGAACATGATATGGAGCCGGCGAGAGCTGAGGATATGGCAGAAAAAGTTATGAATCTGTTCGGCTATGATAAGACCATAACAGATAATCTCATCTCCCCGAACGAGAGAGATATTTTTTATAAATTGGAGGATCTCGATATACTATTCACGGAGGAAGAAACAACAAATTTGCCTAGCGGAAAGAAATGGAGGATACATTATTGGGTCTTGAATGAAAGCAAGATAAATGATCTATTAGAAGAAGAGCATGAAGGTGATGATGAAGATGCTGAGGAGAAAAAAACGATTTATGACGAACTATCAGACGAGGTTTGGGAAAGAGGTAGTACCTAAAAATCGAACAATGATTTGTTCCTACTTTTTTGATGGGTGGAAGATAAAATGGATGAAATTAGAGAAAAAGCTGATGCATTGCTTTCCTGTGTTGAAAACGATATAGACTCTCTTTTCGAAAACTTTGAGATTACTGAAGAGATAGATCAATTGATGAATCAGCTCCAAAAAGCGGATAAGTCTTATAGATTAGCTCTAGATGATCCCGATATATATTTGAAATTATCATTTATATGTTTTTCTAACCAAAAATTGGATGAGGCGGAATCATGGGTGAAGAAGAGTCTTCAATTAAAAAATAGTTTTCTTGGATTTCTGACTAGAGGCAGGATTCTTCAAGAGAAGAAAGATTATAAGGGAGCTATTGGTGAATATGACCAGGCGCTAAAATATGATGATAATAAGGTAGTCTATCGATACAAGTACCAGGCACTAAAAGAAAGAGGTATGTTGAAAAGAGCCGTAGATGTGATTGATAAAGCTTTAGAGAGGGAAGAAAGTGCGCCACTTCTAGCTGAAAAAGCGGACCTCCTTGTGGAATTAGGCAGGGTAAAAGAAGCAAAAAACCTTTATGAAAAGGCTAAAGAGGTAAACCCAGACATCAATGCTAGAGAAAGAAAAATAAAAGAATTGATGCAGGAGGCAGAAAAAAAGCTGATCCCTGACATTTACGAGAAGGTCTTAAGATTGGATAAGAAGGTTCCAGAGGCATGGCTTGGTAAGGCTGAATGCTATTGGAAAATCAATGAAGATAAGAAAGCAAAAGAGACGATAAAAACAGCGTTGACCTATCTCGATGATGAGCGCCTCTCTGATAAATTGGAAGATTACCAGGAGTTATCTAACTTAGCATTAGATTGTCCTGATTGTGGAGGAGACGGGACTTGTTTTGACTGTGGTGGTACCGGTGACTGCCTTAGCTGTGAAGGGAGTGGAGATTGTCTAGACTGTGATGGATCTTCAAAATGTTTCGATTGCGATGGTTCTGGTGATTGTCATAATTGTGATGGTGATGGAAAAACAGGGTGGTTCAGTAAATGTGAAATATGTTCAGCTACAGGTACTTGTCAAACTTGTGATGGCTATGGTCATTGTATCACATGCGACGGAACTGGCGATTGTCAAAGATGTGGTGGAAACGGGAATTGTAAAAAATGTCAGGGCAGCGGCATCTGTAAGACCTGTAGTGGAAAGGGTGTCAAAGTTGATTGAGATGATCGGAATAAAAAAGAAAGATTTGGAGATAAAACTGGAAGCTATACCCCCTCATCCTGATCCTAAAGCGTCTCTTGAGCAATACAGTACTCCTCCTCCCATTGCTTCGGATGTTCTCTTTAGAGCCTTCTCAAATGGACATATCAATGATAAAAAAATAGCCGACCTCGGTTGTGGGACAGGGATATTTTCGATAGGTTCCGCCTACCTAGGGGCTAACTCGGTCGAAGCTATCGATGTTGATGAGAGAGCTGTTAGAATTGCGAGAAAAGAATCTAAAAAATGGTCACTCTCAGAGATCATTGATTTTAAGACTAAAGACGTTAAAGATTTTAAAACGAAAGTCGACACCGTTATAATGAATCCACCCTTTGGATCACAAAAGAGAGGGGCTGATTTACCCTTTTTAAAGAAGGCTTTCGAAATTTCTGAGGTGATCTATACAATACACAACGCTGAAACGGAAAGGTTTTTGGAAAACTTTATTAAAGAGAGAGGACACAGTCTTTTTTGGGAAAAAAGATATATGTTTGAAATTGGTAATGTGTTTGAATTCCACGAAAAAGAAAGAAAAAGTTTTGAAGTTGTATCGTATGGAATAAATGTTAAGAGGGAATAATATGGCGGAAAATAAAGAAAAACTCGTGTTTCCAGGAGATGAAGTGGGAATGGCAGAAGAATGGCTCTCGGGCGAGGGAACCTATGAAGATGAGGGCAAGATCCTTTCAGCCCATTTTGGTATTGTAAAATATGACGAGGATGATCTAGAGGCAAAAGTTGAAGCGATAAACTCGATTGTCGAAGTAAAAGAGGGCGATATAGTCTATGGTGTGGTAGAGGCTAGGAAAAATTCCATGGTGGTTATCAGCATAGATATGGTTGAAGGATCTTCCAGAGAAATAAAGGAAGATATAGAGGCTTCGATACACATCTCAAAAGTATCTGACGATTATACTGATGAGCTGGAGGATGAATATTTGGTTGGGGATATAGTGAGGGCAAAAGTTATCCAGGCAGAACCTACTTTCAGATTGTCAACGATCGGGAGCGAATACGGCATCGTAAAAGGATATTGTTCGCAGTGCAGAAAGGATATGAAATATAAAAAGAATAAATTGTATTGCCCTCGTTGCGACAAATACGAGAACAGGAAAATCTCGCAGGTATATGGTAAGATAAAATTGAAGAGAAAAGATAAATGAACTGTAGGTGATTTATCTTGGTAGATATCGAAAAGGCATTGATGGCTATCGAAGAAAAGGAAAAATGGGAGGAAAGAGAAGAAAAAATTTTGGACGAATTGAAGCGAGTAAGAAAGAAAAAGAAAGAGTTGAAAGGAGAAATCAAAAAAACAAAAAAAAGGATCAGTGATTGTGAAAGCGCCCTACGCTCAATAGGCATGAGTGGTAAAGATACCACTGAAATTCAGATAAACCTGTCAGAAGAGATGAAGAGGATGTAGGTGGCGGGATATGTCAAAAAGAGATGAGATAAAAAATCTTAGGGATGAAATAAGGAGACATATGCAAAAATATTGGGAGATAAAGGGAAGGATAAAAGAATTAGAAGAGAGAGAAGAAGAACTGAAAGACGAACTAGAGAGAATCAGAGAACATCTTTCATACTATGAATCTTTGGTCTCAGATATGAAAAAAGATATGAAGGCTAAAAGGTCGACTGACGTTTTTGAAGAATTATAAAAGAAAATCTAAATAAAAAATTAAATTACTGTGAAAGTTTAAATATGTAAAAGTTAATTAACCCCTAAAAGGAGATTACCAACATAAAAAACAAGGAGAGTGTTAATATCAAAGCAAAGAATAAAATCGAAGAAATTTTTAAGAAATATGGCTCTAACAAAGAAGTTGATGCGATCGCCCTGACTTCTAAGAACGGTATACCTATAGCATCTCATCTTAAAAGGGAAAAAGAGAACGAGAGTTTTAGCACTCTTTCTGCAACTATGTTAGGAGCTACTGAGGTGATATTCTCAGGATTCGAAAAAAAGAATCCCGATTTAATAGTTGCGCACTCTGAAGACTCTGTGCTATTAATAAAGTGGGTGGATAATGACATGGCTTTATCCTTGCTTGGTGATTATGATAAAGAAAAGAAGTTGAAGAAGGATATAGAAGAAATGGTCTCTAAAATCGACAATCTTAAAGAAGCTTATAAAATAAGGGGGTTATAAAATATGAAGATAATAAAGAGTATCCCTACTGAAATCAAAAAATTCTTGGAAAAGGAAGGCGGCTCTTCAATATTTTTAGAAGGGTCTTCAGGTACAGGAAAAACAACTTTAGGCCTTCAAATAATAGAAGAGATGGCCGATCAAGATAAAAGCTTCTACTTATCCACTAGAGTTTCGGACGAAGCCCTTTATAATCAATTTCCCTGGTTGGAAGAAAAAGAGATGCGTTCACAGATAATGGATGCTAGCAAGGTATTTTTACAGGCAATATATGATGAAGAGAAAGATTCGGATGAAGCGGTCCCTGAGGAAGAAAAGAGAAAAATAGAAGGGGCTAGAGAATTCTTGAGTACTATAAGAAAAGAAGGGCCTCCAGAAGAGGTGGATAGGACTCGGCTTCAACAGTTGGATAGAGATATACCGAGTCTTAATAGGATATATGATAGGATAGATGACATACTTCCTGATCGATCTTTGCTGGTCCTAGATAGTATAGAGGGACTCACCCACAAATACGGTCTGGATATGGAAACCTTTGTCATGACCTTGCAGAAAGATTTAGTGGAGAACTCAAACACTAACCTTGTGATGATACTTGAAAAAAAATCGGCACCTGAATTGGAATATTTGGCTGATGGTGTGGCCCAACTAAAACGTTATCAACTTGAAGGTAGAGATGTAAGGGAGATCATGCTTAAAAAATTGAGAGCGGTAGAGTTGAATCAGCCTTCTTATCTTATGTCTCTAAAAGGCGGTCGATTCAAATGCTTCGATCCCTATGAACTTCAGATATCAGGTGGAAAAGAATGGGAGCCAATAGAAGCCTCTGAAGGCAAATATAGTACTGGTATAGAAGATATAGATGAATTACTAGGAGGCGGTTTTGATGCCGGTAGTTACAATGTTTTTGAGATACAAGAGAATGTCAGCAACGAAGAATTTTTTTCAGTCATAAGACCGCTTTTTCTCAATTTTATCGCTCAAAAGAGAGGTGTTATCGCCGTTCTTTCAGGCGGAACCCATCCGGACAATCTCAGAGATGATCTTGTACGCTTCGTACCAGAGGAATTATTCAACCAGAAGTTTAGAATAGTAGATCATCTAACCTCGCAGACAGAAAAGCCTTACAAGCTCGCCCTTGCAGGTAAAAATCCAAAGCAGTACAGGAAGATATACAATCAAAGTATGAAAGAATTGAGAGGTGAAGAGGACCGCGGGATATTAGATTACCATGCTTTAGATACTCTTGAATATATGCGCGGTGGTGAGATGGCTTTACAGGAGCTACTCAGTGGTGTAGCCAATACAAAGAACTCTGATGACATCGGCATGGGAATACTAAAACCTGGGTTGAATCTCTCGAAGGAGATAAAGAACATGGCGGACAATTATTTCGTTCTTCTCAGTATAAACAAAACGCCGTGTATATACGGTGTCAAACCGAAGACCGGACTTTATGCTATCGTTACAGACAAAGAAAAAGGCTCGCCATACATACGGCTTAAGCAGATAGTCTAAAATCCGTATTTTCCTTTCAGCGGGACGAACCTTACCCCGCCCAAATCTTCTTTTTTGATCTCATTTTCTTTTTTCTTAGTTGCTTTTTTGAGTGTTTGAAAAAATTTATTTCCGACAGGGATCAGTATTTTGCCTCCAGTGGCCAATTGTTCTAACAACGGAGATGGGATGCTAGGTGCTCCACAAGCTACAGAAATCCGATGGTATGGGCCCCCTTTTTCATACCCTGAAGATCCGTCTCCACGGATTATCTTTACATTATTATATCCTACCTTTTTTAATCTTTTTTGAGCTGATTTAGCTAGACTAGAAACGTATTCTATAGAATAGACTCTACCGTCTTCCCCTATGATCTCAGCGATGACTGCAGCGTGATAACCCATACCCCCTCCTATTTCGAGTACTTTCTGCCCTTCTTTAAGGTCTAGCTTTTCTACCATCATAGCGACCATATGAGGGGCTGAAATGGTCTGTCCCTCACCGATAGGTTGTGGGGAATCTATATATGCTCTCTCCTTCACCCTTTCTGGAACGAACTCATGTCTTGGTACCTTCCTCATTGCTTTTTCGACAGCAACGCTTTCAACGTATCCTTTTCTAATTAGACTATCTACCAAGTCATCACGTTTTTGCTTGTAGTCTTTTTTGATCATATGCTTCCCCTCTTTGTGACATCTTGTTGTATCTATACTGTATCCTGTAATCTTAATCGAATGGTATAAATATTGTTCCCATCTTAAACTTCTAACAATATGGTCGAAATACCACGGTCCCATCCTAGATATCTTTCTCTCAAGATGAGAGAAGACTTGGTCGAGGGAGTCGAAGAGGGAATCACTTCCAAAGCAGGCTTGATCGCACATGGGAGAGGAGAGATGTTCGATTATCTTCTCGGAGAAGAGAGCATAGAAACTGCTAAAATAGCTGAGAGGAAAGCGATCGCCGAGATGGTGGATGCAGAGAATCCTGTCATCTCCATCAACGGTAATGTTGCCGCACTTGTACCGGAGGAGATTGTCCAACTAGGAAAAAGATTGGGTGCAAAATTGGAAGTCAATCTTTTTCATCGAACAGACGATAGGATAAGCAAGATCAAACGATCTCTAGAACTCGACGGTGCAGAAAAGGTCTATGGTTTGGAACCTGAAGAGAAGATCCCCGGCCTGGATCACAAAAGAGCATTATGTTCTCATGAAGGGATCTATACGTCTGATGTGGTTCTTGTTCCTTTAGAAGACGGTGATCGAGCTCAGGCTTTGAAGGAGATGGGGAAAACGGTTATCACCATAGATTTAAATCCGCTTTCAAGGACCTCAAGGACGGCGGACATAACCATAGTTGATAATGTAGTTAGGGCAGTATCCAACATGCTCGAATTAGAGCCTCTTTATGAAGAGTTTGATAATACCGAAAATTTGAAAGAAACCCTTCTTTTCATGTCCGAGCGCTTGAAAACATTATCCGAAGAAATATAAGAACCTCCTGTTTTACTCGTGATGTTGTTTGATATGATGAATGATTTGGTAGTTAAAGGAAAGAAACGGTTAGATTGGGCCAGTTCTCACATGCCAGTGATAGAGAAAGTTAAGCATGAAGTGACAGAACATGGATATCTCGATGGGAAAAATATTTCGATGGCACTACACGTGGAAGCTAAGACTGGTATATTAGCACTCTCTTTGAAAGAGGCGGGAGCCAATGTGAAGATGGCCTCCTGCAATCCTCTATCTACAGATGATTCAGTCGCCGAGGCATTGAGAGAGGAGTTTGATATGGATGTTTATGCCAAAAGAGGTCAAAGTGACGAAGAGTATTATGAGAATTTGACTAATACCTTGGAACATGACCCTGACGTGGTGATAGATGATGGGGGAGATCTTATATCCTTGATACACACGGAGAGGACGGATCTCATAAACGGTATATATGGAGGAGCGGAAGAAACAACTACAGGAGTGGTGAGACTGAAAGCCATGGAAGAAGACGCAACGCTTCGTTTTCCGGTTATGTCGGTAAACGACGCACTCATGAAACATCTTTTCGATAATCGTTATGGAACTGGACAGTCCACAATGGATGGTATAATGAACGCCACTAACCTACAGATAAGCGGGAAGAACTTTTTGGTAGTTGGATATGGGTGGTGCGGAAGAGGAATAGCTATGAGAGCTAAAGGCATGGGTGCCTCTGTTATGGTCTCGGAAGTAGATCCAGTCAAAGCTGTCGAGGCGAGGATGGACGGTTTTGAAGTACTTCCTACGGATGAAGCGATCAAAAAAGCCGACTTCGTTGTCACTGCCACCGGTTGTAAGGACGCCGTTGGAGGAGAAGCGATAAAAAAGGCCAAAGATGGCTGTGTCCTTTCAAATTCAGGTCATTTCGACAATGAGATATCTAAACAAAAGTTGGAAGAGTTTTCTACTTCTAGTGATCAAGTCAGGGATGACATCACTGCTTACAGCATGGAAGACGATCGAACCCTATATCTGCTTTCAGAGGGAAGATTAGTCAATCTGGCAGCAGGGCAGGGACATCCAGCCGAAATAATGGATATGAGCTTTGCGCTCCAGATGATGTCTGCAGAATACGTTGTTAAAAACCAAGATTTAGAACCGAAAGTTCATTCTGTTCCGAGAGATATAGATGAAAAAGTAGCATCTCTGAAGTTGGAATCCGATGGTATCGAAATCGACAGCCTTACCGAAGAACAGAAGAGGTATATAGAAAATTGGAAGGAAGGTACCTGATCAATCGATCAGGGTGATATCTTCTGATTTAACGCTCTGGACTTCTTCTATATCTTCCAGTTTTTCTTCTATTTTATCAACGATTCCGCCTTCGTCGGGAATTACGACCCTTGCGATTATCGCTTTTAGACCGAAAGCCACTTTTTCTTCGTTTGAGCCTTTCAAACTGCCGTGTTCTTCTACGATTTCCTTGATATCATCCTTGATTTTCTCTAGATCTGACTCGGTTCCCTCTGGCATTATCTTATAAGTGATCATAACGTTTCCCATATTATGGCCCCCTGAAACCGCATTCTGGACATTCGTATTCCTCTGCTTGATCCCGACATTTTTCACATCTCCCTATATTCTCCTCTCCACATTCAGGGCAGGGAAATACTGTGTTCTTCAGACCTACCAAAGTTATACCGCAGGAAGTGCAGTTGTAATCTTCTTTCATGACAATCAGGATTTGTAGAAAAGAAAGCCTATTTAACATTGTCGCTTGATGGAAGGATTCCTGATAGAGTGAACAAAATTATTAAATACTCATAGCTATTCCCGTAAATCAGTATGTTTGTGATGACCATCCAAGGAGCTTTTGAAAGTGATGTGGATAAATTGTCTTTGAAGGAGGCTAATAATGAAGAGAGGTAAAGCGTTTTTGTCGACTTTTTTGCTGGCGCTTTTTGTTTATTTATCACTTACATTGGTAGCTGGTATGCCAGAACATTCCTTAGCACCAGAAGAAAGTCTTTGGGCTGAGATTATCTGGAGTTTTGAAGAGATCGTGTTAGGGATTTCGGTGAGTTTGATCGTGGCAGCACTTGCTGATCATATCTTGTGCAGAACGGAAAATTTCCGGATGATGAATCCCTTAAGATGGCTCATAATGCTTGTATATGCAATACCTCTATTCATAGAGATGGCTAAGGCCAACCTAGACGTTACCTATAGAATAATCACTGGAAATATCGAACCCGGTATAGTCAAAATAGAACCTGATCTTGAAACCGATCTTGGATTGACTTTTTTGGCCAACTCTATAACCCTCACACCCGGAACGCTCACCGTGGATATAGATGATGAAAAGAGCGAGATGTATATCCATTGGATAAAGGTGGGAGAAGATCCAACCAAAAACATAGCAGGTAGGTTTGTCAGGTGGATAAGGAGGTTTGCCGAATGATCGAGCTTACGACAGCACTTTATGCAGCAGCCATCGCAACTGCTATATACATAATAGTATGTATATCCCGTGTGTTTTTAGGCCCGACCGCAGCGGACAGAGTCGTGGCTTTGGATACTATAAATACGCTGGTAATCGGAGGAATGATCGCTCTCGGGGCGGCGATGTTGGAAACTCTTTTCATAGATATAGCTATAGTCTATGCTATCCTTTCTTTCATAACCACACTTTTCATAGCCAAATATTTGGAAGGAGGTGGTTCGTGATATGACTTGGCCTATCATCGTGATACTCGTTCTTTTGATCGTTTCGATAGTCTTTAATGCATTGGGAACGATTGGTCTTCATCGATTTCCAGATGTTTATACAAGACTTCATGCCGCAACCAAGTGCACTACATTTGGAACTATCTTCATGACTTTTACTGTCATGGCTTACAGTATTAGGAGATACGTGATCATGGATGAAGCTAAATTTCTCAATATGGCCATCCACACTTTCGTAGCCTTGATCGCTCTTCTCGTTACTAATCCAACAGGTGCTCATGCGATCAGTAGAGCGGCCCATAAAATGGGTATCAAGCCCGAAGAAGCAGTAAAAGACGACATCGAAGAGAAGGAGTCGGAGGTGAACTGAATGGGAGGATTGGTTCAAATAATACAGTTTTTGGTATTGATCGGACTTATTTTAACAGGTGTGGCCGTGATAATTTTTAAAGATCTTATCTCAGCTGCGATATCTCTAGGAGCTAGTAGTTTGTTGCTCTCTCTTCAGTTCTTCATCTTGAGAGCACCAGATGTGGCGATCGCTGAAGCTGCCGTCGGTGCAGCTCTTACTACGGCGATCTTCATCTTTGCTATAAGGGCAACAGAAAGAAAGGAGGGATATGAATGAAGAAGGTGATAGCGATCCTAGCATTTCTTATCATATTCTCTTTTCTGATCGTCGGTGCGGTGGAGATGAGACCCTTCGGTGAACCAGAAGAGGATGATATGGACGATTTTTTCCTGCATGATGATGAAGAGGGTAGTCAGGCTCACAATGAAGTGAACAATGTGGTTACTGCGGTTCTCTTCGACTATAGAGGTTTAGATACGTTGGGTGAAGCGACGATCCTTTTCTCAGCAGTAGTCGGGGTTCTGACCGTGCTGCGTGGCCTTAAAGAGAAAAGGGGTGAAGAGGCATGATTAAGGACTACGTCCATCCCTCCTCGATCACAGAAGAGGTGATCTGCGGATGAACTGGAAGATGTCGAGGATCGTTAGAACCGTTACCAATTTTTTAGTGGTTCCTATTGTGATTTTCGGGATCTATCTCATCCTCCACGGTCATCTCACTCCAGGTGGAGGATTTCAGGGCGGGGCTGTAGTCGCTTCCGCCACTGCTCTTCTCATCATAGCGTACGGTTCATTAGGCAGACATAAAAAGGATTTTTCTACGGTAGAAGCTATTGGACTAATCCTGTTCATATCTATCGCGCTGCTCGGCATCGGTTCTACGATGTTCTATAACTTTTTAGCTGGTACAGGTGGTATATTTGGTGGTTCCGTAGAGGGGATCAATCCAGGATACATCAATACTGGAGGAACGGTTACCTTGATGAATCTGGCTGTAGGTATAGAGGTATCCGCTGCCTTAAGTCTGATCCTATGGATGATGTCCAAAGAGACGGGTATCATGGAACCAGAAAAGAAAACCTCTACAACTGGATCAGAGGAGGTGGAAGATTGACTTTGGAAAGTATATTGATGACTCTACCCTATATCACAGTGGTTGTCCTTTTCTCTCTCGGACTCTTCACGGTTCTTTTCAAAAAGAATCTGATAAAGATCATCATGGGTATAGCTCTCATGCAGAACGGAGCAAATCTGTTTTTAGTGTCCTTGGCGTACCGACGTGGTGATTATGCACCTATATTCACGAGTGCCGAATCAACCGATATGGTGATGCCAACGGCCCACGCACTGACACTTACCAGCATCGTCATCGGAGTAGCTACTACAGCACTTTTACTCTCTTTTGTGATAATGATCAAGAAGCACTACGGGAGTATCAATACTGATGATGTCAGGAGGTGTAAAGAGTGAGTTTCGATATAATGCTCCACACCCCAACTTTCGCTCTCGCTGTCCCCCTACTATTTGCCTTTCTAACCATACTGTTGAGCAAGTTTTCTAAGAAAGTTGGAGATGTAACTTTTTTGCTGGGTCTTCTGCTGACTGGGTACTTCGTTTTTTTGATGTCCTATAGGATTTTCACAGACGGAGGCTGGGTTTATACCTTTGGAGCAGAAGAACCAATCACTTTGAATTTTTTTAGAATAACTTTTATAGCTGATGGATTCGCCGCTCTAGCGACTATCACTATCGCTATCACGGCTATAGCAGCTGGCATTTATTCGTTCGGCTATCTGCAGAAAAAGATGCCCTCGGATAAATTCTATACACTCTTTCTATTGACCCTTGGAGGCGTCAACGGGATGGTGCTCACAGGCGATCTATTCAATCTCTTCGTCTGGTTCGAAGTAACCTCGGTAGCTTCCTGTGCTCTTATAGCTTATGAAAATCATCGGGGAAGGAGTGTTGAAGCCGCTTTAAAATACATGGTTTTGAGCGTTGTAGGCGGTCTTATCGTTCTTTTTTCCATAGGACTGTTATATGGCCAGTATGGTGTATTGAATTACGCACTATTGTCTGGTAATATATCTAGAATCTTCCTTGACAAGTTAGCTCTGGGGCTTCTCCTTGTGATATTTGCCATGAAGGCCAGCAGCGTGCCGATGCACATGTGGGCTCCAGATGCGTACGGAGAGGCTCCTGGACCTGCAACTCCTTTCATAGCCATCACCAGTCTTGGATCACTGTTCGTCCTTTTTAGACTTCTTTTTGGAGTTTTCGGTGTGGGTATGGATACTGCGGCCGTGGGAGCTGTTTTGGTGATCTTGGGTGTACTGTCTATGTTTGTAGGCGTCACAATGGCTCTAGTACAAGATGATTTGAAGAGATTGATCGCCTACCTGTCAGTATCCCAGGTAGGTTATATGACGATGGCGGTTGGTGTCGGTCTTGCGACTCTGAACACCGTGGAATATCAAAATTTTGGAGAACTCGCCATGAAAGGTGGCTTCTTCCACATGATCAATGACGGAGTTTACAAGGCATTATTATTCCTCTCGGCAGTAACCGTGGTACACAAGACAGATCTTAGAAGTCTGAACGATCTAGGCGGTCTCGCCCATAAGATGCCTTATACAACGGTCTTCTTTTTGGTCGGCGCAGTGTCTATAGCGGGTATCCCTCCGATGTCCGGTTTCAGTTCAAAACTGCTCATATATCGATCGGTTTATCTTTACAACCCGATCTTGGCAGTTATTGCCCTGGTAGTAAGCATAATAACTTTTGCGATAATGGGCAAGGTCTTCTTCAACGCCTTCTTAGGACCGGACCAGGGATTGACGGACGGTGAGGTATCTAAACTTATGTTATCCGGCATGGCGATTTTGACTGCAATGGTGATAGTATTCACTTTATTCCCCGGTCTAGTGGTTTCTGAACTCGTTACACCGGCGATAGAGGCCCTAAGCGAGGGGGTGATACCATGATAGAATTGGTTCTAGAGGATATCTGGAGTCCCATAGTGTTCATATTGGTCATATTGCTTACCACTCTTGTGGCCTACCTCCTGTACAAGATGGGTAATCCTGTATACAACCGAACGAAGCACAAAGGAGAGCCATTCATCTCAGGTAATCGACCACCGAAAGATATCAGAAAGATTCATGTGGCTGGAGATAACCTATTTTGGGGGTTCACTGATGCTTTAAAAAATTACTTTGAGCCGTTGGTGAAGAGTCATACTGGAAAACTGAACGATTACCTGTACTGGGTGGTGATAACCTTGGCTGTGGTATTGGTTTATATCTACATGGCGGTGTGATAATGGATAGACATTTAAGAGAGGTGAAGTAAGATGAAGTTATCGAAAACATTCGACAAAGCTCTTTGGGTCTTTCATCTTAACAGCGGGTCCTGTAATGCCTGTGATATCGAGATAGTTGCGGCGGTAACTCCACGTTACGATACTGAAAGATTCGGTATTAAACTGGTAGGTAGTCCCAGGCATGCGGATGTACTTCTTTTTACGGGCCCCGTTACAAAAAAGATGAAAGATAGAGTTTTAAGGGTTTATGAGCAGACTCCCGATCCAAAAGTTGTATTAGTTGTTGGAAATTGTGGTTCTACCACTGGAGTATATTATGACAGCTACGGTGTCGAGGGTCCGATAGACGAGTTATTACCCGATGATGCGAATATAATCTACGCCAATGGCTGTCCTGTCAGACCAGAAAATGTAATAAACGGTGTAAAGGAAGCTTGGCTTTTCTTAGAAAAAGTCAGAGGGGATAATGAATGAGTGAAATTGAATTACCGATGAGTTTAGAGGAATTGGAAGTATACTTCGAAGAAGAATTGGACGAACAACTATTGGATTTCAAGAAAGAAAGGATCGAAAAGGGTATCGATAAAAACGAAAACAAATTCGTTTGGATGAGAGTTGAAAAAGAAGCTTTCAAGGATGCAGTTAGAGCAATCGCCAAGATACAGACCCCTCATCTTTCCGTGACTTCAGGCTCTGATAAAGGAGAATTTGTAGAACTGATTTACCATTTTGCAGTCAATTTTTCTTATCCTGGTGAGGAGACCACTATAAACCTGAAGGTACATCTACCGAAAGATGATCTTACGATACCTACGATAACCGATATAGTCCCCGGTGCCTTAACTACTGAAAGAGAGAAGCAGGAATTTTTAGGGGTGGATGTGATAGATATCCCTGACGACAGGCGTATGTGGTTGGATGAAGGATATCCTGAAGACAAGTATCCGTGGCGCTGGGATGAAAAAGGGATGGAAGATGAGTCCAGGCACGTCCACGAGAACGAGGAGACTTTAGAAGAGCCGATAGCTGAAAGGAGTGAAAAGGAAGGTGGTGATTGAGATGAGCGGAGAAGAAGGAACGACTTATGAAGTACCGATAGGTCCTATACATCCCGCTTTGAAGGAGCCATTCCTCATAAAATTTAAGCTCGACGGGGAAGAGATAGTGGACGCGGATCCTCATCCTGGGATGAATCATAGAGGTATCGAATTCATGGGTATGCACAGGAATCCGATGAAAGTTATACCTTTATCCGAGAGATTGTGCGGTATATGTTCTATAGTCCATCAGCACATGTACACGACTGCTTTAGAGCATGCTGTTGATATTGTACCTACTAACAGAGCAAGATATATCAGGACTATAATGATGGAGTTGGAGAGGGTGCATTCTCACGTGCTTTGGGCCGGCGTAGCGGCTCATGAGATTGGCTTTGACACCCACCTCCACTTCACCTGGAAGATCAGGGAAAAAGTGATGGATCTTTTAGAAAAAATATCCGGTAATAGAGTCAACTATTCCATGTGGACTTTTGGAGGCGTTAGAAGAGATATCACCGAAGATATGCATCCGGAGATAAACGAGACTTTGGATTATTATCTCGGTCTTTATGATAAGTTGGAAGATATATTTTTAGGAGACCCGAGTATAAGGCATAGGACTAAAGACATAGGAATCTTGACCGAAGAGGATGCGATGGAGCTCTGCGGAGTCGGTCCCACGGTTAGAGCCTCCGGTGTGAAGAAAGACGTCAGGATCGATCAACCCTATGCTGCTTACGGAGATCTAGACATAGATTATGTGGTACCTTCGAGATATGATTATGAAGATGTAGGCGACGTGTTTTCGAAAACTCTTGTCAGGCTGAAAGAGATAGTTCAGTCGATCAATTTGATCAGAGAATGCGTAGAAAAGATGCCGGAAGGTGAAATAACTAGTGAACCTAACAAAGCGGCTTTGCTCAATAAGTTGAAAAGTGCAGAAGGTGAAGGGGTGGGAAGGATCGAAGCTCCAAGAGGTGAAGCCATGCACTATGTTAGATTGACGGAAGATAACGAAGATGTGGACTGTTGGAAGGTCAGGGCTTCGACCTACAATAACTTGGCCACTTACGCTCCGATGTTCCTAGGAGAACAGATAGCCGATATTCCGATCATCGCTGCTAGTATAGATCCATGTATAGGATGCATGGATCGGGCCGAGATCGTCGATGTTAATACAGGCGAGAAAGAAGAGTATACCGATGAAGAACTCCATGAATTATCTGTACAAAAGACCGAAAGGATGTCAGGAGGGATAGATGAATGAGTATCGAGGTGCTGATAGAAGAATGGGTTTTTAAGGCGGTACTGACGATATTGGTATCTTTCATCGGTGTGTTTTTGGGCCTCCTCTATAAGGGATTCGACAGAAAGATAACTGCTATGATGCAGTCAAGGATCGGTCCTCCATGGACTCAGCCTTTTAAAGATGTTAAAAAACTGTTTATGAAGGAAACTATCATACCAGATACAGCGATACCGTGGCTTTTCAATGCAGCACCTATAGTTTCTCTAGTCGCTCCGCTTATAGCCCTGGCATACCTTCCATTAGGACCTTTTGGTCCGATCATGGAAGGCTACGGGGGTATTATATTGCTGCTCTACCTTCTTGCGATCCCTGCTGTGGCAATGGCACTGGGTGGATTGGCCAGCGGATCCCCTTATGCGACGGTAGGGTCTCAGCGTGAATTGGTCCTCATGATGAGCTATGAGTTCCCGTTAGCTGTAACCGCTGTGACTCTTGCATTCAACTACGAGACGTTCTCGATCGCGACCATCTCATCTGAGCCGGTGTGGAATACTGTAGGGATGATGGGAGGTATAGGTTTCGCTCTCATACTCGCGGCGCTCTTTGCGGTTATGCCCGGAGAGCTGTCGAAAGTGCCTTTTGACCAAGCTGAAGCAGAGACAGAGCTTGCAGGAGGACTGTTCGTAGAATATTCAGGTAGAAATCTAGGCATTTTCTACATAGCAGAGGTCGTGAAAATGGTCGTAGTCGGCGCTTTTCTGATAGCATTGTTCTTCCCACACAACCTATCGTCGTGGTACAGCTTTGGAGGGCCAGAAATAAATGGAATGATGCTATGGAATGTTATAGCGGACACAGCCTTCTTCTTGTTCAAGCTTTTGGTCATAATATATGCTGCCGTTTCGGTAGTTAGGGTCGCTTTTGCACGGTTCCAGATAAACAAAGCTAGTTATTTCTACTGGGTACCTATGACGATTATATCTTTATTGGGAATGCTCCTGGTCGTTTTAGGAGGAACAGTATGAGGTGATAAAATATGCCGACAAGCACGATATATACACTTATCAAACAGCTCTTGACCAAAAAAGCTACAAATCCATTTCCGGTCAAACATACGCCGGACAATATGCATGCGGTAGCTGAGCTGATAGAAAAAGGTGAAGTTGAGATAAACCCACCTGTAGAGATACCGGAGAACTATAGAGGACAGATAAGATATGACAAAGAATGCTGCATAGGCTGCAAATTGTGCGTTAGAGTATGTCCTTCTGAGGCCCTTATATTCAAGGAGGATGAGGGTAAAGTCAAGCATTATGTATCGAGGTGTACTTTCTGCGGTCAGTGTGTAGATATATGTCCACAGGACTGTTTTGAATTCAGTCCGGAATTCCTGATAGCGGGAACGGATAAGAACGCTGACGATCTGATCATAAATCCCTGATCCTAGTGTCCCAATAAAAATTATTATCTCTCTTCCAACTCAGGTATATTTTTCCATTCACTAGATTCTAATAGTTCGATCATCCTATCCTTGGCTTCTTGGAGTTCATCGGTCATGCCTTCTTTTAGAGCCATGTCCTTAGGTTGTATCCCTATAAGATAGACTTCCTTCACCTTTTTATCTAAGAAATCCATGACAGTCGATATGGGCAAAGCATGTGTACTCATCGTGAATACTCCAAGGTGTTCTCTTGGCACGATCCTGATCTCCCCAGGCTCTAGATTCATATTAGCGGCGTCAACTATCACTACAACCTCGTACTCGTCCTTTTCGATCAATGTTATATGATTTTCTGGAACGGAGCCACAATCTATGGTCTCCCATTCGTCACTTTTAAATTCCCTTACCACCATCTCTCCAACGGCGTCGTCTCCTCTTATATCATTTCCTACTCCTAATAGAAGTTTATCGGGCATAGTGAATTCAATCACTTTGAATATATAGATTTTTACCCTACGATTCGAAAGTTTTTTTAATGCTTATCAATATCCATAGCTGGATGGAAGATAAATTAGAAAAAATGAAAGATTTACTAAAACTTTCTGTGGGATCAGAGTTCGACGAATATGCCAAAAAAAATCTAAGAAAACGTCTTTACGAACTGAAAAATGCAGATATAGAGTATCTTTCGGATCTAGAATATTTCATAAATGGTAAAAAGTACAGTAGCTTGATCGAGGCTTTTTGTGAAAAAGAGGAAATAGAGAAGATGAAAATCCGGTTCTTAAATCCTAACTTGGAGGGTGACTGGAATTTTTCAAAACCAGTAAAAGAATTGAAGGAAAAGGAAGGCAAAGGGGTCTGCGAGACCTTTGAATACGACCCCACCTCCCTTGACAAATGGTCCCAAGCCAACCATCCTAATATGGAGAAGGTCATGGTCAGGGCTTTTATAGAAGATTTTTACGTTCCCGTATCTATAAAAACTAAATCTGAATATCATCATGCCGAGGAGCTGCCGCGGCAATATGACCCCCATCTTAAAAAATTTCAAGATCTTTGGAAAGACGTTAGGAACGGCGTACTCCCTTTAGTTATAAGGCTATGCATTTATACGAAGAATGAAAGATATCCTTTACTTTTAGATACTACCTATGATAAGTTGAGACCTCACCATTTGGGCAGCATAACTAGAGTAAAGAGAGTTGATAGAGAACCTTTAGATTACCGCGATTTCGATAAGGTATATGCTTGGTTGGATTTACCTTTACTTCCTAAAAAGATACTTGAACTGCTATTTGAGACTCAAGAGATGACAGTCTTTGATGTTGCCGATTGCCTGAATTCGGATAAAAAAGTAGCTGAAAACAATCTAGGCAGTCTTCAAACTAAAGGTTTCGTGGATAAAAAGAAAGATATAAATTATGAGATAAATATGGAAAAGATAAAAGAGGTTGCGAAGAGACTAGGTTGATAATAATTGATCACGTTTCTTCTTCGATCAGATCTCCTATGGTCAGTCCCTCTGTCTTCTTCGAAGTTTTTGTTGGGGCACTCTCTATCTTTTCTGTCAGTTTGATGTCTAAGGTGTTCTCTAGTTTTTTTCTCAAATCCTCACTCGGCCTCATGTCTTCCTTCTCTAGTTTAGCTATAACAGATTTCTTTTCATTGATTTTCTTAGCTAGTTCTTCCTGTGTTAGATCATTTTTCAGCCTAGCACTTTCGATCCTTTCTGAATAGTCCAGAGCCAATTCCTCGATATCTTCCCCATATTTATCCGGTGTTGAGTTCGTTCTCCTTTTGTTTTTTAT